>OBLU010000642.1_pt1 | contig 32780 bp, 35 predicted proteins | sample 1518681 | NCBI WGS metagenome assembly OBLU01 (sample SAMEA3539304, study PRJEB22396) | soil metagenome | biome: tundra; feature: field; material: soil | place: USA | collected 2010-05 | depth 0.15 m
CTTCCGCTCCGGCGGCGACGAAACTGCTCGGTCTTCTCCGTAGTTGACCAGTCTGCCCCGGAACGCCGGGTAGATGTCCCACTCCGGCATGTGGGATAGGCCCGGTTGTCACGGCAACCCAATCGGTATCCGGCATTTGTGAGTGGTCATCCACTCGAAACGCGGAGACCGAGACTGGGACTAGTGGTCCCGCCGATAAGTACAACTGTGTAATTGTTGCTCAGGGCAGTTCCCGTGCGGACGGCCCGGTGCGGAGGTGGGCTGGTGTCTCGCCGTTCGCCGTTCGAGGTCCAGTTGTGTGACGTTGACCGGACCGTCCTTGAGGAGCGGGCGGCGTCGCGCACTGCGCCGCACTCCCAGGTTGTCCGTGCTCGGATCGTGCTGCTTGCTGCCGAGGGCGCTCAGAACGTGGACATCGCCAAGCAGGTCGGGGTGTGCGTCGACGTCGCGTCGAGATGGCGGAAGCGCTTCTTCGAACAGGGTCTCGTCGGACTGAAGGACCGCCCCGACCGGGTCGGTCCCGGATCTTCGGATCCGAGGTGGTGGCCGGGGTCAAGGCGTTGGCGTGCGAGCCACCCGAAGACCGCGGTGTCCCGTTGTCGAGGTGGAGCTCGCTCGAGCTCGCCTCTCAGGCGGTGGCAGAGAGTCTCGTCGAGGCGATCTCGTCGTCGACGGTGCGCCGCCGGCTGCACGCCGACGCGATCAAGCCGTGGCGCTACCGGTCGTGGATCTTCCCCCGCGACCCCGACTTCGGTGCGAAAGCAGCTCGGGTTCTCGACCTGTACGCGCGCGTCTTCGACGGCGTCCCGCTCGGCCCCGACGACTACGTGATCTCCGCGGACGAGAAGTCCCAGCTCCAGGCCCTCGCCCGCTGCCATCCCGGCCGTCCACCTGGCCCTGGGCATCTCCGCCGGGTCGAGTTCGAGTACAAGCGGGGAGGCACGCTCGCCTACATGGGTGCCTACGACGTCCACCGCGCCCGACTCATCGGCACCGTCGCCGAGAAGACCGGGATCGTGCCGTTTATGGAGCTCGTCGAGCGCGTTATGACCCTCGAGCCCTATGCGAGCGCCCGACGCGTCTACTGGGTTGTCGACAACGGCTCGTCGCACAACGGGCAGAGATCGATCGACCGGATGGCTGCGGCATGGCCGAATGCCTGCCTCGTCCACCTGCCCGTGCATGCTTCCTGGCTGAACCAGATCGAGATCGTCTTCTCGGTCATCCAGCGCAAGGTCATCAAGCCGGCCGACTTCGCAGACCTCGCCGCCCTGGCACATCGCCTCGAACGCTTCGAGGACCGCTACAACCGAACGGCGCGACCGTTCGACTGGCGCTTCACGAGCAGTGACCTCTCCGCCATGCTCGAACGCCTCGACACCCACCGGCCCGGAGTCGAGGCCCCTCTCGCCGCCTGACGGTCAGGGCACGCCAAGATGGGGGGCGATGAAGGCGCCCCCCGGATCGACTAAGGACAGCCTCACCTACCGGCTCAACGATCACGCCCGGACCGCCTGGTCGGAACTTGCCAGTGTCTCGGTCCGGTTCCGGGCCAACTTCGCCTACGTCGACGGTCGCTACCCAGACGGCACCGTGGTCAAGCTGTGCCGGCTTCGCTACGGCGGATCGGCCCACACCTGGGGATTCGCCATCTACCGCGCCAGCCACGACGACTACGAGGGCTCCTACCTCCCGAACGGCATGACTTCGGGCACCCCCGAAGAGCCCCTCGACTGTGCCTGCGGCCTCTACCTCACCGACCCTTCCGCATGGCTCCCGGATACACCGACGAACTAACGCGCGGGACCACTAGTTCGTGCTCCGAACCACATCGAATCGGCACCGGGTCCCGGGTGCTTTGGACATCCTGGCATCGGCGGTGACCAGCACCGCGTCGAGGATTTCGGCCAGCGCGATGTAGGTGGCGTCGTAAGGGGTGACGTTGTCTCGGAGCTCCCAGCACCGGGCCAGAAGTGGCCGGTGAGGAACCCGTTGCAGAGGCAGTTCGATCAGGTCGACCAGTGCCAAATCGGCTCGGCGGGCATCGAGGTTGCCGGCCAAGAATAGCCGGCGCAGAACCGATACAACCTCGACGTCAATCAGCTCTGGGGCTGCCAACAAGTCCCCAGCCAAACGCGCCCTGGCAGAGTCACCGTCAGCATTGTCGCCGGCGAGAGCGGCAACCAACACGCTGGCATCAACGACTATCACGATCCTTCCGAACCTCCCTCGTCGCCACATCGAGAGTCACGGTTCCTCCCGCCCTCCCGCCGGCTCGGGCCAGGACCTCGGCAACTGTCGGAGAACCTGCCTGTTCGATCAGCTGGCTCCGCAGGTATTCCTGGAGCGATTGATGCGCTTCGGCGGCGCGGCGACGGAGGACCGCATGGGTGTCTTCGGGGACATCTTTGATCTGAACACTTGGCATGGCGCCATTATGGCTTTATTGGCGCCATTTCGCAATCAATTTACCCAGATCCGGCTGTCGGGGCCGAAGGTCAGGTATCGGAGGAGACCCACTCGGACAACCGGGTGGTCTCGGCCGAGACGATCACGTCGATGATCTCGGTCCCAATGAGTTCCGAGCGGGCGATCAGCGCGTCCCGAAGGGCTTCGACCACCGCTCGCTCCGAGGCGATGATGTCCCGGGCCGCCTGGTGGGCGGCATGGAGCAACTCGTCGGCTTCGGCCCGGGAGACGTCATCGGCCATCACCTTGTCGATCAGGGTCCCACCGAACGGCCCGCCTGACCCTGCGGCAATCGAGAGCAGCGACGAGCCCATCCCGTAGCCGCCGACCATCGCACAGGCCAGCTGGGTGGCACCCAGCAGGTCGCCGGCCGGGCCCGACGACACGTCATCGAAGAAGATCTCCTCAGCCGCCAGCCCACCCATGGCGATCCGGAGCAGGGCTTCCATGTCGTCGCGGGTCAGCATGAAACGCTCTTCGGTGTCGGAGTGCTGCAGCAGTCCCAAGGAATCCCGCCGCTTGATGATCGAGAGCACGTCCAGTTTGCGGCCCTCGCCGACGACGTATGCCACCGCCGCGTGGCCGGCCTCGTGGGTCGCCACCCGCTGTCGCTCAGCATCGGTGTACACGGCAGGATCGGTGACTCCGAGTTCCACCGACAGCTTGGCCGCGGAAATGTCGGCCATGGTCATCTCGGTCCGCGCGTCGGTCAACGCCACGATGAGCGACTCGTCCAACAGGCGCTCGAGATCGGCGGGCGAGTACCCGATCGTCATCCCGGCGATCTCGTCGACCGCGTCGACCGAGGAGAGCGACTCGACGTGGTTCTTCTTGGCCAGGTAATAGGAAATGATGTCGGCTCGGCCGGCTCGGCCAGGCAGCCCGAAGTAGATCGACCGGTCGAACCGACCCGGGCGGATCAGGGCCGGGTCCAGGTCGTCGCGGCGGTTGGTGGCGGCCACGACCAACACATTGGGTCGCTCGAGTTGGGGCTTGGCCAGCTGATGACGGGCCGGGAGGAACTTGTTTGCGACGTCGACGTAAAAACCAACGATACGCTGGCCCTTCGTCGGCTCGTCAAAGCTCTGTAGTTGGACGAGCAGCTCGTTCACGACGCCAGCCACCCCCTGGGAGCCGGTGGAGGACATCCCCTGGCGGGACGAGCCGATGGCGTCGATCTCCTCGATGAACCCGATGGCCCCGCCTTCTGCCCGAGCGTAGCGACGCAGTGCTCGGAAATAGCTGCGGATCTTACGGTTCGTCTGGCCGTAGAACATCGACTGAAACGAGCTCGACGAGACGAACAGGAACGGGACGCCGGCGTCTTTGGCCATCGCCTTGGCGATGAAGGTCTTTCCCGTACCCGGGGGCCCCTCGAAGAGAATCCCGCGTCGGGGGACGCCCCCCATATGGTCACGGAACGCCTTATGGCCGAGAAAGAGATTGATGGTGCGGGTGACTTCGGCCTTGTTGGCGTCGATTCCCACCACGTCATCGAGCCCAACGTCGAGCTGCTCAGGGCGGTAGAGCATGTGGGGGGATTTGCCCGCCCCGAACAAGGGGGCAACCATGACAATGAGGAGAACCAGTATCAACACCCCGGCCGGGACCATGGGGACCATCGAAGGCGGGATGTGCGGGAAGCTGACCAGCCAGTGGCCGGTCAGGTCCCGGTAAGCGAAGAATCCGCCCGGGATCAGCAACAGGGCGGCCGTGCGCTTCAGCCGAGTCTGGCGGTGGTGCTCCTTGGTCCGGGCCACGTCGACCCCTCGGGTGTCACTCCCCGGGGTGAGCAGCCCGGCCACTGCGTATTCCGCAGTCTGGCCACCAATGCTGGATTTGGCAGTGCGGCTGTTGACACCAGTTGCGTCGTCCGGGTTCGAAACCGGACGTCCCACAGTTGGATCTGGCACAGATGACTCCCTCATCTTCGTCGCCCCCTGCCATGGAAATCGCGGGCGATCCATGAGAGGAACGGGGCTGAGGCGGAACACTTGTCTTTTTCCTGCCAGGGACGCCGGGATTTCGCTCTCGGCGGCAGTGACGCACCGTCCCTTCCCAATGTCGATTAGAGCAGGTCGACGTGAGTTCGGCAACGTCGATCGGTACCCCACGCTTCCACTGATGTGGCGAGCATATGAGCTCCGTGCCAACGTCACCTCTTATGACGCGGCCTACGTGCCCCTTGCTGAATACGGTCATTCGGACCGGAGAGGTCGACCGGTGCGCAAACGTGACGACGATCACCTCGCCTCGTCGAGAGCCGGAAGTGCGAGTAAGCCAGCGGTGGTCCAACGTCGAGCTGTCATTCCAAAGCAACCTTGTAACATGACCTTGTATCTTGTAGCCTGACCCCCATGAGCATTGCCCAATTCCGAGTGTCGGATCGTGGCCAGATGGCGTTACCTGCCGACGCTCGACACCGCTGGGAACTGGATGAGGGGGGCACCGTGGAGATCGCCGACCTTGGCGACGCGCTGCTCATCGTCCCCGCCGGACGTGGCGGGCTACGCAATCTCCTCCGAGACTCCATCGATGACGCTGGGGGCTACGCCAAGCTCGCCGCCGAGGTCGCAGCAGACGAGCCTGATCTGGCTTGAGCGAGCGCACAGTGGTGGTCGACGACCACCTCCTCCTACGGATTCTGCTGAACGACGAGCCGGCATCGCTCCGACCTACTGGTGCACGGGTGCTCACGACCGGGCTCTGGTACCACCGGCTGAGCCGAGCGCTCTGCAACCGGACAGTCGCGGGCACCCTTTCCCGTCGGCTCGGCAGCGCCGACCCGTCGATCGGGGCCGCCGCAGTCCGAGCAGTTACGGCGCTGCCTGAGACCATCGGCCTTCTTTCGTTGCGTGATCTCGTGTGGCCGATGGCACGCCTCCTCGATGATGACGTGCGGCTCAATCTCCTATCGCTGGAAGCCTTGGCCGCTGCCGAGCACGAGGATGCCGAGCTGTGCCTCGCCATCGCCGACGAGAATCCACAACTGCTGGCTGCGGCCGGCGCCCGCAGCAGGCCGGTCCGCCTCGTCAGGGACTGAACAGATTCGCAATGGTGCACCACCGGAGGCCGCCCGGGGGCCCACAAGCCGTCACGCGAAGACCCTCTGTCCCTTGCCAACGACTCCGGTTGTTCAATGCCAACCGCTGTCGTCGATCACCGCCGTGCCACGCAGCTCTCGGCAGTCACAACAGCCCGGACCCGCTTCTGGTCAGCCTCTTGCCCTGGTCCGGTCTGTCGTTCTGCCGACCATCGACCCTGGCCGACGTTCGTTCTCAGCGGTCGATGCCGAGGATGAGCCCGCTGGTGGGCACCCCGGTGCCGGCCGTCACCAGTACATGGTTCACATCGTCGACCTGGTTGACCGACGATCCCCGCACCTGGCGCACACCCTCGGCAATGCCATTCATCCCGTGCAGGTAGGCCTCACCCAGTTGGCCACCGTGGGTGTTGATGGGCAGCCCCCCACCCATCTCGATATTCCCGTCCCGGATGAAGTCCTTGGCCTCACCCCGGCCACAGAACCCGAGCTCCTCCAACTGGTAGAGCACGTAGGGAGTGAAGTGGTCGTAGAGCACCGCGGTCTGGATATCGGCCGGGCTCAGACCCGAGGTCTCCCACAACTGCCGGGCCACCACCCCCATCTCGGGGAGCTCGCAGAGATCGTTGGCGTAGTACGAGGTCATCATCTCCTGACCGTCGCCCGAGCCCTGGGCCGCGGCCCGGATCACCGCCGGCGTGCCGGGTAGGTCACGGGCCCGGTCCAGGGAGGTGACCACCAGGGCCTGTCCCCCGTCGGTCTCTTGGCAGCAGTCGAGAAGGCGCAGTGGCTCGACGATCCAGCGCGACGCCTGGTGCTCCTCGAGGGTGATCGGCTTCTGGTAGAACCACGCCTTGGGGTTGGTGGCGGCGTGCTTCCGATCGGCCACCGCCACCCGGCCGAGGTCCTCGGAGGTGGCCCCGGTCATGTGCAGGTACCGCTGGGCGGCCATGGCCACCCACTGGGCCGGGGTGAGCAGGCCCATGGGCGAGTACCAGCTGAAGTGGGCTGTCTCCGCATTGGCCGCCGGCGGACGATCCTGTACGCCGAGACCGAAGCGGTTGCCGGAGCGCTCGTTGAAGGCCCGGTAGCAGACCACCACGTCAGCCACCCCCGACTGCACGGCCAGCGCCGCCTGTTGCACGGTGGCACAGGCGGCTCCCCCGCCGTAGTGGATGCGCGAGAAGAACGACAGCTCGCCCATTCCCAGGCTCTGGGCAATGTTGATCTCGGGATTGGTATCCGAACTGAAGGTGACCAGCCCACCCACCTCGGCGGGCTCGATACCCGCGTCCCGGAGGGCGAGGTCGACGGCTTCGGTGGCCAGGCGCAGCTCGCTGCGACCCGACTCCTTGGAGAACTCGGTGGCTCCGATCCCGACGATGGCGGTGTTGCCGGTGAAGCTGTGGCCGGCGGTACTCACCGGGCCACCCTCTCCGAGCCGGCGGTGCCGGCCGGAAGCCGGAGCCGCACGGTGCCGGTCACATGGTCCCCGAGACCGTTGGCCCCCCGCAGGGTGACCTCGATGCCCCCGGTGCCGTCAGCGGCGGCATCGTCCTTGGCCGTCACCGACCCGGTCAACGTCATGGTGTCGTCGGGGTAGTTGGGGGCACCCAACCGGATGTTGACATCGGTCAGCACCGTGCCGGGGCCCGACCAGTCGGTCACGTACCGGCCCACGATTCCGTTGGTCGAGAGGATGTTCATGAAGATGTCCTTCGAGCCGCGTTGGTTGGCCAGCACCGGGTCGTGATGCACATCTTGATAGTCGCGTGAGGCGATGGCGGTACTGATGATAAGGGTGCGGGTGAGAGGGATCTCGAGTGTGGGCAGGGTATCGCCCACCGAAACATCGTCGAAGGCGAGGGTGGTGGGATCCATCACGCCGACACCTCCTCTCCGGCCCGGAGGTCGGCCACCACCTGGCGGCCCAAACGGGCCAGCTGCGCGCTCGGGGCCCCGAGCATCAGCTCGATCTGCTTCCCCCAAAGGAAGTACCGGTGGATGGGATAGTCGATATCGGCCCCCATCCCCCCGTGCAGGTGCTGGGTGGCGTGCACCACCCGTTGGCCGGCGTCCTTGGCGAACCACGACGCCACGCCCACCGCCCGGCCGGCGTCCAACCCGTGATCGAGTCTCCACGCCGCCTGCCACATGGTGACCCGCATCGACTCGGTATCGATGGCGGCATCGGCGGCCCGCAGCATGGTCCCCTGAAACGTCGACAACGGACGCCCGAACTGCTCGCGGGTGTTGAGGTACTCGGCGGTCTGGGACAGCGCCGCCTCGGCCACCCCGACCTGTAGCGCGCAGAGTCCCGTCCAGGCCCGATTCAACATCCACCCGATGATGTCCGAGCCCATGGACGCATCCCCTGCACCCAGAAGGTCGTCCGGGGAGACCACGACATCTTCGAGGTGGAGATGGGGATGGATCTCGCGGTTGGTGGTGGCGGCCCGCTCGAGGCGCACCCCGTCGGCATTGGGGTCGACAGCGGCAATCACCACGCCACCGTCGGACGTCGCCGCCGGTACCAGGACCCGATGGGCCACGTGGGCGAAGGGCACGGCAAAGGCAGTTCCGGATAGGTGGACATCCCCGGTCCTGCCTCCTGGATACATCGCCCGCACCAACGGGCTCCCGACTCCCCCGGCAGCGATGTCCGCGGCTACGTCGGTGAGCGCGGCGGTAAGCATGATCCCTCCGTTGGCCACCCCGGGGAGGAGCCGGCTCCGCAGTTGGTCGGAACCGAACTCGGCTACGGGCAGGGACCCGAGAACCAGCGTGGCCCACAATGGAAGTGGCGCCACCGAGCGACCGTGGGCCTCGAGGATGATCGATAACTCCACCAGGCCGTAACCGCCGCCACCGTCGGCCTCGGGTACGGCCAGACCCAACAGATCGGCCTTGGCCAGCTCGGCCCACAGCTCCCGGTCGACCCGGTCCTCGGTGGCTTCCACCTCCCGTACCCGGTCGGGGGTGACTCGGCCGGCGAAGATCCCGGTGGCCGCCTGGCGGACCGCCTCTTGTTCTTCGTTGAAGGTGAAGTCCATCAGTGTGCCCCTTTGGAATCTGTGACCGTCCGGGTGTCCCCGATATCCGAACCGTCGACCGGATGGAACACCGGCAGGGTGAGCTCGTCATCGAATGTCTCGAACCGGGCCTGCACCGGCGTGCCGATGACCACCGCATCGCTGGCGATACCGGAAACATTCGCCACCAGCCGGGTGCCCTCCTCGAGCTCGATGAGGGCCACCACCAATGGGTAGTCGAAGGCCGGAACTTTCGGATGGTGGTTGACCACGTAGCTGTAGATGGTGCCCCGGCCCGACGCCTTGACCGTGTCCCACTCGAACGACCGGCAGTTCGGACAGGCCGGACGGGGCGGGTGCCGCAGGATGCCGCAGTCGGAGCACCGTTGGATGAGCAGGTTCCCCTCTTTGGTTCCCTCGAAGAAGAACCGATTGTCCTGGGTGAGGGAGGGGCGGGGCCGCTTGGGGCGGGCTGTGGCTTCGGGTGCCCCGGTCGCCTCTGAACCGGGGTCGGCTTCTGTGCGGGGGCGGAACTTGAGAATGCGGAACCGCATGGTGGCCACCGACTCGCCATGCTGATCGGTGAAGTCCAACCGGTTGCTGATGAAGTGGCCGACGCCGAGCCCGGTGGACTTCTCGGCTGACACCGACTCGATGACCGACGTCATCGACACCCGGTCCCCCAACACCAGGGGACGCACGTAGTGCTGATCGCAGTTGGTGGCCACCACCGAGGTGAAGCCGGCTTCGTCGAGCATCGACATGAGCCTGTCGGTGGGACCGTCGCCCTGGGCGGTGCCGGCAGCCCGGGCGGCTTCGACGTCCTGGGAGGCGCGGAGACCGCGCATGATCCAGGCCTGCAGCATGGTCGGCGGGGCGATGACACCGGGGAAGCCGGCGTCCTTGGCTGCGGCATCGTCCACATAGACCGGGTTGGTGTCGCCCATGGCCTCCACCCAGTGGCGGATCATGGCCTGGTTGACCTCATCGGGACCCTCGGAGCTCGCACCCGACGACTGGCCGGCGAAGCCCGACAGGCGTTGCTCGAGGTCGTCAGACTCGTCTTGGGCGCTCATCGGGCCGACCGCTTCATACCCAGGCCGGCCATGGCCAGGATCTCCCGTTGGATCTCGTTGACCCCACCGCCGAAGGTGTTGATCTGGGCCTGTCGGGCCGCCCGTTCGAGCTCCCCGTGGAGTACGGCACCGGGTGAGTGCGGGCTCAGGTACCCGCCGCTTCCCACGATGCCGAGCAGCATCCGGTAGACCTCGATGGTCGACTCGGTCCCGAACACCTTGACCGCCGAGGAGTCGGCCGGGCCCAGGGTGTCGTCGGCTACCGCCGCGGTCATCCTCCAGTTGAGGAGCTTCTGAGCCTCGAGGAGGGCATGGGACCGGGCCAGGTCGGCCTGCACCCATCCGACGTCGCCCAGGTCGTTGGCCAGAGCCCACTCCGCCACCTCGGCCCACAGCCGGTGGGCCAGGGCACTGACCGCGGCCAGGCCCACCCGTTCGTGGTTGAGCTGGCCGGTGATGAGGCGCCATCCTTCGTTGAGCTCACCGACCAGGGCGCTGTGGGGAACCCGCACCCCGTCGTAGTAGGAGGCGGTGGTGGCCACGCCGCCCACGGTGACAATGGGCGTGCACGAGAACCCTGGGGCCGAGGTCGGCACCAGAAAGATGGAGATCCCTTTGTGCTTGGGGGCGTCGGGGTTGGTCCGGGTGGCCAACCAGATGTAGTCGGCCTGGTCGGCGCCGCTGGTGAAGATCTTGTTGCCGTCGATGGTCCACTCGTCGCCGTCCCGCACCGCCTTGGTGCGCAGTGAGGCCAGGTCGGTGCCGGATCCGGGCTCGGTGTAGCCGATGGCGCAGTTGATCTCGCCCTTCAGGATCCCCGACAGAAAGAAGTCCTTCTGGGCCTGGGTGCCGTGGCGCATGATCATCGGGCCCACGGTGTTGAGGGTGACGAACGGGAAGGGAGCCCGCGCCCGTTGCACCTCATTGAAGAAGATGAACTGGTCCGATGCCGGCCGTCCCTGGCCGCCGTACTCCTTGGGCCATCCGATGCCCAGCCAGCCGTCCTTGCCCATTCGGCGGATGATCGAGTGGGACACCACGCCCCCGTCGCCTTCACCGTCGAGGACGGCCCTCACCTCGTCGGTGATCACCTCGGCGAAGTAGGCCCGCAGTTCCGCTCTGAGGGCCTGTTGATCAGAGGTCTCCTGAAGGTACATAGCGTTCGAACTCTCCCCTGGGTTCCATCTCGTGATCGTCGTCCCCGGCATGGGCGACGACGGTGGTTCCGACGCCAGCGTCGGCAACCTAACGGCATCGGGAAGGGGCGTCGAATCGTGGTTGGCGGTGGCCCCTCGGATGCTGTTCGCCTATGATAACTGATACGTGTTCTAGTTAGTAATGCAGGTTGGGGGAGAAACCACATGGAACTGAAGGACATCGACCTGTCCGACTCGAGGAACTTTGTGGATGGGGTCCCCCACCACTGGTTCGCCTACCTGCGGCGCGAATGTCCCGTGCAGTGGCACCTGGATCCGAACGGGCAGGCCGAGGGCTTCTGGTCGGTCACCCGCCATGAGGACTGCGTCAACGTCAACCGCGACTACGAGCACTTCTCCTCGGCCCGGGCCGCCACATTGTTCACCGACATGGACCCGGAGAACCTGGCCTCCCTGCAGCTGATGATGCTGAACATGGACCCACCCATGCACACCCGGTACCGGCGACTGGTGTCCAAGGGGTTCACCCCCCGGATGATCCGTGACCTGGGGGAGAAGGTGGTCACCGCCACCGACCAGATCATCGATGGTGTCTGCGAGACCGGGTCCGCCGACTTCGTCGAGCAGATCTCGGCCGAGCTACCGCTTCAGGTCATCGCCGATCTGATGGGTGTCCCCCAGTCCGACCGCCATCTGGTGTTCGACTGGTCCAACCACATGATCGGCTCCGAGGACCCCGAGTTCCAGGTCTCTCCCGAGTCGAGCACCCAGGCATCGATGGAGTTGTACGCCTACGCCGACCAGCTGTGTGAGAAGAAGCGTCTCGATCCCCACGAGGATCTGTTCAGCGTGCTCACCCAGGCCGAGATCGAAGGGGACAGCCTCTCCCAACTCGAGCTCGACCTCTTCTTTCTGCTGTTGGCGGTGGCGGGTAACGAGACGACCAGAAACCTCATCTCGGGGGCCATGGTGGCCTTCTTCGACAATCCCGACCAGTGGGATCGGCTGTTGGCCGACCGTTCGTTGCTGCCCTCGGCCATCGAGGAGATGCTGCGGTTCGTGACCCCGGTCATGCACTTCCGCCGACAAGCCACCATGGATTGGGCCATCGGTGACCAGAAGATCTCCGAAGGGGACAAGGTGGTCTTCTGGCACACCTCGGCCAACCGCGACGAGTCGGTATTCGGCGAGACCGCCGACAAGTTCGACATCGGCCGGAACCCGAACAACCACATAGCCTTCGGCGGCGGCGGTCCCCACTTCTGCTTGGGCGCCAATCTGGCCCGCATGGAGATAAAGGTCATGTTCGAGCGCCTGCTCGACCGGGTCCCCGATATTCGCCAGAGTGGCGAGGTGCAGCACCTGCAGTCCAACTTCATCAACGGGGTGAAGCACCTTCCGGTGACATTCACGCCCTCGTCCCCCGTCACCCCCTAGCTCCCTCTCACCAGCCGGTACTGGTCCTCTTCGGAAGCGGTGTCCCTGTATGCGATTCCACCAAGCCGTGACGTTTCTGCCCATCGACGAATCCCTCGTCTTGGCGTCGGTCTCTGACGACCTGGGCTATTCGGGGATCTACCTCTCGGACCACCTGTTCAATCCCAAGGACTTGAAGTCGCGCTACACCTACTCGAAGGCACCCGACGGTTCGCCCTTCTGGGATAAGGACACAGCCTGGCCCGACCCGATGTGCCTGATCTCGGCCATGGCCGCGGTCACCACCAACCTCACCTTCACCACCGGTATCTACATCGCCCCGGTGCGCGACCTCATCACCGTGGCCAAGACGGTGGGGACCACCGCGGTGCTGTCCCACAACCGGGTCCGGCTCGGGGTGGGAGTGGGATGGTGCGAAGAGGAGTACATCCAGACCGGTCAGGACTTCCGCACCCGGGGCAAGCGACTCAATGACATGATCCCGGCCCTTCGGGCCATGTGGGCCGGAGGTTGGGTCGAGTACCACGGGACCCACTACGACGTCCCGCTCTGCCAGATGAATCCCTCCCCCACGCTTCCGATCCCGATCCTCTGTGGCGGCGATTCGGAGGCGGCTGTTCAACGGGCCACCACCTTGTGCGACGGCTGGATCAACACCGGATCGGTACAGCCGGACGTGGCCTTCGAACAGATCGACCGGATCAACGACGCGTTGAAGCGGGCCGACCGCCAGAGCGACGAGTTCTCCATCTACCTGGCCATCCGGGCCATGCCCGATCTCGATCTGTACCGGCGGCTGGAAGACCTGGGCGTCACCGATCTCCTGTGTGCACCGTGGATGTCGGTCCGGGCCGGAGAGGGCGACACCCCCGAGACCGTTCAGGCTGCCCGGGTGGAGGTGTGCGAGCAGTTCGCCGAGAACGTCATCGCCAAGATGGGCTGATCGTGTCGCCGGTCCATCCCAGAGCCGGCGGCCGCCGATGTTCGGCACTGCATCGACGCACCTGAGCTCACCGGACTCTTCGACGACCCCGTGCCACCCCCGAACGTTCGCCACCCATGGACGGATCGGTTTCAACGTCACCGGGTGAGTCGACCCCGCGTGCCGGGCCGGCTTCAACGAGGAGTCGCCGGAATGGTTGCGATCTGACCGAACCCATCGAGCTTGTCCGCGCTCACCCGGCTCACCCGGCTCGACAAGGGAGCCACCCCCTGTCCGAAGGCCTCCGCTCGTTTCGATGTTCGAGTTGTCCCGCTCAGTCGTTGAGCAGTCCCCCAAGGATCGAACCGCCCGACCTGTTGCGCGAGTTCTCATTCTCGGGCAGGTAGGGCACGATCGCGTGGGCGAGCTGCGAGATCGGCATGGTCTGCAGCCAGACCATCCCCGGTCCCGTAAGGGAGGCCAGGAAGAGCGAGTCGGCGCCGAAGAGCATGTTCTTGATGCCCTTCACCATCTTGATCTCGAAGCTCATGCCGGCGTCGAAGAGCCCGACGTGGCCAGGGATCACCCGCAGGTTTTCGCCCGGGGCCAGGTGGTACTCGACCAGCTCCCCGGAAAGTGCGATCCACGACGTGCCCTGGCCGGTCACCTTCTGGAGGATGAAGCCGCTACCCCCGAAGATGCCGGCACCGAGCTTCTGTTGGAACCCGATGGAGAGGTTCACCCCTGAGGTCGCGGCAAGGAAGCCGTGGCGGTGGACGAGATACTCACGGTCCGCGGCAATGGCCACCGGGCGGATCTCGCCCGGCAGCTTCGCGGCGAAGGAAACCGTGCCCGGCCCGCCCTCCGCCTGGTACTCGGTGAGGAACAGTCCCCCGCCGGCGACGGTCCGCTTCAGTGCGCCGAGCATGCCCTTGGAGCCGGCTCCCGACGTCGAGGTCGACAACTGGATCGACGACGTCATCCACGACAGCTCGCCGCCGGGCGAGACGATTCTCTGGCCCGGGTTGAGGTCGACCTGCAGCACCGGCATCACCGTGCCGACCACCCGATGGGCGACCCCGGCGGCGGCGTCGACCGCGCCTGGGTCGTCAGGCGAGGGCGGGGATCCCGGGGGTGGCGACTGATCAGACATAGGAGCTCCTTGGGTCGTTGCCGGCCGGCCTGACCGGCCTGGACGGTCTCATTCTGTGAGGTGGTGCCGTCTCCGGTCCGGTCGGGAACGAGAGCACTTCGCTCGTGAAGTTAGTTGTCGCCCGAGGGGTTGTCCACACATCCGGCAGACCCCGGCACCGCCTCCATCGAGACCAGTTCGCTTCAACCGGTAACAACCGCCAGATGACGATTTGCCGGTCCCTCAGCGGGGCGCCCGGGGCATGCCGAGGCCGACCATGGCGATGATGTCGCGCTGGATCTCATTGGTCCCGCCCCCGAAGGTGAAGATGGTCTGGCTGCGGGCGTTGTGCTCGAGGCGACCCTGCAGGACCGCGCCCGCCGAGCCCTCGGGGAGGTAACCGGCCTGCCCGACGACCTCGAGCAGCAACCGGTAGACCTCCAGGGCGAGCTCGGTGCCGTACACCTTGGTGGCCGAGGCATCCGCCGGGCTCAGGCCCTTGTCAGCTGCCCACGCCACCTTCCAATTGAACAGCTTGAGCACCTCGACCTTGGCGTGGACCCGGGCCAGGTGCACCCGCACCCACTCGTGGTCGATGACCCGGCGGCCATCGGCCAGCCTCTCGTGTTGCGCCCACGCCCGCACCTCGGTGAGATTCCGCAGTAGTCCCGAGGCAGGGCAGATGGCGACCCGTTCGTGGTTGAGCTGGTTGGTGATGAGCTTCCATCCCTGATTCTCGGCACCCACCAGGTTGTCCACCGGGACGCGCACGTCGTCGTAGAAGGTGGTGCTGGTGAAGTCCCCGGCGATCGTGCGCAACGGCGTCCAATGGAACCCGGGTGCATCGGTCGGGACGATGAACACCGACAGCCCCTTGTGCTTGGGGGCGTCAGGGTCGGTGCGGGCGGCCAACCAGACATAGTCGGCGTACTGGATGGCGCTGGTGTAGAGCTTCTCGCCGGTGATCACGTACTCCTCGCCATCCCGGACCGCCCGGGTCTTGAGCGACGCCAGGTCGGTTCCCGCCGAGGGCTCGGTGTAACCGATGGAGAAGTGCACCTCTCCCCGCAGGATGCCGGGGAGGATTCGGTTCTTCTGCTCGTCGGTGCCGAGCGCCATGAGTGTGGGACCGACGCTGTTGAGGGTGAGGAGCGGAAGCGGGACTCCGGCCCAGTGGGACTCCTCCACGAAGATCATCTGGTCGATGGCGCCCCGGGCCTGACCGCCGTACTCGACAGGCCAACCCAGCCCGAGCCAACCGTCCTCCCCCATCCGCCGGATGTAGCGCGTATAGGTCGGCTCCCCATCGCCGGTTCCCTCAACTTCGTCCACCAGGCGGACGAAGTACGAACGCAGCTCGTCTTTCAATTCCTGTTGTCGGCCGGTCAATGCCAGATGCATGGGGCACCCCTCGCTTCTCCGGCACCCTAACAATCGGAGTTGACGTCGGCGGTGGAATGTCTGGCTCTACCGGTGAGCGGCGCCTCGTCCAGACATGGCCCGGTGGGCGCGGCTCCGGCATTGCCTACCAGGACGTCGATCGGGCCGACTTCTCGTTCAACCGCGGCTGCGTGCGCGCGTACAAGGCAAAGCCGAGGGCCTCGGCAGCGGTGGCTTGGCGAGCGTCGTTGGTGAGGATCATCACGGTGTCATCGCTTGCATCAGCGAGGAGTCCGGCTGCGGCCAGATGCAGGGCATCGAGCGTCCGCACTGAAGTCCGCAACACCAATTCCCGTGCTCGGACCAGCGTGGCGTGGGTGAGTGGCACTACGCCGATCGGACCGTCGTCCGCGGTGTGGTCGTCATAGGCATCAAGACGTTCGGTCATTCCGGCCTCATCGATGCGGCCGTCGGATTTCGCACGCGCCGGCAAGCCCGCGAACTCGACATCAGCCAACTCGCAGATCACGATGGGATCCGACCCCTCGAAGAGGACATTGCCAATCCACTCGGCGTCGATTTCGTCACCCGGATACGCACTCCCGAGTGCGCTTGTGTCGGCAAACAGAATCAACGTTCTTCCCGCCCGGTGCTGACCAACTCGGCAGCGTAGCCGGCGCGCGTGTTGACGGCCGTCTTGAAGTCCAACGCCCAGCTTCGAGGCCGCCCGGTTCGCATCCCCCGCGGCATCAATCGACCATCGGCCATTGCCGCCGCTTTCCACATGTGGCGGGGGGAACCTGATCCGACTACGGCTACGCGAAGAAGGCGGTTCACATAGGCATTGACAGACTCGCCCGTCCTCGCTGCTTGACGCTTGAGGGAACTCGCCAGCTCATCGTCGACCCGGGTAATGATCGGCTTCACAACCAAGGTGATGGCAGCGCTTCCAATTTGATAGCAATCCCTTTCGCGCCCGGATCGTAGGTGTCGGCTGTCCCCGGAAGCGACGCTCCGATCTGTCCCCCCACCACGCCCGAAGCTAGGGTCGTGGCCAGAACGCAACTCAGGGGGATACCGATGAAGGACATGAAACTCGGGTTACAGCTTGGCTACTGGGGATCCGGTCCGCCGACCAACGCCGTAGAGCTGATCGCGGAGGCCGAACGACTGGGATTCGACTCGATCTGGACAGCCGAGTCCTACGGTTCCGACGCCCTCACCCCTCTCAGCTGGTGGGGATCCCAGACGAAGAAGGTGCGCCTCGGAACGTCGCTGTGCCAACTCTCCGCCCGCACCCCGACAGCCATGGCCATGGCCGCCCTCACCCTCGATCACCTGTCGGGTGGCCGGGTGGTCCTCGGGCTCGGCGTCTCCGGCCCACAGGTCGTCGAAGGCTGGTACGGACAGTCGTTCGAAAAGCCGTTGGCCCGCACCCGTGAGTATGTCGACATCGTCCGCCAGGTGCTGGCCCGTGAAGGAGTGGTCACCAACGACGGGCCCAACTACCCACTCCCCTTCCCGGGCGGGACCGGCCTGGGTAAGCCGTTGAAGTCCATCGTTCACCCACTGCGCAAGGACATCCCGATCATTCTGGGGGCGGAGGGACCGAAGAACGTCGCCTTGGCCGCAGAGATCGCCGAGGGATGGTTCCCGATCTTCTTTTCTCCCAACGCGGTCAAGGCGTTCGAGCCCTCACTGGCAGAAGGATTTGCCCGACCCGGTGCCCGTCACACCGCCGATGACTTCGAGGTCATCGCCCTGGCCACCACCGTGATCGATGACGACATCGAGCGGGCCGCTGACGTGTTCCGACCCCACATCGCCCTCTACATCGGAGGAATGGGGGCCAAGTCGATGAACTTCCACTTCGACGTATTCGCCCGGATGGGCTACGAGGCAGAAGCGCGCAAGATCCAAGAGCTCTACCTCGACGGGCGGAAGGACGAAGCTGCCGCCGCGGTGCCAACCTCACTCATCGAGGACACCGCCCTCATCGGTCCCAAGGAGAAGGTCCGCGACGATCTCGAAGGGTGGAAGGAGTCCATCGCCACCACCCTCCTCGTTTCGGGAAGTGTCGACACCATGCGGACCATGGCGGAGTTGGTGCTGTAGAGGGTTCGGCAGAGGAGGTCGTCTCAGCGCGAGCTGGAGTGCGCCGGTCGAGCGTCCCCGGGAAGCCGTTCTGTTCGTTTCGGATCCGCCGCGCTGCCAACGTGACGAGCCACGGCGCAACCCGCCAATACATCAGGGCGACATCCCTTCACCGACTTGGCCAACCACAATAATCTCGAATCGGCGAGAAGGTTCAGCAGAGAGCCGCAACGGACGGCAGAATGCAGGGTGAACACTCGCCTTGCACTTCGCCACCGAGATCCAGCATGCCCCTGCAGTTTGTTCAGCTTCCTTGACATTTGGATCGGTGGATTCATCCATCGCACCCGGATGCGGCCAAGCGTCATCGGAGTGAATGGCCGTGATTGCCTAGAAGGGACCCCTTTCCCAGTCACCCGCCCTCTCGGTTCTTTGAATCGGCAGTTCCTACTACCTCACTGGGGTTCGTGTGATGCCACAGGGGCCAGCGTCGAGTTGAACGCTCTGATCACAACATGTTCAATGGGGCACTGTAGCCAGCGTCTTCCGACGGGAAAGAGATCGGTACAGCTCCATCGTGCTCGGATGTACAGAGTCGAACGGTTCGACCTCGTCGGCAACCACCCGGATCAACTCCGACATGACGGACTCCACCCCTGCCGGGTTACCGGCCCGATCAGCAACCCGCAGAAGCATCCGGTAAAGGCGTTCGTCGTAGGGACTGACAAGGAGTCCCTTTCGGGCGGCCCACTCGGCACCACTCGGGTTCCCTTCGTGAAGGTAGGCACCTGCCAATCGGCCGGCGACATCGACAATGGTCGCCTCCATGGCTGGTGCGATGCCCTCGAGAATCGGCCAGTCCGAGGCTCGGAGTCCCTCGAAGGGTCTTCCCCGAACCAGTTCAAGCGCCTCTTGCCAGTGGCCAGCCCCCTGTGTATCGGCCAACCGCACGAACTGGGCCCAATCGGTACCTACTGACTCGGCCAAGCGCAACCGTCCGTGAGCCTTCGGAAGATGATCTTGACCGTCTTGAGCATGACCTAACGATCGCCTTGCCACCGATGCTGTCGAATGGAGGCTCGACGAAGCCATCAGCCGATCTGGCCACAGGGCAGTGGCCCACGCATCGTTCGAAGCGCCATGCGGGTGCATGGCCAGGTAGATCACAAGTTCCTCGGCCCAGGCTCTGGTGAACTGATGCTCTGCTCCGCGAACCTCCACCGGCCCCAACACAGCAACTTCCACGTCGATGGCATTGTCAATCCGTCTTTCACGGCATTGCGTGGCCTGGTTGTTCCCACCCACAGCATCCAATCGAGCCGTGTCCTTGTCATTCGGAGGCAGATGTTCCTGATGTTGGCTGGGCATCGGGATAGACATGGCCCCATAAGGATGAGCATTCACAGAAACAGGTTCACAGTCAGTCGCAGTGTCCACCAGTGCTCCAACGTCGGCCAACTCGGCCGAGCTCACCGTTTGCGGGAACACAACCGAACTGAACATTTCCAACGAAGACGAACGTTCACCACTTGAAATGTCCCATAGTTGGCTCGTGACTAGTCCAGGCCCTGGGGCAATGATTGCCGTACCGGTGCAAGGGTCGGAGGCAATCGCTACGAGTTCGGCAAAGTCATCGACTCCCGTACCGGGGCCACATACGACAACCAACGGGTCCCACGTATCCGAGTCTTCGAACATGCGGGCATGGGAGAACGATCCAAAGCTCGACGATCGGAGCAGAGCCTCACCGTTCAATCGACGGTAATGAAGCCGATGGAGCAGCGTGCCCATATCCGAAACAGCCCCGACTCGATCGAATCGTGCCAGTTCATCCCCGAAACCAAATAGCACCAAGTCAAACTGGCCGGCCCAATGTGACGTCGCCATTTCGAGAGCGAGAGCGCGGACCACTCCGTCGCAGGCGAGTGCGTCTCCCACCAGCGCCAGGGAACCGACAGCTTCCATGTTGATCAGTTGGGGCCCGTCTGCTCCGTTGCCTACTGTGACCAGAATGGGGAATGGAGCATTGGCGTCGTCCTGAGTTTCCTGTAATTCCGTGTTGGCAATGAACACGGACGGTCGACCTGCCCGACATTCGAAAGGATGAGGTATCGCCCCACGATCCATCGTCCGATCCAATATGAGCTCAATACCGTCGGCATGGACCTCGACCCCATGGACAAGTGGGGGCGGTCCCCCCTGCCCGACACACACCCGAGTAAAGAGTTTGAGGGCAACATCCACGCCGTCGGCTGTGCTCTTCCCATCACCCCTACGAAGGCGGCGCTCCATATGCGTGCGCTTCGCGTCCGGTAACCTGATGAGACCACCCTCGACGCGACGACGTTGCTGAGTTCGGCGCATCCTCTCGAGAAGAGTCACAACCCCAGCACCCAACAGCGCGGCTCCGACCAGAGGCAATGGCGCTTCTCCTCCACGCTCTACTCCCGCAATCCACCCGGTCGAAGCCTTGGTCTCCACCTCCGTCGTCACAAACTCCGGCGCAGCCGGACCCGGGCGGGTGGAGGTCGGATCTGGATCCAGTGTTGAGGTCCCACTGGTCAGTACAGCTTCTTCTTGATTTGCCGAAAGTGCCGAGGAGGTCGCAGAAGTTGGCGGGAGAATGAGGTTCCAGCCCGGTTCGATCCAGTGCGTCTTGGAGAGCATTCCTCCATCGAGCTGCGGGACCGAATAGTTGAGAGCCGCGAGTTCACGCCAACGGCGCGCCGAACCGAGTCTGGCTTCGGCAATTGACCACAACGTTTCGCGGCCGGTGACCGTGTGGGTGCATTCCGGTGTTTTCGTCCCCTCGGCTTCAGCGGTCAGGTCTTCGGGTGGCCCCGTTGTTGTCGCCCGGCTCAGAGGTTCCTGTAGCGGAGCCAGACCAACGCCGGACGATGATGCACCATCCGCGGTTGATTCGCCCAAACCGAATCCATAGTCATCGATCACCCGTAGGTTCAACATGCTCGGAGAGCAGGCAAACGAGGCGGAAGTTGACGCGCGTTGCCCCAGCGTCGGCGTTGGCAAAATCCGCCCCATCGAGATCAGTGCCAAAGACGTTCCAACCAAGCATGCGGCCATTGCCTGCATGGTTCGGCTTCCCGGCAGCCGGGTCGAGGACCGCCCGGTTGCCCACGAACGAAACTCGATGAGCACGCAAACGAACATCCACACCCAAGCTGCCCACGCGAGGAGGAGGGCACCGTGGACTAACCAACTGGTTGCGATATGAACATCGAACCCCTGATGAGAAAGCAGAAGCAAGCGGAAACGGTGAACGCCGCCACTCGGCAGCGGTGAGCCACCCTCCGAGACCAGCACCACAGGAACGGCCACCACTGCCATGACGAGTGCCCCGGCGGACAGGAGGGATCCCACCAACGAGTGGGCACGTTGACCTTGTGGGACAAGGTGTTGCTTCATTCAATCCTCCTTCGTGACGCCGTGAACATTGGTCGCCGAAGCCGAGCCAGAGACAGGTAGCGTCGAAATACCCACTATCCCCAATATCGATGTGGAGACTCTGTAATGCACGTTGACAGTGACAACGCCATTGGCCACCGAGGCAGTCCCGGGGTGGCCTGACGTCATTGTGTACGCCACTGCATCTGCGATAGCAGCTTGTTGATCGATAGTTACGGATCCGGCGCGAAGGCCATCGACAGACAATGCCCCAGCTCCAGCCCGCGCCGCCTGTTCTGCTTCGTCATACGCCGACTGCTGTGCGCTGATGGCCATTCCGCCGTCCAGCACTAATCCCATCAACGCGAAGAGGGCAATGAGGAACAGTGCCAGAAAGGCGCTGATCGACCCTCCCTCCCGGCATTGCGCATCCCCCCCACCGGCAACCAGGGATGAGGCGGATCGACGAGCCTGCCGTGCGCTGTTCATTGCACCGACCGGAATGGATCTACAGGGGCCGTTGTCGACTCGCTGATTGATGTTGAACCCGGGACTCCGGGTACCGAAAGGTCCGAGAGGTCGACTGCGCACGTCACGGTGACTCGCACGTAGCCCCCGGGGTAGAAGTGGCTCACGTCGGTCACTACCAAAGTGCGGGTGCACGAGCGCGGCCGGCCGTCCCCGCCGACAACCGCACTTTCACCGGCAGCCTCTTGCGCACTCTGAGCACTTGGCATCACAGCCGCCGCCTGAGCTCCGGCCCGAGCGGATTCGGTCACCTGTTGGCGGGCCCCTGACACTCGCCCGAACACCAGGGTGCACAACGCCAGGACAAACAGCACCGGCGTCAGCACCACCAGTTCGACCACCAGGCTGCCAGTTTCGCTTCCTCGCCGACCACCTGTCATTCCGAACCCCGAAATTCCTGAATCGGCCCGACCAACTTGGCTGACACCGGAAGTGACAGGCCGGGAAGTATCGACTCTGCCTTCGCGGTAACCGTCATCTCCACCAAATCACCTGGGAGCACCTCGGAAGTGACGTTCGAAGAGATGACGTCCGAGCCCGGTCCGTCCAGGACCGACCGGGCCCGGTCCACCCCCTGGGCGGGCCCACCTCCGACTGAACGAGCAGTTCGGTCCCCTGCCGAAGCGGCCAGTTGAGCCACTTGCGCGGCGTGCGACCAAAGGGCGAACTGGACAACGATGAGGAGCAAGAGCATGAGCACCGGGATCACGAGAACTGCCTCGACGACGGCCGAACCTCTGTCGCCCCGGAGACGCCGAGACGCCCATCGATGAGCACCCGTGCCCATTTTCAGGGTACCCAACGCAGCAGAATCGGGATTGGCTCGCATTGCCTGCGTTGATCCCGTCCTGCGGTGATCCAGTCCTGCGGTCCCGATCAGTTCAGATTGATCGAGTTGGCCTTGGCCGTCACCTTGGTCACGATGATCGCACCTACCGCCAGGGCCAGTGCTGCAAAGATTGCCGTGAGAATAACCTTTTCCACGGCTGTTCCTGCGTCGTTGAAACCACCTGACACTCCAGTTCTTGCTCGCAGGTAGTTCCAGATCGCCACGATCTGTATAGGCATCTTCGTTGCTCCTCTCGTTTGCTGTCATTTCGGTAACCTCATGAAGAGATCTCGTTCCAACCGGGACATCGCGTTCATCTCCATCCTCTGCGCACCGGTCACGATCAAAAACCCGTCAGAATCCGACTAAAGGCCGGGTATCCGATGAAGAGCAAGAAACCGAGGAGTAGGAGGGTGCCAGGCAGAAAGAGCCGTTCGGTCATCGCATTGGCCGCACTTTCCGCTTCCGCCTGCTCATGTCGACGCAGCGACACCGCCCTGGCGCTGAGTGATTGGCGAACGCGTGCTCCTTCTGTGCCGGCGAGTTGCAGGGTGGCCGACAGTTCCACCAATTCGGGTACCGCCAACTCGCGGCCCAAGCCGCTCAGCGCCTCCCATGCCGTTTCACCGGTATCGCGAGCCAGAAGCAGCGCTCTCGATATTCGTTTGGTCGCCCAATCGGAACTCACATTCGAAGCGGATAGCAAAGCTCCTTCAATGCCAGCCCCACCAGCCAGGCTGAGAACGACCAGGTCCACGTAGGTTCCGATCACAATTCGGAAATGCTGCCTCCGCTCTTTGGCCTCGGCCGACATGATCAGAAATGGAATCCCCACCCCTACAGGAATCAGGACGATTGACAACAGGATCGGGAACACGAGAGGGAGCGACACTCCCCCAGCCTCTGCACCTGCCCATAACACCGGTGGTACCAACACTCCGATGCCGGTGGCCGCAAATACACGGGACACAAGCTCAGCAGGTGATGTCTTGGTGATAGCCGACGTGGGCGTCAGTGCCACCCATCGGGGGTGTCGGAGGAGTCCCCGGGCGGCGGCGTCCACCCAGTGAGCGCTCATCCTTCCGAAGATGTTCAGGCGCGGCGGTACCGTCTGTACCACTGGGATGGGACGGGCTCCGGCATGCGCGATGGCCTCCAAGGAGGGGCGAGTCGCTCGGGCGCCATAGACAGTGCCGATGCACCCGATGCCGGCCAGTAAGCCGAGCACGACTACCGCGGTCATCGTTCCACCACCTGATGTCCGAGGAGCCGGACAGGTGCCGGTGGCCGAGACAACACCACCATCAAGGTCAATCCGATGGCATACAGCGCCCCAACGACCAGAAGCACCAGTTGACCCGCAGCAGTTCCGAACGGAGCCAGGTAGGCGTGGGCCAACACCGTGAGCGCAATCGCGAACCCCACTGAGAACACCAGGACTGTCCGAACGCCACTCCGAATGGATGCTCGACTGGTTTCGATCCGAAGTCGCAGCGCCACCTCATCGCGGGTCGAATCGGCCAGCGCCGCGAGTAGATCTCCCAACCGTTGTGCCCGTGAGGACACAGCCAGAATCAACGAACAGATGACACGGTCCGCACACGGATCAGCGAGTTCGTCACCAAAGCGCAGCAATGCTTCCTCTGGGTGCATTCCCGCTCCGATTCGTCCCGAAAGTGCCATCGCCGGCTCGCGGATTGACAACGGGCTCAATGGAGCGGTGGCCATGATGGCCTGATTCAGTCCCGCCGAGGCGGCCAGCGTTCCCTGGAGCATCTCGGTCCATGTGGCGATCGCCTCGATCTTCACTGCAGATACCGAACCAGATGTCTGCCCAAACAGTTTGGGGAGCCCATACATCCCGATCCCGGCGATCACAAACGCCACCGGCCATCCGGTCGCCACAGCCACCAGTGCACCGACCACGCATGGCACGACGATCGACCGCACACTGGATACCCTGAGCACTGATCTTCGCCTTGGCATCGAATCGGGCGCTGACCCGCCGCCGACACAGGCCCTGATTATGCCGATCGTGCCGAGCCCGAAGCACAACGCGCACAGGAACACGAACATGATCATCACCAGGTTCCAACTCTGTGATTGCTGCCCATGGGCTCGTATCCAAATCGAACCAGCTCTTCGAGAGTCTGCGACCGAAGAGGCGATCCAGCGACGGCCCGGCGATCGGATCCCGGTCGAAAGATTTCGTTGGAAATCACCTGCATCCCTTCCGCATCCACCACTTCCCGAATGGAAGAGATGAACCGGTGGCGGTGTGACTGAGCCGCGAATTCAGCATTCTCACCGCACTGGTTCGAATATTCGGAACGGTCCCACCCTTGCCCGACTCCCACGTAACCGAGGTCCTCGTCGAGCCCACCGTCGGCATCGCTATCGAGAAATACCACAAAGTGAACAGCTCCGGCAATCAACAGGTTGGTTGCCTCGAGCGGAAGGCGCTCCGGTGCCTGCACCGCATACGACGCAATCCGTCGAAACACTCCAGCTGATGAATTGGAGTGGACAGTGCACATCGAGCCGGATCTGCCCTGGCTCATGGCGTTCAACATGGGAAGGATCTCATCCCCCAGAACCTCTCCCACGATGACCCGGTCGGCATTCATGCGAAGCGCCCGACGCACCAGGTCGGCGACCGAAATCAACCCCTCGCCCTCCACGTTGGCTGGCCGTGCCTCGAGTGCCACCATGTCTGGATGTCGTTTTGGTGCGTTGTCGAGACCCAGCTCGAATGCTTGTTCGATAGTGACAATTCGCTCGCGAGGGGAGATCTCCGAGGCGAGGGCCCGTAGAAGGGTTGTCTTCCCCGAATTCATGGCTCCGGCCACCACAATGTTCTTTCTGGCGCGTACCGCCGCGCTCAAGAGTGAAGCGATCTCGTCATCGAGTGTGCCGAGACCAATCAACTCGGCGATCGAAAGGTCGGCGAATCGGTGTCGCCTGATTGATATCGAAGGTCGTGCCGAGACGGCCATCAACGCCGAAAGTCGGCTCCCATCGGGAAGACGCAGATCAAGCTCGGGGCGGCCAACGTCGAATCTGCGCTCGGACAGCCCGAAACGACTAGCTGCGGACCGTAAGATGTCAATGAGCTCGTCGTCAGTATCTGCGACTGCCGCCATCGTCCGCTTGGAACCATCAGCGAATGTGGCCCATACCCTGTCGCAACCATTGACATCGATATTCTCGATCGCCGGGTCGTCGATGAGCGCTTGAAGACGACCCATGCCAAACAGGGCATCAAGCACCGACTGGGCCAAGCGCTGTTCTTGCGACACCGTACGCGTGTCTTCGCCGTCGCCGGGGTGTTCAACGACCATCGCGTCTAAATGAGCGAATATCCGTTGGCGGGCATATTCGCGGCGATCGTCACCCTCCAGGTCAACGTCATCCAACGCAGCAAGATCTTCAGCCACCAACCGACGCAACGAACTGGCGAGGTTTCCGGTCATCGTTGATCCTGAAGATCCAGCTGCCCATTTGTTGATGATGCCGCAGCATCGGGAATGGTTGGCCCGACCCTGGCGCCGTCCCGCGCCGAGCGGCACGGAAACCCTTTCCCTGCCGATACTGCGCAATCCGTAACCTCCGGCGAGGGTCTCCCCGGTCCGAGTTCGGCCAGCGTCAGTGCCAGCCGACGCGCCGATCTCACCAGTACCGAACGAGCCAACCGTCGTTCCGAGCCGCGACCAGCGGTGAGCACTGCGGCGGCCGCAGAGTCTTCAGGGATATCAATCATCACTGGCATTCCGGTAAACCGCTCGATCTCCGAGGTCGAATAGGGTCCTCTGCCCACCACTACAAGTGACACGGCATCTCCGGTCGCCTCCCGTAACGCGTCAGAGCATCTCTCTACATGGAGGACCGACGCGGCATCAGAGCGCAACACGATGCACACGGCCGAAGAATGAGCGAGCCACTCTTGGGCGTCGGCCGAGTCGAGCCGCAATCGTCCAAGATCCACGATGACATCGGCTGTAGCGCCTTTAGCGAATTCCCGCAAGGCTCGTCCTGCTTCTTGACCGGCTACTTTCCCAGCGCCGGCCACATCACCTCCATGAGACCCCACCAGCACCTCGAGTCCTCCAGGAAGCTTCTGCAGATGAGACTCGATGGATGCTTCCGCACCACCTCGACGCGCCGAAGCAGCCAACGACAACCATCCGGTCTTCGTCGAAAGACTGAAACGTGCCGCCAGGTCACCGCCACTCGGATCGCATTCGGCCACCACCGCTCGCCGCCCAACCGGCCACGAGGCACCCACCAAACAGGCCAAGGTCGTCGCTCCAGGCGATCCTTTGATCGACGCGAACGTAATGAGTGTCACGGACCTGCAGTTCCCTGAGGAAGGAGGACCAAGCTCACCTGATCCGCCGCCGCCGCAACGGACACCCCAGCTGCGACTGTCGAAGAGACCTCGATCGATACCAGCTGTGTAGCACTTCCCGATGAACTGGCAGGAGGCGTAGCAACGGCGTACACCTGTGCGCTCGGCACCAGAACCCCGGTCGTTGTCGCTGTCCCGCCGGGAGTCGGGGCGGTGTTCGGTGCCGGCGCGCCCGGGATCCCTGTCTGTACGACCATCACCTGGTCGCCTGGTTCCACGCCCGATGACGGGAGCTGTCCCTCCTTGAGAGCGATACCAACAACCGCGTCACCTGACTCGAGAGGACGTGAACTCGAAACGTCTGCCATGGTCAGAAGTGACCCCGGGACGAGAGTCACAGCCGCCAGTTTTCCGACAACATCCCTGGCCTCGGCAACGGGAACCGGTGATACCGAATCCGAAGCCACCACATTTGCCACTCCCAGATCGCCTGCCGTGACTCGTTGCCCCAGTGGGACCGCACGGGCAATGGCGATGACGGCCATCTGATGGTTTGCGCTCGAATAGATACTCACGAAAATGGCAATGCTGGCGAAGACAAGAGCAACTGATGCAATGGCCAGGACTGGCCTACGAACCCGTACCTGTGAAGGAAGCCGGTCGGACGCGCCACGAGATTCTTCGGATGAAGAAGTGAACCGCTCGAGAAGAGATGTCATGCAGATGCCTCACTTTCGATGCCAGAGGTGCCGGGAAGTCCCAACATCATGAGTTCACACTTTCCACTTGTTCGACTCGCAGGTTGGTCGCCGAGAACGTCGTCAAAGAAGGGAGACCGCCGCCCCCAGGTGCACCTTGCGCGGACCATGACACCTGCCACGTCACTGTCGCCGTCACCCTGAAGGCGCCATCGTTCGGATTGCCATCGGGCGACGGTTGACCGGAAGACGTGGAGGGATAGGCATAGGAGCAGTACGTCTGTTGCGCCGCCGAAGGCTGATCGGTCCTGTACGCCGTTCCGGGACCGGGGCAAGTGAGCGCGTCGCCGTCACCGAGGTTATAGGAGACCGATTCGGGCGTCGCTGTCGCTGTCGCTGTGACTGTACCCACCGTCGCACTCACGACGTAGGGGTGCCATGACGCGGGGTCGATCCAAATCCAAGTAGAAAGATTTACTACTGCGTTGGTTGCCGGATTGAAGTTGATGGTCGGTGATGGCAGCTGTAGCGAATTCTCGGCCTGCATGGCCAATGCGTACGGGTTCACTGCCGGAGTGGCAGCGGGGATCGTAGGGGCTGATCCGTTGGGAATCCAGGGGTTGGTGGTAGTGGTGCCCCCGCTGCTGGTGGTGCAGACAATCGAGTACCAACTCCCCGGGGTGGTTACGCCGGCAGGGGGTCCAACGTCATTGTTCAAAGCCAAGACAGTCGATGTGCAAACTGGAACGAAAGATGCTGCACCACCCGTGTCTGAGCCACCTCCAACAGTGCTGTTGTCCGCAGTGGTCCCGGTGGCACCTGGCGAACTGGCGTCGGATGATGCACCGACCGAAATGGTGCCGATTGACTCCGTCGATGTCGCGGCTGCTGCATGCGCCGAAACGGGAAGATCAATAACAAGCGCCACCGACGCGAATACCAGGACAACGACTGACATTAGGAACCTACGCACTTGCCTGCCTCAATCTTCTGGTCTGCCTGTTTCCAACCATCGGGTGTCGACTGCATGATGGACGTGACCAATTCGAAGTCAGCCTGCCCGGAGACCCCAGGAACCGGTGTGCCAGTTTTGGCCACCACTTCAATCTCCTCGTCATGTACGCACGAGACGACCTCAGTTTTTCCGGGCCCTCGGGCGGTGATGTGGGGGTTACCCCACTCACTCGGACCCTTGGCGATATCGCCTTCTTCTTTCCATCGCGTCAAACCTGCTCGCACTCCGTCGAGAAGGGGCGCCACCATGGTGGCAGCCAGCTCCGGGGCATTGGGGTCGGAAGTCAGGGCAGCGTCGTGAAACGCCTGCTCGGCGGCCAGCCAGGCCGAGATGATCTGACCATCGCCGGGGGTCGTCGAACTGGTGGTCGTCGTACTGCCCGCATGTGCTCTTGAAGTTGCGGGGGCCGATGATGACGTCGAAGGCGCGCGGCACGAACCCAACGACAACGAACACACTGCCGCACAGACAACCAACAAGAGACCCCGTGCTGATCCGGACCGCAGCGTCACATTCCTATGGCGCATACCGACCATCGAGCGCGAAATGTGGATCATCATCTTGGAGATCGCAATACCCCAATCAGATAGAGGGAAACCACTTTCGGGGCATCTTTCGAATGAATCGACACTCGATGGACAACTCGCGGCGCGATGTAGTGGTGGATGGAACACAGCACTGACACTGCCGTCCGCACTTTGCTCGGCAAGTTGCTCAATACCTTGCCCCGCACCTTGCCGACACGTTCATCCCCAGTACAGCAAGACCGTTTGCGTAGATGCACCCTCCGGGGGGACAGCGAGAATCCGCCTGATCGACCCGACCGGCATCCCCCTCGCCTACCCCGCAGGCAACCGTCCCTTACCCGGAGGTCCGGCGAATGCCTGGGCAATTCCAATCCACTCCTCCGCACCACTTCCGGTGACGGTGAGCGATGTGTCGGCCACGTTGCGTCGCTGAGTTACCACCAAACAGAAGTCTTCCGCCGGGCCGGTGACCGATGAAACGGGTTCTCCTTCGTCCGACTCACCAATCTCCCAGGTCCATTCCTCACCAGAAGGAGCCACCAGAACCACCTCGATCCTCCCGGGGGGTACCTCCTGCCCGCGAACCAGATACGAGAACGGCCGAGCCCGCACGCCGAGGTGGGCAATGTGGCGCAGGCGATCTGTCGGGGTTCGGTTGGCTCCCAGCGCATCGGCCACATCCTGGCCGTGGGCCCAGGTCTCCATCAGACGGGCGGTCACGAATGACAATGCACCCATCGGCGGCCCGAACCACGGGACCCGCATCTTCGGATCGGCGTCGGCAAACGCCTCCGACATCCCTCCATGGGCCCGCTCCCACCACTCGATCAGCTCGGTCCCATCCATGGCCCGGCCCCTCACGAGGTGCCCCTCCATCGGATCTCCGGTCTGCACCATGAAGGCCTCCGCCATCAGGGCAAACTTCTGCGGCTCCGTGATGGCCAGGTGTGCGGCGGCGTCGAAATAGGCCAGATGGCTGATCTGATCACGTACCGCCCAGCCCTCCGCCGGGGTCATCCGGTCCCACTCGGGCGCATCGCCGGCCAGCGGCTCCACCAGCCGGAGCAGGTCCCGGTGCTCGGCCTCGTGATCATCGAGCAGTTCAGAGAATTCCGTCATAGCCCGAGGCTACGACAGGGTCAGGTCCGGCGGTAGGTGGGCGGACTTCGCCCTACCGCGCCGTATCCAGCCAGGTTCGGCTGGCTCCGATCACCGTCACCTCGGGATGGGACCAGACGAACCGCTCGACCGAGTCGAGCACCTCCTCCACGTGCCTGGGCGACCCCGCCACCGCGGCGAAACCCAGCTCCGAACGCTGCCACTGATTTTGGAAACCGACCTCAGCCGCGGCCACCCCGAAACGGACCTTGCTGGTCTCGATCAAGTGCTTGATGACCGCTCGCTTGGCCTTGAGCGAGGCGCTGTCGGCGATATGGAGCTCCATGGCCAGGGCGCATACGTGCATCTGCCCATTGTCGGCCTGTTATCGACCGCCTGGCAACGGGCGTGGGTCAGGCACGGCCTGATGTGAGGTGATGTCCTTGAGCTCGTGCAGAGCCAGAGAGCAGAGAGTAGAGAGCACCGCCGAAGGTGGCATCTTCGACCAGCAGGCACTCCCATGGGTCGGCCACCAGAAACTGGGCGGGATCGCTGATATTCGTATTGCAGCGTTGCCGGGCGGCCACAACCAGGGCGGGGCTGATGTCGATACCAACGACGTCGCAACCCCGGGAGAGCAGCCACTCGTTGACGGCACCGGCTGCGCATCCGGCATCGAGGGCGGTGGCGGTGGGATCGGGCTTGTCGGCGAGCAGAGCACATACTGTCGTCCATTCGAGCACTTCATTCCACAGGTTGTCATCGGCTGTCATCCCACACACCGGCCATCCGCTCATAGGCGGCAAGCGCGGACATCCGATGGTCGCTCGAACCTTGCTGGGCTCCCGAGAGCCGCAGGTCCATTGCGACCCTTCAGCCGCACGTAGGGGCATGGTCGTGGACGCCGCCGGCCTCGGAGTCGCCTCGTCCTGATCGGGCGTCACACCCTCTGGCCATACTGACTGCATGAGTTCGACAGAGGTGCTCGAAGGGAGTGCGGCCGGCAGTGGAGCCGGGGGTGTGGCCGGGAGCGTGGCCGCCAGTGGAGCCGGTGCCGGACTCGGTGCTCGCCTGGAAGCCGCCACCTCGGTGCTTGCTGTCCTGGTGGCAGAGCTCGAGCCTGGTTGTCTGTCCGGTGCTGATGCCAAAGGGCTCTATGGGGCCTTCGTGTTGGCTGAACGCCTGTGCGTGGCGGGGAAGACCCTCTTGGCCCCCAGGATCGATGCCTCGGGGATCTGGAGGGACGACGGCCACCGCAATGCCGCCTCTCTGTTGGCTTCGGTGGAGGGGATCTCTCCGGGCCAGGCCAGGTCCACCTTGGAACTCGGGCACCATCTCGATGCCCTTCCTGACACCGAAGAGGCCATCCGGGCAGGCAGGCTCTCCCGTCCCAAGGCCACCGAGGTGGTGGGAGCAGCCCTCCTCGATCCCGAGAGTGAGGCCCAGCTCTTGGACGGGGCAGAGGACCAGCCCCTCCACGAGGTCAAAGAGCGCTGTCAGCGGGCCCGGGCGGCCGCTGTCCGTAACGATCCGATCTCGGCCACGAAGCGGATCTATGCCGCTCGGTCCTTTGCGTCCTGGAGTGACGCCGAGGGGGCATTCTGTTACCAGGGCAGGGATACAGCTGATCGTGGTGCCCAGATCCTCAACCACATCTCCTTTGTTGCCAAAGGGCTGCGCCGACAGCGCAAAGCCGACAAGGCGGGGGCTAACACCGCTGGGTGCGATGAGCCCGAACGGGCCCTGCGAGCCGATGCGTTCTTTGCCATCGTCACCCGGGCTGGAACCAGAAATGGGACTGGGTCGAGCCCAGGGGTACCAGGCGGGCCCGCTGTCGACCCGGACATCGATCCTGATGTTGGTCTTGAAGATGTCGATCCCGGAGCCATCGACGGCTCCGGCATCGATGGCTCCGAAGAAGATGCATTCCCTGACTCGTTCTCCCTGATCGATCGGCCCCCACCCTGTTCGGTGATGGTCAGAGTGGACCTAGCTGCCCTGCTGAGGGGAGAGACCCACCCCGGAGAGCTCTGTGAGCTCGACGGCCAAGGACCGATTCCACCTTTGATGGCCAGAGACATGGCCAATGACTCCTTCTTGCGCTTCATCTTCCATAGGTCCGAGGACATCCGGGCCATCTCCCATTTCGGGCGGACCATCAACAAATCCCTTCGCACCGCCCTCGTCCACCGGGACAGGACCTGTGTGGTGCCCGGATGTGGGGTGAGCTTCGGGCTCGAGATCGACCACATCCTCCCCATGGCCGAAGGTGGGCCCACCACCATCGACAACCTGGCACTTCTCTGCCACCATCACCACTTCTTGAAGACCTTCGAAGGCTGGGTCCTCACCAAGGCCGACCATCACGACGCCCACCACCCGGCATGGCAATTCGAACCCCTGCCTCCGTTTGGTCAAGAGCCCGATCTCGGCGCCGACGGGTCCGGGGGCAGCAGGCAACTATTCGAACCGGGATAGGGGGGGTCCAACCGGTGACCCACGACGTTCCGAACTTCTCGCCGAGGATCACCGGTTGTAACTGTTCAGCCCTTCAGCAGCACCGTCCACCACCTGCGACAACGACGCGCGT
>OBLU010000646.1_pt1 | contig 32693 bp, 30 predicted proteins | sample 1518681 | NCBI WGS metagenome assembly OBLU01 (sample SAMEA3539304, study PRJEB22396) | soil metagenome | biome: tundra; feature: field; material: soil | place: USA | collected 2010-05 | depth 0.15 m
TGAACAAGGCCAAAGGGTGAGTTCGCTGTGCCGCACGTCGCAGCAGCACGCGATGACAGATCGGTAGGTGACCTATTGCGTCAACGCGTGCATGGTTGCCCGGGCACCTCAGCTCCTCAAAGTCTTCGTTTGCCTGTACGAAAGTCTAGTTGTTCGAGCCCGGTCGGCCAAGGAGACCGTTTGGTACACCTTGACCTGTACCTGAGCCAAAGGCGCGCCACCCCGGACTGGTCGCCACGAGGGCTTCGAGACTGGCAGCTCGGCGCGAGTCGACCGGCGGAGTCCGTTCGCGCTGCGCGCTGTCGAAGCGGCCGTCGAGCTTGCGCAGACGTTCGACGCCAAGCTGCACATCTTCACGGCCTACAACCCGCAGTCGGTTCGGACCCCCGACTTGCCCGCCGAGTTCCTCGACGCGGACTACCTTCCTCCGGCCGACCCGCTGCTGGATGAGCTCATCGCGGTCGCAAAGAAGGCCAACGTGGATGCGGAGGTCCATGCTGCGACCGGAGATCCCGCTGAAGCCATCGTTCGAGTGGCGACCAGGATCGGCGCGGACCTGATCATCGTTGGCAACAAGGGCATGCGGGGCGCGAGGAGGGTTCTCGGGAGTGTTCCGAACTCGATCGCGCACGAGGCCCCGTGCTCGGTCCTGATCGTCGACACCACAAGTCCTTCCTGATTCGTCCGGACTGCCCAGCCGGCGGGTGGGAGCCGTAACCCAGCTCCGTTTCGGCCTCCCAGCCCGGGCGTCGAAAGCTGTCGAAAGCTATAGACGGCGCTCACAGAGGCAACCGAGGGGCTGACTCCTCTCAGCTATGCAGCGCGTCGATCGCCCGTTCGATGCGATCCCCGTACTCTGGGTCGGCGTTGCGGAAGTGGGAGACGGATCGATCGACGATCTCGCGGCGGTTCACCTGCGCCAGACCGCCCGCGATGTTGTCGACGAGACGTTGTTTGGCCGCGGCGTCGATAAGCCGGTAAAGGGCGCCGGCCTGCTCGAAGTCGTCCGTCTCACGCCTGTCCCACTCGTAGGTGCCGGACACGCCTGCTACCGGAAGTCCGCCATAGTGAGGATCGTTCGTCTGAACCGGCCCGTCGAAGCTGTTCGGTTCGTAGTTCTTCGACCGACCGCCGTTGGCCCCGACGCGCATGGCACCGTCACGGCCGTAGTTGTCGGCCTTCGTGGCGTGCGGGGCGTTGACGGGAATGTGCGTGTGGTTGATGCCGAGCCGATAGCGGTGCGCATCGCCGTAGGCGAACAGGCGCCCCTGGAGCATCTTGTCCGGCGAAGGACCAATGCCCGGAACGAAGTTGCCCGGGTCAAAGGCGGACTGCTCGACGTCCGCGAAGTAGTTGTCGGGATTTCGGTCGAGCACGAGCTTGCCGACTTCGATCAGTGGGTGGTCGGCATACGGCCACACCTTGGTGAGGTCGAATGGGTTGATGCGGTAGTCAGCGGCCTCGGCGACGGGGATGACTTGAACCTTGAGCGTCCACGAGGGGTAGTCATGGCGTTCGATTGCCCCGAGCAGATCGCCGTTGTGGGACTCAGGGTTTGCGCCCGCGAGCGACGCCGCCTCTTCGGTGGTGAGTGTCGCAATGCCCTGATCGGTCTTGAAGTGGTACTTCACGTAGAACTGTCCGTCCTGGGCATTGGTCCAGGAGAAGGTGTGCGACCCGAAGCCGTCCATCTGCCGGTAGCTCGCCGGGATGCCGCGATCACCAAACAACCAGGTGAACATATGTGTCGCCTCGGGCGAATGCGAGAAGAAATCCCAGACGTTCTCCGGCTCCTGGCGGTTGGTGAACGGATCCGGCTTCTGGGAGTGGATGAAGTCGGGGAACTTCAAGGGATCCCGGATGAAGAAGATCGGAGTGTTGTTACCGACGAGGTCGTAGTTGCCGTCGGGTGTGTAGAACTTGACCGCGAACCCGCGGGGGTCACGGACTGCCTCGGGCGCACCTCGGCCGCCGGCGACCGTCGAGAACCGCACGAATGTCTCTGAGCGAGTGCCGACGCCGTTGAACACCTTGGCCCGGGTGTAGGCGGACATGTCGTGGGCGACCTCGAAGTACCCGTAGGCGCCCGAGCCCCTGGCATGTACGACGCGCTCCGGGATCCGTTCCCGGTTGAACCGCGCAAGTTTCTCGACGAGGTGCTGGTCCTGCAGCAGGACCGGGCCGCCGGCTCCTGCGGTCTGTGAGTTCTGGTTGTCGGCAACGGGTGCGCCGGATTCAGTCGTGAGAGTGCGGCGGTCAGGCATGATCAGACTCCTTCTTTGATGCTGTTCTTGTTCGTGAGACGGGCTGTTGGCAGTTGGCGCAGATCCCCCAGAAGGTGACTTCGGCCTCGTCGACCACGAATCCGTTCGCCGTCGACGACGGCTTGAGGCAAGGAGCCGAGCCGATCACGCAGTCGACGTCCGCGACGGTCCCGCACACACGGCAGACGATGTGATGGTGATTGTCCGCCACCCTCGCTTCGAAGAGCGCAACGCTTCCGGCCGGCTCGATCCGCCGGGCGAGGCCGGCACCGCACAACGCCGACAGCGCGTCATAGACCGCCTGGACCGACACGGTCAGCAGGCGTGCCTTCGTCGCTTCGATGACCTGTTCGACAGACAGGTGGAGCCGCCGCTCGCGCAGCAATTCCAACACCGCCAATCTCTGGGTGGTCACTCGAAGCCCAGCGACCTTCAGCTCGCTTCGAAGGTCGGACGACGAGGGCATTGAGACAAGAATACTCCTAAGAATGGATTCATTCTAGTGTCAGACAGATGCCCTACTGTGCATTCGGATGGCTCGTGACCCTCGAGTACGCCCCTGACGACGCCGGTCTCAGGCTTCGCCAGTCCCGTATGGGATGTCCTCTTCGTGCGCAATCGCGCCGGGGACGCGGCTCGATCCGTCGACCGCAAGGGAGCGGGGCACTGCCGGCCAGGTCCGGAGCCGGGGTCTTCGGAGTGGAGGATCGCCAGACCTCTATCTTCGATCCTCACTGGTGCAACTGGAGGGGCGACACCGTGGACGAAGCCGAGCTTTCCCTGCGACGTAGCCAGATGGGCCGCAGTGCCCGGTCCTTCTTGGCTCCAGGCCGCCACCGGTTAGAGGACCAGGGACCGGGCTACTGGGTGACGCTCAGCGGCGCACCGGGTCCTGACGCGAACATGGCCCTCGTTGACAGCAGCGACCCGGCCGTTCTCGCGACCGTCTTACGGCAGATCCAGGATTCGGGCTTCCCCACGTTGTTCATGCTGGCCGGCGCCGGCCGCCACAGCTAGCTCGGCGCCGCATGGCAGCACGTCGGGGATATGCCCTTCATGGCTTTTGCCCTGGCCGGGACCCACCCGCTCCCCGACGGACGGGTTCGGCAGGCCGGCATCGACGACTTCGACATCGTCAGTGAGCTTGTTGCCAGCTCCTTCGGCCTGACGCAGGAGATCGGCGATGTTGCCGCCGGGATCCTCAAGCTGGGGGATGCCGCCGGGAAGATCTGGCTGCTCATCGATGACGCACGAGCGGTCTCCACGGTCTTGACGTCGATCATCGACGACGCCGTGTGCGTGTGGTGCATGGGAACCCCCGCGCGATTCGCCCGTCGTGGCCACGGCCGGGCTCTGCTTGCCGACGTTCTGCGCAGGGGGAAGCTCGAGGGTGCGAGCATTGGGCTGCTCGGCGCCACACCGGCGGGCAAGCCGCTGTACGACGCAACCGGCTGGACCACTCTCGAGGGGTGGCGGTTGTTCCTGAGCTCCGAGCGTTGTCAGTGGGCCACCGCCGGCGCGGATTTGTAACGGTACTCGCCCGTGGCGGTCCTCCTGCTGTTGCCGCCGACAGCGGACACGGTGACATAGACAGCGCCCGTGCCAGGGGGCGCCGTGACGGTGATCTCGGAGGACGAGAGGACGCGCACACGCGTCGCCGGCTTCGCTCCGAAGTGCACCGACACCTTGCCGACGAAGTTGCTTCCCCGGATCGTCACCCTCATGTCGCCCCTCGTTGGTCCGCTGTCGGGCGTCAGCTGGGTGACCGCCGGCGCTCCTTCGAACGTGAACCGATCACGCGCGATGAGCGGACTGAGCGTCAGGTCCGCGACCGACATCACGAGATTGTCCGTCCCCGGCTTTGTCGCCGGGAGAACACCGGTGCAGCGGGTGGTTGTCTCGCAGGAGACAGTGATCCATTTCGTGCCGACCTCGAGCTGGTCCGCTTCTGGCTTGGGGAGAAAGCCCGAGCCGCCTATGGTCACCCGGGTTGGGCGGCTGCTCGGTCCCACCTTCGGTGAGACACCCGTGACGAGGCTCGTTGTCAGCTTCGTCCCAGTGATGAAGCACGTCAGGGCGGCCAGTCCGGGGTAGTAGTTGCCGGGATAGGCGAGCAGGGGCGTGCCCAACCCGCTTGCCATGTCGTAACCCTTTGTCGCGTGGTAGAGAGGTCCTGCATAACTCGAAGGTGCGTAGGAGTTGCTTCCACGCGTCACGTCCGAGAGCGCGATGGAGTAGTAGTCGCTGTCGGCAATGGCATAGAGGGTCGCAGACAGCGTTCCCGTCGCATCCGTTGAGCCGTAGTCGGCGCAGTACGGGGATGAGTCGATCAGGGCGGCGGCTGCAGCCCATAGCGGCGTTGCGGCGCTCGTGCCCCCTTCGCCGCCTTGCCAGGATCCGTCCCAATAGGTGACGTACCCGGTTACCGGATCGCTGTCGGCCGAGACGTCAGGAACCTGTCGCATGTATGGCCTTTTGGTCCCGCAGTCGGTCGGGGCGGCTTCCGAGTCGGGGCTGACCAGCCCCGGGAGGTCTGGCTGGTCCTGATAGGAGGGCATGCACCACTTGGAAGACACCCCGCCGCCACCGGCGCCGTTTGAGCTTCTCGACTCATTCCAGGCGGTCTCGGACTTGGCGCCGAGCGATGTCCCGCCTACCCCGATCACGTGCGGCTGGCTGGCAGGATCGTCGACGGTGAGCTGAGCGCCGTAGTTCGTGCCTGGATCGCCGTAGCAGTCGGTCGAGCCGGTGTCGCCTGCGGCGGCGAAGACCGCCTGGCCCTGGGCGGCGGCCTGGGAGAAGAGGCTCTGTTGGGCGCTGAGGAGTGCCGGGTCGCTATCCGGCTCGCACTCCCCCCAGCCTGTCGAGACGACCTGATCGGTGTCGGAATTCACGATGGCCGAATAGACGTCCAAGACAGCGCTCGTGTCTGAGCTGGTCGGTCCCTGGTAGACGTCGATCGTTGCCCTTGGGGCGAGGCCGATGATGTCCTCGATGTCGAGAGCCGCCTCGCCGCTGCCGGACGCGCCGTATTTGGGATCGGAACCGGCGCCGCCATCGACCGGCATGTAGTTCACGGCGGCGTTCGTTCCGTAGCACGCCTGGTAGGCAGCGATGTCTTTCGACGAGTCCTGCTCGAACTCCACCAGGGCGACGTGGACACCCTGGCCGAAGTCGCTGTGGGCGTACAGCGGCGCCATGTCGTAGTGGCTCGCCAACTGGTCGGCCGTGTAGCTCCCGTAGTCGTTGGCCACTGCGGTGGCTGCCGCGCACGGTGTCGGGCCCGCCGCTGCCCGGCGAGGGGTGAGCCTGCCTGACCGGTAAACCGCGTGCACCTTGGTTGAGCGGACGACCGAGCTCCGGGGCTGAACGAGATCGCTGAGGCCGATGACCCCCTGTATGTCCGCGGCCACCGATGCCGAGATGCTCGGTGCCGACAGGGTCGTGAACGCGGCGCGCCCGTTGGGCAACCGGTAGCTCAGGAGGCTCACATGAAAAGCGCGGTCGATCACCGAGGCCGGGGCCGTCACCGGGATCGAGAGACGGTTCGAGCTCACATGCCCGGGGCGGAGCCCGTCGGAGCGGAGCACCGCGTCCACCGCGGCCACTTCAGACAACGGCGGTCCGAAGACCTGCCCGAACTGCCCTGGGCGGAGGAAGTGCTGGAAGTTCGGAGAACTGCGATCAGACAGGGACGTGATGAAGGCCGTCACGGCAGCCGGGTCCGGCAGCTTCAAAGTGACGTCGACATGAACATCTGCCGCGGGCGCCAGCGCTCCGAGCGCGGATGAGTGCTCCGGAACCAGCGGGCTCGCGCTCGTCCGCAGCACCGTGAGAGCGGAGGTGACTGTCGCTTGCGCCCTCGAGGGGGCAGCCCAGAAAGCAATCGATGAAGAGGCCGCGAGCGCGGCCAACAACAAGGTCATGGGCCGGAATTTCGTCATGATCCCCCCGCTTGCTCAAGGTCCTTCTACAACCATAGACCCGCGTTCGACCGGCCCTTTGTCAGGGCGCGGGGACCCATGGGCAGATCCGGCGAGAGCCAGAGCTCATCTCGTTTGAGTTCAGTACGAACTGAGCAGGGCGAACATTCCTCTGCGGTTGGCTCGCATCTGGGCGATGGAGCGAATCAACCTGGAGGTCGGACCGAGACTGCAACACGTTCCAGGGCGTTGTCGCCGCTGATCGCAGCCCGCAGTACAGCGTCGGCAGCAGTGAGCTGGACGAGATCCACCCGCGCGCACAGGTCGTGGTTGAGCGCGTCGATCACCCCGACGACGGCCTTTGCGTACACCTCGCCTCGAGGCGTGAGCAGGACGTTGTGCCTTCGGAAGTCGTGCGCGTCGCGTTCGGTGCGCACGTAGTCCCGCTGCTCGAGCCCGTCGACGACCTTGCGAGCGGCCTGCCGCGTCATGCCGAGCATCGATCCGAGGCGGCCGATCGGCACCTGGCCGCGACGAAGGAACCGTAACGCGGCTGCATCGCTGCGGCGGTAGTCGAGGTATCCGAGTTGGTTGAGCCGGCCAGCCATCTGGCGCACCCAGCTTTGGCGGGCGAGAGCGAGCAGGTCACCGAAGAGATACGGGGCGGTTGACTTCCCGGGCACGTCACCCCATACTACCAGAAACGCAACTAAGTTGCCTAATGTTCTCCGAGGCGAGGTGGCGATCCTTGGCGACGGTGTCGTCAGCATTCGGCTGGGCCATGGTCGCCTGCCTCCTCGGCATTGCCCTCGCTCGCTCACTTCCGCAAGTGCGAGCGCGATTTGGCGCCATCGAGCGCGGTTTCTACCTCTCGGCGATAGCGTGGTTCGCGGTGTTCGCATTCGCATGCGCTGCGAATGCCCGCTGATTCAAGGGTTCCTTCAGCTCTGAACGAGGTCCGTCCACGGGCTCTGCGCCAGCCCTGAGTAGGCAGAGATCGTAGAGGGCGAAGTGCTCCCTCAGGCGTTAGGGCCGGAAGACGTCGGGGACGACGTCGCGGGACGGCATGGGGCGCTCCTGCGGGTTAGCACCTATCGTTGTCCTGATCCTGACGAGCTCGCTACTGGAGACGATCGTGCCGCGGAATCTCTCCTCTGTCGGTGTCTACTGTGCGTCGAGCCCGGGGGTCGATCCCGGGTTCGCCGAAGCGGCCGAGTCATTGGGGCGTCTGCTGGCTCGCCGCGATATCCGGCTGATCTACGGGGGTGGACGCGTCGGGCTGATGGGCGTGCTCGCCGACGCCGTGTTGGCCGAGGGCGGCGTCGTGCACGGAGTGATCACGCGAGATCTGAAAGAGAAGGAGGTCGCCCACTTGGGCCTGACGACGCTGCAAGTCGTCACGACGATGCACGAACGCAAGGCGGCGATGGCCGACCAGTCCGACGCCTTCGTCATGCTGCCGGGCGGGTTCGGAACCCTGGACGAGTTCTTCGAGGTGGTCACGTGGTCCCAGCTCGGGATTCACATCAAGCCGTGCGGCATCCTCAACGTCAATGGTTTCTTCGACCCGTTGCTCGAGCTGTTCAAGTTGGCCACCCTGCAGCGTTTCTTGCGACCCGAACACCGCGACATGGTCGTGATCGAGTCCGACCCCGAGTCGATGATCGACCGGCTTGGTTCGTGGACACCGGTGGCCGTCGACAAGTGGCTCGACCGAGACGAACGCTGACTTGGCCGAGGGTGGCACCCGGAGCGACACCGGAGGTCAGCTGAAGTGTTCTTCTCACTAGATTGTCCTTTGGTTGGGGGTTACCGGGTTCTGGAGCGACACAGTCCCCCCAACCACCGGCCTTGTCACAAGAAGCCGCGAAGACCAGGTGGGCCCAGGGTCAGGCCTCGACTGTCGTGGCGGCGGGACCAGCGCCGCCCGACCCGGTGTTTCGCGGGGTCCTGGAACGTGATGGAATACGCCCGATGATGCTCTCCAAGCTCGCGGGGGCGCTGGGCACGTCAGGGCTGCTGTCATGACCGGAGAACGACCGTCCGGTTCTCGGCACGACGCCAGGGGTCTGGAGGAGGCAGCGGAAGGGCTGCGCGAGATCCTCGAGGTGGCCCGCGCGCTCGGGAGGATCTCCGACGAGGCCGAACTGCTCGATCTGATCAACACCACGGCGCGCGGCCAGCTCGGCTGCAACGTCTGCGCGATCGCGATCAGAGGCGACGACGGTGTCTTCAGGTACTCGGCGACATCGGGGTTGAGCGTGGAGGAGGACGGCGTGCTCCGCAGCCGGGTGCTCAGCCCGTCGGCCTTCGAGGCGCTGCGGGAGGCGGCGGCGCCAATTGGTGCGGTCTGCTGGGTCCCGCCGGGGCATCCGGTGCGCGATCGGCCCGATGTGATCGCCGGCACGCTTCCGGTTGAATCATCGAACGCGCCGGGTCCCCCGCGGTCTGGTCCGCTGTTGTTCGCGCCTCTCATCGGCTTGGACGGCGAGCCGCTCGGGCTGTTGAATCCAGCTGATCCGCTGCACGGGTCCTTTCCCGGACCGCGCCAGACCCTCCTGCTCGAGACGCTCGCCGAGCTCACCGTCGTCGGTCTCGAGATCGTTCGTGCCCGAGCCGTCGAGCGTGCCGCGGTCGCGGTGGCGGAGGCGCAGCGGCGCCAACTCGAGGACCTTCTAGCCGCGAGCGCGCAGATCCGCGGTTACTACTCGTTGGACGAGGTGCTGCGCGAGATCGCGCGGGCGATGACCACCGCAGGGGGCTTCAGTCGCGCCGCCATCTATCTGCGGATGCCCGACGATGCTCTCGTGGTCGGCGCGACCGTGGGGCTCACCGAGGCCGAGAGCAAACAGCTGCGGGAGACCCCGGTAACGCTCGAGGAATTCGCTGAGGTCATGCAGCCGGAGATGCTGCTGAGCCGCTCGTACTTCCTCGACCACCGCAGGTTCAAGATTCCGCTCGAGCTCAACGACAAGCTGAACACTCCGGCTCGCGACCGGGAGTGGGCAGACGGTCAATGGCACCCTGAGGACATGCTCACAGTGAAGATCGTCGACGCCGATGGCGGTCTGCTCGGTCTCATCTCAGTTGACGAGTCGGTGAACGGACTGATCCCCGACCGCGCCCACGTTCAGGCCATCGAGTTCTTTGCCGACCAGTGCGCCGTCGCCGTGACCCACGCGCGCCGTTACGAAGAAGTGAGGGCGGAGGCGTTGACGGACTCGCTGACCGGGCTCGCGAACCGGCGTGCGCTGGATGCGGCCGTGGTTCGCGCAATCGCCCGTGCGCGTCGCGACGCCGCACTGTGCACCGTGCTTTTCATCGACATCGACCATTTCAAGGACATCAACGATTCTCTCGGCCACGCCGTGGGCGACTCCGTGCTGCAGGCCGTCGGGAGGGGGCTCCGGGATCGTCTTCGACGCGGCGATCTGCTGGCGCGCTACGGAGGCGAGGAGTTCGTCGCACTGCTGCCCGACACGGACCTCCAGGCCGCGTTGCGGGTTGCCGAGGTCCTCAGGAGCCGTATCGCCTCGCTCGACTTCGACCCGCTGACCGGCGGGCTGCCGGTGCGTGTCTCAATCGGCGTGGCGCAGCTCTCCGAGGAGCTCATGGGCGCGGGTTCACTGGTCTCCGCCGCCGACTCGGCGATGTACGAGGCCAAGCGCCAGGGGCGGAATCGAGTTGTCGTCGGCCCCTGAGCCCGGTGGTGGGAGGCTGTGCTACGACAGGGGGATGAAGCCGTCTGTCGAATGCATGACATTCCGCCGATTCCTGCCAAGCGCGCTCGTGGGTGTGGCGAGCGGTATGCGCTCCACGGTGGGACTGGCTGCAGTGATCGCCCGGGGAGATGCCGAGACGCTGCCTGCGGTGCTCTGCCACCGTCTTGCGGCGCCTGCTGCGGGCGTCGCAGTTGTCGTCGAGCTCGTGCTCGACAAGATGCCTTTCACCGGCTCCCGGCTCGAACCCGCAGGAATGGCCGGGCGCGTCGTGTTCGCGGGCGTGGCCGGAGCTCTGGTGGCGCGTGACCGGTCTCGATCTGTCGTCCCAGCTGCAGTAGTGGCCATTGCGGCCGCGGCGCTGACGGCGAAGGTTGCTCACGATCTTCGGGCTCGTCTCGCGGAACACGTGCCGGACCGCGCCGTTGCGATCATGGAAGACCTGGCCGCTTTGGGGACAGGGTTGGCCGGTTGCCGTTGTTGAGAGCCGCCGCCCTGCGGCCCTTGACTATTACGTGAAATGATATATCGTAAGATGACATGAACGGTCGCAGGCTCTTCCCGAAACCGGATCCTTCCCTCCTCGTGCTCTCCTCCCTCGCAGGAGGGCCGAAGCACGGCTACGCGCTAATGAAGGACGTCGAAGCCTTCGCCCGGGTGACTCTGGGCCCGGGGACCGTGTTCGGCTGCCTTGCTCGTCTCGAGGAGAGGGGCCTCGTCGAAGCGCTCGAACCGGAGGACCGGCGCCACCCCTACCGCTTGACTGCCGCGGGTGCGACTGCGCTCGAGCAGCAGCTTTGCGAGCTCGAGAGGGTGACTTCGATTGGTTCGAAGCGACTCGGAGCGACCAGGGATCACTTGTCTGACGGCCCGGCGGGAGCGCAGGCGTGACCTGGCCCGACGGGAGCAAACGGCGCGCCGCCCGCGTGCCGCTTCTCGCCCGGTGCGCTCTCGGCGCCTACCCCGGCTGGTGGCGCGAGCGGTACGGCCAAGACCAGGAGAGATTCCTGGAGGAACTTGCCGGTGACGACCGTCCGCTCCGTCGAGCTGTCATGGACCTTGCTGTTGGCGCGGTGCGAGCCCGGTTGCGCCCTGCGGGGATGCCGCAAACCGTCGGAGCGTGGCGGGACCGCGCTCGTGCCTCGATCGCCTGGGCGACGGTGCCGGCCATCGTCGGTCTCCTTCTTGTCTCGGCGATAGAGCAGCACTCGTTCCGGAGCTCCATGTGGGCCGGGCCCCATGTTCCTTTGAGCACAGGTGGACGCGTCGCGGCGGACGCGATGATGAGCTTCCAATGGGCGAGCATTGCCATGCTCGTTCTCCTCCTCGCGGGATGGGGACTCGTCGGGAGCCTGACGGATCGCGTGCCGGAGGGAGGAGCACGCAGACGGTGGCTGCTGCTCGTCACCGCCCCTTTGATAGCCGCTGTTGTCGAGATCGGGGTATCGATCCTGCGGGCCAGCCTCATGCTTGGTCCCTCGGCCGCGGCCGTTCACGGTGGTCAACCGCTGGCCGTTTCAGTGATCTCGATCGCGTGGGACGTGGTCGCAGTGGCGGGGCTGCTGAGTGTCTTCTGTGTGGTGCTCGGAGCCCGCAGCGCGGATCTGCGGGTGAGCGACCTCAGGGGCGGAGTGCGGCTTGCGCAGTTGACGGCCATCGTCATGTTGATCGCCGCGGTCGCGTCGATCGCGTGGGGCATCGGTGTCACGCGCCAAGCGCCGATCCCGCGGGCCGACCTGATCGGCTCCGGTCCCGGAATCCATCCTTGGACCGGCATCCAGACCTCGATCGCGGCCGAGTGGTCGGTCGTCTCGGCCGGCCTCGCGGTCATCTCGGCTGTCACCGCCCGGGCCGCGCTCGTCGCACGCCGGAGCTACAGGATGGCTAAAGAGCTCCTCGTGCTTGGCGCATGATCGGGTCGGTGGGCACTCCAAAGCCCCTACGATGGCGGCTATGACCGTTCCGGTCGGACTCGAGCAGCTCCGTTCTGAAGCGGCCAAGTACGGGGACGCTCCCTACTTGCTGACCGTGTCGGACGACGGCCGTCCCCACGCGGTCTCGGTGCGCGTCAGCTGGGAGAACGGCGATCTCGAGCTCTCCGGCGGAACCCGCTCGCGTTCGAACGCATCGAAGCGGCCGGACGTCACCTTGTTGTGGCCGGCGATCGAAGACGGGGGCTTCAGCCTCATCGTCGACGGCTCGGCGAGCGTCTCTGACGAGCAGATTGTGGTACGGCCGGTATCCGCCGTACTCCACCGCTCGCTTGCCGCGAGCTCTGATCGGGAGGCCGGCTCGGAGTGCAAGCCGGTCCTGAGCCCTGAACCAGGTACCTAGGAGCGAGTGCGCGGCCCAGGGCGTCGCGCCTACGTGCCCGAGGACGCCGGATCGCTCGAGGCATTGCTCTTGGGCGCCGGGTTCGTCGCGGCGCAAGAGGAGGCGGACGAGCTCCGGGCGTGCGCGGCCGGCGATGCCGAACTGCTCGAGGCGCTCGTCGGGCGTCGTCTCACGGGAGAGCCACTCGCCTGGATCACCGGGACTGTCTCGTTCTGCAGTTCGGAGATCGGCGTCGATCCAGGTGTCTACGTTCCACGCTGGCAGAGCGAGCCGCTGGCGCTTCGCGCCGTCGAGCGCCTTCCAGCCAACGGTGTGGCGATCGATCTCTGCACCGGGGCCGGCGCGATGGCCAAGACTCTGGCCACTAGCCGTCCTGGTGCGCGGGTCGTCGCGTCCGATGTCGACGAACGTGCCGTTGCCTGCGCCGCTGCCAACGGCGTGGAGGTCTACTGCGGCGATCTGTTCACCCCGCTGCCCCGCACGCTTGAAGGCCGCGCAGATGTCGTCGTCGGCGTGGTTCCCTATGTGCCGACACCCGCGCTGGCACTGCTCCCGCGCGACACCTTCGCGTTCGAGTCGCCGCTGTCCTACGACGGCGGTCGCGAGGGCACCGAGATCCTCCGGCGCGTCCTTGCCGAGTGCCCCCGCTTCCTCCGGCGCGGCGGTGCTCTCCTGCTGGAGCTCGGAGGTGAGCAGGCGGACGCGCTCGGCGACGACCTCGATCGGCTCGGCTACGTCGACGTCGTCGTTCTCTTCGACCAAGACGGTGAGGTTCGCGGCATCGAGGTGACGCTCGGACAACGGTGCTGACGGCACCACCGTGAAACGATGTGTCGAGGGCCGTGGCCTCGATCAGGGCGCCGCCGCGAGCACGCATGCGACCGCGGCGGTAAGACGCCGGGCCGTCACCAGGTCCAGCATCTCGTTCGGCCCATGTGCGTTGCTGCCGGGCCCGAGCACGCCGGTGACGAGGAACTGGGCTTCGGGGAACAGCGACGCGAGCTCGGCCAGAAACGGAATCGTCCCGCCTTCGCTCATCGCTCCCGCCCGCCGTCCGAACAGGGCTTCCGAGGCCTCGTCGGTGGCTCGGGCGAGCCATTCCGCTTGCGGAGGCGCGTCGAAGCCCCTCGCCGCGTTCACCACGACGACCTTCACCCTCGCCCCCTGCGGCGGGTTCGCCGACAGTGTGCTGGCCACCGCTTCGGCCGCCCGGTCTGCGTCGACAGAGGGGGGCAGTCGAAGCGAGAGCTTCGCCGTCGTGAAGGGTCGCAGCACGTTGCCGCCGTCTTTCACCGAAGGCACGCCGTCGATCCCGATCACGGCGAGTGAAGGCATCCAGGTACGTCGAAGGAGCCGGTCGGCGCCGGCCCGACCGGAGAACTCGAGTGAAGGGACGGTCGGGAACTCGCCGAGAGCGGCTTTCCCGAGCTCGGCGGCCATCGTCTCGGCCGCGGCAAGATACCGGGCGGGCGGCTCGGCGAGGCATTCCGGGACGAGGATCTCGCCGGTCGCCTCGTCCTCGATACGAGAGAGCAGCTGGCGGACAAGGCGGAAGGACGAAGGCACGATGCCGCCGGCGAGCCCGCTGTGGACCCCTTCGGAGAGCACCTCGACGCTGAGGGTGACGACGAGCGAGCCACGGAGCGAGATGGTGTTCCAGAGCCGGTCGTAGGTGGCACACCCCGAGTCCAGGCAGACGACGAGGCCGGGCCCCGGCGCGCCTATGCGGGCCTCGACATCTTCGAGGTACGGGCCGAGATGCGGGCTGCCGCTCTCCTCGCTCGCCTCGATGAGGACGACACACCGGCCGTGTGGGGTATCGGTCGCGGCGAGAGCCGCGAGTGCGCCGATCGCGGCGAAGATCGAGTACCCGTCGTCAGCGGCTCCCCTTCCGTACAGGCGCTCGCCCTCGCGCACCGCGACGAACGGGTCGAGCCCCTCCCTCCAGCTGCCGAGGGGCGGCTGTTTGTCGAGGTGGCCGTAGAGCAAGGTGACGAGCCGAGTCGCGGCACCGGGCGTGGCCGGCACGTCCGCGATGATGGCGGGAGTCAAGCCCTCGTGTTCGATGATCTCGACGGCGCAGCCCGGGAGCGACCGCGACGCAGCCCACTCGGAGAGCAGCCGGGCAGCGCGACCGATCTCACCGTTGTCAGCCCAGCTGGGGTCGAAGTCCGGCGAAAGACAGGGGATGGCGACGTAGGACGATAGGGCATCTATGACGTGGTCCTCCCAGAGATCGTTCACGTAGCTTGCGAGCACCCCGGGCTTGGTGGGACAGGGATCCACGGCCATTGCTCCTTGCAGCTCGAAAAAAAGGCGCTGGCGAAGTCCGCCAGGAGGTGGACAATAGGGCCATGAACCGTCGTCCGCTTTCGGCCATCGTGCTCGCCGCGGGCGAAGGCACGCGAATGCGGTCGGCCACGCCGAAGCCGCTGCACCGGCTGTGCGGACGTCCGATGGTCCTGTACGTTCTCGACGCGCTTGGGGCGCTGAGCGTTGAGCGCGTCGCGGTCGTTGTCGGCCATGGAGCGACCGAGGTCGTAAAGACCATCCAGGCCGAAGCTCCCCGGCACCTCGCAATCGAGTTCGTGGAGCAATTCGAACCCCGCGGAACCGGCGATGCGGCCGCGGTGGCGCTCACGGGCCTGTCCGGCTCGTATGGGGCCGCTGATCTCGACGAGGGCGACGTCATCGTGCTGCCCGGCGACATGCCGCTGCTAGGAGGGGGGACGCTCTCGTCGCTCGTCGACGGCCATCGAGCCAACGGGGGCGCTGCGACGCTACTCACCGCCCGGCTGGATCAGCCGAACGGCTACTCGAGAATCGTCCGCGACAAGGACGCACGCGTGGCCCGCATCGTCGACGAGCCTGACGCCACCGAGCTCGAGCGCCAGATCGACGAGGTCGCCACGAATGTCTACTGCTTCAAGCACGGTGTCCTCGCTCCGGCGCTGCGCCGGCTGTCGCCGTACAACTCTCTCGGTGAGTACTACCTGACCGACACGGTCGCAGTTCTCCACGACGCCGGGTACGCGGTCACGACGGTCGTGGTGCGGGACCCGGTCGAGGCCCTGGAGGTGAACGACAGGGCTCAGCTCGCCGCTGCTGAGGCAGAGTTGAGGGCGCGTATCAACAGACGGTGGATGCGTCGCGGCGTCACGATGTGGGATCCGGGGCGGACCTACCTGGACGCGTCCGTTCGCCTTGCTGCGGACGTCACGCTGCTCCCCGGTGTGATCCTGCAGGGCACGACGACCGTAGGTGCCGGAGCCGTGCTCGGGCCCTCGGTTCACCTTGTCGACTGTGAGGTCGCGCCTGGCGCGACGCTCAGCCACACGGTCGCCTCGCACGCGGTGATCGGCGAGCAATGCTCGGTCGGCCCTTACGTCGTCCTCGAGGAGGGGACACGGTTGGCGCCTGGCGAGCGGGTTGGGCCGTTCTTGACACCGGGCATCGGAGGGACGAGCTGAGCATGGGGGCAGCCTTCGGCCCTAGGCTTCCGCCGCGCGTTCCGAGCACGCCGGTCACATTGCCCGGGGCTCGCAAAGGAGGCGAGTCGTGGAGATGATGCCGAAACGGCGGCTGGAGCTGGTTAGCGGCAAGACCCACCCGGGGTTGGCGGAGGAGATCGCCTCTTGCCTGGGTGTCACCTTGAGCGAGACCAACATCCGGAGGTTCGCCGACGGCGAGATCCATTGCCGTTTTGACGCATCCATGCGCGGTGCAGACATGTTCATCGTGCAGACCCACTCAGGGCCGGTGAACGACTCCATCATGGAGCAGCTGATCATGGTCGACGCTGCCAAGCGCGCGTCGGCGCATCGGATCACCGCCGTCTGCCCCTACTACGGCTACTCACGCCAGGACCGCAAGGCCACGGGCCGCGAGCCGATCACGGCCAAACTGGTCGCGGACCTGCTGTCAGCGGCCGGAGTCGACCGGGTTGTGAGCGTGGACCTCCATTCAGGCCAGATCCAGGGCTTCTTCGACGTACCGGTGGACCATCTCACCGCGGCCCCGGTGTTGCTGGACTACCTGCGCCAGTACGGGGCAGACGACCTCGTCGTCATCGCTCCGGACGCAGGCCGGGTGAAGGTCGCCGAGCGCTACAGCCAGTTGCTCGACACCGACCTTGCGCTAGTGCACAAGAGACACCCGCGCGGGACCTACAACGAGGTCGAGGCGATGGACGTGGTCGGCGTCGTGAGGGGCCGGCCGTGCGTGATCATCGACGACCTGATCGACACCGCCGGCACCGTGTGCGCCGCTGCCTACCGGCTCGTGGAGGCGGGCGCTACTGACGTCTGGGCCATGGCGACACATGCCTTGCTCTCGGACCCCGCGCTCGACCGGCTCAACGCCTCCCCGATCAGCCGTGTGATAGTCACGAACACGCTCCCGCTGCCGGTCTACCTACGGATTCCCAAGCTCGAGGTGCTCTCGATCGCGAAGATCGTCGCGGATGCGATCCGCGCCGTGTTCGAGGACACTTCGGTGTCGGAGATATTCGGCGGTCAGAACCTTCTCTGAGATCTCGCGCGCGCTCTCGGAGGTGCCGCTCGACCGTCCGAGCCGAGCAGGCTCCCACGATCGCCTACAATCGGAGTCCTGCAGCGTAAACGCACCGTAGGTGTGGTCGCGTCCGTCGCTGTACCAGCCCGCCTTCTTTTCTGCAGGAGCGTCACATGGCCGAGATCACACTCAACGTCGAGTCGGGTCGCCCACTGGGCACGCGGCCGAGCGGACGACTCCGTACAGCGGGGAAGATCCCCGGCGTCGTGTACGGGCACGGCATGGCTCCGATACCTGTGGCCATCGGTGCCCGCGACCTCCGAGCAGCGTTGACGACCGAAGCGGGCCTCAACGCGCTGCTCAGCTTGAGGATCGGGGATACGACGCACCTTGCGATCGCGAAAGTGCTCCAGCGCCACCCGGTGCGTCAGACCGTGACGCACGTCGACTTCCAGGTCGTGCGGCGTGACGAGATCGTCACGGCCGAGGTCCGGATCGCCCTTGTCGGAGACTCCGAGGCGGTGCACCGCGTCGAGGGCACGATCGACCAGGAGATGCTGAGCCTGCAGATCAAGGCCAAGCCGGGCGACGTCCCTGTGGTCATCGAGATCGACATCTCGGCTCTCGAGGTGGGTGACTCCTTGCGGGTGTCGGACCTCGTGCTTCCCGAGGGAGTGACGACCGAAGTCGATCCCGAGGCCGCGGTCGCGATCGCGCACATGCCACGCGCTCTTGAGCCAGAGCCCACGGCCGAGGCCGAGGGAGCAGAAGTCGTCGGAGGCGAACAGCCAGCCGCTTCCGACGAAGGCTGAGAGCGGGCAAGCTGTTCAGAGGTATCCGCGCCGTTCGTTCCCGCGCAGCCGGTGGGGACCGAGAGCACGTGAGCTCCGCCGACCTGCTCGCTGTGGGGCTCGGCAACCCGGGTCCGGAGTACGAGGGGACCCGGCACAACGCCGGCGCCGATGCTGTGCGGCTGGTCGCGCGGCGCCACTCGGGGAAGCTGCGTGCGGAGAAGGGCTCGAGCGCCGAGACGGCGGTCGTGCGCGTCGGCGGCAAGGCTCTCGTGCTGGCAGTTCCCCAGACTTATGTGAACGAGTCGGGTATCGCGGTCAGGGCCCTCGCCCGGCGGTACCTCGGGGCTGAGGAAGCGCCGGGCTCCGGCGATGGCGGGCGTGGTCGCGGCCCCCTCGTCTTTGCTCCAGGCGCACTGGTGATCGTTCACGACGAGCTGGACCTCGAGCCGGGCGTGGTCCGCGTCAAGCTCGGGGGAGGAACCGCCGGCCACAACGGGCTTCGCTCGATCCAGTCGCATCTCCGCCATCTCGAGTTCGCCCGGGTCCGCATCGGCGTCGGCAAGCCCCCGAGCCCGGCTGCCGGGGCGGACTATGTGCTGAGGCGTGCCTCGCGTGCCGACCGGGACCTGATCTCCGTAGCCGTCGAGGTGGCCGCCGATGCCGTCGAGTGCCTGCTCCTGGAGGGACCTGAAGTGGCATTGAACAGGTTCAACACGCGGGCGTGAGCCAACCGCAGATGAGCCCCCGGCCACTTGCAGCCCTTCCCGGCCTGCTCGCCGGCGAGGCTGCCATCGCCGAGCTACTCGGTGTCGACGATGCCATCGTCGCGGTCCCAGAATCGGCGCGGTCAGTCGTGCTGGCCGCCCTCGCCGAGCTGAGCACGTCGCCAACGGTGCTCGTCGCGACCGCGACCGCCCGAGAGGCCGAGCAGCTCGTGCACGATCTGGCGCCGTTCTTGGGCTCCGACGCAGTCGAGCTGCTGCCGGCATGGGAGACACTTCCTTTCGAGCGCGTGTCGCCCGCGACCGAGACGATGGGCCGCAGGCTTCGCACGATGTGGCGCCTGCGCAATGGTTCGACGGGTGGCTCCATGCCCCAGCCGGGTTCCGGCTTGCAGCACCGGACAGGCGTCGTCGTTGCACCGATCCGCGCACTTCTGCAAAGGCTCGGCCCGAGAGTCGAAGACGCCGAGCCGGTCGTGGTCCGCCAGGGTTCGGACCTGGACCCCGAGGACCTCGTGGCGCGCCTGGTCCATGCCGGGTACCGGCGCGAGTACCAGGTCGAGGCGCGGGGAGAGCTTGCGGTCCGGGGCGGGATCATCGACGTCTTCGGGTCGACTGCAAGCCTTCCGATCCGCATCGACCTGTTCGGCGACGAGGTCGAGCGGCTTACGGCCTTCGAGGTCGCGAGCCAGCGTTCGGTAGTCGATCTCGAGCAGGCCGAGCTCTTCGGCTGCCGCGAGGTCGTGCTCACCGAAGACGTGCGCGACCGCGCTCGGAAGCTGTCCCTGGACGCCCCGGTCGCCCGCGAGAATTTCGCGAGGATCGCGGACGGGGAGCTCTTCGACGGCATGGAGTCATGGATGCCGTGGCTCAGCGCGGAGGAGCACCTCTTCACCGACCTGCTCGACGCGCGCTCGCGGATCGTGCTCGTCGAGCCGCGACGCCTACGTGACCGCGCGGCCGAGCTTTTGGACGAGGAGGTCGCGCTCAGCGAGAGCCTGGCGACGACCTGGGGGCTCCAGGCGACCGACATCACCGAAGGGATGCCGAGGCTCCACCTCGGCTTCGACCGGCTCTTGCAGCACACCTCCGCCAAGGTCGCGTCGCTGCTCCCCGTCGCCGAGAGCTCGCGCACGGTCACGCTTCAGGCCTCGGGCTGGCCGCCGGTACTGGGCGATTCCGCCGGGCTCGCCCATCGCCTGGGTGAGCTCGCCCACAGAGGCAACCGGGTCGTGATCTGCGCCGACGGACGTGGGAGCGCGGAACGAATGGCTGCCGTGCTCGACGGCGAGGGCCTCTCGTGCAGTCTCCTCCTCGACGAGCCGCAGGACCAGATCGACGCCGAGATCCGCCGGCCTGGCGTCCACATCGTCGTCGCGCCCTTGGACCGCGGAGGCCTCATCGCCTCCTCGAAGCTCGCCATCGTCGCCGAGCCGGACGTGACAGGGAGGCGGCGCCCGCACCGACAGGCGCGGCCGCGACCGCGCGCGACGGAGGGTTTCTTCGACGACCTGGCCCCGGGCGACTACGTCGTCCACAACGTGCACGGTGTCGCCCGTTTCGCCGGCATGGTGACCCGGTCGATGGGTGGCGCCGAGCGCGACTACCTGCTGCTCGAGTACCGCGGCGGCGACAGGCTGTACCTGCCCTCCGAGCAGATCGACGCCATCACGCCCTACACCGGAGGCGAATCGCCGGCGCTCAACCGGATGGGTGGGACGGAGTGGTCCCGCCAGAAGGCGCGGGTGCGCGCCGCGGTCCGGGAGGTGGCCAAGGAGCTCGTCGAGTTGTACCGGCGACGCCAGACCACTCCCGGCCACGCGTTCGCGCCCGACACACCCTGGCAGACCGAGCTCGAGCAGGCCTTCTTCTATCCGGAGACCCCGGACCAGCTCAAGGCGATCGACGACGTGAAGGCCGACATGGAGCAGGCCGTCCCGATGGACCGGCTCGTCTGCGGAGACGTCGGCTTCGGCAAGACCGAGGTCGCGGTGCGCGCGGTGTTCAAGGCGGTGCAGGACGGGCACCAGGCCGCCATCCTCGTGCCGACGACGCTTCTCGCGCAGCAGCACTTTCAGACGTTCTCCGACAGGTACGCGCCGTACCCGATCCGAGTCGAGGTCCTGTCCCGTTTCCTCACCACCTCGGAGGCTCGCAAGGTCGTCGACGGCCTGGCCAAAGGGTCGGTCGACGTCGTGATCGGGACCCATCGCCTCCTCACGCCCGACGTCCGCTTCAAGAGGCTCGGTCTTCTCGTGGTCGACGAGGAGCAGCGCTTCGGGGTTTCCCACAAGGAGGCGATCAAGCAGCTGACCATCGGCGTCGACGTGCTGACCTTGACCGCGAGCCCGATCCCGCGCACGCTCGAGATGAGCCTGACGGGCATCCGGGACCTCTCGCTTATAACCACCCCGCCGTCAGAGCGTCAGCCGATCCTCACCTACGTGGGAGAGCACGACGAACGCGCCGTCGCCGAGGCGATCCGGCGAGAGCTGTTGCGCGAGGGCCAGATCTTCTATGTCCACAATCGGGTGCACGACATCGAGCGCGTCGCCGCCGAGCTGCGCACGCTCGTCCCCGATGCCCGGATCGCCGTTGCCCACGGCCAGATGGACGAAGGGACCCTCGAGCAGGTCGTGCTCGACTTCTGGGCAGGGGCCTACGACGTGCTGGTCTGCACGACGATCATCGAGTCGGGCATCGACATGCCCTCGGTCAACACCCTCGTCGTGGACCGGGCCGACCGCCTCGGTCTCGGCCAGCTGCACCAGTTGCGCGGCAGGGTCGGGCGTGCAGGCAGGCGTGCTTACGCCTACTTGTTGTTCCCTCCGGACCGTGTCCTCTCCGAACAGGCCTACGAGCGGCTCCGGACGATCGGCGAGCACACCGAGCTCGGATCGGGATTCAAGATCGCGATGCGCGACCTCGAGATCCGAGGTGCCGGGAACCTGCTCGGCAGGGACCAATCGGGCCATATCGCGGCGGTCGGCTACGACCTGTACGTCCGGCTCGTGGCCGAAGCCGTCTCGGAGCTGAAGGGCGAGCCCATCCGCGTCCCGGTGGACATCACCGTCGACCTGCCGGTCGACGCCTTCTTGCCGCCGGAGTACGTGGAACGTGAGGACCTCCGCCTCGAGGCTTACCGCAGGCTGGCGGAAGTTCGCGATCCCGCTGCGGTGGAGGACCTGCGCACGGAATGGCTGGACCGCTACGGCCCGTTGCCTCGGGAGGCGGAAGCTCTCGTCGCCGTCGGGCGCTTAAGGGCCGAGTGCGTCCGCACTGGCGTCACAGAAGTGACGGCGTCGGTCGCCCGGCCCGGCGCGGGGGGCCCGGGGCGAACTGGCGAAGCCGTGGCTCGCCTCGCGCCGATCCGGCTGCGGGCGTCGGCAAGGGTGCGCCTCGGCCGCTTGCATCCCCGGGCGATAGTGAAGGAGGAGGTCGACCAGATCATCGTGCCGGTTCCCGCAGGGCCCGATCTCGCAGACCGGCTTGCCACGTTGTTGCGCGAGCTCGTGCCGGCCGAGGCCAGCGATGCTGCCCGTCCTGATCCCGATGCGGCCGCCGCCGCGGCGCGGACCATGGCGGCTGGCAACCGCGCGCGTCGCGCCCCTAGCATCTGAGAATCGTGAAGAGACTTCCCGCCGCGCTCGCAAGCCTGGCAGCGCTCTGCGCCTTGATGTTCGGGCTGTCCGGGTGCAACGTCCGTTTCTCTCCTTACGCGGCTGTCGTCAACGGCTCTGAGATCTCCCAGACCCAGCTGCGCGATGCGCTGACGGCGGTCGTGGACAATGCCGGCTACAAGTGCTCGATCGCAAGCAGTGGAACGACGCAGATCGCAGGTGCCGGTGAGGGCACTTACAACTCCACCTTCAGCGCCACGGTGCTCTCGATCCTCATTCAGGACAAGGTCGTCCGCCAGGAGGTCGAGCGGCTGGGGCTTCCGGAGCCGTCGGCCTTGGGACCGGTTGCCCTTTCTCAGCTCCAGGCGGCCTCCGCACCTGCGAGCAGCTGCACGGGATCGGGCGCCTCGGTCCTTGCCGCGTTCCCCGCGTCCTATCGACAGCTGCTGCTCAGGTTCCAGCTGGACGAGGACGCCCTGAGCGCACACCTGGCCGGCACCACGCTCAACCCGGGTCCGCTCGGCGCCTACGTGGCTCGCCACAAGACAAAGATGATGCTGGCCTGCGTGTCGGTGATCGAGACCGGCACCAAGGCGACGGCCCTGTCCCTGCGGAGCCAGATCCTGAGTGGCACTAACTTCGCGGTCTTGGCCAAGGCCCACTCGATCGACTCGACGACCGCCGCCGAAGGAGGCGTCATCGGGTGCATTCCTGACGCGGACTTCAACGCTCCGCTCAACAACGTGATCGCCGGGTTGACCGTCGGGCGCGTCTCGAGTCCCATCTCGTTCAGCTCGGACTGGCTGCTCCTGCTGGTGAGCCGGCGGGAGTCGGAGACTTCTCAGCAGTTGATCCCCAGCCTGGTCGCCCAGGAACAGAGCGCGTTGAACACGTTCTTCCCCCGTCTCCTGGGATCGGCCAAGGTCGAGGTCGACCCTCAATATGGCACCTGGAGCACCAAGGGGACCCTTGCCCGGGTTCAGGCAAATGCCGGACCGCCGGCCGACATCGTGCCCAACGCGGGCGCCAACGCCGGCCCGAAAGCCTCCGGCTAGAGGGCGGTCTGCCCTGCACGCCCACCGTCCCGATCAGCACCCTCGATGAGCGCTGATCAGAACCGGCGCCCGACTGTCGTCGCCGTCGGCCTCGGTCCCGCCGGGCCCGAGCACACCACGCCGGCAGCTGTCGAGGCGCTCTCGAACGCGCCGGTGGTGTTCCTGCGCACGTCGCGCCATCCGGCCGCTGCGAGGTGGCTCGAGCTCACGAACGTGGTCGGACTCGATCACTGCTACGAGGGCGCAGCGACCTTCGACGAGGTGTACCGATCGATAGTCGACATCGTGCGCGCCGGGGCGGCCGAGCACGGCAGAGTCGCCTACGCGGTTCCCGGGTCGCCGGCCGTTGCCGAGCGCACAGTCGAGCTTCTCCGCTCCGAGGAGTCGATCGAGCTTGAGGTCGTCCCGGGCCTGTCCTTCTGCGATCTCGCCTGGGCACGGCTCGGCATCGATCCGATCGAGTCAGGCGTCAGGTTGGTGGACGCGGAGAGCTTCGCCGTCCAGGCCGCCGGCGACGCCGGGCCGCTGCTCGTCGGGCAGTGTTGGTCACAAGGTGTGCTCTCCTCGGTCAAGCTCTGTTTCGACACCGATCCCGGGCAGGCAGTCCTCCTTCACCACCTGGGTCTGGCCGACGAGGTCATCGTCGAGGTCCCGTGGTCCGAGATCGACAGGACGCTCGAGGCCGATCACCTGACCTCGTTGTACGTGCCGCATCTGGCGGTGCCGATCGCGCGGGAGCTGACGCGCCTGGCCGAGCTCGTGCGGGTACTGCGCGCGCGGTGCCCGTGGGACCGTGAGCAGACGCACCACTCTCTCGTGCAGCACCTGCTCGAGGAGACCTACGAGGCGATGGAGGCCATCGAGTTGCTGGGGGACGACCCGGCCGGCGCCCCACCCGCAGTGGCCGCCCACGTATCGGAAGAGCTCGGGGACCTCCTGTGCCAGGTGCTGTTCCACGCGACGCTCGCGGAGGAAGAGGGCTTGTTCGACCTGGCCGACGTCGCGAGGAGCGTCCACGACAAGCTCGTGGTCCGCCACCCTCACGTATTCGGCGACGTCACGGCGACCACGGCGGGCGACGTGCTCGCAAACTGGGAACGCAACAAACAGGTCGAGAAGAAGCGCACGCACCTGTTCGAGGGGATCCCCGCCGCGATGCCCGCCCTGGCAAGGGCAGCCAAGGCCGAGCGCAAGCTGGCGAGCGTGGAGCTGGGCTGGCCGGCGACGGGACTGGATGCCGGCGCTCTCGTCGCGGCGTTGGCCGGGATGTTGGTGCTCACCGACCCGGACGCCCGTGCCGACCGGGACTCGGCCGCGGCCGTCGGCTCGTTGCTGTTGGAGGAGGCGAGACTCGTCGCGCACTGGGGCGAAGACCCCGAGTTGCTCTTGCGCCAGGCCCTCGACCGGCTAGGCGCCAAGCTGGCCGTGGCCGAGGCAGCCGCAAGGGACTCCGGGACCGACCTCGCCTCGTTGGATCCCGCCGTTCGCCTCGAGCTGTGGCGCGCGGCAAACGCCGAGCCCTGAGGCCCGCGCCCGCACTGCGAAACGCTGGCACAGTGCGGACCCGCCACTTTGCTAACTTGGATCACACCTTTCACAGGAGACACAGGCGAGTGAGCCGGATAGCGCACCTTTCCGCACGGGAGGTCCTCGATTCCCGGGGCGATCCCACCATCGAGGTGAGCTGTCGTCTCGACTCAGGTGCGACAGGGAGCGCGATCGTGCCTTCCGGCGCGTCGACAGGCCGTTTTGAGGCCGTCGAGCTGAGAGACGGTGGCGACCGTTACGGCGGCAAGGGTGTTCGCAAGGCCGTGGGACACGTGAACGGGGAGATCGCCGGCACGCTGCGCGGCCTCGAGGCCTATGACCAGCGGGCGGTTGACCTGGCGCTGATCGACCTCGACGGCACCGCGGACAAGTCCCGCCTCGGGGCGAACGCGATCGTCGGCACCTCACTCGCCGTCGCGCGCGCGGCCGCCTCGGATGCGGCGGCGCCGCTCTACCGCTACCTCGGAGGAGTCGACGCTCACGTCCTGCCGGTGCCGATGATGAACGTGCTGAACGGCGGCGCGCATTCGGACAACAACGTCGATTTTCAGGAGTTCATGGTCGTCCCGGTCGGTGCTGCCTCGTTCGCCGAGGCAGTCCAGTGGGGTGCAGAGACCTACCACGCGCTTCACCGGGTCCTGCACAGCCGCGGGCTGGCCGGATCGGTCGGCGACGAAGGCGGTTTCGCCCCGGACCTCGAGTCCAACGAGGGCGCGCTCGAGATGCTGGTCGAGGCGATCGGGGCCGCCGGGCGGGTGCCCGGCGACGAGGTCGCGCTGGCGCTCGGCCCGGCGTCGAGCGAGCTCTGGCGTGACGGCGTCTATGTGCTCGAAGGCGAGGGCCGGACCCTCTCCTCCGATGAGCTCGTCACCTACTGGGTCGACCTCGTCGACCGTTACCCCATCATCTCGCTCGAGGACGCCATGGCCGAGCAGGACTGGGAGGGATGGGTGGCGCACACTTCTGCACTCGGCGATCGCATCCAGATCGTCGGCGACGACGTCTTCGTCACGAGCGCCGAGAGGCTCGAACGGGGGATCGCGGCCGGCGTGGCGAACGCCATCTTGGTGAAGGTCAACCAGGTCGGAACCCTGACCGAGACGTTGGCCACCGTGGCGACTGCGACGCGCGCCTCGTACCGGTCCGTGATCTCGCATCGGTCGGGCGAGACCGAGGACACCTTTGTCGCCGATTTGGCGGTCGCGACCAACTGCGGCCAGATCAAGACGGGCGCACCGGCCCGCTCCGAGCGCGTCGCAAAGTACAACCAGCTCCTGCGAATCGAGGAGCAGCTCGGCGGATCGGCCGAGTACCTGGGTCAAGCCGCGTTCGCCGGTTCGCATGGAGGCGGCCCGTCATGATCCGACGAGCCCGGTTGTTCTTCTTCGCGGCGTTGTTGATCGCCGTGGTCGTCCTCGTGGCCAACTTCCCCCTCGGCGCGCTTGTCCAAGGGCGGTCGGCGGTCCGGACCGACAGTGCCCAGCTCGTGGCGTTGCAAGCGGAGAACCGGGCGCTTTCGTCACAAGTGCGGGCACTGCACGATCCGGCGACGATCGGTCGGATCGCGCATGAGGAGTACGGCTTGATCACCCTTGGCCAGCGCTCCATAGTCGTGCTGCCCGGGCCTGCCGGTTCGTCTTCCTCCACACCCGACCCGCTCGCGGACAACCCGATCCCCTCCTCCGATCTCCTGCCGAGCGACGCGATCCTCGGTCCGAGCGCGCGAGCCGCACAACCACTGGTGCACGAGCCGGGTTTTTGGCACCGCGTCCTCGACAGCTTGGAGTTCTGGCACTCGCTGTTCTGATCGACGCTTGCCTGCGATGTGAGCGAAACGGGGCTGATATGCCATTAGCCTCGGGCGCCACGTGGTGGAGGTGATGGCTCGATGAAGGAAGTGATTGCGGACATCGACCGGTGGCAAGCCGCGGGCCGGCGCGTCGCGGTCGCGCGAGTGATCGGCGTAGAAGGCTCCGGGCCAAGAGACCCAGGCGCCACGATGGCCGTGAGCGAGGACGGTGAGGTCGCGGGCTCGGTGTCAGGCGGCTGTGTCGAGGGCGCGGTCGTCGTCGAGGCGCTTGCCGTGCTCGAGAGCGGCACGCCGAGGGTGTGCACCTTCGGCTATTCCGACGACGAGGCCTTCGCCGTCGGGCTGACGTGCGGCGGCACGGTGCATGTCCTCGTGGAACCGCTCGACTGGTGACCGGAAGGGCCGACAAGTGAGCGGCGAGCTCTATCGCGAGCTTCGTTCGGCGCTGCTCGGCGACGAGCCGGTCGTGCTCGCGACGGTCACCTCCGTCGAGGGCGCGGCCCAAGGCCGCACTGCGCTCGCGGCCAAGCTTGTGGTCCGGCCGGACGGCCGGTGCCTCGGCACCCTCGGCGACCCGGAGCTGGACCGGATCGCGACGCGCGACGCGTTGGCGGCTCTCGACCGGGGTGTGATGGTGACCCGGCACTACGGCCCGCACGGAGAGGCACGGCGGGCAGAGGTCGCGGTCTTCATGGAGGTCTTCGCCCCTCCGGCGCGGCTCATCGTGTTCGGCGCCGTTGATTTCACGCGGGCGCTTGTCGAGGTGGGCAAGGTGCTTGGCTTCGCGGTCACGGTCTGCGATCCCCGCCCTGTCTTCGCGACCAAGGCTCGCTTCCCGCTGGCCGACGAGGTCGTTGTCGAGTGGCCGGACCGGTACATGGACCGGATCGGCTCCGAGCTGGGACCTCGTGACGCCGTTTGCGTTCTCACGCACGATACGAAGTTCGACGTCCCCGCCATCCTCGGGACGCTGCGGACTCGGGCCGGTTATCTCGGCGCCATGGGCTCACGGCGGACCCACGAGCGGAGATGGTTGCGCTTGGTCGAGGCGGGTGCCGACGAGGCGGAGCTGAACGAGCGCCTCATGAGCCCGATCGGCCTCGACATCGGCGCCCGGACCCCTGAAGAGACCGCTGTGGCGATCTGCGCCGAGATCATCGCCGCGCGCACCGGCCGGGCCGACGGCTTCGTCACTACGCTGCGCAGCGCGGCGGGCGCCATCCACCGGGGCTGACCGTCCGTCGAGGCGGCTGGGCCGCCCCGCTGTAGCAGCTCGAGCGTTACGCTGCCGGAGATGTCTGTTGCTGCGGTGATCCTGGCCGCAGGCGCCGGGACTCGCTTCAACAGGGATGACCCCGGTGCCAGCCCAGGTGCGAAGCTGCTCGCCAAAGCGCGCGGAAAGCCACTGATCGAATGGGCGATCGGCCCAGCGGTCGAAGCCGAGCTCGACGAGCTCGTCGTCGTCTGCGGCGCAGTTGACCTGAGCGGGGTCGTGCCCGATGCAGCGACGCTGCTGCGCAACGAGGACTGGTCCTTGGGCCAGGCCACCTCACTGAGGGTTGCGCTCGACTGGTGCGCTCGACAAGGCCACTTGTCGGCAGTGGTCGGTCTGGGCGACCTTCCCGGGCTGACAGCGGACTCGTGGCGCACCATTGCGGCAGCGCGCGGAGGCCCGATCGTCTTCGCGACCTACTACGGCCGGCGCGGGCACCCCGTGCGGCTCGACGCCGAGATCTGGTCGCTGCTCCCCATAAGCGGTGACGAGGGTGCCCGGTCCCTGGCCAACCGTCGACCGGAGCTCGTTACCGAACTAGCGTGCGAGGGCACGACAGTTGACATCGACACTCAGGAGGACCTGCGACGATGGAACTGAAAGACGAATTCGAGGTCCCGCTCCCAGTTGCCGAGGCCTGGGCAGTGCTCACAGACCTCGAGAAGATCGTGCCCTGCGTGCCGGGAGCCGAGCTTCGGGAAGTTGAGGGCGACGAGTTACGGGGCGTCATGAAGGTCAGAGTCGGGCCGATCACGGTGTCGTACCGGGGAAGCGCCCGTTTCGAGTCGCTCGACGCCGACGCCCACAGGGCCGTGCTGAAGGCGGAAGGTCGCGAGGTCCGGGGGCAAGGAAACGCGACCGCCGTGATCACAGCGACCCTCTCACGGTCGGCGGGAGGCACGAGGGTCCGGGTCGCCACGAACCTCACCGCCAGCGGCAAGCTCGCCCAATTCGACCGCGGCGAGGTGGCCGAGGCGTCGGGCAAGCTCGCCGCCGAGTTCGCCCGCAATCTGGAATCGACCGTGCTGGAGGCGCCCGGGGCCGCCACGCCCGAGGCCGCCACACCAGAGCCGGTCGTCGAGACTCCCGCCGAGGCCGAGATCGATGCCGAGGTCGCTTCCTACGCGGCCGAGCTCAAGGCCGAGGTTGTTCTTGACGAGATCGAGGTCGAGGTTGCTGCCGACGGGGCCAAGGCCGCCGCGGAGGCCGTTTCCTACGTGGCTGGTTCCGACGACGCGACCGGTGGCCGTGAGACCTACCTATCGACTGAGGAGCCGGAGGAGGAGCGGGAATCGCTGCTGAAGCGCCTCACTCCGTACCTGACCGTTGCGGGGTTCCTCCTCATCGCGCGGATCGTCGTCTACTCGCTGCGTCGCCGCCGGCGGTGAGCCAAGGCGACTGGGAGGCCGTCGCCGGGCTGCTCGGAAGGGCGCCCCAAGGAACCTTCGAGGTCGTCGTCCGCGACACCGCCGGGGGGCCGATCGTCATCTTGAACTCCCCGTTTCTCGCGGACGGCACGCCCATGCCCACGCGGTACTGGCTTGTGGGGCGGGCCGAGCGGGAGTCTGTCAGCCGGCTCGAGTCTACGGGCGGGGTTCGGGCCGCCGAAGCTGCAGTCGACGCCGCCGAGCTCGAGGTAGCCCATGCCCGCTACGAGGCACTTCGCGACGCCGCGGTGCCACCGGGGCACGGGGGGCCGAGGCCGGCGGGCGGCGTGGCGGGGACCCGTCGCGGTGTGAAATGCCTCCATGCTCATCTCGCGTGGTTCCTGGCGGGCGGTCCCGATCCGGTTGGCCGGTGGACCTGTGACAAGCTCGGCATCGACCCTGCTCGCTATCGCGTCACTCGACCCGACGGCCGTCAGCGGGCGGCCGGAACTGCTCGCGGACCAGTAGCCGCGATCGACTGCGGCACCAACTCCACCCGGCTTCTCGTGGTCGACGCCGGTGGGCGTCCTCTCGAACGATTGATGCGGATCACCCGCCTCGGCCAGCGAGTCGACCGTGATGGGCGCCTCGATGAGAGGGCGATGCAGCGAACCGTCGATGTTCTCGCGGAATTCCGCCGGGTGATGAACCACCATCACGTGACGCGGGCGCGGGCAACTGCTACCGCGGCGGCCCGCGACGCCAGGAACACCGGCGAGTTCGCGCGGCGCGTGACCGAGGTCCTCGGGACCGCGCCGGAGGTGCTCGACGGCGAGGAGGAAGGTCGACTCACCTACCTCGGCGCGACCGCGGACCTCGATCCCGCCGGCGGCCCTTACCTCGTGATCGACGTCGGCGGCGGGTCGACCGAGCTGGTGGGAGGCCCGGCTACGGCCCTGCCTGCCGTGTCGCTCGATATCGGCTGCGTGCGTGGCACCGAACGGTTCCTCGAACACGATCCGCCGCTCGTTGGCGAGCTGGAAGCTTTGAGGACGCACGTGCGCCAACTTGTGGCAGGAGCGGTCGCGGCACACCCTGAGCTCGGCGGCGCTGCGCACCTGATCGGTGTCGCGGGCACAGTTGCCGCGCTCGTTCGCCTCGACCAGCAGATCCTCGTCTACGACCGGAACCTTGTCCATCACGCCCAACTGAGCCTTGTTGCGATCGAGCGGCTGATCGGCGAGCTGGCCGCCGTACCGCTGGAGCGCCGTCTCGAATGGCCCGCACTGGAGACCGAGAGGGCAGATGTGATCATCGGCGGCTCCACCGTTCTGGCCGAGGCGATGGTCACCCTCGGCTTCGAGGTGTTGACGGCATCCGAGTCGGATCTGCTCGACGGGATCGTCGCAGAGTTGCTCGCCGGCTGAGCAGCCAACATCGCGGGTCTGCCGGGGCCCAGGCTCCGAGCAGGCCAAGGAGTGCTTGCCCGGCAGCCAACTCCTAGGTGCTTGTCTTCGGGTCCGCGAGCGCCGCGCCTACCTGATCGGCGATGAAGGCCGCAACGAGCAGGCGGTCGGACGAGACCGGCGCGCCGGGCGTCGGGGCCATGACGAAGCGGCCGAAGGTCTCGCCGCGATAGCGGACGATGAGCTCGACTTCCCGCCCGGGCAAGCCGGTCACTTGGGCGCCCCACCGCAGACCGCCCAGCGCGACCACGCCGAAGTGCTCGATGCGGGTCGGGTGGCCCTCCGACATCTCGGTCTCGAAACGGCAGTCCTTGAGCCCGAGCAACGTTGTCAGTTCAGCGGCCGCACGCGCGATGACGAACTCCGCCGGCTCGCCTGAGGCCACCATCCCGGTGAAGTCGTGGATGAGGGCCACGTACTTGGCCTCTTCGGAGGCGTCCTCCCGGTGGCCGCGACTGCGGGCGGCGATCTCTGTGATCGCGAGGCCCACCACCAACAAGCTGATCTCGGTCTGGAGGTCCGGCCGGTACGTGATGTTGAACGTCTCATACGGCTTGGTGAGGAAGAAGTCGAACCAGGCAGCCGACGACAGCGCGGCGAGCAAGCCAGCGAAGCGATTGCCGAATGAGCCGACAGCGACGACGACCAGGACCAGCACGAGCGCCGAGGCGGGTAGTGCGAAGTCGCTACGGAACGGCACAAGCGCGGCAGAGACGGCGATTGGGAGAAGCAGGCCGCACAAGGTCGCTATCCAACTCTTGTCGAGTACCTGGGACCAGCGCTTCATCGGGCGACGCTCCATGGAACGAGCACGACCCTGACGCTAGCGCCGCCAAATCCACTGATCATCCAACAGTGAGCCGGGGCACCGAGATCGCGCATTTCACGCCCTCAGCGGTCTTGTAGGTGAACGCGCCAGGTGTACACGTGAGTCTGCTGGATCTGCGACGATAGAGAGGTGAGCAACCGTGATAGAAGGCGGAGCTGACATGGCGGAGCTGGCAGTTTCCGGCATCTCGACGGAGTTGGTGGGCCGGCGCGTCCGCCTCCGTCCGTTGCGCGAGGACGACTACGAAGCCTGGAGCGAGGTGCGCACCCGCTGCCGGGACTGGCTGCTTCCGTGGGAGCCGCGGCCGGCCGGTGCGCCCTATTCGTCGGAAGACCGGACGACCTTCATCACCCGCTGTTCGATGCGCGAGCGCGAGAGGCAATTGGGCACTGGGTACGGTTTCGGGATCTTCGCGATGGGACGCTTTGTCGGCGAGGTGAACATCTCTTCGGTGGCCCGAGGGGCCTTTCAGAACGCCTACGTCGGCTACTGGGTGGATCAGGCGCAGGCAGGACGCGGCTATGTGCCGGAAGCCTGCGTGTTGCTGTTCCGCTTCGCATTCGAGGAGATCGGGCTCCACCGGCTCCAGATCTCGATCATCCCGCGCAACCGCCCGAGCCGCCGGGTCGCTCAGAAGCTCTGGCTGCGTGGCGAGGGAATCGCCCTTCGCTACCTCGAGATCGACGGGCGGTGGGAGGACCACGTCCGCTACGCCTTGACGGCCGAGGAATGGGTCGAACGTCGAGATCGGTACTTCCGCCAGTGGCTGGCCGGGTCGGGGACCTGGTAGCTCGCCTGCTCAGCGGCGGCGAACGACCGCCGGAGAGTGCGGGACGAAGGCCTGCGTGTCGAGATCGCAGGTGCAGCTGGTCAGCCGGTCGCCGACCGGCGTAGTCGCGGCCTGTCGAGATCGGTGAGCGCTACGGCCCGCTGTCAGGGCTGGCCGGCTGAAACGAAACCCGGCCAGTACATCGGGTAGTAGGCGACGTTCGTCCCCACCTGTGCCGCCTGGATGATCGTCTGGGTCCCGTACGGCCCGGAACCGATATAGACCGCGACGTGCGTGATCGGCAGGGCGCCATCGTTGGCGAAGTGGTAGAAGAGGAGGTCGCCAGGCTCGATGTCCGCCAGGCTGACATGGGCAGACTCCTCATCTTGGATGGTCGCCCCGTGCAACAAGTCGACTCCCGCCGCGGCCCACGCGAGCATCGTGAGGCCCGAGCAGTCGACGCCTTGGCGGCTCGCTCCACCCCACACGTAGGGCACCCCCAAGTAGGACTCCGCGGCTGCCACCGCTTCCAATCCTTGAGTGTTCGTTGCAACTGGAACGAGCTGCTGCCCGTATCCGGGCTGACCACCACCGGTCCCCGGCCCATAGGGCCAAGCGCCTCCGCCTCCACCTCCGCCTCCGCCTCCGCCTCCGCCTCCGCCGGTACCGCCACCGCCACCCGTGCTGC
>OBLU010000647.1_pt1 | contig 32678 bp, 20 predicted proteins | sample 1518681 | NCBI WGS metagenome assembly OBLU01 (sample SAMEA3539304, study PRJEB22396) | soil metagenome | biome: tundra; feature: field; material: soil | place: USA | collected 2010-05 | depth 0.15 m
ACCGCCGCAGCCAACTCCGGATAGCTGTTGATAACTTCCATCCAGCAATCCGGCTGACAATCCGACGACCACAAGCAGAAGCCCTCCTGTCCGTTCCCAGTGCCACGGTACCAACGCCAGAAGAACAAGAAGCAGGCCTGCGCCCACCCAGGGCAACGCTGAGAGCACGCGCGTGTGCCACGCCCACGACCGTGCTACGAAGAAGAACATCCAGAATCCGGCCCACAACAGCGCCAGTGCGCGAGCCAGCAGCACCAGCCGATGTTTCACACGAGCCTCCGGGTAAAGTATGTACCCCACGGAGAGACGTAACCGGGCAGGCGTGCTACCATGAGGGCCAGTCACACAGCGGGAGGCCAGTAACTCGGCCGGAACGAATGACACGCACACCGGAACCGGAACTGATGACGGACCGGGAGCAGGCCGCGGCCTACGCCGCCGCCGATCTCTCGGAAGTCAACGAACCCATCGCCGGCTGGTTCCAAACTCGGTTTTCACCACTCGCCCCCGGCGCGCGCCTGCTCGACATCGGATGCGGGACGGCCGATATCACCATCCGTCTTGTTGGTGCGTATCCTGGAATCACCGCACTTGGCATTGATGGTTCGGCAGCTATGCTGTCCTTCGGACAAGACCTGGTGGACAAGGCCGGACTTACCTCGCGCGTCGCTCTGGAGCAACGGTATTTCCCGGACGCCGCCCTGAAGAGCGCCGGGTTTGACGCCGTGACCGCGACTAACCTGCTGCACCACATATCCGACCCGATCTCCTTCTGGCGCGCCGCGAGCCGCTGCGCCAAACCGGGCGCGCCCATATTAGTAGCAGATCTGCGCCGCCCGCCGGACGCGGACTTCGCCGCGCGACTGACCGAGCAATACGCATGGCGGGCGATGCCTCCTTTGCGGCGCGATCTTCTTAATTCCCTGCATGCCGCCTATACGGCCGAGGAGGTCCGGCAGCAGTTGCGTGAGGCGGGGTTGCCGGGTCTCGCGGTGGAAGAGGCCGGTCCACTGCACCTGGTGGTGTGGGGGCACGGCGCATGACACCCGAGGGCCTTTCGCCGGCCAAGCGCGCCTTGATCGAGATCAAGGAACTGCGGGCCCGGTTGGATGCCGCGCAGCGCGACCGCGATGCGCCGGTGGCCATCGTGGGGATGGGGTGCCGCTATCCGGGCGCGTCGGACATCGGCGAATTCTGGGACATGCTGGTGAACGGGCGTGACGGCATCACCGAAGTCCCCCGGTCGCGATGGAATGTGGAGGCGGTTTACGATCCCGACCCGTCGGCGCCGGGCAAAATGTCGAGCCGCCAAGGAGGCTTTCTCCCGCGCATCGAGGAATTCGATGCCGCCTTTTTCGGCATCACGCCGCGCGAAGCGCCGTATGTCGATCCGCGGCAGCGGCTCATGTTGGAAATCGCCTGGGAGGCGCTGGAGGACGCCGGCATTCCACCGGGCAGTCTTTCGGGCAGCCAGACGGGAGTTTTCGTAGCCACGCTGACCTCCGACTACAGTGACATCCTGATGCGCGACTTGCGGCGCGCGGAGGCGTACTCGGGTCCGGGCACGGCGAACTGCGTGATCGCCAACCGCATTTCGTACTTTCTGGATCTTCACGGGCCCAGCATCACGCTGGATACGGCCTGCTCGGGATCGCTGGTAGCGCTGCACATGGCATGCGAGAGTCTGCGCGGCGGAGAATGTTCGCTAACCCTGGCCGGTGGCGTGAGCGTCAACCTGCTGGCGCGCAGCAACGTGTTTTTCACCAAGGCCGGGGCACTTTCGCCCGACGGCCGCTGTAACACGTTCGACGAGCGTGCCAATGGCATGATCCGCAGCGAAGGCGCCGGCATGGTGGCGCTCAAGCTGCTCTCCGATGCAGTGGCGGCGGGCGATTCCGTGGTGGCGGTGATCCGCGGCAGCGCCCTCAATCACGATGGCCGCAGCAATGGCATCATGGCGCCGAACGGAGAGGCGCAGAAAGCGGTGCTGCGGGAAGCCTACCGGCGCGCCGGCATCTCGCCCGCCGAGGTGCAGTACGTGGAAGCGCACGGCACGGGCACGCGCCTGGGCGACCCCATTGAAGTGCGGGCGCTGGGAGAAGTGCTGGCGCCGGGGCGCCACAGCGGCGAGAAGTGCGTGCTGGGATCGGTGAAGACGAACATCGGCCACTCGGAGCCGGCGGCGGGGGTGGCGGGCGTGATCGCGGCATCGCTCGCCATACGCCATGGCGTGCTGCCGCCGACGGTTCATTTCGCGCGGCCCAATCCATTGATTCCCTTTGGCGAGTTGCCCTTCGAGGTGCGGCGGCAGGCGGGGCCGTGGCCGCAGGAGCAGGCGCGGCGGATCGCGGGGGTGAGCGGATTCGGCTTCGGCGGCAGCAACGCTCACATGGTTTTGGAAGCCGCTCCAGGCGACCTGCCGGAGCCGCCACGAATTGAGCCGCCGCTGGTGCTGCCGGTTTCCGCGCGCTCGCCGGAGGCATTGCGCACGCTAGCCGGGTTGTATCGCGACCAACTGGGATCGCCCGCCACGGCTGCCGACGCGGTCTGCTACACGGCGGCCCGGCGGCGCAGCCATCTCGGGTTCCGCTTGGCCGTCACCGGCGATTCGGCTGACGCACTGCAAAAGAATCTCGATCGCTGGCTCACCGACGCGGCCGGCTCCGCGAATCAACCGGATGACGGGCGGCTCGCCTTTGTCTTCTCCGGCCAGGGTTCACACTGGCCCGGGATGGGCCGTGCGGCGTACACGCGCTGGGCGATGTTCCGCGAGTCGCTGGAGCAAACCAGCGAACGCTTCGCCGCGTTCACGGGCTGGTCGTTGGTGGAGGAACTTGGCAAAGCGGAAGGCGAGTCGCGGCTGAACAGCACCGACTTCGCGCAGCCGGCGATCTTTGCGGTACAGGTGGCGCTGGCGGCGCTCTGGCGATCATGGGGAATCGTCCCCGATGTCGTGGTTGGCCACAGCTTGGGCGAAGCGGCCGCCGCGGTGGTCGCGGGAGCCCTTTCGCTGGAAGACGGCGTGCGTGTGGTCTATGAACGCAGCCGCTTGATGAAGAAGGTGGCCGGCAAGGGCATGACAGCCGTGGTCGGCCTGGCGCCCGATGGGGCAGCGGAAGCGATCCGCGGGCACGAGGACCGATTGGCGGTTGCGGGGAGCAATGGACCGGCCAGCAGCGTGCTCTCCGGCGATCCGGAAATGCTGCGCGCCGTGCTAGGGGCTTTAGAAGCGAAGGGCGTTTTCTGCCGCGCGGTGGTGGGCGTGGATATCGCCTTCCACTCCCCGCAGATGGACCCGCTCAAAGAGGAGCTGATTGCGTCGCTGGCTGGACTGACGCCTCGGACGGCGGCGATCCCGATGGTTTCGACGGTCACCGGACAAGCCATCGATGGCCTTTCCCTCGGCGCCGGGTACTGGGGACGCAACCTGCGCGATCCGTTTCTCTTCACGCAGGCCATGGCGCGGATCCTGGGAGAAGGCTGCGCGGCGGCGTTGGAAGTGGCGCCGCATCCGGTACTCTCGTCGGCGATCGTGCAGAGCGCGCGGCAAGCGGCGGCGAAACTGAAAGTGCTGCCGTCGCTGCGGCGCAACGAGAACGAGATGGCGACGCTCTTCGGCTCGCTGGGTGCCCTGTATGAATTGGGGCGGGAGGTGAACTGGAGCGGCGTCTACCCGGGCGCAGGACCGGTGACCGGCCTGCCGCACTACCCCTGGCAGCGCGAGCGGTACTGGTTCGATCAACTGCCGGGAGGCGGACCCGAAGAGCAGGCGGCGCGGCCTGCGGGCTCGCATCCTTTACTGGGGCAGATGGTGGAGCCGGCCATCGGCGGCGGCGCACGGATGTACGTTTGGGAAATCGACTTGAGCCCGAATCGTCCGGCGTACCTGGCGGACCATCGGGTGATGGGCGAGACCATCCTGCCCGGGTCCGCGTGCCTGGAAATGGCGCTGGCCGGGTTGCGCGAGGTGTCGGGTGGCGCGGCGGGAGCGGTGGCGCTGGCGAACGTGGTATTCGAACGGCCGCTGCGGCTGGCGGAGAGCGAGCCGACCCGGGTTCAGTTGGCGGTCACTGTTCGCGCCGGGGAGTCCGAGTTTGCGCTGTACAACCGCGCCGGAGAGTGGCAGCGCGTGGCGCACGGCAAGTTGGGGCGGCCCACGGCGGGGGAGCGGGCGGATCTGGCAGCGATCCGCAGCCGCTGCGCGGAAGCGGTCGCGGTGGACGCGCACTACGAGGCTTTGAACGCAGCTGGTTTGGATTACGGCCCCGGTTTCCGGTTGATTCGCCAACTGTGGCGCGGCGACAAGGAGGCGCTGGCGCGGATCTCGCTGGCCGGGGAGGCCGCCGATAGCCGTTACCTGATGCATCCGGCCATGCTGGACGCGGCGTTTCAGGCGGCGGCCGCCATGGTTCCGGCCGATGGTTCGGCATCGTACTTACCGTCCGGCATCGGCGCGTGGCAAGTGTTCGGCGCGCCGGGGGACACCGTGTGGGCACATGCCATGCTGCGCGGCGAACCGGGAGACGCCTCGCTCACGGTGGAGATCGAGCTGTTGGACGATGGCGGCGGGCAGGTGGGAAAGGTGGCGGCGTTGCGCCTGAGCCGAATAGGCACGCGACGCCAGAAGGGCCTCGCGGACAGCCTTTTGGAAGTCCGCTGGGAACCGCGGCCTCTGAACGTGGAATCGGCACAGCGCACAGCGGGGCGCTGGCTGATTCTCGGAGGGAAGAACGGCCTTGCCGATGAGTTGGCGGCACAACTGGCGGAGCGCGGACACGAAGCCGTGGTGGCGCGCGCGGGCGCGGCATTCGAGCGCGTGGGGCCGTCGTCCTACACGCTGCGTCCCGAAGATCCCGAGGATATGCGGCGGCTGGCGGCGTCGGCGGGAGCGCTTGCGGGAGCCGTGCACCTGTGGTCGCTGGACGCGCGGCCGGCGGGCGCCAGCGGTGCATTGGAAGAAGCCATGGTTCTGGGTTGCGGCAGCGCCTTGCACTTGGCCCAGGCGATGCTGGAGGCGTCGCCGGAAGCCGGTCTGTGGCTGGTGACGCGCGGCGCGCAGGCGATCGGGCAGGAACCGCTGGCGGTGGAACAAAGCGCCGTCTGGGGGCTGGGCCTGGTGATGGGGCAAGAGCACCCGGACTTGCGCGGAGCGTGCGTGGATCTGGATCCCGCCCATGCCAACGAGGCGGCCGCCACGCTGAGGGACGAGATTCTGCTGCGGGGCGGGGAAGACCGCATCGCGTGGCGCGAGGGAATCCGCTACGCCGCGCGCCTGGAGCGATCTCCGGCGGCGATTTTGCCGGACAAGCCGGCGGTGTTTTCCGCGGACCGCTCGATTCTGATCACCGGCGGATTCGGCGCGCTGGGCCTGGGGACCGCGCGGATGCTGGTGAGCCAGGGCGCGCGCCATTTGATCCTGGCCGGTCGCAATCCGCGGGGACTGGGCGAACTGGAGGCTACCGGCGCGCACGTGCTGGCGGTGCAGGCCGACGTGTCATCGGCTCCCGACGTGGCGCGGATGTTGCTGGAGATCGCCGAGAAAATGCCGCCGCTCAGCGGCGTAATCCACGCCGCCGGGGTGCTGGATGACGGCGTGGTTACGCAGCAATCGCTCGCCCGCCTGCGGAAAGCCATGGACCCCAAAGTCCTGGGCGCCTGGAATCTGCACGAGCAGACGAAAGATCTGGATCTCGATTTCTTCATCGAGTTTTCCTCGGCGGCCTCGCTGTTGGGAGCGCCCGGGCAGGCCAACTACGCGGCGGGGAACGCGTTTCTGGACGCGCTGGCGCATCATCGCCGTGCCCTGGGGCTGCCCGCGCTAAGCATCAACTGGGGCGCATGGGGAGGCGGAATGGCCGCCACGGCGGCGGCCCGGCGGCGGCAGGAATCCAACGGAGTGGAAGAAATCGAGCCTTCTCGCGGACTGGACCTGCTGGCCCGGATGTTTGGCGGCGGGCTGCCTCCGCAGATCGGTGTCTTCCCGGTAAACTGGACCAGGTTCGGCGTCCAATTCTATCAGGGCATTCCACCATTGCTGGAGCATCTGCTGGCCGTCGGGCCGGCTCCGGCGGCTAGGACGGCGGCGCGCGGGACACCCTCTGGGACGGCGTCCGGAACGACGTCTGTAGCTACCCAGCCCCGCTGGGATACGCTGCCGCCGGCGGAGCGGGAGCCGGCGCTGAAGGCATGGCTGCGCGGTGAGTTGGCGGCGATTCTCGGTATGCCGGATGCGACGCGCGTTCCCACGAAACAAGGCTTTTTCGAGATCGGCATGGATTCGCTGATGACGGTGGAACTGGTCAACCGTCTGGAATCGAGCCTCGGAATCAAGCTGCCGGCCAACCTGGCCATCGACTATCCGAATATTGAGGCGCTGGCGAGCTACCTGGCCAGGCGCCCGGGCGCGCAGCAGAGTACAACCGCGCTGGCGGCGGAGGACCTGGACACGCTCCCCACCTCGGAAATCGCACGTTTGCTGGCGAGCGAACTGAACGCCGGGTAAGGTGCGCCCCGGCTGCCCTGCCGGCATTGGTTTCGGCATTCTTAGTCGGCGTCAATAAATAAAGGTATCAACTTGGCTGGCGCGTAGAGGGGTGAATGGTGTAATTCCATTCGCCATGGAACTTGTTCTGTTTAATTCTGAGAACTTTAGGGGCCTCCCCGCACTACCGGGCTGGATTGCTATGAAGGCTCTCGAGGACGCGGTGTGCAGGTAGTTCAGCTCCTGCTGCGCGAGTCGCCGGATGCGTGGAGGCGGGCGCTAATTGTCGCAGGGATCGCCGGCGTCGGCAACGCGGCAATTCTCGGCATCATCAACCGAAGCGCCTCGCTGGCCTCGGCGGATAGCGGTCTGCTCAATTTCCGGCTTCTGCTTCTCTTCGGGATGTGCATGCTGGCGTTTTTTCTGGGGAAACGCTACGCGCTCATACAGTCCTCCGTGGTAGTGGAGCAGATGATCAAAGACCGTCTGATCCGGGTCTCCAACAAGATTCGCCACACCGAGCTGGAACTGGTGGAAAGCCTGGGGCACGGCGAGCTGTTCACCAAGCTCTGCCAGGATACCAGCCTGATTTCGCAATCCGGACTGATCCTGGTGAACGCCGCCCAGCAGTCGCTGGTGCTGCTGTTCTGTCTGTGCTACATCGCGGTTCTCTCGGTGCCCGCATTCGCCGTGACGCTGGGCACGATCGCGGTTGGCGTGGCGGTCTATTTCCAGCATGCCGAGAACGCGCAGGGGTTGCTGCTGCGGCTCAAGGAGAAGGAATCGCGTTTGGTGGACGCACTGGATCACATGATCGACGGGTTCAAGGAAATCCGTTTGAATCAGAAGAAAAGCGACGCGGTATTCAGCGAGTTCACGGATTTATCCGAAGCCGTGCGTTCGCTGAAGATCGATACGCAGATCACTTTTCTGATCGACATCATGTTTTCGGACGTGTTCTTCTACTCGTTGCTGGCCATCGTGGTCTTCCTGCTGCCGCGCTTCAACCACACTACGGGTTCCATCGTGCTGATGACGACGGCGGCGATCCTGTTCATCATGGGGCCGCTGCAACTGGTGGTGCAGGCGGCGCCGGTATTTCAGAGGGCCAAGGCCGCGATCAGCAGCCTGGCAGCTTTGGAAGACAAGCTGGACCATGCAAGCACCAGCGGCGACGGACCGATCGATAGCCGATGGCGAGGGTTTGAGAAGATCTCCATCGATTCGGTGATTTTCACCTACGCGGAGCGGGACAGCGCCGGTGGCGCTTTCTCGGTAGGGCCCTTGAGTACGCACATCAGTCGCGGCGAGACCGTCTTCATTGTCGGCGGCAATGGGAGCGGCAAGACCACCGTCCTCAAATTGCTGACGGGCCTGTACTACCCTCACAGCGGAGCGATTCGCGTGGATCGCGAGCCGTTGACGCGAGGCAATGTGCAAAACTACCGCGAGCTATTCTCCACTGTGTTCTCGCAATTTCATCTGTTCGACCGGCTATACGGCATGGAGGACACCGATCCCGAGTTGGTACAGGCGACCCTGGAGGAAATGCAGCTTTCGGGGAAAACGCGCTTCGAAGCGGGGCGTTTTACGGACATCAACTTGTCCACGGGCCAGCGCAAGCGCCTGGCGCTCGCCGTGACGCTGCTGGAGAACAAGGAAATTCTGGTTTTCGACGAATGGGCCGCCGATCAGGATCCGCATTTCCGGAAGTACTTTTACGAAGTGGTGCTCAAGCGGCTCAAAGACGAAGGCAAGACGGTGATCGCGGTGACTCACGACGAACGCTTCTGGAATCATGCCGACCGCGTCATCAAAATGGAGTACGGCTCCATTGTGGAAGATGCCAGCAACGCGGGAGTGCCGATCCCAGGGAACGGTGCCCCATGACACGAATTCGCGAATGGTCCGGCGAACGCCGTGGGCCATTGGCTTTCCTGAAAAGACAGATCTCGGTCTTGCTTGTCCTGGTGTTCATCGTCCTGTTCCTGGTGGTCTACTTTTCCGACAGGATGGTGGTATCGATTCGCCCGGGAGAACTCGGCGTGCTGTGGAGCCGGCTGGGCGGCGGCACAGTAATCCACACGGTCTACCGCGAAGGCTTCCACGTCGTCCTGCCGATCGACCACATGTATATCTACAACGCCCGAAAGCAGCGATTCAGCGACTCGATCGACGTGTTGACCGCCGACGGGCTGACGATGCACGTGGAGTATTCCGTGCGGTACTTCCCGGATCCGGACCTGCTGCCGCTCTTGCACCAACGGGTGGGCCCCGACTACCTCAGCGTGGTGGTAAAGCCCGAAGTGCGGTCGGTGATCCGGACGGTCTTCGGCCAGTTCAAGCCAGAGGAGATCTATGCCACGCAGAGGGCCATCCAGGAACACGTCGCGGTGCTGTCCAAAAGCAGGATGGAGGCTCGCTTTATTTCCATTGACGACGTGCCCATTGAGCGCATCGCCCTGCCCAAGACCATTGCCGACGCCATCGAGGCCAAGCTGGCGATGCAGCAATTAGACGCCGAGTACGAATACCGGCTGGCGGTGGCCGCTAAAGAAGCGGAGCGAAAACGCGTCGAGGCCGGCGGGCAGAAAGTCTACAACGACATGGTGAACCAGAGCCTTACCCCAGCCCAACTGGAGTGGCAAGGGATTCTGGCGACCCAGGAACTGGCCAAGTCGCCGAATGCGAAGGTGGTGATTGTGGGCGGCGGCAAGAACGGTCTCCCCGTGATTCTGGGGAAGGAGTAGCCGGATGAAGGGGATGATACTGACCGTCGGCATGTTGCTTCTGCTGCTGTACGTGGTCACCAATTGGGTGTCGTTGCGGCAATCGAGCGAGATCAGGGCCTGGATGACCAGCCGTCCTTCGAGCGAAATCCTGGTGGGCGTGGCATGGCCGTTCGCGGCGAATCAGGATGGCATGGACGAGGGGCTGCTCCTGGCGCGGGACGAGATCAATGCCCGGGGGCTGATGGGGAAGCGCATCCGGCTGGAAATGCGCGACGACCGCGGAAACCGCGAAAGATCGAGGCAGATTGCCATCGACTTCGCGCGCAACCCGAATATGGTGGCCACCATCGGCTATTACGACGACAAGTTCGCCGTGCGGGCTTCGGCGATTTTCGAAGAGAGCCACTTGCTGCACATCGTGACGGGCGCCAACAACACGTATATGACCACTCATGGTTTCCGGTATCTGATCCGCTCCGTGCTGGCCAGCGAGCGGATTGGGCGCAGCCTGGCCCGTATGTGCACGGAGCGCGGATACCGCAACTTCGCGATCGTCGCCGAGGAGGGCGCCTTCGGAGAGGACCTGGCGTACCAGACCGGAACGGGGTTGGACATGATGAATGGGCGCGTCGGCTACGTGTCGATGTACGTGCCGGGGACGGTGGATTTCCGCGACACCGTCAATGAACTCAGGGCAGCCGCGCCCGATGTCGTCCTCTTCCTGGGGCTCGAAACCGAGAGTGCGCTGTTTATCCGGGCGGCGCGTACCATGGGGCTAGGAACGCCGATTGTGGGGGCGTTCAGCGATACGCCGGAAATGCATGCTGTGGCGGGGCCGGCGTTGGAGGGCGTGATGTTCTACGAGATTTACGACGTAACTTCGCCCACGCCGCAGAACCAGGCCTTCGTCGCCAGTTACCGCCATCGGTTCGGCAAAGATCCCGAGGCTTACGCGGCACAGGGGTACGATGCCCTGCGAATTCTGGCGAGGGCGGTGGAAACCACGGGTTCCACCAACCCCCTCGACCTGGCGTACGCGATCCGCTACATGGATCGGTGGGAGGGCGCCAACGGTCCTTATAAATTCGATCCCACGGGCGAACTGGAGGACAAGGACATTTTCCTGAAGGTATACCGGGGCGGCAAGGCTGTCATTCTGGCCAGCAGCCGGCCGACCGACCCAGTCGCTCCTCTGGTGAGGTAATCAACTGTCTGGTGCAATTAACAGTGGATACAAGATGACCTGTTACCTGATTATCGCTGCGTGGTTTCTGGGCAGTTTGATCATTGCCCTATGCGGTTCCAGATTCCGTTTCGGATTTTGGGGATATTTTTTTGGGTCGTTGATGTTGTCGCCGATTGTGGGCTTCCTTCTTCTGATGGCGGCCATTCCACCGCGGCCCAAAAGGACTTAGAACGCGAGACGCGCGGGCGTAAGGGACCAGACATAGGAATCGCGCGTTTTCGCTCGTATTGACCCATGAAAACTATTTGCACTCCTGAGAATTTTCGTTCACTCTTGCCACTCAATAATTTCTGAACGACCTCCTCGCCTGGGAGGCACGGGAGAGCCATGCCTGAACCGAAAAAGCCGAAATTCAGACGACACTTTGCGGAGCAGCCGGCGGCGGAGCCACCGGTCCCGGCGCTTGGGAGCCCACCGGCCAATCCAGAGGAATTTCTGGAAATCAACCGAGAGAAATCGCCCGAGGTAGTACTAAACCATTTAGGAGAAAACGCTGTGTCTGAAACGCAAACTCACCCCGCGACAGGTCCCGACGCGGCAACAAACGCCGCCCACGAAGCAGCGGCAGACGAGGCCGCGGCCACACCAACAGGCGCCGCCGCGGAAATCAATCGGTTGAAGGCGGATATCATCATCACGCGGCATGTGGCGGTGGCGGCGGGTGCTGGATTGATTCCGCTGCCGCTGATCGATTTCGCCGCCGTTACCGGTGTGCAGTTGGGCATGCTCGCGCTGATCTGCGACATCTATAAGCAGCCGTTTTCCAAGGAAGCGGCCATGAGCATCATCGCTTCCCTGGCGGGCGGAGCCATAGCCGGCGGCGAGGCCAGTTCCATGGCCCTCAGCAGCCGGCTGAAGTTCATTCCGGTGGTCGGCACGGTGGTTTCCTGGTTGGTTACGCCGGCGGTCGCGGGCCTCACTACCTACGCCATCGGCAAGGTATTCGTGCATCATCTGGAATGCGGCGGCAGCCTCCTTACCTTCGAAGCGAAGAAGATGAAGGAGTACATGGAGAAGGCGCTGGACGAAGGGAAGAAGCTGTTGCCGCATTGGGGCACGGCGCCGGCCGCGGCGGCCCCGGCCCCTGCTCCGTCGGCCTAGAGGACGGCCGGGGAATAAGTCCAATTCATGAACCGGAGCCGCTGGGGACCGCGAGAGTACCGCGGGGGACGGCTAGGGAAAAGTGTATCCATGACCAGGAATAGGGCAGTAGTGTCGGCGTTGGCGGTGTGTTGGGCAGTCTCGCTCTCCGCTGCGGCGCCCGAAGACCAGAACCCTCCCAGCACGCCGCCGGCGCCGGCCGCGGGCAAGCCAGCCGCGAGTGCGCCGGCCGCGCCGGCAGCGACCAAGAAGGCGGAACCCGGCAACTGGTGGGAGAAGAGCTCCATGGAGGCGACGCCTTGGCCCACCCGGTGGCTGTTCCACGCCGCCGGCACGTTTTCCTACATGAACGCGTCGGGAAACACTAGCGGCAGCACGGTCGACCTCACCGCCGGCGCTGACGTGCGGAAGTCTCGTTTCACCAGCCACTCATTTGTCCAGGTGAGCCGCAGGAACATGATTTACGGATTCACCCGGAGCTCGGTGGACTACATCGAACGGACACTCCGCGAACAAGTGGACTGCGACCTAACCTGGTACCTCAAGGCGATCGTGGGCGTGGAGCATTACCGGAACACCCTGATCTTCATGGATAAGCGGCTGAACGTCTACGGCGGCCTTGGCGGAACTCTGTACCGGAACGCGAAGCAGCAACTGACTCTTTCCGCCGGTCTGGGACACGCGGACTTCCTTTTCGACCGCGCCCAGATGATGCGCGTCAATCCGAGCCAGATCGGAGTCATAGATACCAGCCCGAGTTCGGGTGGCGCGATCGCCATGCAGACTTGGCGGTGGAAGGTCTCGCCCCGGTTCAATTTCAGCGAAGATGCCAGCTATATGAAGTACTTCCTCTCCTCTCTCGGCTACCGGTGGACCATCAATCTGAACGGTAATTTCCCTATCGACAAGCGGTTCTCCTTCAACGTGACTTATCGGCTGAAGGACGAAACCAATACCATCATTAAGGCGCTGGGGGTATTTGAACAAGACCGCAGCTTCCTGTTGGGCGTCAAGGTATCGATCTGAGAAAGCGGTGATGCGATGAAAGCGCTGATTCTCGCCGGCGGACGGGGCAAACGCCTGGAGGCCTGTTCGGCCGGGTGCAACAAGTGCATGATGGAGTTCGCGGGCAGGCCGCTGATCGAGTGGTCGCTGGAGAATTGTGTGGGCACATCTCCGGAAGAGATCGTCGTGGTAGTAGGCCATCTCGCCGAACAGATCATCAATCATTATGGGAACGCCTACCGCGGTATCCGCATTCGCTATGCCATCCAGCGGGAACAGCGCGGCCTGGTCCACGCCATAGAAACAGCCGCGCCGTTTCTAGGATCGTCCGATTTCATGCTATTGCTGGCGGACGAGATTCTGCTGGATCCGAATCACCTGGCGATGGTGGAGCGTTTCCGGCAAGGCGACGTCTTCGCCCTCTGCGGCCTGACCGTCGCTCCGGACTCTGTGGCGGTGCGCAAGACCTACGCTGTATTCGAAGACGAGGGCGGCCGGATTCTGCGCCTGGTGGAGAAACCGCGCCGCGCCATCAACCAATATCAGGGCACCGGCAATTGCATCTTCTCCAGCGGCATCCTGGAGTACATCGAATACACGCCCATCAGCCAGGCGCGCAACGAAAAGGAGTTGCCCGACCTGATCCAGTGCGCGATCGACGACGGCCACATAGTCCGATCGTTCCTGGTGGGAGGACGATACATCAACATCAACACGGTCGAGGATGTGGGCCTGGCCGAGGAAGCCGTCGGTGTAGTGGCATAGGCCGTGCACGAGTGTTTCGGCTGCGAGGGGGGAAGTGGCCTGGCTTGGCGCTTCCAACGATCGGAGGAGAACTTGACGACAGCGGTATCGGCCAGGACGGCCCAAAACGGTAATTCAAAGGCAAGCCAGGACGGCGGCGCAGTCGCGATCAGCGGGCGCGGACTGACCGTAACGGACATTGCGCGCGTAGCCCACGGCGCCCGCGTGGCCCTCACCGGAGATGAAGAGACGCTGGCTCGGATTCACGAATCCTCCAGCTTCATTCAACGCGCCGTCGAAGCGGACACGCCGATTTATGGCGTGACGACCTGTTTTGGCGGCATGGCAGACCGCGTCATTCCCAAGGACACCGCCGCCGAGTTGCAGCGCAACCTGGTGTGGTCGCACAAAGCTGGGACGGGCGAGCGGCTGCCGGTGGCCGATGTGCGCGCGGCCATGCTATTGCGCGCCAACGCGCTGACCGTGGGGATTTCCGGCGTGCGTCTGGAAATCATCCGGCGCCTGGAGATCTTCCTGAATGCGCGCATTACTCCGCACGTGCGCGAGTTCGGTTCCATCGGGGCCAGCGGAGACTTGGTGCCGCTGGCCTATATCGCGGGATGTTTGATCGGGCTGCACCCGGAATACACGGTGGATTTCCGGGGGCAGGAAACGGATTGCATCAGCGCGCTGTGCCGGCTCGGCCTGGAGCCGCTCGCGCTGCTTCCCAAGGAAGGGCTGGCGCTGATGAACGGCACTTCGGTGATGGCCGGAGTGGCCGCCAATTGCGTGGCCCGCGCGCGCGTTATGGTGGCGCTAGGGATGGGCGCGCATGCCCTGCTCATCCAGGCTCTGCACGGATCGCTGCAATCCTTCCACCCGTTCATCCATGCGCACAAACCACACGCCGGCCAGGTTTGGGCGGCCACCCAAATGCTGGAAACGCTGCGCGGATCGCAGTTGGTGCAGGACGATCTGGACGGCCACCGCAACCACCGCAACGGCAAGCTTTTGCAGGACCGCTATTCCATCCGCTGCCTGCCGCAGTTTCTCGGCCCGGTGGTGGACGGCCTGGCGACCATCGCCCGGCAAGTGGAGACGGAGGCAAATTCGGTCACAGACAATCCGCTGATCGATGCGCCGCACGAGGCGGTCTACCACTGCGGCAATTTTCTGGGGCAGTACATTGGCGTGGGCATGGACCAACTGCGCTACCACATGGGCATGATGGCCAAACACCTGGACGCGCAGATCGCCATGGTAGTGGCGCCGGAGTTCAACCAGGGCCTGACGCCGTCGCTGGCCGGAAACCCGGCGCGCGAGGTCAACGTGGGGTTCAAGCCGCTGCAATTGACGGCGAATTCCATCATGCCCATGCTGGGCTTCTACGGCAATTCGCTGGCCGATCGCTTCCCGACCCACGCCGAGCAGTTCAACCAGAACATCAACAGCCTGGGTTTCGGCTCCGCAAACCTGGCGCGGCGGTCGCTGGACATTCTGGAGCAATACATGGCCATCGCGCTGTTGTTCGGCGTGCAGGCGGCCGATTTGCGGACTTATGTCGCGGCGGGCCACTACGACGCGCGCGGCGCGCTCTCCCCGGCAAGCCGGAGTCTCTACGAGGCGGTCCGCTCGGTGACGGGACGGCCCGCCTCGAAGAGCCGTCCCTTCCTGTGGAACGACAACGATCAGTTTCTGGACGTCCACATGGCGTGCGTGGTGGCCGACATACAGGCGGGCGGCGCCACGGTTCATGCGGTGAGCAACCTGTCGGCGAGCCTGGAATCCGAGGCATCGTAAGTGAATATCGCATCCAGTGTCGAGCAGGGCCGCCGCCAGCATCCCCAGCGGCCGGCGCTCCTCTTCGAAGGCGCGGCGATTTCCTATCGGCGCCTGGACGAGTTGGCGAATAGCGAGGTGGCCCGGCTGCGCGGGTTGGGGATCCAGCGCGGAGACCGCGTCGCCCTGGTTCTGGGGAACACGCCGCAATTCGTCGCCGGCTACCTGGGCGCGCTGAAGCTCGGCGCCATTGTGGTGAGCGTGAATCCGGGGCTTGCCGAGGAGGAGATCGACTTCATTCTGGACGATAGCGGCGCGGCGCACGTCATCCGCGACGCCGATCGCTGGCGCGAGGAGGGCGCAGAAGCGCCCGAATTCGCGGCGCTGGACATGGCGCCCGAGGATCCCGCCGTCATCGTCTACACCGCCGGCACGACGGGTTTTCCGAAGGGCGCGACGCTCTCCCACGGCAACGTCGTCTTCGCCATGCAGTCGAAGCGGCGGTATCTTGGAATCCGGCCCGAGGACCGGCTGATGCTCTTCCTGCCGCTGTTCCACTGCTTCGGGCAGAACGCCATCCTCAACGCCGGCCTTTGTTCGGGCGCGACGCTGGTGCTGCACCAGGGGTTCGACAAGGACCGCGTCCTGGATTCCATGACACGCGATGGTGTCACTATGTTGTGCGCGGTGCCGGCTAACTTCGTGGTGCTGTACGAAGGGGCCACGACCAAACAGCTGAGCGGCGTGCGCTACTACATGTCGGCGGCGGCGCCTTTGCCGCTGGAACTTGAGACCAGGTGGCAGGCGAAGTTCGGCCAGCCGATTTACCAGGGCTACGGATTGACGGAGACCTCACCCTTCGCCAGCTACAATCACGCCATCGCCCACCGCCCCGGGTCGATCGGCTCGCCTATCGATGGCGTCCAGATGGCGGTGGTGAGTGTGGACGACGGCAGCTTTCTGCCCACCGGCGCCACGGGGGAGATCGTGGTCAAAGGGCCCAACGTGATGCTGGGCTACTGGAATCGTCCGGACGAAACGCGCCAGGCCATCCGCGACGGGTGGTTCCACACCGGCGATATCGGCCGCGCCGGCGCGGATGGCTACTTCTTCATCGAAGACCGTCTCAAAGATATGGCCATCGTGGGCGGCTACAACGTGTATCCCGCCGAAGTGGAGAATGCGCTCTACCGCCACCCGGCGGTGTGCGAGGCGGCAGCCTACGGGGTGCCGGACCCGGTGCTGGGCGAACGCGTGCGCGCGGCGGTGACGCTGAAGCCGGGGGTCACCGTCACCGCGGCCGAGTTGATCGCCCGCTGCCGCGCCTCGCTGGCCGAATACAAGCTGCCCGCCGCCATCGATTTTGTGGCCTCGATTCCCAAATGCCGCGCCGGCAAGGTCCGCAAGCGCGTGCTTCGGGATGCGTATTGCGCGGCGCAGCAGGCGCCCCCGCCGCCCGCCGAGGCGGTGAAGGACGCGGCCGACCTGGAGCGCCGCATCGTCGCCTGGATGGCCGAACACCTCGCCATCCCCGCGCGCGCCATCCACTCCGACCGGCCGTTCGCCGATTTCGGATTCAACTCTCTGGCGGTCGTGCAGCTGGTCGAGCGGCTCGGCGAAGCGCTCGGCCGCGCGGTGGCTCCTACCATCCCGTGGCACTATTCCACGCCGCGTTCCCTGGCGCGGCATCTCATGCCCCGCGCCACGCAGGAAGCCCCTGGGACGCTGGGTACGCTGGCCGAAGAAATTGCGCGCCTGAGCGAAGCGCAGGCCGAAGTGTTGCTGCTGGCCGAACTCGACGCACTTCCTAAAATGCACGTATGACTACCGACACCATCGCGCTGGCCGATTACCACCGGCTTCTGCAGGATGCGCTGGTGAAGATCCGCGGCCTGCGCGCCGAAGTGGTCGCGCTTCAGCAGGGCCGCGCGGAACCCATCGCCATCGTGGGCGCAGGCTGCCGTTTCCCGGGAGGCGTGCGCTCGCCCGCGGACTATTGGCGCCTGCTGGAATCGGGAAAGGATGCCATTGTTCGCATCCCCGCGGACCGCTGGGACGCAGACGCTTTCTATGACGCCGACCCCGCCGCGCCGGGCAAGATGACGGTGCGCGAGGGTGGCTTTCTGGATGCGGTGGACCGCTTCGACGCCGATTTCTTCCGCATCCCGCCGCGCGAAGCCAGGCAGCTCGATCCGCAGCAGCGCCTGCTTCTGGAAGTAAGTTGGGAAGCGCTGGAAGACGCCGCTATCGCCGCCGACAGCCTGAGCGGCACTGCCACCGGAGTCTACGTGGGTGTGATGAGCTGCGACTACGCGTTCCGGGTGGCACACCACCTCGACATGGCGCATGTCGATCCCTATATGTTGTCGGGTAACGATCTCAGCTTCACCGCCGGACGCCTGGCATATCATCTGGGGGTGCAGGGGCCGGTGTTGGCCGTGGCCACGGCGTGCTCCTCCTCGCTGGTCTCGCTGCACCTGGCCGCCCAGGCGCTCAACGCGGGCGAATGCCAACTGGCGCTGGCCGGCGGCGTCAACGTGATCCTGGACCCGGTCACCGGCATCATGCTTTCCAAGCTGCGCGCGCTGGCGCCGGACGGCCGTTCGAAGGCATTCGATGCCGCCGCCGACGGCTACGGACGCGGCGAAGGCTGCGGCGTGCTGGTGCTGGAACGCCTGTCCGCCGCCCTCCGCAACCACCGGCACATCCTCGCCGTGATCCGTGGATCGGCAGTGAGCCACGATGGCCCGAGCGCCGGCCTCACCGTCCCCAACGGCCCGGCGCAGGACCAGACCATTCGCAAGGCGCTGGCGGCCGCGGGCGTGGACCCGGCGGACGTGGGCTACGTGGAAGCGCATGGCACGGGCACGGCACTGGGCGACCCCATCGAGATACAGTCGCTGGCGCGGGTGATGAGTCCGGGGCGTAAACGGGATCTGCTGGTGGGCTCGGTCAAGACCAACATCGGCCACCTGGAGGCCGCCGCAGGAGTGGCCGGCGTGCTGAAGACGGCGCTCGCGCTGTCCCATCGGCGGATCCCGGCGCATCTCCATTTCCATACGCCCAACCCGCGCATCGCATGGCCTGAGATCCCGTTGCGCGTGCCAGTGGAGCTTACCGAATGGCCCGAGCCCGGGGACGCGCGCCGGCGACTGGCCGGCGTCAGCTCGTTTGGCTTGAGCGGTGTCAACGCGCACGTGGTGTTGGAGGAAGCTCCCGCCGCGGAGCCGGCGCCTGCAGCCGACGGAGCGCCACGCACGCTCACGCTGAGCGCCCGCTCGCCCGCGGCGCTGGCGGAGCTGACGGATCGGTACGCCGCCGCGCTCGCCGGCAACCCTGGCTGGAACTGGGCGGACGTTTGCTACACGGCGAACATGGGGCGCGCACACTTCGAACACCGCGCCACCGTCACGGCTGCTTCGCTGTCTGAAGGCCTCGCGGCGCTGCGCGGCGCCGCGCGCCCGGCGCCCGATCCCACCAGCGTCGCCGGCCAATACTTGAGCGGCGCCGCGATCGACTGGGCGGCGCACTATCGCGGCAACAGCGGCGCTCGTTGCCCCGTGGCGCTCCCCACCTATCCATTTGAGCGCCAGCGCCACTGGGCGCTGGCCGAGGAAGCCGCGCCCGCGTCCGCCGAAGCGCCAGTGGAAAGCCTGGCCGGCCGCTTGCGGGAACTGCCGTCGGCGGACCGCGGCGCGGCGGTGCTGGAAGCCTTGGCGCGGCAAATCGGTGCCGTGCTGGGGTCTTCCGCGCCCGCCGATCGAACGCGCTCGCTCATCGACCTCGGCCTGGATTCGCTGATGACCGCCGAGTTGCAGGCCTGGCTGCGTGTCGAGAGCGGCGTGGAGATGAGTCTGGATGGCCTGCACTCCAGTCCCAGCGTGGAAGCCGTCGCGCAAGCGGTTTGCGCGCTGCTCGACCGCGATGTGGCGCAGGCACTCGTGCCTGCCGTGTCGAGACTCGTCTCGACACCTGACACCGTCGGCATGAGTGCCGACGCGGCAGACACAAGTGTCTGCGCCACGTCACGTTACCCGCTTTCCTACGGACAGGAAGCCCTCTGGTTCATCCACCAGAGCGCCCCCGAAAGCCCGGCGTATAACGTGGGCGTCGCTCTCCGTGTCGCCTCCGCGCTCGATCCCGACGCGCTGGAACGTGCGCTTGGGACGCTGGGCCGCCGCCACCCGTCGCTGCGGGCCACGTTTTCCGCCCCGGCGGGCGTGCCGGAGCAGGAGATCCAGGCCGCCTCCGCCATCCGCCTGCAACGCACCGATGCGTCCGCCTGGGATCTCGCAGAATTGAAGCGCCGCGTCGCCGAAGCCCACCGCCTGCCCTTCCACCTCGACGCCGGCCCGGTGCTTCGCGCCGAGCTGTTCACGCGCTCCACCGACGAGCACGTGCTGCTCGTGAGCCTCCATCACATTGTGTGCGATGCCCTCTCGTTGTGGACCATGCTGGAGGAAATCCAGGCCGCCTACGCCGGCAAGAGCCTGCCGCCGGTGCGCGCCGCGTATGCGGACTTCGTTCGCTGGCAGCGCGAAATGCTCGCCGGACCGGAAGGCGAAAGGCTGTGGGATTTCTGGCGGCAACAACTGCCGGGCGAAGTGCCCGCACTCAATCTGCCCACCGATTTTCCGCGGCCCGCGGTGCAGACGTTTCATGGCGCGTCGCACTCCGTTGCCATCGGCGCGGATCTCACGCGGAAGCTGCGCGACCTGGCGCGCTCCCAGGGCGCGACGCTGCACAACACGCTGCTGGCGGCGTTCGCCGCGCTGCTCGGCCGCTACACAGGGCAGAGCGAAGTGGTGATCGGCTGCGCCACCGCCGGCCGGCCCGCCGGATTCGCCGGCGTGGTGGGCTACTTCACGAACCCCATTCCGGTGCGCGTCGAGCTGGCCGGCGATCCCGGGTTTTCCGCCCTGCTGGCGCAAGTCCGCCGCAAGACCTTCGACGGCATCGAGCATCAGCAGATGCCCTTCGCGCTACTGGTGCAGCGGCTGCAACCCAAGCGCGACCTCAGCCGGTCGCCCATCTACCAGGCCGATTTCTCCCTGCTGAAGCCGCCGCCGGCCTACCGCAACGGCGCCGACGCCGGAGCGTTTCCCGTAGTCCCGTTCGATCTGGCCGAAGAGGAAGGCCAGTTCGACGTTGGCCTGCACGTGGCCGAAGACGAGCGCTCTCTCACGGCGGTCTTTAAGTACAACACCGGCCTCTTCCGCCGCGAGACCATCGAAACCATGGCGGCGTGCTACGGCACGCTGCTCGAAGCCACGGCCGGCGATCCCGGACGTTCGATCGGCGCGCTGCCGGTGCTGTCTCCCGAAGCGCGCCGCCGCCTTCTGTACGACGGCAACCGGACCCAGGTGAGCTATCCCGAAACGCCAGTGCAGCGCATGTTCGAACGGCAAGCGCGGCTCACTCCGGACGCCATCGCCGCCGAGATGTTCGCTGCACCCGACACCTTGACCTACGACGAACTCAATCGCCGGGCCAACCAATTGGCGCACCGGCTGAAGGAACTGGGCGTGGGCCCGGAGGTGCTGGTGGGCGTGTGCATGGAGCGCTCGCTCCACCTGGTAGTCGGCATATTGGCGGTGTTGAAGGCGGGTGGCGCCTACGTGCCGCTTGACCCCAGCTACCCGGCGCAGCGTTTGGAGTTCATGATGCACGATGCCGGCATGGGGGTGCTGCTCACGACATGCAAGCTGGCTTCGGGTTTCGCCCTTCCGGAAGGAATCGCCGCCATCCGCGTGGACGAAGAGTCGCAGTCCATCGCCACATGCGACGGAGCGAACCTGGAAGTGGAAAGCTCTCCCTCCCAGCTCGCTTACGTCCTCTATACGTCCGGTTCCACGGGCCTGCCGAAAGGCACGCTGATCGAGCATCGCGGGCTCACCAACTACCTGAGCTGGTGCGTGGAAGCGTACCGCGTCGCCGAGGGATGCGGCGCGCCCGTCAGTTCGGCCATCGGCTTCGATGCCACCATCACCAGTTTCTTCGCGCCCTTGATCACGGGCGGGAAGGTAGTGATGCTGCCCGAGGATCGCTCCATCGAATCGCTGGCTGAGTGCCTGCGTGCCGGCGGCGGTTTCAGCCTGATCAAGATCACCCCCGCGCATCTGGAGATCCTCAGCCAATTGCTCCATCCCCAGGAGTGCGAGGGACGCGCGCACGCCTTCGTCATCGGCGGTGAGGCGCTGCGCGGCGACATGCTGACGTTCTGGCACCAGCACGCTCCCGCCACGCGGCTCATCAATGAATATGGCCCCACGGAGACCGTGGTGGGTTGCTCGGTCTACGAAGCCACCCAGGAGCTGGCCGGCGCCGTACCCATCGGGCGGCCCGTCGCCAACACCGAGTTGTACGTGCTCGATGGCAATATGGAACCGGTCCCGCCGGGCGTGGCGGGCGAACTCTATATTGGTGGCGCGGGCGTGGCGCGCGGATACCTCAACAGGCCGGAGCTGACCGCGGCCAAGTTTGTGGCAGACCCATTCAGCGGGCGCCCCGGCGCGCGTCTTTTCCGCAGCGGTGATATGGTGCGGTTGCTGCCCGATGGCAACCTGGACTACCTCGGCCGCATCGATTCCCAGGTCAAGATCCGCGGCTACCGCATCGAGCTAGGCGAAATTGAAAGCGTGCTCGCCCGCCATCCCGGAATCGAGGAAGCCGCCGCCGCCGTTTTCGATGGCCAACTCGCCGCGTATTTCACTTCACGCGGACCGGCGCCTTCCCTGGTGGAGATTCGGCAGTACCTGGCGGAGCGCCTGCCAGCCTACATGGTACCCGCATTTCTGATAGCTCTCGGCGAGTTTCCCCTCACGCCCAACGGCAAGATCGACCGCTCCGCGCTGCCCGCGCCCGAGGTGACGCGCCACGCCTCCCGCTTCGTGGCGCCGCGCGAGCCGCTGGAACTCAAAGTGGCGGCCGTGTGGGAGCGCGTGCTCGGCATCCGTCCAGTGGGCGTGAAGGATAACTTCTTCGATCTTGGCGGTCACTCGTTACTGGCCGTGCGCCTGGCCGTGCTGCTGGAGAAAGAGACCGGTCAGCGCGTGCCGCTCGCCGCCATCCTGCGTGGTCCCACCGTAGAACAACTGGCTTGCATGTTGCGCCGCGAAGCGCCGCCGCGCGTTGTTTCGGCGCTGGTGCCCATTCAGTCCGCCGGCGCGCGCCCCGCGTTTTTCTGCGTCCCGGGCGCCGGAGGCAACGTCATCTACCTCTACAACCTGGCGCGTCACCTGGGTGAGGACCAGCCTTTTTACGGGCTGCAAGGCGTCGGCTTCGAAGGCGAGGCCGCGCCGCAGCGCGAGGTGGAGGAGATGGCGGCGCACTACCTGCGTGCGGTGGAGAGCGTGCAGCCCGGCGGCCCGTACTTCCTCGGCGGCCATTCGCTGGGTGGATGGGTGGCGTATGAAATGGCGCAGCAACTGGCGCGCCGCGGCCAGCCGGTGGGTCTGGTGGCGATCGTCGATACGCCGGTTCCGTCGGCCGTGCCCGGGCGCGACAATAGCGGCTGGAGCGAAGCCCGCTGGATGTGCGAACTCGCCGGGCGCATCGGACAATTGTTGAATCCCGATCTCGAGATCCCGCTCGAAGTTCTGGAAGCGCTCGACGGTGCGGCGCAGTTGGAGTACTTCCGCGCCGCGCTGGTGGAGGCGCGCCTGTTCCCGGAGGAAGCCGGATCAGCGCAGATCCGCAACGTGCTCGAAATGTTCAAAGCGCACGCCCAGGTGCGCTATCGCGTCCCCGACCGTCCGCTGCCCGTTCCCCTCGCGCTGCTGCGCACCCATGTCGAGCCCGCCGGCCGCCCCGCCGATGCGGACATCTCCTGGGGATGGAGCGCGCTCGCTCCCACGGAGGTGCACTTCGTGCCCGGCGAGCATCTCACCGCATTGCGCGCGCCGCACGTGCAGGCGCTGGCCGAGCGCCTCTCGCTCTGCCTCGACGACGCCCAACGCGCCGTCGCTCAACCTCGTGAAACGGTGGCCTCATGTCCACTGCGGTAGTGCTCAATCTGCCGGAGTACGGCCACATGAATGCGACCTTTGCGCTGGTGGCGGAGTTGGTGCGCTCTGGCGAGCGCGTGGTCTACTACGCGACCGAGCCCTTCCGCGAACGCGTGGAAGCCACCGGCGCCGAGTATCGCTGCTACGGCGATCCCTCGATCTTCCGGCCTCCGGCGCACAGCGGAGGGCTCTACGGCGTCATGGCTTTCGCCATCGGTCTGGCCGAAAGAGTGCTGCCCGGCTTGCTCCCCGAGTTGCGCGCCCTGGCGCCCGACTACCTCTTGATCGATTCGCTGTGCGTGTGGGGCAACCTCGCCCGGCAGGTGCTGGAAACTCCGGCTGCCATGCTCGGCTCAGTCTTCGTGACCGACGAGCGCCGCATGACTGTTGAAGACATGGTTCGCCATGCCTATGGCCAAGTGCCGAGAGAGGTGCTGCTCTCTGGCATCGACGCGCTCAACACCTACCTGATGACGGCGCAGCGCATCGACCGCCAGTTCGGAACCGAAAGCCCGAACATGGTGGAGTTCTTTTCCAACCGGCAGTCGCTGAACATCATCTTCACGTCGCGGTACTTCCACCTGGCCGGCGACGCGTACGACGATACCTACAAGTTCGTGGGACCATCTATCGAGGCGTCCGCGAATCCTGAGGCGGCGGCGCCCGATCCCCGCCCGCTTGTCTACATCTCGATGGGCAGCATCTTCAACGACCTGCCGGACTTCTACCGCGCGTGCTTCGAAGCCTTTGGCGGCGCGGAGTATCGCGTGATGATGGCCACCGGCAAGGTGGACCGGGCCGCGCTTGGCGCCGCGCCGGAGAACTTCGAACTGCGCGAGTTCGTCCCGCAATTGCAGGTGTTGTCGCAGGCCTCGCTGTTCGTCACGCACGGCGGCATGAATAGCGTGAGCGAGGCGCTGTGGCACGAAGTTCCGTTGCTGGTATTTCCGCAGCATGGCGACCAGCACCTGGTCGCCGCGCGCGCGGCCGAACTCGGCGCCGGATTGACCCTGCGCCCGCCCGATATCGAGCCGCGCAAGCTTCGGGAAATGGGGGACCGCGTTTTGCGCGAACCCGCATTCCGCGCCGCGGCGCGCCAAATCGCCGGCTCGTTCCGCGACGCTGGAGGGCCGCGGCGCGCGGCCAGCGAGATTCTCGCCTGGAGCCGGAGGTAGCCCATGGCCACCGTGTGCATGCTGGGTCACCCGGCGCCGGGACATATCAATCCGAATCTGCCGCTGATGACGGAACTCTGCCGCCGCGGAGAACGCGTGGTCTACTTCGCCACCGAACCGTTCCGCGCGAAGGTGGAGCGGACGGGCGCGGAATTCCGGTCCTACGGGGATCACGATCTGTTCGAGCGCGGCCTTGGCGCCGGCGGCATGCTGGGCGGCATGGCGGCCCTCATAGAGACCACCGAGCAGATACTTCCCGCGCTGGTCGAAGCGCTCCGCGCCGCGCGCCCCGACTACCTGCTGGTGGAGGCCCACGCAGTCTGGGGCAACCTCATGGCGCAGATGCACCACCTGCCCACGGCCACGCTGTGCAGCATGTTCGCCATGAACGACTCCCTGATTAGCGCCGGCGGCCTGATGTCGCACCTCTATGGCGCCGCACCGCGCGAACTGGTGCTCGAAGGCCTGCTCGCGCTGGGCGAATATTACGAATCCGCGCGCCGCTTGCTTTGCCGCTTCGGCGCCGTGAGCCCGGGCATCGTCGACTACCTGGGCAACCGCCAACGCCTCAACCTTGTCTTCACCGCGCGCGAGTTCCAGATCGGCAGCGCGGCCTTCGACGAGTCGTACCGCTTCGTCGGCCCGTCGGTGGCCGGGCGCCAGGACTACGCGGAGTTTCCGATGGAGCGCGTCGCCGGACGCGCGCCCATCCTCATCTCCATGGGCACCATGTACAACGATGAGGCCGAGTTCTACGGGCGCTGCTTCCTCGCGTTCGCCGATTGGCCGGACCCCGTGGTGCTCGCCGTGGGCCACCGCGTCGACCGCGCGCAACTCCGCAAGCCTCCCGCCAACTTCATCGTATGCGAATACGTGCCGCAAGTCGCGCTGCTCGAAACGGCGCGGCTTTTCATCACGCATGGCGGCATCAACAGCGCGCACGAGGCCATGCTGCACGGCGTCCCCATGGTGGTGCTGCCCCAGCGCGCCGACCACTACGTAGTGGCGGGACAGGTGGAAGCGGTGGGCGCGGGCGTGGTGCTGGACCGCTCGCAGGCAACGCCCGAGCGCCTCGCCGAGGCCGCGCGCCGCGCGCTGGCCGATCCTCACTTCCGTACCCGATCGGCGAAAATGGGCGAGATGCTGCGCGCCGCAGGCGGCCCTGTGCGAGCCGCCGACGAGATTTTCGAGTTCCGGCGCCGCGCCGGAGTTTCGTAAGGAGCCAATATGTCTCTTCTGTCAGGTTTTGGAAAGCCGCGAACGTTCGTTCAGGTGGGTGCGTTCACGGGCGACGATGAACTCATCGCCGCGTGCCGCCGCTTTGGACACCATCTTTACATGTTCGAGCCGAACCCCAAGCGCGCCGCCGAACTGGAACGCAAGAGCGCCGGCGCGCCCACCATCCACGTCATCGCTAAGGCGGTGTCCAACCGCAACGGTTTGGCGACGTTTCACATCGCCTGCTATGACGATTGCTCGTCGTTACAGAACTTCGACGCTGCCGCCAATACCGCGTGGGTGCACCAGTGGCATCCCTACAAGCACTTCGAGATGGTGGGCGATATCGAAGTCGAAGTGATCCGGCTGGACACATTCTTCGCCCAGAACTGCATCGCGCGCGTGGACCGGCTGGAGATTGACGCGCAGGGCGAAGACTTGCGCGTGGTGGAGTCCCTGGGCGTGCGCATCGCAGACGTGAAGAAGATCCAGATCGAAGTGAACATTCACGCCTCGCCGCTTTACAGCGACAGCTTCACCAGGGAACAAGCCATCGCATTTTTCGCGTTGCAGGGATTCGACAGGCACATATCGTGGAAGCAATCGATGAATCGGGAGGAGAACATCGTCTTCCGCAACCGTCGCTTCTACCGCTATCCGGCCGTTAACGCGGTGGCGGCGGTGTGCGAGCAGACCTGGGTGTCGCTGCGCATTGCCTGGGTCAAGTTGCCGCGCGTGCTGGCGGTCACCAGGATGATGTTGCGCCAGAAACTGGCGGGACAGAGGTCTTAGCGATATGAAGGTATTGGTCACAGGCGGGTGCGGATTCCTGGGCTATCACGTGTGCGCCTACTTTCGGCAGAGTGGCGCGGGCGTGATCGCCTACGACAACATGGCGAAGCACGAGTTCGCCCGCAATCCATACATGCGCGAGGCCGCGCGCCATCATAACCGCGCGGAGCTCGCTAAAGCCGGCGTCGAGATTGCCGTCGAGGACATCCGCGACAAGGAGACCCTGAAGCGCATGGCGGCGGGGTGCGACTACCTTTGCCACACCGCCGCGCAGCCGGCGATGACCATCTCCTGGGAGAATCCGGAGCTGGATTTCAGTACCAACACGCGTGGCACGTTTAACGCGCTCGAAGCCGCGCGCCTGGCGAAGATCCCCGTTGCCATCTGTTCCAGCATTCATACCTTCGGACCCGACGGCATCAACGCGTCGCTCGGCGAGGCAGCCACGCGTTACGTGCGCGACCCTATCGCCATCGGCGAGGATGAACCATTGCTGCGCGGACCGGTAACGCCGCTGCACGCCTCCAAGCGCGCCAATGAGATCTATACGCAGGCCTACATCGACACCTTTCAATTGCGCGCCGCTTGCTTCCGTCTCACCGGCATTTACGGCCCCCATCAGTTCGGCGGCGAGGACCACGGCTGGGTGGCGAACTTCGCCATCCGCGCCCTGCTGGGCCTGCCCATCACCATCTTCGGCACGGGGAAGCAACTGCGCGATATTCTTTACGCCTCCGATGCCGCCGAAGCGTTCGGCGCTTTCTACCGCTCGCTGCGACCAGGCATCTACAACACTGGCGGCGGTCCGGATTGCCGCATCTCTCTGCGGGAAAGCATCACGCTCATCGAGGAACTCACTGGAAAGAAGGCGCAGGTACAGTTTCAGGAGGGCCGCTTCGGAGACCTGCGGTATTTTGTCACCGATCACTCCAGGCTCACCAATGCCACCGGCTGGCGGCCGCAGGTCGGCCCCAGGGAAGGCGTGGGGCGGCTGATTGAGTGGGTGCGGCGCAACCCCGAACTGTTCTCGGCCGGGCAGACCGTCTGATGGCGCGCGCAGTGGTCCTGGCATATCCCACGCAGGGGCATCTGGCGCCCATTCTGCCGGTAGCCGGCGAACTCGCGCGGCGCGGTGAGGATGTGGTCTTCTACGGCACAGGCCGCTCGCGCCGCAAGATCGAAGGTACGGGCGCGCGCTTCCTGAACTACGCGCGCGGCCATGACGATTTCAATCCCACGCCGCCCACCAGCGGCCTCTTCAGCGACATGGCCCGTCTGGCCGCGCTCACCGCGGACATGCTTCCGCGCCTGCTGGACGAGGTGCGCGCCCTGGCTCCCGCGTATCTCCTCATCGATACTAAGAGCCTGTGGGGCAGGCTGGTGGGCCAGATTCTCGGCATTCCCGCAGTCACTCTTTCTGTAGTCTTCGCCATCCGGGACGGGGTGATCGGAGTGCCCGAACTGACCGGCATTCTTTACAGCGGCGCGCCCGCCGAAAAGCTTCTCAGCGGTCTGCTCGGGCTCGGCGGGTACTTCGAAACCGCGCGCCGCCTCGGGCGCCGCTACGGCACGGTAGCGCCGGGAATCGTTGCGTACCTCGGCAATCCGCAGCCGCTCAACATCGTCTTTACATCGCGCGAATTGCAGCCGGGCAGCCAGGCTTTCGGCGACGAATTCGTCTTCGTTGGCCCGTCCATTCCGCCGGCGCGCGACGCCTCCGTCGATTTTCCGTTCGATTGGCTCGATAGCCGCCCGCTGGTCTACGTCTCGCTCGGCACCACCTTCCACAATGTGCCCGCTTTCTACCGGGCTTGTTTCGAAGCGCTTGGTGGCGGCCCGTGGCAGGTAGTCCTCTCCACCGGCGGTGGAGCTTTCGATTTCGTCGCGCCGCCGGAGAATTTTCTGGTGCGCCAGTTCGTTCCGCAGCTCGCGTTACTCAACCGGGCCGCCGCGTTCGTCACGCACGGCGGCATGAACAGCGCTAACGAGGCCCTCTATTTCGGCGTTCCGCTGGTGGTGGTGCCGCAGCGAGGAGATCAGCACATGGTCGGCGCACGCGTCGCGGAACTCGGGGCCGGTCTCGCCATATCGCCAGGCGACATAGATGCCGCGCGCCTGCAAGGAGCCGTGAAGACCGTGCTCTCCAACCCGGCGTTCCGCGACAGGGCGCTGGCGCTTGGCACGTCGCTGCTTGCGTCGGGCGGATATCGGCGCGCCGTGGACGCGATACAAGCCTTCGCCCGCTCGCGCGCCTGAATCGAGCCAACGCCTGCTTCCGTTGCGCCCGTGCGCGGCGCAAGTCACACGATTGCCGCTTTCCCCAACAACTCCACCCGTTGGTATGCTGCGTCCAGCACCCGCTGGAATCCTGCTTTGAGGGAAATCCCGGGCCGCCAGCCCAGCACGTTCTCCATGTGGCATGGGTCGCAGTATCGCGACTGGACACCCACGGGCTTTCCAATGGTTGGCAGCACCGTTGCACGACGGCCGGCCAGCTTCACAAACAATCCAGCTACTTCCAGAAAGGTCGTCAGCGTGCCGGTGCCGATGTTGATTCCGGAACCATCGCCGACCCGATCAATCGTCAAAATCATGGCGGTGATGCAATCCTCGATGTGGACGAAGTCCCGGCCTTGTTCCCCGGTGCCCCAAACCGCAACAGGATCGTCGCCCCGTGCCACGCGGTAGGCGATCGCCGGGACCGGGTAACTCAAGTCCTGATCCTCACCATACCCGGAGAACGGCCGCACGCATCCAATGTGGATTCCGTATTGAGTGGCTGCCAGATGACTTAGGTATTCTCCCGTCAGTTTGCTCCAACCATAAGTCATGTCTGGTTGGCCAAGTTCACCGGTTGTAAAATCGATCGTCTCTTCGCGCAGCGCGACGTGGCCGGTTTTCGCTTGTAGTTTGATCGGGTAAGCGGCGCTGGAGCTGGCGTACAACACCTTGCCGACATTCTTGGCGTTACGGACAAGCCAGAGGAAGAACAACGCGTCGATACCAAGATCGACGGCCACGTGCATCGGATCACCCTCAATGGTGGCGCGCCCTCCGACCACCGAAGCCAGCGCGAACACAAAGTCGAACTTCGGAAAATCGACTTTCTCGCCCTTAATGGTGCCGAGTTGCTTCAGCATGGTGACGCTCAGGTCCTCATGTATGAAGGTCACCTTCCGCGAACCAAAGTGGTACTCGACGGCGTGACCCGCGGCTCCGGCTTGCAATGAACCGCCGAGCCACCGATCCGGGTGCAGACCCGTGCTCAGATCGTCAATTATCCACAGATCATGACCCAGTTCCAGAAGGCGCCGAACCAGATGACGACCAACAAACCCACATCCGCCTGTTACTAAGCTTGTCATTGTCTCCTCCGTGCGCCGCTGCCAATTGCCAGCTATCTGGACAGCCGTCGCGGCTCCGTGAAGAGCTTCCGCTTAGTCGGCGGGCGATGTCCGCTACCAATCTTATCGTGAAACCGGATTCCGAAGGGCGCCTGGCAACTGCGTGTCCGCCATACGCTACAATTCGGCGTATGGAATCTCCTTTTCGGTTGGATGGGTTCCACGGGCTGCTGACCCGCCGCGCCGGCTCCGCACACACGCTCCTCAGAGGCCGGCGCCACGACCGGTATCGACAGCGGGTGGAAGGCGGCTTAGGATGGCGCGTGCGGTAGTATTCACCTATCCCGATCCGTCGCACGTCTCATCGTCGCTGCCGGTCTTCGCTGAACTCGCGCGGCGCGGTGAAGATGTGACCGTCTATTCGACAGCGACCTATCGCGATGCTATCGAATCCTCGGGCGCTACTTATAGGTGTTATAGCGGGACCATGAGCGCGTCTTCCACGGGGCCGTTCGGCGGCATGTGCCGGCGCATGGCGTTTGCCGAACAAGTGCTGCCGGAATTGATTGAAACACTGCGCGCGGACCGCCCGGACTACGTAGTCCTGGACGCGGCTGCGAACTGGGGCAGCGTGGTGGCGGGTGTGCTGCGGCTTCCCGCGGTTTCCTATCGCCTGACCTTCGCCCTTCACCGCGATATGTTGGACGCCGCGGAAATGGTACGACGGTTTTACGGCCAGGCGCCCCAGGAATTCGTACTACAAGGCATGTTCGACCTGGTGGGCTACTACGAAGCGGCGCAGCGCGTGGACCGGCAGTACGGCTCCCGAACCGGAGACGTGTCGTCCAGCCTCGAGTGCCGCTGCGACCTCAACTTGGTTCTGATCGCGCGCGCGCTGCAGATCGAGCCCGAGCGCTTCGACCAGAGTTACCGCTTCGTGGGACGCTGTTTGGGCGAAAGCCCGGAACCGGACAACTTTCCGTGGGACGAGTTGGGCGCCGATCCGCTGGTTTACATTTCGCTGGGAACCGTGTTTAACAACCGGCCTGAGTTTTTTCGCGCCTGCATGGAGGCTTTCGGGGGACAGGCACTTCGAGTGGTGATGTCGGCGGGGCGACGCGTGGATCTGGCGGCTCTGGGTCCGGCGCCCGCCAATTTCCTGCTGGCCGCATACGTGCCAGTGCCGATCGCCAAACTGTTGGCGCGCAGCGCCCTCGCGATTACGCACGCGGGGGCCGGTACTCTGGAGGAGTGCGCGCGCGCCGGCGTGCCGCAATTGATGTATCCGCAAGCCGGCGACCAGTTCATTCTGGCGGACCGTGTGCAGCAGCTCGGCGCGGGATTGCGGTTGAGCGACGGCGATATCGAAGGCGGGTGCCTGCGCGAACTGGCGGGCCGGGTAATGGCCGACCCAAGCTATCGACGCGCCGCCACGGCGCTCAGCGAATCGGTGCGGGAGACCGGCGGCACGACGCAGGCGTGCGACGAGATCCTGGCGTTTTCAGGGCGGATCTCCGGGTGAGTGTACGCCCAGAGTTGCGCCCAGATACAGGGCGCCGCCTTCACCAGCCAGAGTAGGGGCTGCCCAGAAATACGGGTGCCGCCACCGGTTGGAATCTCGGGTCGCATTGGGCTCGCGAACTTCGCCCCGGAGAAATGCGAGTTGGGTTTCTGCGAGTGTTTCCACGAGGGCCCGGCTGCCGGCAGCTACCGACCGTGCGAGCAATTCCCTCAGAAATCGTGCCGCGCTCAGATCGCCCACCTGCCAAAGTGTCAGCAACGTCGACCGTGCTCCGGCCACGGTCAGGGCGTGCCGCAGACCCTGCACTCCTTCGCCCGCTCCCAGGCCACGCCCGGTATCGCATCCGAGCAGCGCCACGAGTTCCGTCCCTTCCAGGTTCAACAACATCACCTCTTTTGCCATCAACCATCCGTCCCTCCCATGGTGGTTGGTTTCGTTCGCACGATTCGCACCATAGAGGACGATCCCCGCGCCCAGACCATTTTCAGCCAGGCTCGCTCCTCGACCGGCGCTTGTCTAAGCGCCATCGCCGGGGTGGTTTTCTGCATCATGATTCTCGCTGGCGCATTTCGTACTACCGAGTTCGGGACGGTGGTCGCGCAGGTGCTGTTTGGCGGCTTTCTATCTGGCGGCGGTATTCTGCGGGACGGGGATCGCTCTCTATCGCGCCCGCACCATAGCTGCGCTGCCCGATAGTAAGTACACGTTCATTCCCATCGTTTCCACTCTGTTGCGTCTCATCGGCGAATCGGCGCTCACCGGATTTTCTCTGCTCGGCGCAGGTGTTTGCCTGTATATCTGGTTCTCCAACCTGGATCCGGTCCAGCGATTCGCGAGCCGTCGAGCCGCCTCCGCCGCTTCCGCCTCCGTCCGCCAAGTCAGGCTTCCTGCGCTATTCCGGACCCGTGCGTAGCCGAAACCTGATCGCAGCGCAGAGCGACGTTACGTAACGGGGGCAGTGGCCGCTGAACACCCGGAGGCGGTCGTTCAAGGCAGGCGCTGATTTCTGAAAGCTCTCACCCTGGCGGCGGCTCGGACAGATCCGGCCAAAGTGTCCTTGGGATCGCATCCCTCGGCCAGGATTGCCGCCCGGTGCCCGTGGTCGGTGATTCCGACCCTGGCTAGCCAGGAGGGCACAGCGACGGCAGAAAGGTTCTACGCGGCCTGTCAGCATCGAATTTCGAATCGTGGTCGAGGATCACGTATCGATATGGGGAAGCTTCGGGAAACGCTTCGCGCAATTGCTGGATGACCCAATCCGCAGTCGGGTGACAGGTGAAGTTGAGATGCGGGATCTTCCTTCGCCCATGGTCGATGATGAAGAAGCAGTACAGCAGCTTGAACGTCACCGTGGGTACTGTGAAGAAGTCGAAGGCCACGATCACCTCGCGGTGGTTTTGGAGGAAGGCCAACCACTGCTTGCCAGGGTCGCCACGGCGCTGCACCCGCCGAAGATACCGGGCGACGGTCCGTTCGGAGTCTGCCAATTTCGCCACATCCGCACGGTCTCTCTGGAATTATAACGTGGCTTCG
>OBLU010000649.1_pt1 | contig 32635 bp, 35 predicted proteins | sample 1518681 | NCBI WGS metagenome assembly OBLU01 (sample SAMEA3539304, study PRJEB22396) | soil metagenome | biome: tundra; feature: field; material: soil | place: USA | collected 2010-05 | depth 0.15 m
TCGGACTGCTCGGCTTCGTCTCGTCGAAGAAACTCAAGGGCTGGCGCAAGATTTCATACGTCGGCATCATCATCGCGGCGCTGGTCATCACGCCAGGAGCGGATCCGTTCACACCGACGCTGCTGGCGATTCCGCTGCTGCTGCTCTATGAGCTGTCGATCATCGTGCTCCAGCGAGTCTTCCGGCGCTGACCTTCGGGCCGGCGGATACACTCGGCGCAATGCGCCCAGATCAACGTGCCGCCGATGAACTCCGTCCGACTTCGATCGAACTGCACGCGCTTCCCTACGCCGAGGGCAGCGCGCTGATCACCATGGGGGACACGAGGGTTCTCTGTGCCGCGTCCGTTGAGGAGCGCGTGCCGCCGTTCCGCAAGGGCAGCGGCCGCGGCTGGGTGACCGCCGAGTACGCGATGCTGCCGAGGAGCACCCAGACGCGCTCCGAGCGCGACGGCCGCAAGGGCCGCGTGGATGGCCGGGTTCAGGAGATCCAGCGCCTGATCGGGCGCAGCCTCCGTGCCGCTGTCGACTTCGAGGCGCTCGGTGAGCGCAGCATCCTCATCGACTGCGACGTCCTGGTTGCCGACGGTGGGACCCGTACGGCGTCGATCACCGGCGGCTACGTGGCGCTTGCGCTCGCGGTCGCGCGGCTTCGTGAGGCCCGCGTCGTGCGCTCAGACCCCCTGCGGTGGCCGGTTGCCGCAGTCAGCGCGGGCATCGTGGCGGGCGAGGCGCGTCTCGACCTGTGCTACCTGGAGGACTCGGCGGCGGAGACGGACATGAACTGTGTCGGATCGCTCGACGGCAGGTTCATCGAGCTGCAGGGATCCGCCGAGCAGGAGCCGTTCTCTCGCGAGGAGCTCGATGCCCTCCTCGGCCTTGCCGACGCCGGCCTCAAGCAGCTCTTCGCACTGCAGGCCGAGGTGCTGAGCGCCTCCGGGTGAGCCGCTCGGTCCTGGTCCTGGCCACACGCAACCCGGGAAAGATCCGCGAGTTGCGTGTGCTCCTCAGCCCATGGACCCTCGACCTTAAGTCGATGGATGAGGCCGGCTTTGACGCTCCGCTCGAAGAACCCGGGCCCGGGTACGTGGAATCCGCGCTCGCCAAGGCGCTCGCCGTGTGCCAGGCGACCGGTCTGCCCGCGCTCGCCGACGACAGCGGGATCGAGGTCGACGCCCTCCACGGGTGGCCGGGTCCGATGTCGGCGCGCTGGATGGGTGAGGCGGCAACCGACCAGGACCGGCTGCATGGATTGCTCGCCGAGGTGGCCCGGCGGAGTCCGGACGACAGACGGGTGCGCTACGTCTGTGTCGCCGCGCTGGCCAAGCCGGGCGCCAACCCGGTGACCGCCCATGGCGAGTGCCTGGGAACGCTCGTCGAGCCGAGCGGTACCAATGGCTTCGGGTACGACCCCGCCTTCCTCTCGATGGATCTCGGGATCACCTTCGGCAACGCGAGCGACGATGCCAAAGAGCGGGTCTCCCATCGCGCACGGGCGATCGCGCGCCTGGGCGAGTCGGGAGCATTCGAGCCGCTGTTGATGGGCTGACGGTCACCCGGCGGGGATCGCTGCCCCGGTCACCGCGCTGGCGGCTTCCGAAAGCAGCCACTCGATGATCGCGGCGACCGCGTCGGTGCTCACCCACGACGAGCGGTTTGCCGTCGGCATCGACTCACGGTTGGCCGGCGTATCCATGGTCCCGGGAAGGACGGCGTTCACCGTGACCCCGTGCCCCTTCAACTCTGCCGCCATGACCTCGGCGAGCCGGAGCACGGCCGCCTTGGTCACCTGATATGCCGCCTGGCCGCGGGCGACGTCGACGGCGGCACGCGAGGCGACAATCACGATGCGTCCGCCCGCCCCGCTCGAAACCATCGAGGCCGCCGCAGCTCGAGCGAGACGCCAGGGGCCAAGGAGATTTGCCGCGATCTGTTCCTGGATGGCGGCGTCGTCGACCTCGTGAGCGCGGCCGCCGGCGAACCCGCCCGACGCACTCACCACGCCCTCCCAGGCTCCCATCGCTTCGACCGCTGCGCGCAGCCGCACGACCGCGGCAGCATCGTCGAGGTCGCACTCGAGCTCGGTCACGCCCCCCGGCGTGGCCAGCCGGCCCGGGTGGCGTGTGGGGATGACCACCTGGCGCCCCGCGGCAAGCAGCCGGGTCACGACCGCCGCGCCCAGCGCTCCGCCACCGCCACCGACCACCGTGATCCCGCGTCGCTGAACAACCACAATGCTTCCTCGTGGATCGAGGGACCGAGCCGACGTTCCGACCGGGCGCCGTCGCACGGGCCCTGGCGGCAATCATCGCTCTCCTGGTCGCCGGGCTGGCCGGCTTTCTCGTTGCCAACGACTTCGCCCAGATCAATCCGGCGAGCGTGACCCCCGTGGGCCTTCCGACCGCAACCACGCCAACCCCGGCACCACCGTTCCTCACCGACCTGGGTCGCGATGATCTCGTGAGCGTCGTCACCGTCGAGGCCGAGCTCGAGAACGGCGCCGAGGAGTCCCTGGGCACCGGGTGGATCTTCGACGGGGCGGGGGACGTGATCACCAACGCGCACGTGATCAACGGCAACGACTCGCTGCGGGTCACCGACCGCTCGGACCACACCCATGTCGCCCGGCTGGTGCAGAGCAATGCGTCCCTCGATCTCGCAATGCTCCGAGTCACGGGCACGATGGCCGGCACGGCGCTGCCAATCAACGCCCGAGCGCTCGCCACCGTCCCGGCATCGGTCATCACGCTGGCGTCGAGCCGAGCCACGGGGCACGCCGACATGACCGAGGAGACGCTGATCGGCCTCGACGCGAGCGTGCCGCTCGCGGGCAGCGGCATCGACGCCGGACAGTCGGCTCCGCAGGTCTACAACGACATGCTGCACCTGGTCGGGGCGAGGATCTATCAGGGCAACAGCGGCGGCCCGGTGATCGCGGCATCCGGGCAGGTGATCGGGATCGTCACCCTGGCGAGCCCGAGCGCCGCCGAGGCCTACGCGATCCCCATCAGCCGGGTGCTCTCCGATTTGCGCCAGTGGGCCGCACTGGGATGATTCGGCCCAGCTTTGGGTATCGTCATCAGAGACGGGGACGTACAGACGTGCCCCGAGGAGTGCAATCACCGTGGCCACACACGACTTCGACATCGCAATCATCGGCGGCGGTCCGGCCGGGCTGACGGCCGCGCTCTACGCCGGCCGGAACCGCGAGCGTGCGGTCCTGCTGGAGGGCAAGGCTCCGGGTGGCCAGCTGCTCAATACCGAGCTTATCGAGGATTACCCCGGCTTTCTCTCGATTCTCGGCGGCGAGCTCGCCACCGTCATGGAGGAGCAGGCGGCGCACTTCGGCACCCAACTGGTTCGCACCGAGGTCAAGGCGATCAAGGTGCAGCCCGACGGGATGAAGCTCGTCGAGACCTATGACGGCGACTACCTCGCACCGGCGGTGATCATCACCGCGGGTGGCAACCCACGCAAGCTCGGCGTCGTGGGGGAGGAGGAGTTCGCCGGTCGAGGCGTCTCCTACTGCGCGGTGTGCGACGGTGCCTTCTTCAAAGACGTGCACCTGGCCGTTGCGGGCGGTGGCGATGCGGCCGTCGAGGAGGCGCTGTTCCTCACCCGCTACGCGAGCAAGGTCACGATCATCCACCGGCGCAAGGAATTTCGCGCCCAACCCATCCTGCTCGACGAGGCGCGCAAGCATCCCAAGATCGAGTTCCTGGTGGACACTGTCATCGAGAGCATCGACGGCGATGAGAAGGTGCGCCGGCTGTCGCTGCGCAACCTGGACACCGAGCGCCGCGCTGAGCTCGAGGTCGGGGGCATCTTCATCTTCATCGGCTTCATCCCCAACACCCAGCTGGTGGACGTCCACATCGATCATGACAAAGCTGGCTATTACGTCACCGACCCGATGACGATGATGACCAACGTTCCCGGTATCTTCGCAGCGGGCGACGTCCGCAGCCAGCTGACCCGTCAGATCACGACCGCCGTGGGGGACGCCACCACGGCGACCATCGCGGCGAGCAAGTGGATCGAGGACTGGAAGCGGGGCCGCGACGACACCCCTCCGGAGCTCGTCGAAGCAACCCTGCACGGCGCCGTCTGATCACGCCCGCGTGAGTATCACCACCGGGCACGGCGACGGGGGAGAGACGGGACTGCTCTACGGCGGTCGCGTGCCCAAGGATGATCACCACACCGAGGCATGCGGCTCACTCGACGAGGCCATCTCTGCCCTCGGGCTGGCGCGTTCGCTGACCGACTCCGCCCCTCGTGCGGAGCGCATCCTCGCCCTGCAGCGCGAGCTGTTCGTTGTGGGCGCCGAACTGGCCACCGGGCCGGGCCATCGGGCCGACCTCGAGCGTCATTTCAATGTCGTGACGCCGGCGATGTCCGACGCCCTCGAGCGCGAGATCCACGACCTGGAAGCCCGAGTGCCGCTGCCCGGCGGGTTCGTCATCCCGGGCGGAACACCGGTGGGCGCGGCGATCGACCTCGCCCGGACCCTTGTCCGGCGCGCGGAGCGCCGCACCGTCTCGTTGCAACGCGAGGGGGGCGTCGAAAATCCCGAGGTGCTGCGCTACCTCAATCGCTGCTCAGACCTGCTCTTCATGCTCGCCCGAGAAGCTGAGCAGGGTGCCACCGTCGCCTCGGGCGGCCAGCGTCGCCGCGAGGCTGACGGCAATGCAACCAGGACGGACGGCTAGGCAGGCAGCAGCCCGCGGCGCCGCAGGAGTCCTCGTTCCATGGGAGCAAACACCAGGTCGTTGACCGCGATGCCGACGACGAGGATGGTGAGCACCGCGGCGAACATCTCGGGGAGATCGTCAAGGCTGCGCCCGTTGTCCAGGATCTGGCCGAGACCGCTGCTCGCGGTGGACCCGATGATCAGTTCCGCGGCCATGAGTGAGCGCCACGAGAATGCCCAGGCCTGCTTCATTCCCGCCACGTACCCCGGCAGCGTCGCCGAGAAGATGAAGTGCCGGTAGTACCGCGGACCCCGCGCTCCCATTGAGCGCGCCAGGCTGAAGGTGAGCGGCGGGATGTTGTCGTACGACGACATGAGGCCCATCGCGATCGACGGGAACGCGCCCATGATCACCACGAAGTACACGGCGTTCTCGACCTGCCCGCCAATGGCGAGGAACAGCGTCGCGATGGGGACCCACACAACCGACGGCAGGCTCTGGAGCCCGGCCAGCAGGGACCCGACGCCGGCCCGGAGCACGGGGACCCGGACGACCGCGAGCCCGACGAGGGTGCCCAGCACCAGGGCCAGCAGATAGCCGACCGCCGCCCGCTCGAGGGTCTGCAAGAGCGCCGGCACGAGCACGTTCGTATGTGCGAGAAATCCGATCTCAGCGATGGCGTCGCCCGGACCCGGCAGGGGCTCTCCCCCCGGGGACTGGACTCCGACGACGACGAGAAGCTGCCAGATGCCGAGCAGCATCCCGATGGCAACGACCCGTGGCCAGGCGGCGCGCAGGATGCGCTGGAACCTATTCCGCTCCATCGGTCGCCGCCCCGGCACGCAGACGCGCGGTGATCTCGTGCGCCAGTCCGGACACCTCGAAGGAGTCGAGCTCGCGGGGCCTGGTGATGTCGACGTCCCAGATCTGCGCCACCCGGCCGGGCCGCGGGGTCATCAGGACGACGCGATCGCCGAGGCGCACCGCCTCGCGAACGTTGTGAGTCACGAAGATGATCGTCTTGCCGGTTTCCTGCCAGATGCGGTTCAGGTCGTCGTGCAACGAATCACGGGTCAGCGCATCGAGCGCCGCGAACGGCTCGTCCATGAGCAGCAGCTCCGACTCCTGGGCGAGGGCTCGGGCGAGCGCGCAGCGCTGGCGCATGCCCCCGGAGAGCTGGTGGGGCCGGTGATCCGCAAAGTCGATCAGCCCCACCATGGCAAGGAGCCGGTTGACCGTCTGATTGCGTTGGTCGGTGTCCATGTTGTGGAGCCGCAGGGGCAGCTCGACGTTGCGGCGGACCGTGAGCCACGGCAGCAACGCGGGCTCCTGGAACATCACGGCGGGACGCCCGTCGGCGATCTCGATGCTTCCCGACGTCACCTTGTCCAGGCCGGCGATCAACGAGAGCAGCGTCGATTTTCCGCATCCGGAAGCGCCAAGGATGCACACGAATTCCCCTTTGGTCATCTCCAGCGACACGTTCTCGAGCGCGGTCATCGCCCGCTTGCCGTGGCCGAACGCCTTCGTGACCCCATCCAGGGTCACGAACGGTTCTGCCTCGCGAGTGACGATCGAAGGGCGCGGCGCCAGCGCCACGTTCATCAGCCGAGAGCTCCAGCGCTGACCGTCGGGTCACCGGCGGCCGCGAGCATCGCGTTGAGCGGCCCGAGGTCGAGGATGCCCTTGATGCCGGCCGTCTTGTTGAAGCCGAGCTGCTGCGCGTTGTTGGCATCCGTCTGGAGATCGGCGGCAAGGGGGTCGAGCACGAAGCTGAGGTGCGTCCATGCGAGCGCGAGGACATTGGACTTCAGTGGCTTGCCGCCGGTGCTCGCCGCCAGGGCGGCGTTGACCGCCGCAGGTGCGGCCGACTCGTTGGCGTTGATCCAGTCCACCGACTTCACCAGCCCCTTGAGGAGGTCGTTGACGATGTCAGGATGGTTCTTGAGCAGGTTCTGCGTGACCACGAGCACGGTCGTGGGGAACTGGCCGTTCGGCCAGATCGACGTCTCGTCGACGGCGAGCGTGCCCTTGCCCTGCAGGATGAACTCGGACTCATAGGGCTCCGGAACCCATCCGCCGGCGATCTTGCCGGCTTCGAAGTTCTGCAGGCTCACCGAGTTGCCCGAGCTCGTGTCGATGGTCACCTGGCCGCCGCCGTTGATGCTGGTGGCGAGCCCCTTGGTTGCCAGCCAGCTGCGCAGCGCGATGTCCTGGGTGTTGCCGAGCTGCGGCGACGACAGGGTCTTGCCGGCGAGGTCCGCCGGGAAGTTCCCGTCGGCCACGGACTTGCTGACCACGAGGCCCGCACCACCCGACGCGGTGCCGGCGATGATGAGCACCTTGCCCTTGGTCTTGATGAACGCGTTGATTGCCGGCCCTGGGCCGACGAACGCGGCGTCGAGCGACCCGCCGAGCAGCGCTTCGCTTTCGGCCGGGCCCGCACTGAAGGTGGTCGTCTTCACGGTGGTGCCCTTGGGCATCGCACCCTGGAAGTAGCCCTGGGCCACGCCGATGAGCGCCGGAGCGTGGGTCAGGTTGACGAGGTAGCCGAGATTGACGGTCGACGGATCGGGCTGCGCGCTCGAACCGCTTCCCGTTGTGCTGGAGCCGCAGGCTCCGACTGCGACGGCGGTGGCGAGCAAAGCCACCGAGGTGGCGGCGCGCCGTGTCGCGTGGCGGCGAGGCGCCGAGGGTCGTAGAAGTGTCTCCCCAAACATGGCCGTGTCTCCCCTTATCGAATGTCTCTTCCTGAGGCCCCCTCTCGATCGGCCTCGATCAATCAACGCTGGTCTCCCGCCGTGCTACCGAGTCACTATCCGGGCAAACCTCTCATTAAGCAATGAGCTTGCTTCGAACGGAATAATCCCTTCATGTGAACATTAGCCTGCCCGGCGACGGCCCGCGGAGGTAGCCTTCAAGCTCCCGACGTGCGCCCCCGTGACCGACTCGGTCAGCCACCTCCCCCAAACTCTCTGATGCGATTGGCTCATTTTGTGGAAGGGCGCCTTCTTGCGTCAATGAGGATCGATCAATAGGAACGATCTCTTTCCACGATGAATCGTTTAGGCCGAGCTGGCGCGAACCTGCGTTGCGCCGTACCGCGCCGCGCTGCCGGCTACCCCTCGAGCAGTCGCGCGCAGCGGAGTGCGAGCCAGAGCTGGTGGCGCTGCTCGGGATCGTCTGAGTCGATGCCCATCTGGCGAAGCCGGCCGACCCGGTAGACCACCGTGTGGCGGTGCACGCCGAGACGCTCCGCGGCCTCGCCGATGCTGCGGCTGTCGAGCAGCGCTTCGAGGGTCGCGACCAGCTCGAGCCGCCGGTTCGGCGTGCCGACCGCCAGCGGGCCGAGAACGCGGTCGATGAAGGTGCGCATGGCGTCGTGATCGTCGGCCAGAGCCGCAAACACACCCACCTCGGCGTCGGTATGCACCGAGCGCTCCGGGGCGAGCCTGCGACCGACCTCGAGGGCCCGGCGTGCCTGCTGCGCCGACGGGGCTATCGCGTCGAGCGTTGTGGCCACCGGCCCGACGCCGAACACCACCGGCCCCACCGACGCGCAGAGCCGGTCGAGGTCCCTGCCCTCGGGCAAGAGGGCGATCCACATCCCGGGCTCGTCGCCGATCAGATGAGCGCCTTCGGCTCGCCAGGTCTCCTCCAGGAGTCGCTCGGCCTCGAGCGTGGGTGCCGAGCAGGCCACCACCGTGTATGGGGGCAGCAGCGTCAGCTCCGCCGACACCGCGATCCGGCGGAGCTCCGCCGAGGCGTCGCCGGCGAGCAACCGCTGCAGGATGCGGTCGCGATCCCGGTCACGCTGGCGGAGCAGCCGCTCCCGGGTTTCCAGGTAGGCGCCGCCGACCGCTGCGCTGATCTCGTCGAAGTACTCGAGCACCGTGCTGGTCAGTCCGATCACCGTGCTCGGGGGGACGTCGTTGAGGAGCGCCGGTTGACCGATCACCTCGTCCCAGAGGACTCGCGCCGCGAGGCGATAGGCGCCAAAGACCAGTTCGAGCGGGACGTCGAGCTCCGCCTGCTGCGCGCCCATCGACCCGAGGCGCTCCAGGTCGCCTGCCCGGAGCCCGCGCCCGTCACGGAGCAGACGAACGAAGGTCCGAAGCGCGTCGCGACAGGCTGCGGTGACTGTCCGAAAGTACCCGAGGGTCCGGAACCGGCTGTCCGGGAGGGAGATGCCCGAGACGATGTGCCGCGTCATCCGGCGCGCGATCACGTCGACCTCCGCCAGCAACCGGACAGTCACCTCGGGCGGCAGGGTGGCCACGACGGACAAGCGGAGGTCGGGTGCCTTGGTCAATTGGGCCATATTGTCCCTCATGCACAAATCCCGGCGTGTACGCCGGATGACATTGCCCACGCTTTGTACCCGACGAAGAAAGTATGCTGAGTCCCAATGCTCTACGACGATATGTTCATCCGGCTCGAACGCGCCCGCTGGACCCTCAGCACCGACATCCCTTTCGACGACATCGATCCAAGTCTGGTGAGCCCGCAATGGATCAGCGATCTCCGCAACATCTGCCTGACTGAGCTCTCGGCGCTCTATGCCACCGAGATGTTCATCCGTGACTTCTACACGGACATCGATTTCTGCAGCTTCGTCTCGATCTGGTTCTACGAGGAGATGAAGCACCACCTCACGCTGCGCAAGTACCTCGAGCGATGCGGCGAGACCTTCGACGAGGCCAAGCTTCCTGAGCTGCGGCTCACCTTCGCGCCCGGACCGGCGATCGAGACGCTCACCATGCATTTCTGCGGCGAGCAGCGGCTCGCGCACTGGTACACGGCGTTCAGCGAGCAGGGCCCCGAGCCGGTGATACGCAAGATCTTCAAGATCCTCGCCGCGGACGAGTTGCGCCACGCGGCCTGTTACGCGAAGTACATGCGCCGTGCGGTCGCCAACAAGCCGGAGGTGCTCCCGGACATTCTGAAGATGTCGCTCTGGATGATGCGAACGACCAACGACGCTCCCAAGCACCCGACCACGATCACCGAGCCGTCGGTGGTGAGCAAGCTCGAGGATCCTGAATACGTGTCACGGATGCTCAACTGGTACCTCCCGGGCCGAGATCATGAGGCTCCGGTGCAGCGTCGCATCCTGGCCCTGCTCTCAGAGCTGAGTGGTGTCGAGATCAAGAACCTGCGCGAGATCCCGCCGCTGGTTCGCAAGCTCACGGCGGGCAAGCAGCTCTCTCCAGCGGCTGCCTGAGCCGACGAACCCGCCGCACCTATAATTGGGCGGCGATGGGCTCAGAGGTGGTGCGCGTCCGTGCCGTTGTCCACGGCCGGGTGCAGATGGTCGGGTTTCGCGCCTTCGTGATCCGTCACGCCGGCGACGCGGGGCTCGCCGGAACCGTGAGAAACGAGCCGGACGGCACCGTCGAGATCCTGCTCGAAGGTCCGCCATATCGGGTGGAGCGCATGCTCGACCTGCTCCGCGAAGGGCCCAGTCATGCGCGGGTCGATCGCGTCGACATCGAGTACGCCGCCCCGACGGGCAGCCTTCCCGCCATGATGGTGGCCTCATGACCATCCGCTTCGCCGACCGCCTGTCACGTCTCGGCACCGAGAGCGCCTTCGAGGTCCTCGCCCACGCGCGCCTCCTCGAGGCCGAGGGCCGCAACATCGTCCACCTCGAGATCGGCGAGCCGGATTTTGCCACTCCTGACAACATCATCGACGCGGCAGTCCGGGCGATGCGCGACGGAGCGACCCACTACACCGCCGCAAGCGGGATCCGCGAGGTACGCGAGAAGACCGCTGCCTACGTCACCAGGCACACGGGGGTGCCAACGAAGTTCGAGAACATCGTGCTCACGCCGGGTTCGAAGAACCTCCTCCTCTTCACGCTGCTGTCGCTGATCGAGGAGGGGGACGAGGTCATCGTTCCCGATCCCGGCTACCCGATCTACCGCTCGCTCGTGGAATTCATCGGCGCCAAGGCGGTCTCGCTCCCCCTACGCCAGGAGAACGATTTCCGCGCGGACGTCGACGAGCTGGCGCGTCTCATCACCCCGCGGACGCGGATGCTCGTCGTCAACTCGCCGCAGAACCCGACCGGAGGGATCCTGACGCGGGATGACTGCGAGGCGATCGCGCACCTCGCCATCGAGCACGATCTGATCGTCCTCAGCGACGAGATCTACAACCGCCTCAGCTACGACGGGGCTCACGTGTCGCTCTACGGCATCGATGGCATGGCCGAGCGGACGATCTACATGGACGGCCTGTCCAAGGCGTGGGCGATGTGCGGCTGGCGTCTCGGCTTCGGTGCGATGCCGGTGGAGATCGCCAGGAAGATGGACACGCTGATGATCAACAGCTCGTCGTGCGCCGCGGCCTTCACGCAGTGGGCAGCGGTCGAGGCCTTCGACTCGCCGGAGTCCGACGCCGCAGTCGACCGCATGGTCGCCGAGTTCAGCCATCGCCGCGACCGCATCGTCGACCTCCTGAATGAGATTCCCGGTTTCAAGTGCCACCGTCCGGCAGGCGCGTTCTACGTCTTCCCGGACATCACCGCCACGGGCTTCGGCGATCGCGAGCTGGCGAGCTCGCTGCTCGATGAGGTCGGCGTCGCCGTCCTGCCCGGTCAGTCCTTCGGACCGGAGGGTGCTGGGCACATCCGCCTCAGCTACGCCGCGTCCATCGCCAACCTCGAGGAGGCGGCGCGCCGGATCGCGCAGTATGTCGGCGCCGCGGTTCCCGGATGACACCTCCATGGCGCACCAGCGATGAACCAGCCGGTTCCCGGCCTCGAGGAGGCGCGGAGCCGGCTCACTGACCACGATGTGGTCGCGGTGGTCCTCGAGCTACCCATTGGCGATGCGACACCCGTCGCCGCGATGCGGGCCCTCGGGACGCAGGCAAGTTGCTTCCTGCTCGAATCGGTTGCAGGCAGTGGCGCGGTGGCCCGCTGGTCGATGCTGGGCCATGGTCCATTGCGGGTGATCAGCGACACGGGTGGTGGCGAGGACCCGCTCGCTGTGCTCGACCGTGACGTCGCGTCGATCGGTGCAGCCTGCGCGCCGGGGATGGCGGCGCCGCTGCTCGGCGGGGCGATCGGATTCCTCACCTACGAGGCCGCGGGACGGTATGAGCGTCTTCCGGCGGCGGCGCAGGATCCACTCCAGCTACCGCACCAGTGGTTCGGGATCTTTGACACGGTTGCGGTCTTCGACCACGCGCAGCACCGGTTGCTCCTGTCCAGCTGCGTGCACCGCGGTGACGCCAGGGGAGTCGAGGCCGCATATGCGGAAGCGCTCACCCGCATCGAAGGGCTCCGCGATGCCATCTGCGCGGCGGTTCCGGAGCCTGCGGCGCAGCTCGCCGGTGTCCCCGTCGATGTCAGATCCCACGACCGCGAGGCCAATCTCTCGAGGGACGAGTTCCAGGACCGGGTTCGCCGGGCCCTCGAGTACATCGTCGCCGGCGACATCTTCCAGGTCCAGGTGTCGAGGCGATTCGCGGTACCGCTGCACGCCGACCCGTTCGACGTCTACGTCGCCCTGCGAGCGATCAATCCAAGCCCGTACATGATCTACATCGCGACCCCGGAGTGCACTCTGGTCGGCGCATCGCCGGAGATGCTGGTCCAGGTCACGGGAAGAGCCGTCCGGTATCACCCGATCGCGGGGACCCGGCGGCGCGGGCGCACGCCCGAGGACGACGACCGCATGGAGCGCGAGCTTCGGGGCAGCGAGAAGGAAGCTGCGGAACATCTCATGCTGATCGACCTCGGGCGCAACGATCTCGGCCGGGTGTGCGCAACCGGCAGCGTGCGCGTGACCCAGCACATGGAGGTGGAGCGCTACTCGCACGTGATGCACCTGGTGAGCAGCATCGAGGGGACGCTCGACGAGGGTCGCGACTCGCTCGATGCCCTGCGCTCGTGCTTTCCCGCCGGGACGGTCACCGGCGCGCCGAAGATCCGAGCGATGGAGATCATCGCCGACCTCGAGCCCGAGCACCGCGGGGCCTACGCCGGTGCGATCGGCTATGTGGGATACGGCGGCGACATCGACACCGCGATCGCGCTGCGCACCATCGTGGTTCGTGACGGCATCGCGTATGTGCAGGCCGCGGCCGGCATCGTCGCCGATTCCTCGGTTCACGAGGAGACCCTGGAGATCGACAACAAGGTGGCCGCACAGATCCTCGCGGTGGAGGAGGCGAACGCGTGGGCTCGACGCTGACCGGTCAGGTGCTGGTCATCGACAACTACGACTCGTTCACCTTCAATCTCGTGCAGTACCTGCGCGAGATTGGCGCCACCGTTGCGGTGGAGCGGAACGATTCGCTGACCGTCGATGACATCGCACGAGCGGAGCCGGCGGCCGTCGTCATGTCGCCGGGACCGCGCATCCCCGAGGAGGCCGGCATCTGCGTGGACCTGGTTCGAGCACTCGGCGACACACTCCCGATGCTCGGCGTCTGCCTCGGTCACCAGGCGATCGGGGTCGCATATGGCGCGACCGTCGTGCGCGCGCCGGCGGTGGTGCATGGCAAGGTCGGCCGCGTCCACCACAATGGCGCCGGTGTGCTTCGCGGCCTCGAGGACCCCTTCATGGCAACCCGCTACCACTCGCTCGTCGTGTCGGCCGTGGGGCTTCCCGAGACGCTCGAGGCGACCGCCTGGAGCGACGACGGGCTCATCATGGCGATGCGTCACCGCAATTTCCCCGTCGAGGGTGTGCAGTTCCACCCGGAGTCGGTGGGCACCCCCGTGGGTCATCGCCTCCTGCGCAACTTCCTCGACACCGCGGGCATCGCACTCGCAGGAGCGCGGGCATGACGGCGGCCGGCGATACCCTCGACGCCATCGCCCGGCGGAAACGCGCCGAGGTCGAGCAGCTCCGTTGCGCCGAGGCTGCACTCTGGGCGAAGGCCGAGTCCCTGCCGCCTTCACGCAGCATCGCTGCAGCGCTGCGCGGCGGCACGATCATCGCGGAGATGAAGCGGCGCTCACCGAGCGGCGGTGTGCTGCGCCCGGACCTGGATCCGCTCAGCCTCGGGCGGGACTACGCGGCGTGCGGCGTTGCGGCGATCTCCGTGCTCACGGACGGACCCGACTTCGGGGGTTCGCTTGACGACCTGGCGGAGGTTCGGTCGGCAGTCGACATCCCCTTGCTCCGCAAGGACTTCACGCTCGACCCGGTGCAGATCGCCGAAGCCCGCATCGCGGGTGCGGACTGGGTGCTGCTGATCGCCGCGCTGCTCGACGGCGACGCGCTCGATCTCTGTCTCGAAGGTGTCGCGCGCAGCAACGCGCACGCAATCGTCGAGGTCCACGACCCCGACGAGGCGCGCGCGGCAGCCGCCGCGGGCGCGGAGTGCATCGGTATCAACAACCGCAACCTGCGTACGCTGGTCACGGATCTCGCCACGTTCGCCCGGGTGCGCACGATGGTTCCTGACAATGTCGTCTGCATCGCCGAGTCAGGCGTCCGCAGCCCGGCCGATGTGACCCGGCTGGTCAACGAGGGCGCTGACGCGGTGCTCGTCGGCGAGGCGCTGATGCGCGCCGCATCCCCGGCGGCCGCCTGCGCGGCGATGGTCGCGGCGGCGCGCGACGCGGCAAGGCCATGATCGTCAAGGTGTGCGGTGTGCGCACGGCAGAGGTCGCCGACGCGGCAGTCGACGCCGGTGCCGACTGGATCGGGCTCATGCTGGTGCGCACGAGCCCGCGGTGGGTCGACGACGCCGCAGCTACCGATGTGGTGCGCGCGGTCGGGAACCGCGCCGATCTCATCGGCGTCTTCGTCGAACCCAGCGCCGCGGAGTGCGACGAGGCGGCGTCCCGATATCACCTCGCCGCCGTCCAGGTGCACGGACGGTTCGATCCCAGCCTCGTGACCGACTGCTCCGTTCCCGTCATTCCTGTTTTCAACGTCGCGGACGGCCCGGCCGCGAGCACGATCGACTGGCCGCCGGACACGCTGCTTATGCTCGACGGAATGCCCGAGCGAGGAGCACTTCCGGGCGGCACCGGCCGCCGGGTCCCACTCGAATGGGCGGCCCACGTCGCCCGCCATCGCGAGATCGTGCTGGCCGGCGGTCTCGGGCCCGACGATGTCGCCGGAGTGATCAGCGCGGTTCGTCCCGCAGGCGTCGACGCGTCGAGCCGGCTGGAGTCACGTCCGGGCGAGAAGGATCCAGCGCTCGTGCGTCGATTCGTTGTGGCCGCCAGAGCAGCCGGCGCGAAGCTGGGGTCACACCCGCGATGAGCACGGCGGTGAGCGGTCGCTTTGGCGGCTATGGCGGTGCTTACGTGCCGGAGACCCTCGTGCCGGCGCTCGAAGAGCTCGAGGCCGAGATGGAGGGCGCATTCGCAGACCCGGCGTTCACCTCCGAGCTCGACCGGTGGCTCGCGGAGTTCGCCGGCCGCCCCACCCCGGTCACCCATGCGCGCCGCCTGAGCGACGCCTACTCGGGCGCACAGATCTGGCTCAAACGCGAGGACCTGCTCCACACCGGCGCCCACAAGCTGAACAACGCCATCGGCCAGGTGCTGCTCGCTCAGCGCATGGGCAAACGCCGGATCATCGCGGAGACGGGAGCGGGTCAGCACGGCGTTGCCACGGCCACCGCATGCGCCGCGCTCGGGCTCGAGTGCGTCGTGTACATGGGCCGCGAGGACATGCGCCGGCAGGCGCTCAACGTCTACAAGATGGCGCTGCTCGGTGCCGACGTGGTGCCCGTGGACAGTGGATCGGCGACGCTCAAGGACGCGACCAACGAGGCGATCCGCGACTGGGTGGCCCACGTCCGAGGCACCCACTATGTGATCGGGAGCGCCGTCGGGCCGCATCCGTACCCCTCGCTGGTGCGGCGATTGCAGCGGGTGATCGGCGACGAGGCGCGCGCGCAGATGCTGACCCGGTTGCGACGCCTTCCATCGACGGTTGTCGCCTGCGTCGGTGGAGGGAGCAATGCCATCGGCATGTTCGCCGCATTCCTCGACGATGAGGTGCGCCTGGTTGGCGTCGAGGCCGCGGGCCGCGGACTGGACAGCGGCGAGCACGCAGCACCACTCTCGCGCGGGCGGCCCGGCGTGCTCCACGGATCGCTGAGCTACCTCATGCAGGATGCCGGAGGACAGGTGCTCGCCACCCACTCGATCAGTGCCGGCCTCGACTACCCGGGCGTCGGACCCGAGCACAGCGCCCTGCGTGACAGCGGACGCGTCGAGTATCTGGCCGCTTCCGATACGGACGCACTCGCCGCGTTCCACCAACTCTGCACGCTCGAGGGCATCATCCCGGCCCTCGAGTCCTCGCACGCGCTGCACGTGGCCGCGGCACTCGCGCTCAACCGCCCCGCGGACGACGCCGTGCTGGTCTGCCTCAGCGGCCGCGGTGACAAGGACATCGACACCGTTCGCGAGTACGACCCGGCATGACGTCGGCGCCGGTCACGCGCTTCGACGCTGCCTTCGCCGCCCAAGCGGCCGGGGCACCTCCTGGGCTCATCCCGTATTTCACCGCCGGCTATCCGTCATTCGACTCGCTTGCAGCGCTGTTGCAAAGCGCTCAGCGCACTGGCTGCATCGCAGCTGAGGTTGGCATTCCGTTCAGCGATCCACTGGCTGACGGGCCCACCATCCAGCGCACCGGCCAGGTTGCGCTGCGCAACGGGATGACCCTCGAGAGCGCGATCGCACAGGTGCGTCTTGCGCGCGACGGCGGCGTGACGATGCCCCTCGCCGTGATGACATATGTCAACCCGGTGCTCAGTTTCGGCATCGAAGCGCTTGCTCGCGACGCCGCGTCCGCGGGCGTCGACGGAGTCATCGTGCCCGATCTGCCGCTCGACGAGGCGGCCGGGGTCCGCGCCGCGATGCATGCCGCGGGCGTCGCCGTGATTCCGCTCGTCGCTCCGACGACCACACCCGACCGCCTCGAACGGATCTGTTCGACGGCCGCCGGCTTCGTGTACTGCGTGGGCGTCACGGGCGTGACCGGCGCGAGAGCAACCGTCGCCGGCGATGCGATCGAGCTGCTCGATTCCGTGCGGTGCCTGACATCGCTGCCTCGCGCGCTCGGCTTCGGTCTTTCGACACATGAGCATCTGACAGCGCTCCGAGGGCACGCGGAAGCGGCGGTGGTCGGCTCGGCGCTCCTCGACGGCATTGGCCGCGACCTCGAGCACCCGGTCGACGCCGCGGAGCGATTCCTGAACGCGATGATCGGCAACGAGGCCGCTCGGGCGGGATGACCACGGAGCGCGTCTCGCCCGTCAGCAGGGTCGACGGTGAGGTCATGGTTCCCGGGGACAAGTCCATCAGCCATCGAGCCCTGCTTCTTGGCGCGCTCGCACGAGGCAGAACGTACATCGGCAATGCATCGCCGGCGGCCGACGTCCTCTCCACGGCGGCATGCCTGCGAGCTTGCGGCGTGTGGGTCCGCGACTTCCCGCCGGCCCGCTACGCGCTCGATGGTGCCGGCGTTGGGGTCAGCCTGCGCAGCCCCGAGGCTGTGCTGGATTGCGGCAACTCGGGAACGACCATGCGTCTGCTCGCGGGGGTCCTCGCCGGCACTGAGTGCGTCGCGATCCTCGACGGTGATGCCTCGTTGCGACGCCGACCGATGCGCCGCGTTGTCGATCCGCTCCGCGCCATGGGCGCGGCCATCGACGCGTCACCTGAGGGGACGGCACCGCTGCGCGTCCAGGGCAGGCGGACCCTCCAAGGCGTGACCTGGCAGTCACCCGTTCCGAGCGCCCAGGTGAAATCCGCGATCCTCCTCGCCGGGCTCTCCGCGGATGGGCCGACCACGGTCATCGAACCGGCGATGACCCGGGACCACACCGAGCGGCTCCTGGCCATGTGCGGCGTCACGGTTGAGTCCCACGGCCCGCAGGTCACAATCCACCCCGGCCAGCTCGAACCCTTCGGGTTGCGAGTCCCCGGTGATCTCAGCTCGGCGGCGTTCTTCCTGGCGCTCGCGGCTTCGCGGCCGGGCTGGCGCGTGCGCTGCCCGGGCGTTGGCGTGAACCCCGGACGAACGGGCATCCTCGACGTGCTCGAGGCGATGGGCGCGGCGGTGGGCCTGGACGGCGGCGATCCCGCGGGCGGGGTCGAGCCGGTCGCGGACATCGAGGTGTGCGGCGCGCAATTGCACGGGGTCACGATCGCCGGGTCGCTGACCGTGCGATGCATCGACGAGCTCCCGGTCATCGCTGTGCTCGCCAGCCAGGCGCACGGCGTCACCGAGATCCGCGATGCCGGCGAATTGCGTAACAAGGAGACCGACCGTATCGCGATGCTCGAAACCGGCCTCCGCCTCCTCGGGGTTCCCTGCGAGAGCACCGCCGACGCGTTGACCATCACCGGACCCGTCCCGCTCCGAGCCGCCCGTCTCGACGCCGCCGGCGATCACCGCTTCGCGATGGCGTGGGCAATTGCGGGCGCGCTCGTCCCGGCAGGTGGAGGCGCGACGGTGATCGACGGTGCGGATGCCGCGGCGGTGTCCTACCCCGGGTTCTTCAGCGACCTCGCGTCCCTGCTCCGTTCCTAGTCGGAGGAGTCGAATGCGAGCAGCAGGTGTGGGCGGTCGCGCGCCTCGACGACCTTGAGCCAGCGGACGGCGATCGCGACCGGGAGCACGTCGGGGCCTTCCACATACGCCTGCGCGCCCGCGGCGTGATCGATGAGGCGCTGGGCCACCTCGGTGCGCTGCGCCGGGTCATCCACCACCGAGGCGATGCCGCCGCCCTGAATCCATCGCGATGCATTGCCGGGCGAGCACATGAACGCCACCCGCGCATCCGTTGCGAGCTCGCGGTGGAGGCGGGACCCGCCCCTGGTGGCGATCAGGAGCCGGATTCCGGTATCGGTGCGCTCGGGAGCGAAGAAGACGCCGGCCACGTGCGGGCCTGCCTGGCTCGTCGTGGCAAGTGCCATGGTGTCGTAGGCACGCAGCGCCCAGAGGGCGCGCTCCAGAGCGGCGTCGCCATCGGTCGGCCTGGCGGCGCTCATCGAAGCAGCCGGCTCATCCGCCGGTCAGCCAGGACCCGCCCACCCGTCTGGCATCGCGGGCAGTACTGGAACGATCGCGACGCCAGCGACACCTCGCGGACTGTATCGCCGCAGACGGGGCAGGGGAGCCCGGTGCGCCCGTGAACCCGCATCGACTGCCGCTTCCCCTCCTTGAGCGCTGCCGGATCGGAGGAGAGCGCGAGAGCGACCGCTGCGGAGAGCACGTCGCCCACCGCGGCTTTCAGCCGCTCGAGCTCGGAGTCATCGAGTGCGTCGGCATGCCGGAAGGGGGAGAGGCACGCGGCGTGCAGGATCTCGTCCGAGTAGGCATTCCCGATGCCGGCGATCACCGACTGATCCGCAAGAACGCTCTTGAGGGTGCCCCGCTGCCCGTGGAGGATCCGTCCCAGCATGGATGCCGACAGCAACGGGTCGAGCGCGTCGATCCCGAGGCGTGCCACCCCCGGGACATCGAGCGGGTCCTTGACGACGGACACCGCGAGACGCTTGTCGGTGCCGTGCTCGGTGATCTCGAGGCTCCCCCCATCCTCGAGGGTCAGCACCACGGCAAGCGGGCCTCGCAGCGAGGGGCGGGCGTTGGTCGGCTTGTCGCGAAGCCTGATCCAGCCGCCACGCGCCAGGTGCACCACAAGATGCAACGGCGGCAGAGCGAGGTCGATGAACTTGCCGCGCCGCACGCACCCGTCAAAAGCCAGCCCCTCGAGCGCGCTCGTTGGGGGATCGAAGGTCTTCAGCACCGCGACCGAGCGCACACTCATCCGCTCCACCGCCCGGCCCTGCAGTGTGGTGTCGAACGACCGGCACAGCGCTTCGACTTCGGGCAACTCAGGCATCGCGGGTGAAAGAATGCGCCCGGTGCCGAGAAGCGTGGCTGTTCCACCTGCCGTCGGGCCGCGGCGGAGCCGTGCGCACGAGGCGGAGGACGTCCTCTGCGTCCCCCGATCGACGATCTTCCCGGACGGTGCGTGGCACGGCCTGATCGCGCGCGGCCTGGAGCGCGTCCTCCGGACGGTCCACGCCACCTCCGAGTACCGCCCTCGCGCTGAGATCGAGGATGATCCGGCGCTCCAGCAGATCATTCCCTACTGCGTCGTGCATCATCCGCACGACGACACGTACCTGCTCACCCGCAGGCTGCGGCGTTCGAGCGAGAAGCGCCTCCACCACCTGTACTCGCTGGGGATCGGCGGGCACGTGAATCCAGGTGATGGGGAGGCGGAGGACCCGGTGGTGGGGGGTCTCCGCCGCGAGTGGGCCGAGGAGATCCGTTGCGCAGCGCCGGCCCGGGCCAGCCTGGTGGCGATGCTCAACGACGATTCGAGCCCGGTGTCTCGGGTCCATCTCGGCCTGGTCTTCCTCGTCGAGCCGGCCGAGGGGACCGTCGAGGTGCGCGAGATCGAGAAGCTGGAAGGGGAGTCGCTCTCCCTGGATGCGATGCGACGCCACTACCTGAGCATGGAATCCTGGTCGCAGCTGGTCTTCGACGACCTGGTCGCCGGGGCCAAGACCCGTGTCGAGAAGAGCCCCCTCGTCGTCGACCTCGACCCCGAACCGTGACCGTGACGGTCCCCGAGCGACCCGAGTTCTTTCTCAGCTCAGCGGAGCTCGCCGCATGGTTCGCCGCACACCCGTCCGCCAGCGAGCTGTGGGTGGGATTCTGGAAGAAGGGATTCGAGCGGCCGGGCATCACCTACGCGGATGCGGTTGACGAGGCGCTCTGCAACGGCTGGATCGACAGCACCCTCCGCCGGGTCGATGAGGCGACCTACATGCTCCGGTTCACACCCCGGCGAGCCAAGAGCAACTGGACCGAGCCGAACCTGCGCCGCGTCGACGAGCTGCGCGCCGCGGGCCGGATGCGGTCGAGCGGCGAGGGTGCGGTGGCAGCCGCCAAACGCCTGCAGCGGTGACCGTCCGTATACTCGGCCCTCAATGGCAACCACAGTTCGCGTTCCCGGCCCGCTCCGCAGGCTCACCGGCGGCAACGCCGAGGTGAGCGTCGATGGCAGCACCGTCGGAGCGGTGCTCACCAACCTGGATGCAACCTATCCTGGCTTCCACGACCGCCTGTACGACGACTCCGGGAGCCTGCGGCAGTTCATCAACATCTACGTCAATGACTCCGATATCCGCTTCGCCCAGGGCCTCGACACCCCCATCGCCGAGCGCGACGAGGTATCGATCGTCCCCGCCGTCGCCGGAGGTGGCGGTCGCCGCTGACCGCCCGCTGGAACTGCTGCCGCGCTCTGCGGTGGTCGCAGTCGCGATGTCGGGTGGGGTGGACTCCAGCGTCGCGGCGGCGCGCGTGGCCGCAACCGGCCTCCGCGCCTTCGGGATCACCCTGGCGATGTGGCCGGGTACCCGCGACAGTGTCAGGGATCGGGGATGCTGCTCCATCGATGCGGTGGACGACGCGCGACGGGTCGCGACAGTCCTCTCCCTGCCCCACTACGTATGGAACCTCGAGCGTGACTTCGAGAGCGCCGTCGTCCGTGGCTTCGAGGACGGCTACGCTTCGGGGATCACCCCGAATCCCTGCGTCACCTGTAACCAGCGCATCAAGTTCGGGGCCTTGCTCGACCGCGCGCGCGCCGCGGGAGCGAGCCATCTCGCCACGGGCCACTACGCGCGAACCGGCCGGCGCGGCGCGCTCGTGACCCTCCACCGGGCCCGCGACCAGCGCCGTGACCAGGCGTACGTCCTCCATCGGCTCGACCAGCGCCAGCTGCGCAGTGGCGTGTTCCCGCTCGGTGGCGACGCTTCCAAGGCAGACGTGCGGGCCGAGGCTGCTTCGCTCGGTCTCGGCACGGCCGCGAAACCGGAGTCGCAGGATCTGTGCTTCGTCGACTCCGACCTCAGATCCGAGTTGCGAGCGCGACTCGCCGGCCGCTACCTCCCAGGCGTGATCGCCGACATCGACGGCACAGTCCTCGGCGAGCACGAGGGGCTCCCGTTCTTCACCGTGGGACAGCGCGCGGGGCTGGGCATCGCGCCATCGCGACCCGACGCCACCCCGCGGTACGTGATCGAGCTGCTCCCCGAGGTCAACACCGTGGTCGTGGGTCCGCGGGAAGCCCTGCGCCGGAGCAGCATCGAGGCTTCCGCGTTCTCCTGGGTGGCGGGAGGCGCGCCGCCGGTCGGAATCGAGTGCGAGGCGCAGCTCCGCGCCCACGGCAACCCGCACCCCGTACGAGTGGAGGCGGCTGACGCCCAGAGCGTGCGTGTCCGATTCGCGAGGCCAGTCGATCAGGCCGCGCCGGGTCAGTCTCTGGTTCTCTACCGCGGCGACGAGGTCCTCGGAGGCGGGATGATCCGCCGGGCCGCCTGAGGCGCCGCGGCGGTGCCCCCGACCCCCGAGCAGGTCGTGATCGGCATCATCGCGGTGCTCGCAGGCTGCCTGGCGGTCACGACGTCGGCGTATGCCGGGCGGCTGACCAGGAACTGGCTGTACTACCTCTGCACCGCCGGGAGCCTCGCGTTTGTGGTCGGGGTTGTCGGGCAGCGCGTGTTTCCGAGCCCGGCCGCCGTGGCGCGCCTGGGCGCCGTGGCGGCTTCGACATCGTCGCCGGGACCCTGGGACGCCGGCGTCTCTCTGCCGCTGATCGGCATCCGGGTGACACCGGTGGCGATCGTCGGCCTGCTGGTCGCTGCGGTCGGCCTGAGCCTGGTGCTTCTCTTCGAGCGCGTACCTGGCACAGTCCGTGCAGTCGCGCCGACGAGAGCGTCGCGGCTTGAAGACGACGATTCGGTCTGACCCCGCGCTGACTACAATGCCGCCCGCGCCCCTATGACCCCTAACGCAGTCGCGTTCTACGCCGTCGCCGTGCTCATCGTGCTCGCCGCCGGGGCCGCAGTTGGGCTCCCTTCGCTGCGCCGTGCGGGGTACGCGGGCGGGGCCGTGGTCGTGCTCCTCGCCGTGCTCGAGCTGATCTCGGGAGCCTACGCATTGGCAGTGGTGCAGCTCGTGGTGCCCGGTGTGGCGGCGGCGGTCGTTGTGCTCGTGCTCCGCCACGACGAGTACCGAGGGCTGGTCGAGGTGCCCCCGACCCCCGAACGCTTCTGGATCGCTGCGCCGATCGCCATCGGCACGGCGGCGGTGCTGGTGATCACGCTCGCGATCGTCGGGGCGGGCTGGGCTCCGGGATTCACCGGCTACGCACCGCTCACCCCGAGCGCGGCGCTGATCACCGTGTTTCATTACCGCGCTCCCTACGCCCTCGCGATCAGCGTCGTCCTGGTGATCGCGGCCGCGGGGGTCGGACTGGTCATCGGGCGGCGGAGCGCCGATGAGCACACGCTCGATCAGCTCCTCCAGCAGCGCCGCCAGCGCGAGGAGCTCGCGCGCCGGCGCCGTGAGGATCGTGAGCAGGGACGCCGCCGGCCGGCGAGGAACGACACGTGACCATCGGCCCGGGGCAGTTTGCCGTGCTCAGCGCGGCCGTCTTCGCCATTGGCGTGTACGGCATTCTCGCGCGCCGGCATCCGCTGGGAGTGGCGATGGCGATCGGGCTCCTGTTCGCCGCGCCGGTGATCGCGCTCGTCGGCTTCACACACGCGATCCAGACAGGACCCCGGGCTTTCGGCGACGCCCTCGCGGCGCTCGCCATCGTGGCTGCGAGCTGCATCTGCAGCGTCGGGTTCGCCTTGATCGTGCTGCTCTGGCGACGGACCGGCCGGGCTGACATCGACGCGCTCGGCGATCTCGAGGCATAGCGGGGTGGGCATCTACAACGCGGCGTGGGCGATTCCCTTCCTCCCCCTGCTCGGTGCGCTCGGATCACTCGGCGTCGAGACCCAGCGCCGCGCGGCGCAGCTGTGCGTCGCTTTCAGCGGCCTGTCATTCGTGGTCGCCGCGATCGTCCTCGGCACACGGCTCACCCATGCGACCGGCGCGCCATTCGATTCGCTGCTGACGTTCTTCTCGATGACGCCTCCCGAGGGCGCGACCTTCGCGACCCAGTTCCAGGCGCAGGTCGGCGTCCACGTCGACGCCCTCTCGGCGAGCTTCGCCGCCGCGATCGCTTTCGCGACCATGATCATCCAGGGATACGCGGTCAACGCCATGCGCGGCGAGCACGGCTACCGCCGGTTCTTCGCCGCCTCGTCGGTGCTCGCCTTCTGTACCACGGCTTTCGTGCTCAGCCCCAACCTCTTCGACTCGTTGATGATGTGGGTCGGGGCGTCGGCAAGCCTGTATATCCTGCTGACCCTCTCCTGGCAGCGTGCCGACACGGTGCGGCGGGCCATGCGTGCCATGGTCATCGTCACCGCCGGCGACATCGCGCTCACCCTCGGCGTGGTGTTCACGTGGATCAAGTTCGGCGTCTTCTCGTCGCTGGTATCGCCACCATCCGGACAGACGATCGCCGATCCGTTCTCGTTCGGTGTCGTGTCGCAGGGTGTCATCGCGACCCTGAACAAAGGCGTCGCCGGTGCGGGCCCGCGCGCGATCCTGGTGATGGGCATCGTGTTTCTCGTGGCCGCCGCGGTGCGCAGCGCACAATTCCCGTTCACGGTCTGGCTCAGCGACACGGCGTCGGCGGCCGCGCCGGTGCTCGCCCTCGCTGCGGCGACGGTTGCCCCGCTCGGTATCTATCTCGTCGCCCGTATCTACCCCGTGGTCGCGCACGCCCCGCGCGCACTTCCCGTGTTCGCGCTGGTCGGCGGCGTCAGCGCAGCGCTCGCCGCCGGAGCAGGGATTGCGCAGCGCAGCATCACGCGCATCGCCGCGTGCGCTGTGGTATCGGAGTTGGGCTTCGGCGTGGTCGCGCTGGGAATGGGCGGCTACAGCCCCGGCGTGTTCATCGCCTTCACGTCGATCTTCACCTCGACGCTCCTGCTCCTGGCGGTCGGCAACCTGGTTCGCGTGTACCGCACCGATGACATCGAGGAGATGGGTGGCGCGTGGGCGAAGTTGCGGACGACCAGCATCGCGCTCGGAGTCTGGGCGCTGCTCGCCGGCGGTGTCGGCCTCAGCGCGTACTACGCGCTCTCATCCGCCTTGAACGGCGTCGATCCCGCGGGTGGCGTTTTCAGCGGAGTCGAGCGCACCGTGATCACGGTCGTCACCATGGCCGCCGCTGCGCTGGTGGCGCTGCTCGCTGGTCGCCTCCTGCTCACCGTCGCCGCTGGAGCGGTCGCGAGCCGCCGCGGCTTCCAGCACGATCGTGTCGTCGATGTCGAGAGCGCGCTGCGCCGCCCCCTCTGGCTGGCGATCATCGCCGCTGTGGTTGCGGTGCTGGTCGGCTTGCCGGGACTGCAGCCCTTCAACATCGGCGCGCGGATCGCAGGCCTCACCTTCATGCGCTTCGTCTTCTATGGGCAGCACCACCAGGCGATCGGCTTCGACGGATTCGCTGTGCTCCTCGCTCTGCTTGCGCTGGCGGGCGGGTTCGCCGCTGCCTACCTCTGGTGCAACCCGGCGCGCAAACGGGTGCTCGCCGCAGGCGGCATCTGGCCGCTGCGCGTGGCGGCACAGGGGTTCTATGTCGAGCGATTCACCGAACTCTCGGCACAGCCCATCATGGCGATCGCAGAGCGCGTCTCCGATTTCGACGAGCAGGTGACCGCGCCGATCGTCGCCTCGGTGGGGGAGAGCGTCGACGAGGCGGCGTCCCTGCTCGGTGCGCTCCGCAACGCTCGATTCGCTCGTTATCTGGCAGGCAGCTTCGTGGTCGTCGCCATCCTCGCGTTGCTGTCAGTGCTCGCGGCGACCGGTCACCTCTGGGTGCACGTGGCATGAGCATCATCCTGTCGACGATCGTCTGGTCGCCGTTGCTCTTCGCGGTGATCGCGATGTTCCTCCCCGAACGCAACGAGGAGCAGCGGGCGCGGGTGCGCACCATCGCGCTCGGTGGCGCCGGGGTGAGTTTCTTCGTCACGACGTTCTTCGCGATCCTCGGGCAGATCGGGCTCGGCCAGGGTGGCGGCCTCGCGTCCGCGTACGAGGAGAACCACACGTGGTTCTCGAGCTTCCTGTTCCAGGCGCACTATGATCTGACCGCGGACGGCATCACCCTCCCGCTGCTCGTGGTGGTGACCACCGTCTTCGGGTGCGCGGTTTTTCATTCGTGGAAGGTGCACGAGCGCGTCCGGCTCTACGTGATCCTCGTGCTGCTCCTCGAAACGGCGGTCACGGGCGTCCTGTGCTCCGCGGATTTCGTGCTGTTCGCGGCCTTCTGGGGACTGCTCCTGCTGCCCATGTACCTGCTCATCCGCGTCTTCGGCGGAGACGGCGCGCGTCGCGCCGCCGCCTGGTTCGCGGGCTTCCACGCCGTCTCCCTCGCACTCATCGTCGTGACCGTTGCGATCATCGTCGTGGAGGCGGGGACCCAGTCATCGGACATGGCGACGGACCTGCAGAAGTGGTCGATCACCGCGGAGACATTCGGTTTCTGGCTGAGCTTCGTCGCGTTCGCCATCGCCATGGCCGTCTTCCCGGTGCACACCTGGATGCTCGAGGCGCAGGCGAAAGCGAGTGCCGGCGTCGCCACGATCCTTTCGGGGACGATGCTGCTGCTCGGCGCGTACGGGATGATGCGCATCAGCCTCGTGGTCTTCCCGGTGCCGGCGCACTACTACTCGTTCGCGATCACCGGCCTGGCGGTCGTGGGAGCGTTCTGGGGCTGCATCGGCGCGCTCCGACAGGACGAACTGCGCCGCTTCATCGCGTACATGAACGTGGCACAGATGTCGCTTGTCCTCCTCGCGATCGGCGCCCAGACATCGGTGGCGCTGGTCGGCGCCGTGCTGCTGCTCGCCGGCCAGGGGTTCGGGTCGGCGATGCTCACACTGGTCAGCGGTGCCATCGAGGAGCGCACGCGGACGACCAGCATTCGCGCCATGGGCGGATTGGTGACGCAGGCGCCACGGCTGGCCGGCTTCTGGCTGGTCGCTGCCGCAAGCCTGATCGGCGTCCCGTTGCTCGCGGGATTCACCGGCGACTTCATGGTCTTCGCGGGCTCATTCCCTGAACATCGGATCGCCACCGTGCTCGTGATGGCCAGCGTGATCGTGACCACCGGCGGCCTGCTCTGGGTTGCGAATCGCGTCTTCTTCGGGCCGGTCCGAGATCAATTCGCCCGCGTGCGCGACGTCACCCTCCTTGACCTCACGGTCCTGATTCCGCTGGTCGGTGCAGTGGTGCTCTTCGGTGTCAGAGCGGGCGCCGTCGTTCCGGTGATCGCCAATGGCGTCCTCGAGATCACGACACGGATCTCGGGGGGCTAGAGATGGCACCTGATTTCACCCACGCATTGACCCTCGCGCTGCTCCCCGAGGCGATGCTCGTCGGAACCGCGCTGGTGTCGGTGGTCATCGCCGTGCTCCGGCCGGGACTCCGCCCGGATATCCATCGCTGGATCGCATGCATCGGCTTGTTGGGGTCACTGGCTGCGTGCGGGCTGGTCCTGCTCGGGCTGCGCAACGAGCGCTCGGGGGTGGCGATCACGGTGTGGAACGGTGGCCTGGTCGTCGACAGCTTCGCGCTGTTCATCGCAATCCTCGCGTCCGTCTCCGCACTGTGCACGTGCCTGATCAGTGACTCGGCGGTACGGAGCATTCCAACACGGTCGAGCGCGTTCTACGCACTCATCCTCGTCTCGACGGCGGCCGCGGAAGCGATTGCTGCGGAACGCGAGATGACGACGCTCTTCATCGCGCTCGCGCTGCTGCTCGTCTGCCTGGTCGCACTCGGCGCGCTCGTGAAGACCAACCCGCGGGGTGCGGTTTCGTCGTTCGAGCATCTCATCGAGGGAAGCGTCGGCATCGCGGCCGTGTTGTACGGTCTCGCGCTCCTCTATGGAACCACGCGGAGCACGAATCTCTCCACGCTCGCCGCCGCGTCAGCGGGTGCTCCCGGTGCGGTGGCGCTTGGGGTGGCACTGACAGTCCTCGGTCTGTGCGGGACGCTCGGCGTCTTCCCGTTGCGGCGGTGGGTGGGTCGCGTCGCCACCAATGTGCCGGCCGGCGCCGCCGGTTTCATCATCGTGACCAGTCTCATCGCCGGCGCCGCGGCGCTCGCGCGCGTGACGGTGTCCGGATTCGGTCCAGGGGTCGGCGTGTGGCGGTGGCTCGTCCCGATTGTCGCCGCGGTGGCGCTCGGCCACGCATCGCTGAGCTCGCTTCGGGAGACCACCGTGTCGCGGCTCATCGGTCAGCTCGTCAGCACCCAGGCGGCAATGCTGCTCCTCGGCCTGCTCGCATTCACCACCGGGTCGCGCGGCCTTCCGGCCTACGGCGTGACCGCACTCCTGGGAGGTCTCGGTGTCACCGCGATCGCGACCCTGGCGGCGTTCAGCGTGCTCGCCATGCTCCAGGTCGCGGGGCTGGGCGACTCCATGGACGACGTGCGCGGACTGGCGCACCGGTCGGCTCCGGCGGCGCTGCTCATGACCGTGTCGGTTGGGACGCTCGCCGGGGTCCCGCCGCTCGCCGGGTTCCTCTCGCGCGTCCTGCTGATCTCGAGCGCGGCCGACGCGCACTACGGTTGGCTGGCGATCCTCGCGGCCGGCGCGAGCCTGCTGACCTTGCTCGCGGCGGTGCGATTCGTCGCGACGCTGTACGCAGACGCGGGTGATGCGGTGCCGTTTACGCTCGGCGCGACGCCGGTCATCTCTCGCATCGTCGCGAGCGCCGCGTGCCTCGCCGGAGTCGGCCTGGCGGTGATCATCCAGCCGCTGCTCGCGGTGGCGACAGCGGGAGCCGGAACGCTGCGCTGACCGCCTGGGCGCGTCCACCTGGAGGAGCTGAGCGGGACATTCCCGCGGTCGCGCTCGGCCTGCTGACCAAGGCCGTGCGCGTGATCGGCCCCCTGCGCGGAGCTGCCGCCGCAGCGGTCGGCGCAGCCTGGTACGCCCGTCTCCGCCGCGAGGACCGTGTCCGTGCGGCGGCCAACCACCACCGCCTGCAGCCGCATCTGAACCACGCCGCGGCGGCGGCGCTGGCGCGACGCTCGTACCAGGAATACGTGCGCATGATCGTCGACTCCATGTGGGTGGAGCCGCTCGACTCGGCGGAGGTGCTCGCCTTCTTTCGCGTGATCGGGGCACAGCATCTCAATCCCGGCGATCGGGGATCGATGGTGGTGCTCCCGCACTTTGGCAACTGGGACATGGCTGCGAGCGCGTCGCTCGGCCTCGGGCTGCATCTGAGCACCGTGATGGCCCCCGTCGTCTCGCCGGGGATCACCGAGATGGTGGCTCTCTCGCGTCAGCGCAAGGGGCTCGAGATCTTCACGATCCGCCAGTCGGCGCGGGGCCTGTTTCGCGCCCTTCGGCGGGGCAGGACGGTCGCGCTCATGCTCGACGTGCCGGAAGCAGGACCGACCGTTGTGGTTCCTTTCTGCGGCGGCTCGGTGCGCTGCAGTGCCGTCCCCGCCCGGCTTGCCGCGTCGACCGGCGCGGCGATCCTTCCGGTCACCTGCCGGCGCGACGGCAGGGGATGGGTTCTCGAGATCCACCCGCCCATCGACGCCTCGGGAGATGACGCCGCCGTGGTCGGCCGGATTGCCGCCTGCGTCGAACCCGCGATCCGTGCGTACCCCGAGCAGTGGTACCCGTTCCACCACGTCTATGCCGACTCGTGAGCCGCACGACCTGATCGCTACTGCGATTCGGACGTTGGAAGATGCGGGCGGACCCGGCCCTGCCCCCGCCACGGCATGGGCTCCCGGCCGCTGCACGCTGGTCGGAGAGCACGTCGATTACGCGGGGGGCAACGTGCTCTGCGTGGCGGTGGATCTGGGCATCGCCGTTGCGGCTCGCGCGAGTGCTACGTCCAGGTACCTCGTCGCGAGCGGTGACACGGTGGTGGCTCGATCCGGCGCCGGTCCGGAGGGCGACATCGGGGATCGCGCATTCGCACCGGTGCTGGCACTGCGCGAACGTGGCTTCGCCGTCCCTGTCATCGAGGTGGGCATCGCGGCGACGCTTCCATCCGGGGCGGGGCTCGCGTCGTCAGCGGCGCTTATCGTGGCGGTCAGCACGGCCGTGCTTCGTCTGCTCGGCGCGACCTTGACGGCACGCGACCTGGCCGCCGCCGCGCTGGCCGCGGAACGCGACATCGCGGGCATTCCCTGCGGGCCGCTGGATCAGCGTGCCGTCATCGACGCGGCGGACGGCGGCGCCCTGCTGCTCGACTGCCGGACCGGGGACGAGACGACGGTGCCGTGGCCATGGGCGGACGTGCTCCTCGTCGGCTGCGACACCGGCACCCACCACGACGTCGGGGGAGCTGAGTACCGCCGGCGGCGTAAGGAGACGGAGTCCGGGCTGAAAGCGCTCGGAGTCGCCAGCTGCCAGGACCTGCGTGACGCCCTGATCGATGCGGCGGCGCTCGACCTCACCGTGAAGCGTCGACTACGGCACGTGATGGGGGAGAGCGTGCGCGCCGGGGAGGCGGCCGAGGCGCTGCGGCGTGGCGACGTCGCAGCCCTCGGAGGATTGATGTCCGCCAGCCATCAATCACTCCGAGACCTCCACGAGGTGAGCACGCCGGCCCTCGACGCTGTCGTGCGCGCAGCCGAGGCAGTCACCGGATGTGCCGGCGCACGCATGGTCGGCGCCGGGTTTGGCGGAGCGGTTGCGGCGCTGGTGACGAGAACCGGGGCCGATCCCTGCCGGCGGGCGATGTCCGCCGCCTGCGGAGGAGGGCGGACATTCGAACTCCGGCCGTCGCCGGGAGTCGCGGTGCTGGCCCGCGACGTCGTGCGGGACTAGACTCGCCGCATGGCTGGCAACGCGGCTGCTGTGGCGAGCGGCGCCGCCGGGTATCTCATCGGGTCGGTGCCGTTCGGCCTCATCGTCGGCAGGGCCGTCGGGGGCCTCGACGTCCGCGACTTCGGCAGCGGCAACATGGGGACGGCGAACGTGCTCCGTACCGTCGGCGCCCGGGCCGGGGCGATCACGTTCGCGCTGGACGTCGCCAAGGGGGTTGGAGCTGTCGCCATCGCACGGCGGTGCGGCGCCGACCCGGCCGCGCAGGCTGCTGCCGGGCTCGCGGCGTGCGTCGGCCACTCATGGCCCGTCTTCGCCCGGTTCCGTGGCGGCAAGGCGGTCGCGACCGCCTTCGGCGGGCTCCTCATGGTCTCGCCCGAGGCCGCAGGGTGGGCGACGGCCGGCGGCCTCGGAGCACTCGCGCTGAGCCGAACGATGTCGGTCGGCTCGTTGACGGCGGCTGGGACCGCGACGCTCGGCGCCGGGCTCGACAGCAGCCGCCATCACGACGCGATCCCCTTCGTCTTCACAGCGCTGGCTTCGACGCTCGTGATCGTGCGCCACGCCGCGAACATCCGGCGCATCGCCCGCGGCGAGGAACCCCAACTGTCGACCCGTCTGTTGGGTGGTCGTCACTGACTCATCCGGTGGGCGCCGGCGAACCCCTCCGTATGATCGAGCAATGCAGGGCACTCCGCGTTCGAAGTCGCACGCCGGCGTCCTGGGCGCGGTGGACCGGGTCGGCGCGGTCGCCCGTGCGCTCACGGCCACAACGGACGGCGTCGAAGCGTTGCGGCGCGAGGTCGTGTCCACCGCGGCGGCGATCGCCGGCGACGGCGCCTCGGCGGCGATGGCGCTGCGCGATGGCGAGACCTCGTCCCTCCAGCTCGTCGACAGTCAGGAGGCGGGGACTGACGCGTTCAAGGGCTGGGAGGCACTCCCCGAGGTCCAGGCGGGGCGGCGCACCGCACGCACGGCCGCCGGCGGCGGGTCGCTGCTGGTGCTACCCATGTCGTCCCAGGGAGCCCTCGTCGGTGCGCTGGCCGTGATGACGACGTCCGACGACTCGCCGTTCGGCGAGGACGTCGAAGGCGTTTTGGCCATCCTTGCCAGCAACGCGGCGATCGCCATGGAGAATGCGCGCCTCTACGAGGTGGAGCGGGAATCCGCCCGCCGCCTCCGCGAGCTCGACACGCTCAAGACGGACTTTCTTTCGACGGTGCAGCACGAACTGCGCACACCGCTCACCGCGATCCTGGGGCTCAGCGACCTGATCGAGATGTGTTGGGGGGTCTGGGAGGATGCCCCCAAGCTCGAGGCGCTTCGTGACATCCAGGTCGCCGCGAGGAATCTCGACGGCATCGTCGAGACGATCATCGATTTCTCAGCGGGCGATGGAGAGGAGCTCACCTTGGCGCTGGCGAGCGTGCCCCTCGACGAAGCCGTCCAGGCGGCCGTCACCGTGGTGGGTGAGCGTCACAAGGGCGGGCTGCCGATTCCCGACGAGATCGAGGTGGAGCCGGGGCTCACCCTGCTCGCCGATCCCGATCGACTCGGGCAGGTGCTGCGGGCCCTCATCGACAACGCAGTGAAATTCAGCGACGGCCGGGGAAGCATGGTGGTTCGGGGCACCCGCGCGGACGCGGGCACGGTGCTCATCGAGATCATCGATCAGGGAATCGGTATTCCCGCCGACGACGTGCCTCGGATCTTCGAGCGGTTCTTCCAGGTGGACAACAGCGCGACCCGCCGCTTCGGCGGGACGGGGATGGGGCTCGCCCTGGTAAAACGCGTCGTGGCGGCGCACGGCGCGACCGTTGACGTGGACACCGGGGTGGGATCCGGTACGCGCATCGCCCTGCGCTGGCCTGGGCCGGCGGAGGCGCCGGACGGCATCCGCGCGGAGGACCCGATGGGGTCGTCGGTGCCGGTACAATGAGGACGGTCGCGCTAGGCGGGGCGTTAGCGGTGCCCTGTACCCGCAATCCGCTATAGCGGGGCTGAATTCCCCACCGAGGGGGCGCGTCATTGGGTCTGCTCCGGACGCGCCGGCGTTGACGACTGGGTCCCGCGCAGCTCGGGCCCGTGAACCCCGTCAGGTCCGGAAGGAAGCAGCGGTAAGCGGTTCCCCGGGGGTGCCGTGGGGACACCTGGTCTGAGCCGGTCGTACGGGTGAGCGCCGGTGGCGTGCCGACGACGTGGGGTGCGCGACTACCC
>OBLU010000651.1_pt1 | contig 32516 bp, 22 predicted proteins | sample 1518681 | NCBI WGS metagenome assembly OBLU01 (sample SAMEA3539304, study PRJEB22396) | soil metagenome | biome: tundra; feature: field; material: soil | place: USA | collected 2010-05 | depth 0.15 m
TTGCAATGACTCCGGGCACCAACTACAATGGGAAGTGCCTAAGGTAGGGTCGCAGTGGGGTTCGAATCCCTAAACACATTTTCTGCGAGGCAGGGGCGCCGAAAGGTGCCCTTTGGCCTTTCTGGGGACTGATTCGGACGGCATTGCTGTGCATCAATCAGAAGACCTCACCAGCTTGGACCCGTTGGAATCGACGCTCGCCCGGCAAGTCGAGATACGGACAATCTTCGCGCTCCCAGTTCAGGAGATACGTATCGTCGCCTGGGGCGACCCAACCCACCTTGCCCCGGTCGATCCAAGGACCAAGATCAAAATCTGGCTCCGGCAGATTGTCGAAGGAGGTCCCCATCGTCACGGGCTCACCGGACTTCCGAATCCAGTACTCCCGGCGACCCCACTCGTTTGGCAGTGGCGGTCCTTCCGGAGAGCGAGGCGAGAAGTAGGAGACGGCATAACCCGTATGGGACCCGACGGTCACTGTGGTGAGGACTGCAGTGACGCCGGGTCGACCAAGCAGCTCCGGCACGACGAACGGCACTTGAGGTCCGGGAAGGCAAAGGTGCTCCGTGAACTCCACCGAGCCGGGCGCCAATCCCATAGCCCCAGTCAGCCCGACGAACGAAGCAGGCATTGACTCTGCCGGGCGCGCCGGGTTTTGGGCGTCCCAATACGGTCCATCGAGTCCCTGAGTATCGAGGGCGACAGTGACAAGGGAGTTGTCGAAAGGGTTGCTCCCGATGGGAATCTGCGGAAGCGCATCGGCATAGGCTCGACGAAGTTCGACCAACTCATCAACAAAACGACTCGTCACGGCATACGATGCCCCAGCCCCTTCTGCGTTTCCCCGGCCCTCTTCGGCCGCGCCCATCGCTCTGAGGAGGTCCGCTCTCACAGTTGTCCATGAATCCAGGGGCGTGCTCACCTCGTGCCTCCCGGGGCGCCCCGCGCTGCCGTCAATGCGCTATTCCTGGCCACGGTCAGCAAACCGCCCTCGAGGCTTGGCCCATGATTTTCGATTTGGCCAGGTGGACGCCATAGGGCACCGGAACATAGTTGGTGACGTCGTCCGCTCCGCCATGTCGCAATTCAACGCCATGGTCGATCCACCATGCTCCGGCTGGTTCGGATGGCCAAAGAACTGCCCCCGGCTTTCCAGCGCTGGTCGGTTTCCCCGTTGTTCGGTCGACCCATATCGCAAGTCCAGCATCGACTGCTGCTTGGGCACCACCGCACTCGGCGATGGCATTGATGAGGTGATCACGGACAATTTCGACGGCCTGCGGGATCGCGCCTCCGGTGGCGGCCACACTGCGTGCCAGTTCGACCGCATCACCCGCATTTCCGGTCAGGGACGCCCGGAGAAAGTCCCGCCTCATGGCATAGGAGTCGACCAGACTGCCCGAAGCGGACTTGCGGACAGATGGACCCATGCTCAGGTGTCCCTGCTCTTCGTACAGCCGACACCACAGATCAGCAAAGCGACCCGAGACCGCATCGCCCATGTCGAGATTGGCGAGTTCGCTCATGATCCTCTGGAATTCCGGGTCACCCGACGACAGCATCGTGGTTTCACCCTGGACCAGGTTCAGCGAACTCCCATACTTGTCTTCCAAGCTCAAGAGAAGCTCACGGAGGGGCATGCCGGTTGCAACGGTGTCGTTGAGTGCTTTCAATTCGGCTGCGGCATGCGTCGCCATGTCGGGACGGCGGCCGAAGTCGCTAATCGCCTTCCTCAATTCGGCCACTCGCATATTGAGCGCGGGATCATGCCGCGAAGGCTCCGGTTCCTCCTCGACATGCATGTGGGACGGCAGCTCTGACTCAGGCTCAACCTGGATGTGCCCCCTTTCGGTGCGCGGCTCACGGTGTCTCGGGGTGGCCGGCGGCGAGCTTTCACCTTCACCGCCCGTACCGCGCTGTCCAGATGACACTGGCGGTCCATGGTCGATGTCAGGCGTGCCTCCAAACTGGTGCTCGTACCACTCCCCATAGGCTTCAAGCGACTTGAAGCGAGTGGTTTGCGGAGTTCCCTCACTGTCGGGAACGGTGACATGGAATGGTCGTTCCTGGCCCGGGTCGTACCCGAATGAGACGACCTCATCCCCGCGCTCCGTTCGGATGTCGAGTTTCTGCTCAATGGGCCGACCGCTTCTCTTGGCGTCAGCCTCGGCGATTGAAAGGTCGCCGCCCCGGCCACTTGGCACCCGATCGCGGTGGGGAGTGACCCGGTCTCCACTCGGCAGGAGGAGGTCCGCCGGGTGCGAGTGCCGGATGAGCTCCCAGCGACCTACCTTTTGGCCATCGAGGATCTCCTTCCACGCCTGGTGGTGATCCCCCGCCGAGGGTCCTTCCACCTTTCCGCTGGTGCCCACACCGACCGACACGTTCTCCTTGCCACCTTGAATGACGATGTGCTCACCCGTGTCGCTGTTTCGGTAGATCGCGACTTCCCGGTCCGGCGTCTCAAGGCGGCTGTTCTCATACATGGTGTGCGCGCCAGCCGGATCCTTCGGTTCCTTGTCCATCATCACCGAGTGCTCGGGCATTTCGTCGTGGAGCGCATCAACCATTCGCCGGACTGGGGGGACACTCTCGGAGGTGCCGTGCACCTCCTGAGACCGTGGGCTGGACGGCGCCACCGGCGCGGGCGAACCCTTCTCCTCATTGGGAGCGGCCGATGGTTCGATGTCCCGAGGTCCAATCCCCTTGACGGCTTCGTCGACGGCGGACGGTTCGAAGAGTGGTTTGGACTCCGCCGGCTGGAATGGCGCTTCTTTGGGCGCATTTGGCGCAGCCTTGTCCTCTTGTGCCGCGGCGTGGGCCATTTTGAGTGGATCTTGCTCACCGGGGTCGAACGGAGTTAGAAGGGTCTCCTCGCCCCCGAATCTGACCAAGTGCTCCTCCGCATGGAACCCCTTGGCTCCGATGGCATGTTTTTCGACGATCTTCCTGAATCCAGCTTCCTGGTTCTTGGCTGCCTCCCAGTTCATGTGAGCGCCGTGCTCCACGCCGATACCCGCGCTCTTCAGTTCGGCAACGATTTCGTTGTACTTCTTGCCGGTGACCTGATGCTCCTCCCGGTCTCGGATCATGAAGACGTCATGGTCTCCGGTGAAGCCAACCATCCCCCCCTTCTCCAGATTGGGATTGGCGGTACGCACGACCCCGTGCTCATCAATCTGCACGGTGCGGTCAAAGCCGTGGTGGTTGATCGTTCTCTCGTCGGGAGGAAGCTGCAGGTCGCTCATGGTCTTCCCGAGGTCCCAATATTCCTCCGAGCGTTGGTTGTACCGCTTGAGCACATCTGCATGCTCCGAGGCTGGGATTCTCTCGAGGTCCGGGAAGTCCGGCATTCGATAACCAACGAGGCCGAGGTCCTCCTTCCGGAACCCCAAATGGAGATCCTCCTTGATGATGGACTTGGCCTTGATCGCCTCTGGTTTCGGCAGGTTCCCCTCAGCCAGTTTCTTGGGAGCTTCGAGGTTCGTCGGCCGAACATCGAGCAGGACCCCGTGCCGCTGCGCAAGCTCGATCAGCTTCCGTTGTGTCGCCACGGGCGTCCCGGTTTCGTTCTGGAGGGCCATCTCGCCTGGGGTGGTCGGTGCTTGATCCGCCTTCAGCAGCGTCGATGGCTCATGGGGGTTCACCTCAGCCGACGCGGACGTGGCAACGGCCTGACCGGCCTTCGGGTCAACCTTCGCCTTGGCCGTGTCATCAACCTTTTGGCCGGCGACCTTCTTCGACTCTTCTGCCGCCGGCAGAGGATCGACTGCAGCGCGACCCTTTGTCTCGGATTTTGGATCTCCGGGCTGGACGGGCTTCGCTCCCTCGGGTTCGGCCACGCGTTCTGGTGGTTTCCCACCTGAATGGGGCTCCTCACCCGGGCGGCGAGGAGCCTCCGGCACCTCGATGCCCGGTGCGTGGGCGTGCGCGCCCTCGGGCGAAGCCGGGAGGTCTGCCGGCGTTTTGCTCGGCACCAAGGGCGCTTCCGTTGGGACCGACCCTGACGGGGCTCGAATGGCCCCTTCCCCCAGATCAGCGCCCTGAAGCGCGGGACCGGGAGCCTGCGGATCCACCACGGCGACCGGCGCATCGATGCTGGCGGTCCCGCCCCCGACCTTTGCATCAATCGGGACGGCGGCCTTTTCGTTGAGAGCGCCACGTGCGGCATCCTTCGACGGAGCCGACACCTCTTCTGCCTTGGCCTCCAGGCGTTGCTGCGCCGCCGTGAACTCTCCGGGTTCGACGCGGAAGGCCATGCCCTTGTCCACCATTGCGTTCCGAGCACCCTTGCCCAACGCTCCCGTTGCGTGCTCTTCGACCAACTTGCTGCTCATGACTGCGCTCACGGCCAGGTTGGTGACGAGCCCCTCATCCCAATCGGCGCCGTTGATCTTGTTCTGCACTGCTCCCAGTCCGGCGCCCGCGACGGCCTGCGCAACCTTGTTGGCGAAAATTGTCCGCGCCGTTACCCCGGCCAGCTCCGCACCCAACACCTTGGAGGCCACGCCACCGCCGAGTGCGCCTATGGCGCCGAAGACTCCCCCGATCAGCATCTGCTTCCCGAGCTCCTCCGCGCTGAACTTCTGCCGTTCCATCTTCGGATTCGCCAGCGGATCGAGCCAGATCTGGGCCGCATACGATGCCGCCGCTCCCAACGCACCAGCGATAGCTCCGGCCACGACCAGGACCGCCAGTCCACCGCCGAATGTGGCAACGATAAAGATCGTGACGAGGAGGCCAACCAGCAGGCCGGCCCAGAAGCTCGGCGTGAGCATCGCCTTCCCCAGGGACCGCAGCTGATCAGCCAACCAGGCACCGAACGCACCGAGCTCGGCCTTTTCCCTGGCCTTGCGCATCGCCTCGAATGTGCGCTCGTCGAGACTGTCGATCTTTGCTCTAGCGTCACTGAGAACTTTCTCCTTGTCGCCATCGACCTGAACCCGCGTCTTGTCCACCAAAGGGGCAAGCGCATCGTCGACCACACCGATGATTCCTGCCTGCTGCGCCAGGTTTGCGGTGAGCGAGGTGTCCATGCCTTCCAATGCCTTGGTGACATTGGAGGAGAGGAATGACACGACTTGGCGTTGGAGCTGGGAGACCTGGTCGGCTCCTGACTTCCCGGATCGCGCGGTGACATCGGCCGCTTGGGCCGTCGAGCCATGCAGCTCGGCGTGGAACTGGGCCAAGGACGCCGACAGCTCCCCGGCGATCTTGCCGGCCACCTGTGCCGCCTGGCTGGAGCCCATCCCGTAGTTGTGCCGCAGCACGGAACGAAGCTCGGCCGATAGCGTGCGCGCCAGCTGTCGCCGCATGGGGCGGTTGGAGACAGACTCCAACGCCTGACCGAGTCGACTGTGGGCGGTCGATGTGAACTGGGCCGCCCGGGCTTTCAATGCGGTTTCAGCGCCCTGTTCAGTCTGGTGAAGGCCGGCCTTCGTCGTTTCGGCCGCAGTGCGTAGATTCTTGGTCGTCTGCTTCTCGGTTTGGGTGAGCGAACCGATGACGCCCTGTGCGACCTTTTGCAACGTCTCGGTTGCTGTCGTGACCGTGCCATCCAACTCGGTTGCCGCCTTGCCGGCGGCTGCCGACAAGGTCGCCACGATGGGACCCTCCTGATCAAGGACCTTTTGTACGAGCGGCTTCACCTTTTCCGCGTTCTCGGAGTGAATTCTCGGGCCCCCACTGCGGAAATCGCGTGCCGCTGTGTCGATTGCCTTGCCGATGGCGTCGATGGTGTCGCTGCCCACAAGCTTGGCGGCACCGCGCTGGCCGCCAAGTGACGCTTGGATCAGCTCGGGTTCAAACTCGGTGCTGAATGCCTCTTGGGATTTCCGTGCCACCTTCTCCCGAACGGTGGATTCGAATCCCGGTCGCTCCCCCTCCACCGACGTGGCCGCATCGTCGCCAATCTTCTGCGCATCGTCAGCCTTCCGCCTCGCCACCCCTTCAACTTCACCGGCGATGCGAGTTATCTCGTCATGGGCATGCCTCTTCTTTGTCTCGGTCTGCTTGTCGATCCGGTCCCCTTGCTCCTTTCGCCCCTTGGCGATATGTGCCCGAGCACCAGCCGCGGACCCCTGAACAAGCTGGCGTGCCTTGGTCACACTGCCGGTGATGGTCGATGTCGACTCGGCCAGGTCCTTGTCGACGTTCGCTTCCTCGGTGGCGACGGATCCGTGGAGCTCGGCCAAGGTTCGCTCGACTGCCTGTCCGAGCACGCGCTGACCCTCTCGGTCGGCAGTCACCACGGCCAAGAACTCGCGGGCGATGTCACTCGGCATTTTCGGCAATCCAAAATCATTCGCCGCTCCCCCTGCGGCGGCACCACCTTCGGCCGGGGCAGTCGCGCCACCATCGTCTGAAGCGACCCTGTCGGCATCGTCGGTGCCCAGATCACTTCCGTCGAGAACCATCTCCTTGTCGCGCACGGCTGCGGTGCCCGAGCCGCCCTGCGCCCCAGAACCATCGATCGCCTTCTTGTTCGACCGCTCCCAACGCTGAGTCGCCGCGACGATGTCCTCGCCGGCTGGGGCAGCCACCTCGGCCTCTGTCTCGGACGCCGCGGCTGGCGATTGCGGTGGGAGGTCCCGGTCGGGCACGAACTCCCGGAAGAGCGATTGCGGGAGAAGATCGATGGTGTCGGCGTCATGAGGCGTTCGCGAGCCGATGTCGCTCTGGCCCAGGAACCCACCGGCGTTCGACGCGGTGAGCCAAAGGCTGCCTAGTCCCGTCGTGGAGGGGGTATCGGCGGTGGCGGCATCTCCGGTGACCAGGCGCTGAATGATGGGTGTCCCGGATCGGGCGGTCGACGTACGGGGCGTCGAGACTGGGTGAGTTGCCGTTGACGCCCGCATGGGACCCATCCCCGGGCTGCCAGAAGTTGCCGCGCCAGCGTCTCCGCCCCCCGCACCCGGCATCTCGCCAAGGTGGTGCGTGGAGGAAGCGCGCATCGCTCGCTCGGCCACGACTTCGGCATCGCGCTCAAAGGGGTCGGATGGCTCACTCGCCATCACGCCGGTGCCGATGTCGTGCCCGGTCACGGGGCCGGAACGCTGCTGGACGACATGGCCCAGCTCGTGAGCCAATCGTCGCTTGCCCGCGAATGTGGAGGGAGCATAAAACCCGGCGCCGAAGACGATCTCGTCACCGACGGTGAATGCTTCAGCCGAGACGGCAGCAGCAGATGTCTCCGCCCGTGAGTCGGTGTGGATCCTCACCGCAGACAAATCGGCGCCCATCCGTGATTCCATGTCGGCCCGAATGTCATCGGGAAGCGGCTGTCCGCCACCGTTCCCAACGAGCGCCAGGGCGGAACTCGGCGGCAGGACGAAGGAACGTTCAGGTGCTTGGATGTCCAGTTCAGCAAGATTGTGCCGGATGAGCGGTGGGCCGCTAGCGATCTTGATGCCACCCTGGAGTTCCGAATCGAAGGCAGCGGTTGTCTGCGGATCTCGCTTCGCCCCTGCGGTCGACGACCTACGAGGTTCGTTCCGCTTGCCGTCCGGCACGGCCTCCCTACCGGCGTGCGCTGTCACTCCTCGAACACTTCACGCTCCCCCGAACGAGGCTCGGGGCTCGTCCAACACGACACGGGGGCCATCAGCGCCTCATCCCCAGACGTCGTCAATGCAGGAGTAGGAGGCTCGCGCCGACCCACGCCGTCTTATTGGTTGCATCGGCAGGATCCCCCGGAGTTTGGTCCCGGATAACCAGATATTGGATGCCGCTCTCGTCGTCACCACTGCGCCGCAGTGCCACCACCAAACCACCCGGGTCACCACCGGCCACAGGTGATTTCGCTCGACGGGTCGGATTGAACCACACCACTGGCGCATTCTCCTCGGCGGCGGTGACGTGCGCAGTGACATATCCCCGCACCGACACGTCGAATATGAACACGACGGTGAGGAAGCCCAGCATGCTCAGCCAGAGGGTGAGCATCTGGCCCGGCGTGAGGGACCAGAACGGTCCTTTGGCTCCGAAGATCCTCTTGGAAAACGCCAGCAGGGTGGTCGACGTCACCCCGAAGATGGCAAGAATTTTGCTGGCATTGAGGGCGCCGGACTTGATGGTGTCCTGGGCTTTCGCAGCATTTGAAAACATCGACGTGAACCAGTTCTTGTTCATGCTGTCTCCATTGGTCTTAGAGGGAGCCTCACGTGTGCACGTTGTTGACGTTCATGCATGCCGTGGCGTCAACGTAGGGCGGTGGAGCTGGGGCATTTTTGATGGTGGGCGTGAATGGCCCGATCGGCGCGGTGGCGGCGGCGCCCTCAATTGCATTGTCAGCGACCAGCCATAGGTTTCCGGGTCGAATGGATTGGGTGTAGCCGAAGTAGTTCAACTCGCCAGTCGATTGCGCCCGCTTGCCCGGTCCATTTCCGGTCAGGGGGATCACCCGAATCCCCATGGCGAATCCAGTGGTGTAGTTGCCGCGTACCACTGTCTTGAGCCCCAGATACCCGACAACACGAATGGCGTCAGCCGGTGGCGCCGGGGAGATGCCGACGGGAGTCAAGGTCACTCGATTCCCTTCGATCTCGACGCTGTTGGCACTTCCGACGAACACGCCAAACCGGGCGTTTCGGCTGGCTAGGTCGTTAGCGCTGCACGCCACGGTGTTGCCAATGATCCGAATGGTAAGCATGTGATCAGGCGCCCGCTGCTTGGCCTTCGCCTCGGCCGCCGACGCGTGATGGCTCACCCCAACGGATATCCCCAGGAGCACGCCCGAGATCGAATTGCTGGCGATCAGGAGGTCGCCGATCGCCTGCCCTCCAACCACGATGGCCCGACCAGCAAGTGGAACGTGCTGGTTGAGCGTGTGCATGATCCCGGCAAATCCAGAGAATCCGGCCCTGGCCGCTGGCGTCGTGAGGATGGTCTTTGCCGATTGCTTCACAAACCGGGCGGCATCGGTCGTGGTGGCGAATGTCTTCGGCGCATTTTGATTGAGATAGGTCTGCCAGGTGCTCTCCAACCCGGCGTTGGTGACGATGGAGAGAGTCTGATTTCCGACCGTGAGCACGGCCGGTGCCTTGGCCAAGGCGGCGGCCGGTGCCGTCAGGACGTCATTGCCGACGTTCACCTCCCGCTCCACCACGTCGCCGCTGGCGGCAGGTGAGGTCTGGGTGGCGACATGTTGCGCTGCGGCCGCGGCGACGGGTTGCTCTGCCGCAATTGGGTGTGCGGCTTCGACGACCGCCTGCTCAGCTGCGATCGGGGCCGTGGCCGCCACTTCGCCGGTGGGCTGGGCAGCGGCGGCCGCAGTCACCGGTTGACTGACTCCGCCCAATGCCGCCGACTGCTCCACGGACAGCGAGGCGGTGAGGGTCGGAATACGTGTGGTGCTTGCTCGCACAACGGAGGGCGCGGTTGACCCGGGCGCACCAACTTCTGTCTCTGGCGGCGTCGGCTGGGTAGCCAGGATGTTGTAGGCCGTTTCGGCCTCCGCGTGAGGTGAAGGATCCGTGGGCGCAACCGACCCTGCGGATTCGGCCGGCCGGCTTCCCCCCGCTCCGGTCGCCGGCGTCGGACTGGCCGGTGTAGGCGCAGCCGGCGTCTGCCCTGCTGCCGCGGTCGCCGCCTCCACGGTGAAGTGGCTCGAGATAAGCATCTTGCGGGCCGCAGCAAGGTATCCGAGATCGGCCAAGCGCTCACCGAGGGTTGTCGTCGGCACGCTCGGGTCGACAACAATTTCGTTGTCCTCCACCACGGCGCGGGCCTGATGGATGATCTGCACACCTACCTGCATCTCTCCGACATGGAGAAGGCAGCCGCGCACTCTGGCCGAACCTGCCCCGCTGGTCGCGTTGGCGGCAGTGATGTCGCTACTCACCGTGATGCAGGAGGCGCCTCGGGTGCCGACCGCACTTCCGCAGCGCAACCAGACATCTTCGACAACGACATCCTCGCAGTTCGAGAACGAGAGGGTCCCGTTGATGTGATCCCTCCCCGTGGCGGTTCGAGCGCTCGTCACCGACGAGGTCGACCCATAGAGATCCCGCACCCCGACACTCAGACAGCCTTCAAACCGCATGACAGTTTCGGTGCCCGTGGGCGCGATCAGCTGTGTGCCCCAGCCGCTCCCGCTGATGCGAATGTGCCCGCCGTTGTTGATGACGAGGGGTGTGGTGACAGGGAAACTCCCGACCGGGAAGCAGATCTCGGCATTGAGCGGCGTAGTGGTACCGGCCCCTGCATTCTGGAAGTAGCTCAGAATGGGCTGCTCCCAGCCCGCTCCCGGCTGCACGACAATGGTGCAGGGACTGGCTGATTGTGCGGAGGTGATCTCGGTCAATGCCGGGAAAGGCAATCGGCAGTCGGTGGGCTCCACGGCGGTGCCCAAGCCGGCGAACGTTCCGGTTGCGGTGACCTCGACCAGCCCGAGCTTGGCGTAGTGGTGCGCTATGCCGGCTGGCAACTGGGGAATTGGCTTCGACGTGGCATCAAGAGGCCAATCGACGAAGCCCTGCTGGACCGAAGTCGCCGTTCGGGCCGGGATGACCCAGTAGTCGCCCACCTGGTAGTTGCCGGGAGAGAACTGAATCTCCACGCCACCTTCGAGCGGGATGGGAGTGGCCGTCATCACCGTGATCCCATGATCCAGACCGGTGCCGCTCTGGTCCCAACGCCGCAACTTCGGGTGGAGGGAGATGTTGGCGGTGGGAGCGGTCGTGGCGGTGAGCGACACCGTGTGGCCATCGGTCGGGGTCGCCGCCACCTGGTAGAGCGTGCCGTGGCCGACACCAAGTTCGGTGCTGTCATCTGAGAACTCGACCCAGTCCCCGGCCTGGAAGCCCAGCGTCTGATCCTGGCTCACACTGGTGCACCAGTAGGACGCGGCCGGGAGCGACGAGCCGCCCGACGTGGCCGGGGAAGAGATCAAGGCTACGACGGACCCGTTCTCGCGGGACCATTTGAACGTCGCAGTGCCGTCCGCACCCGGCGTGTGGATCTCCACCCGGTAAAGCTGATTCTCGAGCTGCTGGTAGCCGGTCTCGGGCGGCAGGATGCAGGGCAAGGTCGAACCGGGGGCTCCGGACTGAGCCGCCAGCATGCCCGTGCTGGGTGCCGGCCAGGGTGACCCTGCACTGGCACACGTAGGGAGAACGCCTCCTGCCGCAGGAACGGCACCGAGTGAGGCCAACTTGATCTGCCAGACCATCTTGGTCCGCGCCGACGTGTCCGGTCCACCCAACGCCGTCTCCCGAATCTGGGGATTGTCCAGTGCGGTGATCAATCGCTCCCACACGTCGAGATACACGGCATAGATCCCAGCGGCGGTGGCGTTCAGTGTGGTCATGGTCGCGCCCGGTAGATCGGGCTGCTCCAGAAGCGTCGCCCCCAGCGTGTCGTTCTCGACCAGCAGTCCATCGACGTACATGCGCCCGGTGGAAATGGTGAGATCGGTGGCTGCGGCATTCAGGCCCAAGGCGAACCCGCCGGTTGGATTGCCGTTCGGCAACGTACCCTGGGGATAGCCCGCCTGCCCGATCACATCGGTGGCCGTGGTGGCGGCCAGATGCTCACCTATGGCGACTTGCTCATTGCCATCGGCGTCGATCTCAACGCGACCCTGTTGCTTGAGCACACGCCGGTAGTGATTCTGTTCGGCGAATGTGAGGCGGCTGAAGTCACCCTTCATCTCTCCAACGTCCCTTCTTGTTCACGTCGCATGGATGATCCCGGTGGCCAGGCCAATGCGAAGGTATTCATTGATCCGATAGGTGAGATTGCTCTCCATACGCGCTGAGAAGAGCGCGTAGAACACACCCATCTGGTCATCGTCGACGGCACCGAAACGAATCTGGTCGGGCGCAGCATCGGCAAGCTGCAAGTACCCAGGTTGGCCCGCGGTCCGGCTGGTAAATGCAGGCAGGAGCCAGGCCTCCACATGTGATTGGATGGTCTCGGCTTCAGCGCTTGAAAGGGCCGGATTCGTGACGAGCGCGGCGGCCGTCTCGTTGGCTACCTCGAGGTCAGGCTGGCAGCGGAATCGCCGTGGCGATTGGCTGCCCGTCAGCGGGGCGAAGCTGTAGCGGAGGCACCCGGACTGACGCTCAATCGAGACCACAGTTCCGGTCACGATGCTGTTCTCGAGCAGCGGGATTGTCCGGGCGCTGATCGTGCCCACAATGGTGCTGCTGCTGATGGTCACGCTGCCGGCATTCGTCGCACCGCCCCCGGACAGAGCGACGCCGGTGTCCGACCCGGCATCGAGCACGCTGTCACTGATGGTGACAGCGACGCCATCGTTGGCTTCGAGGGGACCGCACAAGCTGTGATCGATCACCAGGTCCCCCAAGACCCCTGCTGCGGACCAGTTGATCGTCCCCCGGACCGTGCAGTGCTCCAATCTGAGGGTGGCTGGGCCGACACCTGACACGGTCAAGGTGCCGCCGATGCCGATCCCTCGAAGAGTCACACTTGTCCCGGCCACCGCCGAGATCGTGAGATTTCCGGTGAGCACCGGGCGCTCACCATCGTCGGCCTGGATCACCAGGAGATCAGCTCCCGGCGACATCGTCAGATCGCCCACGACGATGTCACTGTCCGAGATGTGGACGATTTCGTTGCTGGCATTCGTCAGTTGAGCCTCGGCGAATGCGACGGGCGCCAGTGAGGAAAGCAACGCCTCCAGGGAAACCTGACTCGCCGGGACCGTGCGTTCGTAGTCCCCACCGCCATACTCGCCGCCGAAGACGTAGGTGAAGTCAACGGTGACGGTGTCCGACGAGGTCGGGGGCGCCGCAAAGACGAGACGGCCGAGCACCGGGTCCACCGCCACCACGATCACGGGCACCGTGGGTGCCATCCACGAAGTCAGGTCACACCAGTCGACAGCGTCGGGGGCCACCGCGGTGCCATTCAGCAGCACCGTGACCGGCGGTGGGTTCGGGGGTGCCGCCGCGTAGGGCTGGACATTGGCATACAGGGGATAGCGCTGAAGAAAGAAGGGCAGGTTCACCCGATCGACCAGGTTGAAGGTCTGGTCAATCAACACGGGCTGATTGACGATCGGCACGTCGCCGCCGAACGGGTCGAAGGTGTAGCGATTCGCCCCCAAGTTGCGGGCCGGATGGCCGATGTTGGTAAACGGTTGCAGCCGCCACACGAACAGTCCGATGTTGGGGACGTTGTATCGACCCCGACCACTGTCGATCCGCCGCACATCGGCGCTACGCGGCACCACATCGAAGGCGCTTCCGATCTGCACGGCTGTCATCGGAGAGTGCACATTGACGGAGGTGCTGTCAGGGCGCACATGGTTCCTGACGTACTGGGTAGTTGCCATGAGCTCGAAGTACTCCACGGCCACACATGGCCACCCGGTCACGTCGGAACAGAGCTGCTCCACCATGCTGAGCGTCCCCTTGCGGCGGCGATACCCGATGGTGTCAGCCACCTCGGCCCGGGTGGCGACAGGCTTCCCGGGGCCGAGGGGCTGGAGAGGGGTGAATCCAATGAGGTCACCGATGTACGGGACCACCCACTGCTCGCAGGTCTCGATGAACTGATCGTCATAGAGCTGATCCAGTCCGGCACTGACCACCTCCGCCTGCTCGGCGATGACCGAGACGAGTGCTTGGCGTACCCCGCCACTATCGGTTTGATCGCGCGATGACCGAGACGAGTGCTTGGAGTACCCCGCCACTATCGGTTTGATCGCGCAGACGGATGAACGCCGGCAGAAGTCCATAGAGGGTGTCGGCATCGGTCGAGCTCATGAGGCGATCACCACCCCGGGCAACGGGCCGGTGTCGATCGTCAGGAGCTCGGCCCCCTGCAGACCGTGGGGGCCCAGAGTGGGCGCCAACGCCACCAGGGCATCGGGAGTGGCGCCGGGCGCCGCACCATCGAGCGCCAGGCCGTCCAACGTCATGGCGATCACGCCCGGCACGTTCTGAATGGTGGAGATGACCTCGCTGGCGAAGACCGGCTGACCGAACGCACGCGAGGCGAATGAGAACATCGAAGACAAGACATTCAGCACGTCTGCCAGCACGGTCGCGGCGACGAGAGATGGGTCCGGCGTGATGGTGGCAGCCACGGTGAAGCTCTTGGGGATGTAATCGCACAGCGCAACCTGGAGGGTCCCGTCGGTGGCGTTCTGCATCGACTGCAGGAGATTCGCGTACGGGTCAGTGCCGGGAGTGACCGCGGCCCCGCCGACGCCGGCCACGGTGGCGCAGGCGACGAAGTTGGCTCCGTTCCAAATCCAACTCGATGATGCCTTGGCTATCCCGGCGCTGGCTGCCGCGAAATCACCGACGTCGTCCAATGACACGATGCGATCAATGGTCTTGACGGTCATCGGCGCATTCGCCTGGGCCTGGAAGATCGTCTCAGGATTGGCAGCCCCGCTGGACGGGATCGGATTGGTGACCCCCTTGAGGCCGAGCGGGCGGCTGAGGAGCGTGGAGATCTGGCCCGGCCGGGCCTGGCCTGCGGTCCCGATACCCGTCCGGTAGGTCGCCTGGATGTTGTTGGTGCCCGAGCCTGGCCGGGCACCGGTCACCCCGTCGCCGAACTGGACCATGGTGCTCCCATCGCTCCCGATGATCACCGTGTACACAAGATCGGTCGGCTTGGCACCGAACAGCCAATCCACCTCGGTCCATTCGACTCCGTTGACACGAACGGTCAGGGTCGAGGCGGCGCCCGAAGGGGTGGACGCGCTGACAAAGGTCAGGGGCGGCTGCTTGAGCTGGAAGCTCTGGAAGGCCTTCGAGGCGTCGCCGCTCCCCAAGATCTCCGAGGTGCTCACCCCGTGGGTGGCTGGGGCGGCGTTGGCATTGATGGTGACGGTGTCGCGTACGTACGTGCCGGAGAGTCGCGGTGAGAACGTCACCTCGGTGTAGCCGTCGACCAGGCTCAGGTGTTGAATGGCGACCACCTCGCTGTCGGTCTCCGACTGCTTGTCGGCCCGCAGACCGGTCACCACGATGAGTTGGCCGACCGAGAGTGACAGGTACGCGCCATCGAGAAGCACCGACGCGCCGCCGACATGATCGGTGGAGATGACATTGGCCACTTCGAGCTCAGCCGTTTGCACAAGCACCCGAGTCGTGCGAAGCCCGAAGTACGTGGGATCGGACGGCGAGGCCTTGAGGGTGACCCGGGTCAATTTGCTTGACATCAGGTAGGCATTTCGGGTGAGCACCGTGACGTCGGCCACGGTGGTGGGAAAGACCGCGCACGAGTTATCGCCCAGCAGCACGACCTGGTCACCGGCCACGGCGGCATAGGTGTTGTCCAGGTCCACCGTGAACTCGCCGGATGTGGTCTGCAAGGTGTCGTTGTTCCAGTCGTCCGTATAGATCCCCTTCAAGGTGTGGGAGAGCGACATCCAATCCACGGCGTTGTGCCCGAAGAGTGAGGCATCGATACCCATGGCGTACACCCTGAGCGGCGGCTCGCTGGAAGGCGGACGATGGACCCGCAAGGCCTCGATTTCGTTCCCGAGCGCATCGAGGGACCAGTTCTGCGCCACGGCCGCTGCGACCAGCTCACCCTGATCCGGCCAGACGTGACCCTTGATACTGGACCAGAGGAAACTGTCGTTCAGTGTCGCGCCAGGCGTCACCGAGGCCACGCTCGTGGGCAAAGGTGCCTGCTGTGGGTCCTGACGATGTTCGAATTCGACCACGGTCGTGTTTGTCGAGGTGTCCATCGTGATGGCCACGACCCGATTGAGGACTTTGAGGTCGCTCGCCCCGGGCGCCACCACCAGGACCATGTCGCCTATTTTCAGGCTGGTCACCAGCCCGGACAGCCTCACGTTGGACCACGCGTTGTGGACGTTCGATGCCGGAGGACGCGACATCCGGGGCCGGATCGCATTCCACTCGGCTCGAGCAGTGATATCGGCCACCGTTTCGAACGTCGCAGGCTGGGAACCTGGATCAGGCACGGTCTGCGCCTGGGTACCGGTGGCGACCACGATGGAGGGCGGCGACCCGCTGGGCGGGCTGCTGGGACCCGGGGGAAGGGGCAACGGGGTGTCAATGGTGAAGGACAAGGCGGTCGAGGCGGCCAAGCCGGGACGAGGCGTGTAGCCGATCAACATGGCAAGTTCGCTGACGGAGATCAGCTCCGTGGCCGTGCGGAGATAGTCCTCGTTGGCGATCCGCTCTTGGTAGAAGGTCAGGATGTCGCACACGACGGCCCACGAGTCCAGGAGCGCAATGGTGAAGTCATCATCGCTGCGGGTCGACAGGCCGGACAGGGCCGGGTGGGTGGAGAGGTCGTCGAGCATGCTGCTCAGGAATTGCGACCAGGTTCCCGACCGGTAGGAGATCGAGGACAGGCCAGCCCGGTTGCTCAGGGTTACCGGCGTCTCCGCATGGGTGCCACTGCAGCATCCGCATGGTGTGGTGTCGGTCATATACCTCCCTCGACGGTCAGTTCGAAGGTGCCCCGCTCCGGGTAGTTGGGGTCGTTGTAGAGGACGAAGAACTCCAGCCGCTGCGGGACGAGAACACCGGCGAGGAGTCCCGCATCTCCCGGCTGGTCCTGCCGCTCGAACCTGACGATCTGGACCGAAGACACGCCATCGACAGCTTGAGCAGCCGCGATAATTGGGCTCAGGTAGAACGGCTGCCCCAGATTCATGAGATCGGGATTGAACAGTCCGAGCGATCCGTTGGGCTGCAAACCGGGGCTGAACACGCCGAGCAGTGTCTGCTCGATGTCGGTGGCGACATAGTCGGACTGGACACACACCGACATCTGAATGAAGAGAGGCACCTGTATCCCGTCCTCTACCTGGAGGTCGAAGCCGGCCATCCGGAAACCGTCGAGATACGCCTCGAGTCCATCGATGAATTCCGCGTCCAGTGCCGCCTGCTGGTCTCGCTCAATGGTCAGAAAGACGGTGTACCAGCTGCCGGTCCAACGGAGCGTGGCCGCGGCCTGCATAACCCCGGGGTACTGCATGGCCCGCTCCTGATAGTCGGCGGCGGTGACCGCTCGCTCCTGGGTCCGGAAGGCCACGGGAGCGCTCTGACGAATCGAGTCGATGGTCTCGGGGTCCACGCCACCCCAGGCCGGCAGCGGATTGCTCACACCGGTCACCCCGTCGGGCACGGCCGAAGGGTCGAACAGGACCACCGACTCCCGCGCCACGTTGCCGGCGGTCCCGTTGCCGACCCGGTAGGTGGCAACGAAGGAAGACCCCACCACGGGGAGTTGCCCGCTGATCCCATCCCCGAAGAGAAGGTACGCCGTTCCGTCCGTCTCGATCTCGGGCACGAAGACCGGTGTATCGGGTCCAATCCCGGCTTCAAGGAGATCCGGGCTGACAACCCATGGGCTCGGTGCGGCGGGAGTGACCTCCGGTTCGACGCTCGACAAGGCCACCACAGGCACGGGATTGGCCAGCGGTCCCACCGCGGCGATCGCCGGTTGACCGGCCTCTGGGAGTGGGGCCGCGAAGGTCAGTGGCGCGTTGGCGAGGCTGGGGCGAAAGCGACCTTGCCCCGGCACGACGCCGATCATTTCCGGTCCGGTGCTCAAAGGGTCGGTCGGGCCTCCGGTCCTGCGTCCCTGGTCGGCGAGGACGATATTGCCCCAGGCGACCGAGACGCCATCGATCGACTGCTCCATGTGCGTGGCATCAGTGACGGACGAGACACATAGCGGGAAGGTCAGGGCGTCTTCGGCATACCAGTCGACCTCGGTCACGGGCCGCGAGGTGAGCGGATCTTGCGTCACCATCACCTTGGCCAGGCGGACAGCCTGACGATGTGAGGGGTCGGCGTCCGAGGCATCGCCCGTGAGGGGACCTTTGACTTCGGCCAGGACGACGACCATTCCTGGGATCAGGAGCGGGAACGCCCCGTCCAAGGTGGCGTGGGTGGCGCCGATGGACAGGCAGGACTGCGACTCGCTCCAGGCGTAGAGCGGCATCTCGCCCAACGAAGCCGAAAGCCCATCGGACGCAGCCACCGTCTCGAAGAACACCGCACCACCGTTGATGGCCTGGCGGTAGGCCAACGTTTCGTGGGGCAGGGTCGGGACCACCGCCCCGGGATATGCCGTGGCGCAGCGGGTCTGCTCCGGCAGGACGATGCCATCGGTGGCACCCGCACCGAGGAAGACTCGCATCCAGACCCGGGAATTGCAGCCTTCGCCGATGACGTAATCGACCAGGCGAGCGTGCCGCCGGGCCGAGGTGCGCAGGCGAGCGGTGCCGAGGTAGGCCTCAGTGGCGATGACATCTTGCCGATAGCTGAGTTGGTCGGCCACATAGGCCAGCATTTCCACGACCGCAACGCCGATGTCGGCCGCATTGCGCTCCTGCCAGCGCGGGGCCAGCAGGTTCAGACGGTCCAGCATGACCTGCCGGAAGCCGGGATAGTCCTTGGCCAAATAGTTGATGGGTGGCGGCGTGACGGCCTCTGTCGTGCACGACGTAGTGGCGGCACAGTCGAAGTCCTTCGCGCAATCAATGTGAAAGACAAAGTTGGCGGACGCCGAGGCCGGGTCGAATCCGACTGGAATGCCGGTAGCCGTGTGGGCGTCGATCAGGTTAAGCGTGTACACGGAGAAGTCGCCCACCTGACTCACCACGACCTGCATCTGATCGTCGGCAGACCTCACCGCGCTCACAATGCCGATGGACGTGATCCGCTCCCCACCGGTGATGGAGAAATTCCTCGCCGTCAGAGCGTCGCCGCTCGCACCGGCCGGCACCGGATCGGTCGGCGAATCAGGCAGATTCAAGACGAAATGCACGTTCAGAACGGCTTCATTCGTCGGATCAACCTCGACGAAGTCCACCCCATTGACAGTCTTGGCCTCCAGGAGCGCGGTGCGTCGATCGTCAGTCGTCATGAGAGCTGCGCAAAGGTCGCGGTGGTGTTCTGCCCCGTGCTGCGCACGGTGTAGTTGACGCTGACGGTGAGGTTTCCGTCGTCTTGGGAGATGCTGACTCCCGCAACTTCAATGAGGTCGCCCAACCAAGATTGCAGCGCACCCTGCACCAGCATCTGCAATGTGGCCCCCAATTGATCGCTGTTGGGAGCGAAGGCCATTTGCAACAGCCCACTGCCGAACGTTGGGCGCATCACACGCTCACCGGGGGCGGTCAGCAACACCTCCTCTATGAGGTCACGAAGATGTTGATCCGGCAACACCTCTCCGGTGCGCCCGCGCCCATCGAATTGAAGCGGTGAGGCAACAGGCATGGGCTGAGCCATCCCGGCCATGGTCATGTCGGTCATGACGCCACCACTCGGGGTTGGGTCGAGGCCACGATTGCCGGCCCACCAGGCGCACCGTTGGCCGCGATGCAGATGCCGACGCTCAATGCCGTGATGGCCGGCTGGCCCATGATGAGGGTCTCCACTGTGGGCGCCGTCCACAGCACCAGGACGCAGGGCTGGGGCACCACCCCCGCAACAAATGCACACCCGGCGACAATGAACTGATCGGTCATCAGCGCCACCGGTGTCCCGCTGGCGAGGACCCGTGCGTCGGCACTAATGGCGGTGACCTGTCCTCCGTGGGGACACATGGCCACAGCACCGACCTGGAAGAGGGGACCCGGCATGTCAGGTGACCACCAGTGCGGCCACATTGACGGTCACCGTCGGGCCCACCAGAGTGATCATGGCGCCCTGACCATTGGAGAGGTAGATGCCGGTGTCGTTGACGATGATGGCGGCCCCGGTGGTTGACTTGAGGATGATCCCTCCAGCCGGGCCGGGGACGTCATTGATCACAATCCCGTTCTGCAGTGTGGTTTGGAATGTCATGGAGGACAGCCCGGGCGGAGAGAGATGGGCCAGTGCGGGGATCTCGGCCGCGCTGCCCCAGAAGCAACCGGCCCAGATCGGGTAGTCGGGGTCCCCTTGCTCGAATTCGATCCAGACGCCCGCGCCGATGGAGGGAACCACCATCAGGCCCGCCTGAAGACCCGCGCCGGGCACGCACGGCATGCACCACGACGTGGGCAAAAGCGACGACACGTCGGGCACCATGGCCAGAATCCGTCCCATCAGCATGGGGTCGGCATTGTCGAGCACGACACCCCGGTACTTTCCATAGAATTTCTGGCCCTTGCCCCCGGCCGAGTTATCCACGGACTGGGTTGATGTATCGGTCATTGGCTCCTCCGTTTGCTCACGGCTAGACCGCCACCGACGGCAGCGTTGACACAAGTCCGTTGCGAGACAGAGTGAACTGCTCCTTGTACTCCCCGCGCTTCAATTCATGGGTCACGCTCGTGACATACCAGAGTCCGTCAAACGCCGCTCCCGCCCCTCGCAGTCCGACGAGCTTCCGGGGATTGAGGACCTGCCCATAGCGCTGGACATCCAACGAGCCGGTGGCGGTCACCGCGTCAGCCGCCTGTGCGCTCTTGGCAAATCCAACCAGCAATGCCCTCACCGGCGGAAGTTTGGCCACTCCGCTGATGATCGGGAAGTGCTTCGGAATGGGGGGCACCACGCCGAGTGGTGGCACCAGTGGGTTGAAGTCAGGAATGGGGATCGGAATGGGCGCCTTGGTAATCGGCTCTTGGATCATGAGGATCGGCATCGACTTGTCCTCGTTATTGAAGGCGAAGGACAGTGAGTCGACGTTGCCGGACGCATCCGCATCGATCGCCAGCGCCGGCTGGACCTCGCCCCATTTGATCTGGGGACCCCAGTAGCCGATGCTCGAACCGATCGCCGGTCCGGGCTCGACATAGAAGACGTAGCCGACCAGATCAGCCAGTCGGCGCAAGTGGGCCAGGTCGGTCCCCTGTTGGCGCAGGATCTGAATCGTCGGGATCGTGATATCGATGGCGACACTTGGGATCACCATCGGAATCACGCCGAAGAGCGCGTACTTGGCCAGACACGCCAGGACTTGGACCTCAGGTGGCATTGCCGGGTAGGGAATGCCCGAAAAGTCGAGGTAGTCCATGATCCGTGACAGATCCTCACCCTTGATGGTGAGCTTCGTCATGCCATCCTTGACATCGGGCGAGACCGTGTGATCAGTCATGACACCGTCCATCAAGACGCTGGTCTGGCCGCTGACAGTGACCGCGATGACGACCCGTACCAGCGGGATCGACACACCCGCCCCCACCAAGAAAAGTGTCTGCAGTGGTGATTGCACGTCAATCCTGAAGACAAGCTCGAAGCCGCTGGTGCCGGTGGCCTTGCTGATCACCTTGACCGAATCGAGTGAGTCCAGGACCTCTTGGGGAACGGGCACCGGCTCAGCCGGGCCGATCAGCAGCGTGAGGTGGACACCCTTGAACATTGACCTCAGCTCCCGGGTACGCCAGAGGGAAGGGTGACGTCAATGAATGTTCCTGGGTTCGCAGTGACGTCGTTGGGCTCAAGGGCCAAGTTGGCATCGCATATCTGCCAGTACGAAAGTGGATTGCCCACAAGCGACGCTGCGATCACGTCAATGCGGTCCCCCTGCTGCACTCGGTAGCGCTGCAAGAGCGAATAGCTCTCGGGGGGCGGGATGAACCGACGGGCCACGTAGTTGATCTGCGATCCTGACGGCGTGGTTGTCGAGAGGATTGACAGTCCGTAGTAACGGCTCTCCGGGCCGAAAGTTTGCTGGTTGATTGCGCCAGCGTTGAACAGTTGCTGCAGAAGGGTCGTTGGGTCTGTCACCCGAGCACCCCGCTAATTCCGAACGTCGAGAGCGACCCGGGAGGAGCGGTGGCCGCCAAATGCTCCTTATTCTGCTGGTAGGTCATGTAGATGCTGCCGCCGATGGACGAGAAATCGATGTCGTCAATGGTGAGCACCCGCAATCCGAGACTGATCCGGGCTCGGATCGGGTTGAGATTTGAGTCGAACATCTCCTCAGTGACGCTGAATTCGGTAATTTTGACCGGGACGATACGCGACTTGCTCCAGACGAACAGGATCAGGGGAGCGTCCATGGGAACGATCTCCAGCGTGCCGGACTGTGCCATGGCATTGGCCTGCTGCAGTTGGGTAGTGGTCGGATAGATCACCGTTTCCAGGGCCGCCAACTGGGGCTGGATCCCGGAAGCCGTCGCTACCGGGTCGCCGGCAGCCAACTGATCAGTGGCATCGATCGCCGCTTCGAGCTTGAACGTCTCGATCGGGGGACCCTTTAGCCGCATCTGGTCAACGTGGGGCCCGCTGTCAGGTCCCACTCCCTGCACCTGCAAGGTCCGCGTCAATGTCTCCGGGTTGTATTGCAACGGAATCAATCGCTGCACCGCCCCGGTGTCGTAGTCAACCAGGATGATGCCTCCTTTGAGCAGTGGCATCAGCGGTCCCCGTCTCGTGTGTTGGGTGGAACGTTCCAGCCCGTCGCTCCGGTCGCTGAGTCACGATGAGTGCTGTCAAGCGAGGTGACTCCCCCTCGCAGACTCAGTTCGATCTGGCGGGCCACACTCTTCCCGACAGCGTCAACCGACGCGAGTGGCGGCAACGGGAATGAACCACCGTCAAGATGGGCGACATCCGCATGCGCCGTCGGATTCCAGTCCGCCAGCGTGGCGGCCAATTCCGATCGAATGGCATCGGCGATGCCCTCGCGGCTCCGGATCTCGATGCCATGCAGCACCAATTCGTCAATTTCGACCTCAAGATCGGGCGGACGCATGCTTGTCACCAACTCCCGATCTCGACGTCGCTCAAGGGACGCTCCAACTTGGCGTATTCAGCAGCTGCGGCCTGCAGCACCTCATGCATACCGATTGGGACACCGGTCTTTGCCGCCGCGAAGGCTGCGTGCAGTGCGATGTTGCGAATGTTTCCACCGGCCACCGCGAGCTGAGCCAGCTTGGTCACATTTAGGCCGCGAGTGGGCGCCGCTGGCGGGAAGGCTTTCGACCAGATTTGTTGACGCTCTGCCGGGCCTGGGAACGGAAATGTGACCACAAATCGGAGTCGCCGCAAGAACGCCTGGTCAAGCGCGTTGCGCTGGTTCGTCGTCAATATGGCGATCCCACGGTACGACTCCATGGCTTGGAGGAGATAGCTCACCTCAAGGTTGGCGTAGCGGTCGTGGCTATCTCGTACTTCACTGCGCTTTCCGAAGAGTGCGTCTGCCTCATCGAAAAGGAGGACCGCTCCGCTCCCGGAAGCGGCTTCGAAGATGCGCCGAAGGTTCTTCTCCGTTTCTCCGATGTACTTGCTCACCGCCTGACTCAGGTCGATGCGGTAGAGGTCAAGCGAGAGTTCATTGGCAAGCACACACGCCGCCATGGTCTTCCCGGTTCCACTTGGTCCCGAGAACAGCGCATTAATACCGAGGCCGCTTCGTATCGGCCCTGACATCTGCCACGAGTCGTAGACCTGGCTGCGGAACTTGACGTGGGCCACGATGGTTCGCAATAGCTCCCCTTGCATCTCCGGCAGCACCAGGTCTTCGAAGGAGGCAGTCGACTCCAGCCTCTGAGCCACGTCGTCCAGCCCTCCCCTGGCACTGACGCGACAGGCATTCCATATTTGCATGCCGGCGTCGGTCGGCACCGACTCCACGCGACGCACAGCTCTGTTCGCCGCCACGGCGATGGCGTCCGGATCTAAGTCGAATTGGGCCACTACCCGATCAAGTGCGCCGTTGAGTCCAGCAAACCTGTCTTCACTGTCCAGGGCCGTTTCCCACATGAGGCGCTGCTCGCCCTTCGTCGGCCTTCCGACATCGACGATGACCGCCGGCTTGGTACCGGCACGACCGCCATCGGCCAGGGCCACCGCAGCCGGCACGGCGAGCAAATCTACAAAGCGGTCGAGCGGCACCCGCAATGACGGTTCGTCGGAATCGGCGGTCTCGACCAACAACGCCGCCGGAGCGAATCGTGACTCACGCTCCCAAAGGCATAGGAGCTCATCACGCTCGGTCGCACTCGTTGGGAGGTCGGCCCCGTTGATCACGAAGGCCCGCCAGCCCAGCACCGAGCACGTCTCGACGAATATCGCCCTCTTGGGTTGTCGGGAGGGTCCTCGCAGCGCCACAGGTGTCTGCGCCCCAGGCGAGGACCATGCCGCAATGAGCGCAGCCACCGAGGTGATCGCGCTGGCCGGGACGGGCCCGGTCGACTCGAGCGGGGAGACCATCATGGACAGCCGACGGTCCAATCCGCCGGCACCGGCCAAAATATGGAGAAGCCACTCGTCAATTCGCAGCGGAGCCGCAGTCAGCAGGCCGCTCCCTAGCTCAATGAGACGCCACCGGCGAAGTGGTGCCAAGGGCGAGAGAGCGGACCAGTGAGCCCCAGCGAGCGCGCCGAGGGCCAACCCAAATGTTGGGTAGTCCCGAGCCGGGTCCCCGTTGGCGATGGCGATCGATTCCGTGAAACCGCCGTCCAACTCTGGTCCCGCACACAGCATGATAATTCTGCGCTCGAACTCGGACAGCCCAAAGGAGGCGCACACGGCGTCCAGAGCGCTCTGAGTGTCCTCACTGAATTCGTCATCGGATTCCGATGCTTCTGGCGCCGTCTCCCGAGATCCCTGCGCACCCTCGTGCAACGATGCGCGCACGAGGCGAAGTTCATCCATGAGCTCACGTCGGTTGGCTCGGCGCCAGATCTCGTCCGGGCCGGGCGGTTCAACGACGATCTTGGAATTCACAATGCCACCTGGGGTCGTGCGAACTCGTTGCTTACGGGATCCGTGCGGAGCGGGCTCTCAGCGCCATCGACCCTCACGCGGACGAGGTAGGCGCCGGGCCGGGTACCGAAGGTGCTGAAAGTGACCGAATTGGCACTTATCTGCGATGGGGTGGCGTCGAACGTGAAGGACAACGGAGCGTCGCCGGCGGGAGGATTGAGCTCGTTGAGGAGAAGCTGCACGTGTTGCGTGTCGGACATCACTGGATCGAGCTCGACGGTGACCGGGGTCACCGGGGGCGTCTGCGTGCTGTCCACCGTGCCGGGGGTGATGAGATCGTCGTTGGGCGGTGTCATCCCTTGGCGGATGAGTGGCTGAAGATAGAAGAGCGACACATTCGACTCGACCACGTTCTTGGCCGGTGGCGCCCCAACATCGACCTGCTGCACGACGCGGAAGGTGTTGATCCCACCGGGCAATTCGGGCAATGAGACCTCAGTCGCCGGTGGACCGGGGGCCGCTGAACGCTGAGGCACCTGGGGCGCAGCAGGATTGTTGTCGAATACCACCACCACGTCGGGACCGACGAGATTCGTCCCGGTCAAGGTAAGACTGAGGTCGTTGGCCCAGGTCAGGTACTGGGGCGTCACCGCGGTGATGTTGGGTTGGTTCAGCTGCTGAACGACGAGGTTGCGACTCAGCACCGGGAGCGCCGGTTGTATTGCCGCGCTGCTCTCAATCAACACGACCGTCGCCTCGTATCCCGCAGCCGGTCTGAACTTCCCGCCAAAGGCTGTCCAGAGCTTCGAGATGTCTTCCGTGCTCAGCGGCTCGGGCGTGACCTTGATCATCTCGACTTGTTGGTCGAGTCCGGCGGTGGCCATGGCGGCGTCGAGGGGAACCAGAGGCGTGGGAGATGTGAAGGTGTTCGTAATCTGCTGTCGGTAGAGGAATGGGGTCTCGTGAAGCGCTTGCATGCCGAGGCCAAGCAGGATCTGAGGGAAATATTCGCCATCGCCATACGCGATCAACAGGTAGTGCAGGTCCAGGGACAGGGGAGGTCGGTCGATCCCGACGCCAGCAGAATTCCGAGAAGGAAGGCCCGCGTCGACCCAGCCCTGGTTGTACGTGACGTGATAGAGGAAGAGTGAGAGCTGTGTGACTTCATTTGTCCCGGTCTCAATCTGATCAGGCGCCAACGACGTGATGTACGGAGGGCTCAAGATGCTGCTGGCCTCGGCGCTCGTGATGTTCTGAACGATCAGTGAGCTGAGGACGCGGGTCGTGGCAGCAATGGCGAGAGCGGTACTCATTGCCGTCCCCGCTCTCTGGCCATTAGGTGATCAGCCAATGAGGGCCCGCTTTCGGGCGCTGAACGTCGAGCCGGCGCGGGCCGAGGAGCCTCTTGGATGGCCCTCACGTCCACCCGACCGATCCGCACCACGATCGACGGCTGGCTCGACGCACCTGGACGGTCACGGTCGCCGGATTCATCCTTCGCGGGCACCACCGCTCTTGATGTCTGGACGACGTAGCCCGATCCGCGTGCTGGCGGCGAGTCGACCGGAGCCCGCACGGCGTCCGCACCCTCAAGGCTGGCTCGCTCCTCCAACCTCCCGCTCGCCGAGCCTTCGACCTGTCCGGCCGACGCAGCAGAGGCCCGAACCAGGGTGTCGACTTCTCTCGGCATCCAGTCGGGGATCGAAGGGGAAGGCAAAGGGTGGGGCGAAAGCTCCAACGGATCGATGGAACGTTCCGGGTCTGCCATCGGGGGAAGCCGATCGGCATGAGGTCCGTCTCGCCTTCGTGCGTCAGGTGGGTCGATGGCACCCAGGAGTCGACCATCGCCGTCATCGGCAGTCGCCCTGGTGGTCGACATCGACGCTGCCGCGTGCGGCCAAGCGGTGCCGACATCACCCGATCCGAGCTGCGTGACCTGGACGATTTCCTGCAATGCCCCCTCCGGAACAGCAGGCTCGAAGCGTGAGGGAACCACTGGGCCCAAGACCGGTGCCACGCCGAGCGTGCGCGACGCCAGGGCATTGAGGTAGCCCGATCTCACGAAGCGAGTTCCAGATAGAAACTGCGTCGATCTGAGCTGAGGCTCAGAATCTGCTCCTCGCTCCATCCGTAACGACGGGCCAGCACGTCGACGTCACGCAGGAGGCGGCCGGCCAGCAATTCGATCTCCCTCCAGGCGAACGCGGCAACGTCGAGCTCGACTTCCCAATTCTCCTGACAGTCCGGACACGAGAGGGCCACGACCCCGCCCGAGATTCCCGCCCGCCGATCCAGCTCAGCTTCGACGGCGGCCCGGATCTCCCCCTGAGACGCCATGTCGATCCCGACGACGTCGCCATGTTCCCCCCAGCAGGCACACCGCTCGAAAAGGACCTCACGAATGGCCTCAACGGTCTGACACTCCGCCGCCGCCGCCAGGTCAAGGCTGGTCGGCATGCGCACGCTCAGCGTCCTGCCCGCCGTGACCACGTCGAATCGATCCTCGGGCGCCTCGACGTCGTCCGCCGAGAGCGACACATCGACACCGCAGTTGCAGCGAGGGCACGCCACCCAGGCGGACAGATGGTTTCCGAAAATACGGCGGCGGCACTCCAACAGGAGGATGTCCCGGCTCTCGAGGGAAAGCTCGGCCAGGTCCCCCCGAGAGCGCTGCGAGAGGACCGTCAGGATGGTGAGGGCGCGATCCACTGGATGCTCATGCCGACCTCGTTCCCAGATCTCCACGATCGCCGAAGCCCCTGACGTCGTCAACGACATGAGTGCCCTACCCGGAGGCCGTGAGAGTGGGCTCGGTCGGCTCGGTCACGGACAGATCCCGCTCCCAACCTTCGCACTCGAGCTTCAAGTGTTGGATCGCCACCGCATTGGCGTTGGCGTCCAGTTCGGGCAGCGCCTGGTATTCCGAGGGCCAACAACGCAGCACCTTGTAGGAGATCGCCTTTTGGCCGGCCTCGTTGAAGACGTCGAGGATGATGTCCTTGCGAAAGTCCTTCAACGAGACTTCCGAGCCAAGGCCGGCCCCGAGGTTCCACACCTTGTTCGCCCACTGCTCGAATGCCGTGTCGCAGGTCACCCCGCGCTCGAGGGTGATGGCGTCGTACTCGGTGCGCCCGGGCGACTTTCGGCTGGTGCTGGGATCACCTCCCTCCCGGTGCTTGACGACTTCGGTCGTCCGCTTGAGCATTCCGCACTTGCTGACGCCCGCCACATACTGCCCATCCCACTTGATGCGGAACTTGAAGTTCTTGTACGGGTCGAATCGGGTGCTGTTGACGGTGAACTCGGCCATGACGACTCGCTTTCCTAGCTAGGGGATTGCCCGACGATTTGTTGGATTTGCAGAACCACGAACTCAGCCGGCTCCAGCGGCGCGAAGCCCACGATGATGTTGACCACGCCGAGGTTGATGTCGGCCTGAGTGGTCGTGGCCGAGTCGCACTTGACGAAGTAGGCGCTCGCCGGGGTGGAGCCCTGGAACGCCCCCTTGAGGAAGAGCGTCTGCATGAAGGTGCCCACGTTGAGTCGGATCTGTGACCACAGCGGCTCGTCATTGGGCTCAAAAACCACCCACTGGGTCCCCTGGAAGAGGCTCGCTTCTATGTAGAGGGCCAAGCGGCGCACCGGGATGTACTTCCACTGCGAAGCCAGTTGATCCGCGCCAACGAGTGTGCGGGTTCCCCAACACACATTTCCGTAGACGGGCAGGCTGCGCAGGCAGTTGATCCCGAGGGGATTGAGAACACCGTTCTCGGCGTCCGTCATCTTGTAGGTGAGCGACGGCACGTTGGTGAGAGTGGCCGCGGTGCCGGCCGGCGCTTTCCAGACACCCCTGGTGCCGTCGGTCTGGGCGAACAGCCCCGCGATGGTCCCGCTCGGGGCCACAGCCCGCAGCCGGTACCCGTTCAATGGATCCGGGATCTGGGGACGGGGGTAGTACATGGCGGCGTAGCTGCTCCGGAGGGTGGCGTTCTGAGCCATCCAGTCCTGGATCCCCGACACAGAGTCACGCTGCGACCCGCCGGTGCCGCCCGCGGAGGATTGCGGGACGTCGACCAGAAGGAATGCCCAATGTCCGCCGCAATACGTCTCAGCGGCCGAGATCACTGCGGCGGCGGCGCTATCGGGAAGGTTCATGACGTCGGGCAGACAGAGGAGATTGAACTGGTCGACGGTGTCGAGGGCGTAGATCCCCGTGCGGTGAGCCGGATCGCCGATGAGGTCGCTCGCTCCGGGCGGGTCACCATCGAGGCCGGATCCGAGGGCGTAAAGCTGCACGTTGTTCGAGGCGTCGTCGGTGGTGGCGTCGGCCGTGTCAATGCCGAGCAAGGCTGCCAGAGCTCCCGAGAACTGGAAATCCACGGCCGGGTTGCTCGAGTTGGCGGTGATCTGCAGCTGGTAGCTGCCCGCGGTGGCGGTGGGTACCAGGGAGACCACCGCGGTCGGGACACCGGGCTCTGTCATCGTCGATGAGGTTGGACTGGGGCCGCCCGCCTGCAACATCGATTGGATGGTGCCCGCGAGGTCAATCAGCGTTGGCTCGGGTCCGCTCAATGAGGTGAGAGAAACCACGAATGGTGCCTGGGTGCCGAAGGTCACCGTCATCTCCGTAGAACCCACCGCCGTGGCCAAGATGGAGTTGGTGACAGGACTCCCGACGGTGCCGTTGGGCTCCGGCAAGTCCGTGTTCCCTGTCGGAGGTGCCGATGCAAACTTGAGTTGCACCAGGTTCGACCGGGCATTGACCACCGAAAGCGCATAGTTCGGATCGGTTGGATTGAGGGTTAGGTTGCGGTGGAGCTCGGTGGTGACAGCGACGGGAGGGCTGCTCGAATCGACCTGCGTCACTGTGAGATTGAACGATGCACCGGGCGCACTGGTGTTGTAGTCCACGGCCAGGCGGATGCCGTCACCCCATCCCCCTTCGCTTGTAGCGGTGGCGGTGAGAGGTGCCCCGACCGAGTGCTGCGTGGGAATGGTGGTGCTCGCCGCCACCGGGCCCGCGGGCACAGCCGCCACAGCGGGCGCCGCCGGCTGGGCGGGTACGGCAGGAATGGCAGGGGTTGTGCCGGTCGCCGGGACGGCCGCCTGAGCCGGGACCGCCGGGGTGGCAGCCTTCGCCGCCACAGCCGGAGTGGCCGCGGCTACCCGGACCACCCAGGCTTCCGAGCCCCCGTTGGCAAAGAATTGCTGAATTCCGTATCCCGCCTCACTGGTAGCGATGAGGGCACCGAAGGTTCGCTCGAATTCCGCCAAACCGAATATCTGTGTCGGCGTGTTCATGGGACCCTGGGAGAAGTACCCGAGGAACGCCGCCACCGATGTCGAGACGCCCGTAATGGTGTGGACACTCGACGGGAGCTCTTGTACATAGACCCCGGGGTACGTCGTAGAGATGGTCATTGCGCTCCTCTCAGCTGAACCGCGAAGACGTCACGTCATCGAAGAGATGGATCGCCGACTCACTGAAAGCCTACGGATGGACAGTCAAATTTGAGTGAGCAATCTGTCAGTTGAGCGTCACGTCTCCGCGACTGGGGGCCATCGCTTCGTTGCTGGCACATCATTTTTCCGTCATTCCACCGTGATCCATTTGTGATCATGCTGTGCTGATCCTGAACAAATCTCATGCGCGTCCCAAGTGGCGGAGCCAACGGCGGGCAAACGGTCAGAGAATCTCGGAAATGAGGAAAAACAGCTTGCCATGAGGCCACTCAGTTTGTACGTTCGACAACGTGCAATCACATGCGGGTAGTACGGGTTCTCTAAGAACTCGTGTCCGTGGAGAAGAGGGTGGGCATTTGGATCTTCTCCATCGACGCGGGCTTAGTTCCGATTCCGACTGGAAGACTCATGCCGAGCAGTGTCCGAAAGGTCCCAACCGTCGGGATGCACTGCAGGCGAACCGCCATCCATCCGGTGCACTTGGCTCGAGCCAGCCGATATGAGGCACCTCGTCCAAAGCTCGGTCAATCATCAGTCGGATCACCCGGCAACAATCCAGATCGCGCGCGCGAAGACCCCAAGGGTCACGGCCAAGTGGGATCCGGCCAAAGCGCCACCGCTCCTCGAAATAGGCCCAGAATCGTGTCAATTGCACCTACTAGGCGGCTTTGAATTGCTGGTCGGACAGCACATGGTGTCACTCACGTCGGGCATGAAGCGACTGCTCGCATTGCTGGCTTTGCGTCGCAAAGGGGTGACCCGAGGGTACATGGCCGGAGTGCTCTGGGGCGACGTCAGTGAGGCCCGGGCGCAGGGGAGTCTTCGGTCCAATCTCTCAAAGTTGCGTGGCACCGGACTCGATCTCATTGAGACGAGCGGCGACACTCTGGAGTTGGCGAGCAACATTTATGTTGACCTGTACGAGGCAACGCGGGCAGCCAACGCCATCATCGATTCGGATCAGAACTCAGAGATCTTCAACGATGGCCGGTTGCTGCTCCAACCACATATGAATTCAGAGTTGCTCCCCGGCTGGTACGACGAATGGGTGTTGCCTGACCGAGAGTGGCACAGACAATTGACACTTCATGCTCTCGAGCAACTCTGTGAGAGCCTGACCACCGAGCAGAGGTACGCCACCGCCGTCATGGCGGGCCTGGCCGCGATAGACCAGGAGCCACTGCGCGAGAGTGCGCACCGGGTATTGATAAAGGCGCATTTGGCCGAGGAGAACACCGGGGAAGCATTGCGCTGTTACAACCGGTACAAGGGTCTGGCAGCAACCGAATTGGGACTCGATCCTTCGCCTTCCATGAAGGCGCTCCTGTCTGGCGTCGGGGGGCTCTGAGCAGGCATCACTCGGGCGCTATACCTCAGTGACCAGCGCTTTCGGGCCATTCCACGACCCGGCACCCTCAACCCAACACACCGTCGGCCAGCCCGGCCCGTTGGTTCCACCCTGGTTCAAGTAGAAGACGTCTGTTTGCCCGGCAACGCCGAACTGCCTGGACGCAACCAGGGATGCTCCTGCGGGCGCCGCGCCTTGCGGGCCGATCGTCGCCGGACCGTTCCCGCTCCCAGGGCGATGAGCGCTCGATAGCGATCAGGAACGCCATTGATCAGTTCCCAAATGGTCTCAATCGGCAAAGGGTTGACGCTCTTATGCTCCACGGATGGGAGTTTGACTTTTTTACAGGGCGTGTTGTTTATGATCCGGTCATCGACGGCGGAAACGAAAATCGTCGCCACCCAGGTGTAGATAACATCCACGGTTGTGGGAGCGAGTGGTTTTTGGCCACCTCCCCCGACAGACAAACGTTTTACAAGGGTCTGAATATCTGATTTACGGATCGACACCATGGGCCGATCACCGATCCTGGGAAAGACGCGGTTACGGAGGTGAGCCTCGATCTGAGCCGCGGTTGACGCTCTGTGAACCTGGATAGCCCGCCAACTTTCGGCATAGTCGCGAAAGAGAACTTTGCCCTCACTGGGATCAATCCATTCGCCACGTCGCATCTCCGTCTGAGCCTCCGCCAGGAAAGCATCCGCATCTGCCTTGGTTGAAAACGTTTTCGGCGCTACGTATCGAGCACCCTCGTGCCAGTAGGACGCCTGCCAGCGCTTCGAGACAAGCTGACGGGTGTTCCCAAATGTGCTGCGTCCTGCCATGAGGAAGAGTTTACCGGTGCTTATATCGTCGAACACCGGCCCGATCGTCCAGGCACACCGTCAGACGTGACGACATCTACCGGCTTGTGGTGTTGCTCGATATTTGGTGTTTCCAGCGATACATGTCACCTGGGTGGGGCCCCGAAACGATTTGAAATCGTGATGATGGGGGGTCGGTCAGGGAGCCTCGCGGAGGTTGGCCAGATCCTCCGACACCGGTCCCACGACACCACCTCGATCTACGCCCAGTCCGAGCTTCCCCCTCTCCCGCTCATGGAACAGGGTCTGCAGGACCCTCGCCCCGTCCCTGAAAGTGCGAAG
>OBLU010000652.1_pt1 | contig 32453 bp, 33 predicted proteins | sample 1518681 | NCBI WGS metagenome assembly OBLU01 (sample SAMEA3539304, study PRJEB22396) | soil metagenome | biome: tundra; feature: field; material: soil | place: USA | collected 2010-05 | depth 0.15 m
ACTGTTCGCGAGCTTCGCACTGGGCACGCTCAGCGGCCTTGCTGGACTCGCAAGCAACTCTCTGGCTGTCATAAATTTGGGTTCCTGTCCCGAAAGTGTAATTGCACCTAAAACCCTTTCGATACAGTGGGTTCCGGCGTCGGTGGTCGGCGAAGTACTGTGGTTCGTCAGGCCCCCGGTGAAGAGTCGGCGGACCGAAGAAACCGCCTGATCCCGCCGCGCGGCTGCGGCGGGTTCGGGAGAGGGACCACATCAGGCACCTTCCCAATGAAACGTCAGGTCGATTAACTCCCATTCCATCAATGAGTTGTGATCTGATCGGCAGCTTCGGTCAGCGGCGAGGATGGTGGCGGGGTGGCATCTGAACGGGATATCAACTATCCGCTTTTGTAAGGCGTTACTGGCCCGGCAGGCCTCTCGGCCTCGCGCACGGATTTTGAGCCTACCACGCAACCGAAACCATCCTTCTGAGAAAAGGAGGTCTTCAGCCGTGTCTCCGTGATTCCTGGAGAGGGAATGCCGTTTCCCACGATTGCCGCGAACCTGCGAAAACGCCCCAGGCCGCAACTCCATGGATTCAAAGGCTCTGAACGCCGTTTACACTTTTCGGATAGGAGCCTGATACAATTGCGTACGGTCTCTATACACACTGGAGGGGCAATGGCCTACACTCGGGGAAGCATAGACGGCGGCGAAATTGTTAACCATGTCGAAGACGGCGACATCCATATCACTGGCAAGATCGACGGCGGCAGCAACGCTACGCTCGTCAGCAATCACGGCTCGATCATCATCGATGGGAAGGTAGACGGAGGCAGCACCGCCACCCTCACGGCCGCGGGAGTCATCCGGATCGGCGCTGCCGGCAACGATGATGGGGAAAAGAAGATCGATGGAAAGAGCACGGTTATCGCTCACGCCGGCGGCGACATTTCCGTAGGACACAAGATTGACAACAACTCCAACGTTACCTTGCTCAGTGATTTGGGATCTATCACCATCGGTGGAAAGATCGACCAGGACAGCGTCGTGCAAGTGACGGCGGCTGGCAACATCCGCATCGGTGAAGCGGGCAACGACGGCGCCGAGAGAAAGATCGACGGGAATAGTCATGTGGTGGCTCGCGCTGGAGGTACCATCAGGCTGTTCAACAAGATCGACGGCGGGAGCGTCTCCGGAAAGCACAGTGTGGTCGATTTCCAGGCTTGCCGCGGGATAACGATTGACGACAAGATCGATGGCGGTTCCGTCGTGCGTCTCGCCGTCAGGCCCGGTCCCACTGTCAAAATCGGCACGATCAGCATCGGAGACAAGATCGGCGGAGGAGGCACCAGCGTACAATACTGGCCCTCTGGCAGCATCTATGTGACGAACGGAATCGATAGCAGCGGCTCGGCTACTGTAGTCGATTGGGCCGATCCCGATCTCACGAATAGGTGCAAGCCGGGGCCGTCGGGTTACTACTGGCGGAACTGGCCACAAACATTCGGATACGTGACGCCACACCGTTTTTATCCTCGAACGGTCAGAGAAATCTCACAGGCCATCCAAGTCGCGACGAGACTCAATCTGCCGATCAAAGCGGTGGGCGGAGGCTGGTCCTTTTCGGATGCGTCGTTGCCGATCCAAACCCAGCCGGAGGTCGACACGGTCTCCATTCTGAAGCGCGGCGCTGACGGAGCCGAGGATTTCAGCCACGTGCTTCAGGGCCTTAACGGTGTCACCGACTCGCCAATAGATCTGCAGCCGGAAAACGTGACAGGCGATCTCGCGGTCTCTGAGCATTATGCGCAGTTGGACGTTGCGCAAATTACGGACAGCGGGGCGAACCTGACTTTCTCTCCCAACGCCGCGCTCATCGACACTCGCGGTCTGGCCTCGAGCCTGCAAGACCAGTTGTACTCAATCCTCTCAGACTCAGCGCGTGCGGCTGTAGCGCCAGGGCCGGGTGGGTCTCCGCCTTCTACCTACTATTTTCATGTGGAAGCCGGTATAACAATGGCGGATCTCTCTCAGCTTTTGGATCATCAGAGCCCCCGGCTCGCCATACAGGCGAGCGGAGGATCTGTCGGCGCCAGTTTGGCCGGTGCCCTCTCAACCGCGACGCACGGTGCTGAGTTCCAGTGGCGGCTCCTGGTGGACCGGGTTCGCGCAATTCATCTGGTGGGGCCCGGCGGGCAAGAGTGGTGGATTGAAGGAGCCACGTCAGTAGCCGACTTCAGCCGCCTCCACCAGATCTATCCCAGTATCGATAGTAAGCACTTTATTGCCGGAGGATTTCTCCTCGGTGATCGCATTGTGCCACTGGACGTCCTGAACGCGGTCATCGTGTCAATGGGAACGATGGGGGTCTTTTACTCCGTGGTCATCGAGGTCGTTCCGCAGTTCGGAGTGCAACAGATCAGCACGATGCTGGAACAAGACGCGAAGACAGGCACGACAGGATGGTCAACGTTGCTGAAAAATGTCGGCATTTCTGAAGCGGACTTGCGGACCGGCAGCGCTTCAGCAAACATTGGCGTCCTTAACTTTCTGCTCGATGGTTTAAAGAACGGCACCGGCATAGGACTCCGGGAGAATGTCTTCTGCGATCTGGCAATAAATCCATTCAATCTTGATTGCTGGATCACGAACCGCCGCGTTACGACGGAAATCCCCATCGACTCGAATAGGCCTGACACGGACTGGCAGTCAGCGTTGTCGAAGGCGCTCAAGAAGCATGGCAATGATTTCGTTGGGAATAGCATGCCCTTGGGGCGAATCTTCGATTTCCTGGGTTGGGCAACAGGCGGAACTGGTTTTCTTAATGTCTTCGGTCAGGCGGAGACTCTGGCCAGTTTTATCACCTCATACCCTGATGTGCTGGCCGCCGCGGTCGCGACCATCAACGTGCAAGCCGTGGCCAACATCGCAAATGCACCAACGCACCCGGACCAGGGACAGCAGTTTTTAGGTGACCTATTGACAGGATTTCTGAGCGCCTTCCAGGGCACCGCAGACGGTAAAAATGGAGATACTACCGATGTCTCTCACAAAATTTGGGGATTTGGCTGGCCCACCAATGGGGTTCCGGGGAGAGGCATCGAGATCGCATTGCCGCAAGAGAAAGCCTTCTCATGGCTTCAGAACGTCTTGTTTGACGACATCCTGACCAAGACAATGGTCAATGGGGACAAGCCTCTCATTGGGTATATCTCGGTACGAGTCTGCCCTCCGACAAACACTCTCATGGGCATGGAGCAGTTCTCGCCCTACTCGGTCATGATCGAGGTGGTTGCGTACCGGTCGCCTGAAGCGAATGTAGTGATGGACCTGATCCAGCAAAAAGTCCTCGATCGGACGCTCCCAAGCCTGGACGTGATGTTCCACTGGGGACTTGAGAATGATCAATTGACCGGCGCTGACCTTTTGAAGATGCCGGTCAATAACCTTCGCGTGGGCCCTGGGTCTTCGCGCCTTTCTGTTTTCAAGCAGGTTAGGCAGTTCCTCATTGACGGTCACGCGCCGTCTCCTTTCGAAAACAACTTTGTAACTCGCTTGAACCTCTGACAGATTGGTTCGTCATCCATCTGGGTTCGTTAGGGCGCGTACAGGCAGCTCTCCCGTTCGGGCCGTCAACATTGCGCTCCAGGTGCTCTTGTTGGAACTCTGCCCTACTAATAAAGTCTGGGTTGAGCCGGGCACTCGTCGAGGAACGGTGTAGAACGGTACGCCAGCTCGCAATCAGTGCGCTTGCTACGCAAATCCAGTTGGCGAGTGTAGGTGGTGTGTAGGCCTTAATCTAGCGAAGGCGGGGCAACGCCGTATTGACCTCTATTGTTGCCTGCTGCCACGATGCTTGATCGCTAAGTGGATGGGTGACGATAAGTCGCGCATTGTTCCGTGAAGCGATACTCACTCTGATTTCGTGCCGATCCGCCAGTTGCGGAAACGTCCGGTTGTGCAACCACCGGACGGAAAGTTGATTTGCTGGGCTTCCTGCGTTGCAAAAAGGTATTGCGTTACTGGTTCGATTGGCGATACATTTGTGCAATGCTGATCGGCTACGCCAGAGTCCTCCACCGACGACCAGGACACCGCGGTCCAAGTGGCGTCGCTCAAGACCGCGGGGTGCGAGCGGATCTATCGGGAGAAGGCGTCCGGTGGACGTTGGGATCGGCCTGAACTTCACCGGCTGCTCGACCAACTGCGCAAGGGTGATGTGCTCGTAGTCTGGAAACTCGACCGGCTGTCTCGGTCGCTCCGCGACGTGCTCACGATTATGGATAAACCGGAGTGGGATTCCGCAGCTTAACCGAGGCCATCGATACGACCACACCCGCGGGTCGAATGATGATGCAGATGGTCGGGGCTTTTGCTGAATTCGAAAAGTCCATGCTCAAGGAACGAACCAAAGCGGGATTGGATGCTTCCCGTCAGGAGGGCCGGATTGGTGGTCGGCGTCCAAAGCTATCGCCTCAGCAGCAGGCGGAGATCCGAAAGATGGTGTCCAAAGGCAGAAAAACCGCCGCTGATGCAGCGCGGCTGTTCAAAGTCCACCCAGCCACTGTGTCGCGGCTTCTAACGAGGGCTTACGCCAAATAGCGCGCAAAGATTTACGCCAGATAATTTGCAAAGTGACAAAAACTGCTTTGACACTTTGACGAGGGGAGTGATCTTCCCGGATTTTTTGTCTTCCCGCTCGACGGCGCGGCACAGCGTGAAGAAGGGCAAGACGCCGGTGCTCACCGCGGACGAGGCGCGGGTTCTCCTCGACAGCATTGATCGCCGGCGGAGTTGCAGGCGTGCCGGCGGTCGTCATGGCGGCCGGCGAAAAAGCCGGCCTCCGGTTCGTGGAGTTCTTCACGGCGAACATCCGGAACCCGAACACGCGGCGCGCGTACCATCGCGCGTGCGGGGATTTTTTCCGCTGGTGCGGATCTCGAGGCCTCCAACTCGAGCGGATCGGTCCGGTGCACGTTGCGGCCTATATCGAGAAGCTCGGCAAGGAACTCTCGCGGCCGAGCGTTAAGCTGCAGCTCGCCGCGATCCGGATGCTCTTCGATTGGCTCGTGACCGGCCAGGTGATCCCCGTGAACCCCGCGCATTCCGTCCGCGGGCCGTCGGCCTCCGCGATCGCGCCCTCATCGCGCTTATGGTCTACACGTTCGCGCGCGTTGGCGCTGCGACGAGCATGAATGTCGAGGACTGGTATTTTCAAGGTCGCCGCTGGTGGGTGCGGCTGCATGAGAAGGGCGGCAAGCGCCACGAGATGCCGGCGCACCACAACCTCGAAGAGTATATGGCGGCGTACATCGAGGCCGCGGGCATCGCCGGCAAGAAAGGCACTCCCCTGTTCCGCACGGCCAAGGGCAAGACGCAGCAGCTCACGGAACGCGGTATCACCCAGCCGGAGGTCTACCTCATGATCCGGCGCCGCGCCGGTGGTGCGGGAATAAAAACCCTGATCGGGTGCCACACGTTCCGCGCAACCGGAATTACCGCGTACCTCAAAAACGGCGGCAAGCTGGAAGTGGCGCAGCAGATGGCCGCGCACGAATCCGCGCGCACCACGGGGCTTTACGACCGCCGCGGCGATGAGATCTCGCTCGATGAGGTGGAGCGGATCGTGATTTAGACGTACCCAATGAGCACTCGACGGATTGCCGAGCGGCATGCGCTGCATGTGCTTTATTCACTTGCACTTCCGGCGATTCCATGGTATCCTGAGTGGGTAGGCTAAAAAACCGTATCTTTTTATCCATGGATCTTTCCTAAACCCTTTGCCGAAGAAAAAGTGGGAGAGTGGTGGAGCCGCAGCGTACTACTGGCTCGGTCTCTCCTTTTATGTCTATGAATGGCTTATTGCCCTGGGCATCAGTGGAAGTGTCATCGCAACGTTTTTCTTCCGTCACCAAGTCTTCTATCTTGTAGCTGTCTATATAGTCAGCACTGTTTTGTTTTTCAGCGGTATCACGGCATGGATCGTCAGAGCGAAGAAACGCCTACAGTTCCTCAACCCAGACTTCGCCATCGTGAGCATGATCGATACGTATGAACGCAACGGCCAGGAGTACACTTTTGAAAGAAACCTCGCGCTTCGCGCGCTACGAACCGGCGTGGACGCGTACCGTTTCAAATACCGGTGGACCGGTTCTGGCGCGGTTGAGATGTCAGTAGAGCCAGCCGCGGAATGGACTACTACTGTCAACAACAACAACGAACTTTGGGATATGCTCCACGTTCGAGCGGCTACGCCATTCCACAAAACAGAGGAGCGGTCAGTGACCATTCGATTTCAGATGATCGACCCTGCTGACAAAGCGCTGCCCTACATGACGCAGTTCGTTGACGACTTCTATCCAAATGGGTTCACGGAGCGAGTTCGTCTTGGCGCACCGCCGGCGAGAGTAAAGAGAGAGATTTTCCTTACGCCCCGAGGCGAGATTCCTGCATATCAGGAGTATCCGCGAGGACCGCATAAATCCGAGATATCCTGGCGAGTCAAAAAACCAATGTTGGAGCGCCGGTATAAACTCTCGTGGAGGTAGGGGTGTGTCTGCTTACTGGCTCGGCAGGAGTTGTGAAATTAAACGTGGAGTTCTTTCCGACGAATCCAGCTAACGCTCTCTCCGGGACGCACCACTGCAACATCAATTGGCCCTCCAACTCCGGCAACACCGCCTGGCTGCATAACAACCCCTGCGGTGAATTTCTGAATCGTGATCTGGATCATGCCGACCGCAAAATCAATTGCGTCTTGGACGGTCATCGTGTTCCACTGTTCCGCCACTGCTCTTTTCTTTTGCAAAGAGTTGGCCTTATTACTCTTCAAGCCGCGTATTCTACAAAACTGAGGGTGGGTGGCCGGAGCTGGCCTCCCCTGCCCCGCCGATGTCCGCAAGCCACCGGCGGGGCGGTTTCCGGCTAGCAGTGCCGGTCGGTATCGACGTAGTAGACGTTCGCGCCGTCCTCCCAGTCGAGCGTGAAGGCGAGCCGTTCGGTGCTGCTCCAGAAGTTCGCCTCCAAGCACTCCCCCGCCTTGCGGAGGTAGAAGCCCTTCATGTCCTCGTCAGCCTCCTCGCCGGAGCGCCGGAGGTTCTCGATGTGCTCGTCCCGCTCCATCTCCCGGAGCTTGCGGAAGTCCGCCTCGGTCTTCACCGTCGCGGAGATTTTCGTCTCGTCCTCCGCGACCCAGTCGAACGGGCCGATGTGGTACTCCCCGTTATCGGTGAGGAGCCGGTTGACCCGGTCGATGGCGTCCGCAACGCTCTCCGCCCTTACCTTGACCACTGTGTGCACGTGCATCGTGGATGTTGGTTTTGGTTTTCGACCTTTGCGCCGCGTTCGCTTCACGGCTCTGTAAAGCGCCGTCCAGACCCGTGCGGCGGGTTACTGCTTGTGAGTAGGCCGCCGCATGGTCTGGACGTTCCAGGCTTCCCGTGAAGCGAACGGGCGGAAGGGCGGGTGCCCTGTTCCGGCCGGAAGCAGAGGCGCGCTTGCGCGCCACCAAGGGCGGGCTTGGAAGATGAATACGCGGCAACCCGAAGGGCCAGCATGAATTAGGATCTTCGCGCCCGACACTTCGAAAATGGAGAAAGGCGTCGCGGGCAAAGCAAACCCGCCGCATTGAAAGCGGCGGTTTCGGGCCACCCCGTCCGACCAGAGCAGTCTTTGAAGACAGCGCGGCCTGCTCTGGTTTCGTCCCGGTTGCTGTCTCTAGCCGGGCCGATGCCGGCCATCATGCGGCCTCGTCGAGACGCGGAGAAACGACGGTTCCTGCAAAGAAATCGTTTCACGCAAACTCCACGAATCCGCGCAGCGGCTTTTCGCCGCCGGAGGCGGTAGGAACGGGGTGGCCGCCTTTAATTCAAGCAGTGGATGCGGAAAGTTGCAAAGGATAATTTCACGGTTCGTTGGGCAACCGCATGGAGCGGCTCGGACCACGGGCCTGTACGAGAACCAGGAATAGCGATGCCTGTACTTCGGCGGTTCTCCACAGTGAAGATCGAACCCTCACGAAGAAGCGTACCGACGACTGCCAGTTTGAAGTCGTTGAAAGCTATTGAACCTGATTTTGCTTCAGGAATCTTCTGGTAACCATCAGTGATGCTCCGCTGATCACCAACAGCAAAGCACCCGGTTCTGGTACTGGACTCGTAGAGATTACCGTGGCAGTGAGGCTTCCATCGCCACCGTCACCGTCACCTGTTGCGTCTGCCGTAATTGTAGTACCGGCTTGGAACGTCGCAGTGTAATCAAATTGACCAGAAAAAACGTCGTAGAGGTTTGGTGTACCAGTAAAATATTCATTACCGGTAGCTCCCAAGTTGTCAAAACTGATCTGCCAAGTTATGGTTTCCTCAACAGGCACTGTCCAAGTTCCCGTAGCGGTCGTGGCTTGACGTGCGTCTCGAAAACCTTCATTGGAATATGCAGAAACGCTGAAATCGCCATTATCGTCGGTTGCGGATGACGCTTCCGAACCGCCGCCGACAGTCAAGCTACATGACGCAGAGTAAACACCAGTGACCGTTTGGCTCTGAGCCGGATTGCCATTTATACCGTCCAAGAAACAATAGACGCTGTTCAGTGTCCCGCCACTCAAACCAGTGCTGAATACAAAAGGAATCAAAAACAGTCGTCCTCTTCGCATTTTTCTTTCCTCCACGGGGGCCGATGCTGATCGACGCTGAACTTGCGTCCAATTCAGTGGTATCCGTATAATAATAAGCTCTTAACATCCTGAAGTCAAGCATCCGACCTGAAATGACACCATAAATGCCGGTGGAGCCGAATTGCCGCCGCTCTCGCCCTGGCGCTCAAGAAATCCGCTACAGATGGAGAGCTAACCGATTCCGGTTTGGAATATCGCATCGTCGGAAACGTCGCTCAAAAACGTGGCGGTCGTGGCGGCTGGTGCTTATCGGTGGCGTCGTCCTGGTGCTGTCGGGTTCGTCCGGTTGCCGGGTGCGTGGTGGCGTTCGCACGGTTCCTGGTAGTGGACAGTGGACAGGCGATGTCAATGTCTACTGTCCACTACCGTGGTTCTGGCGTCCAAATCGAAATTTCTCAAGATGATTCCGCCCCGGATCGCATCCACGTAATCAGCCGCTTCTTCCGCTCGTTCGGCACATCCGGCGCACGACAACAGGTGTTCTTCGAAGGGCGCAAGCTCGGCTTCGTTTACGATCAAGCCCAAGTGGTACCGTTCCAAATCGTGGTCGGAAATGTGGTCCATGCCTGTATAGTGGTGCGGCCTGGGAAAAGTTCTCAGGGGGGGAATCATCTGCTTAAGAACCTCAGAACTTCCCCCCGAATGATTTCGGCTACCGTTATGGACAGCGACACCAGCGCAGCCAGCGCAATTACAAAACGTGCAGCTTTCTCGAACAGCGACCACTTCATCTCAGAATTTCCTCTTTCCAAAGGAATATAGTTGTCGTAGCCCCGCAAATGTATCACTAAAAAAAGGGGCCAACTCTCTAAAGGTTGGCCCTGTGACTGCCGATTGATGTTGGGTGGGATCTACGCAACCTGTTGAATCTGGACCGGTTTATCGCCACGGCGGCAACCTTGAAGGGATACACCGAATTCAAAAGTTTTCCAAGATGAACTTCACGGTTCGTTGGGCGCCGCGCCGGCCGCCGGCGGAAGGAGCGCGTCCACGGAGAGCTTGGAAAGCGGCGTGAAGTGGTACCAGCGCTGCGCCTGCGCCGGGATCACGTCCTTCATTGCCGCGGCGAGGCTCTGCGCGCGCTGCGGCGTCTGCGTCACGGTGAGGACCTGGAAGAGTTTCACGCCGGCGTGCTTCCGGGCGTGGAGCCCCTGCTGGAAATATTGCACGTAGGCTTTAAGTTTCGATTCCATCCGGTCGTGGCTCATGGTCGAACGGTCCGCCTCCAGGAAAAAGTACAGCGTGTTCTTCCCTTCGGGGCGGCTCGCGTCGCGGAGCGTGAAGAATGCGTCGGGACGAACGGGCAGGGTCGCTTGCTTGCCCTGATCGCGAAACGTGACGCGGTCCCAGAGCGTTTGGCCTTCCTTCCATTTGATGAGGCGCACGCTGCCGGTCCGCGTTCCCCGGATGAGCGCCGTGTGAATGTCCACGACAAGCAAAAAATGGCGGAGCCATAGCTCCTTCAGTTCGGAGTGGCGCGGGCGATGGTCGATAAGTTCCTGCGGCGCGAAGCCCGCTTCGACGAGAGCCGCCAGGCCTTCACTGCCAACCACGTACAAGTGTTTTTGCGGGCGTCGCGTGATGCAGGAGAGATAGCCGTGCTGCAGGAGCTTGAGCAAGCGCCGCGACAACGCTTTTTCCGAGCGGCCGGTAAGGGTGGCCAGGTGGCCGATGTGGGCGAGCCGCAGCTCATGCACGCGGTTGATGATCTCGATATCGCCGTCGATGAATTGGAAGCCGTCGTCTTTTGCCGGCATGGGGTTGGGAAAATTATTGCCAGGGTTCGGACCCAGCGAGTCTTGCTGCTTCTGCCGCGGCAAGGGCGGCTTCATTTGCGCGTTGTCGCGCGTCGTTGTCAGCCTCCACTTGCGCCTCTTCCGCGGCGTAGCGCGCTGCTACAGTGGGCGTACCGGCGGGCAGAGTCCTGATGGCAACGGCAAGTGTGGTCGCCACGGCGGGTGCGCTAGGCGGTGCACAGGAAAGCGCGAGCCGTTCATCGTCACCATCAACCTCAAAACGGTAGAAGTGGTTGGCGCGGTCGGCTTGAAAGCCCTTCGTGCTCACTTGCGACTTAGAAAAGAAGGACCACGATGCCCGCGAAGAAGAACAGGGCTTACCGTTAACCAGAAACCGGTCATGATCGTTTACAAACCTTCCCGTAGAGTCGGCCTCATAGAAAGCATCCATTTGTTTTTCGCTACCATCATGCGACCGATAGGTGATGAAACCAGTGATGGTGATTTCGTAAACTGGGTGCTTGTGTGGCGGTTTGGTAAAGAGCGCCGCGGAGCCGTCGGTGGGAATCAATAGTGTCCCCGGCGGCCGGTCCGGCGGCAGAGAAGCAACGACGCCGGCTTTTCCGCTGCGCCGGTCATGGAACGTATAAAATAGCGCCGCGACGGAAATGCCGAGAACACCGCCGAAGGCGAGTGCAATGACTGCAACGACTACAACAACCCATGTTTCCAAATGGCGACCCCCGTCTCATGCCCGTATGTACTTGACAAGACAAGACTTAACGTTTATACTTATCTGAGCTCATCCACCAAGCGCATCTGCCCTTACTTTCTTTATCGCTTCGTTCTTTTCGTCCCCATTATGGTCCAGTTTCCCGGCCCCGCATGTTAGTTTATCGCGGCGACAAGAGGCGCGGCCAAGCTATCTTCTCCTGCGCAGATCGAGGGGCCTGACTCCATGTGAGTCGGACTTCTCGACACTGCGACCGAAGGGAGAAGAATATGGCAGACGACCCAATCAGAACGCCCGGACGCGAGCTGAAGAATCTGTTTAACGCGTGGGACACGTACAAACGTCTTCTAGGGCTTTTGGAACCCTCCTCCAATACTCAGGATCAGGAAATCGCCGGCCTGGTAAAGGAAAGACTCGCGGACGTTAATCGACGCCTTCACGACCTGGTCAAGCCGATCATGGCGACGGTCCTGGCGAAGCGCCCGCCGGCAGCTCGCTGCTAACGCCAGGCCAAAAGACAAAAGCAAGCACCTTCAAGGTTATTTAGAGCCACCCTCCGGGGTGGCCTTTTTTTTGATAGTCGAGTGGGTTCGCACTACCGGGACGCATCGCTCTGCCTTGGAACGCTCCAAGGCATTTTCGCATTTTGCCGGGGAGGCTGCTCTGCGTTACTGCACAGTCGGGCAGTAACGCAGTTTTCTTTCGTTGGATCCCCCCTGCGCGGTTGTTATAACCGCCGCTCCCCTTCCCCGCTTCGCGACGGTTTACCGGTAGTCTTGCGCCACCCCGCCCGGAGCGCGTCAGCGCGGAGCCGAAGCCTGGCCGGCTAGGCCATGGCTGAGGGGCGATAGCGCCGGCTGCCCCCTGGTTGCTCCGTCCGCCCCGATAGGGGTGGCGAGCCGAAGCGGTAGCAAGTCGCAATAGCGAAAACAGGGGGCAGCCGGCGGTAAGCCGGCGGGGTGGCGCGCTAGTTACCTGCTTGATAAAGCAGTAGGTTACGGCCAATTGGCCGCACCGGTAGGTGTAGAAACGAGTTCTACACCGTTTCCTACACCAATTTCTACGGGCGGTAGCCGCGCCGTTTTAGGCGAAAAGGGTAGGGGTCTCCCCTGCCCCGCCCTGCGTGGCGCTGAATTCCTCGAATGACAGCAGGGGAATTTTTTCGGCGATAGCCGAACGTGCATCGCGCTCGGCTATCTCCCGGATGGTTTGAAGTGGGAGGTTTTTGGACCACGCCTCATTCCGCCGCTGGCTCACCCGCCCGGCGATGAGTTCCTCCAGGTCGGCGGGTTTGACGTGGGCGGCGATGTGCCGCTCGATCTCGGACGCCCGATAGGTGCGGTAGTCCTCTTCCAGTTGAACGCGCCGATGGTGCGCTTCAGTGTCGGCGGCGCGGGCGGCATCGCGTTCCTTCCGGCGGCGGCTGGTCTCGAATGTTTCCAGCGGCGGGATCTTTTCGATGATGAGGTGAATATAAAAACCGGGCGGGTTTTTGATCTGGCCTGGCTGGGACTGGATGAGGTGGTCGCCCCATTCGAGCTGGTCAAGGACGAATTCGGGATTGGCGCCGGCGAGCAGGGTGATCGCCCGCCGGGCGCTGATGCCGCGCCGGATCATTTGGGCAAGCACCGGATCGCCTCCGGGTTCCGGTGTCGGTGTTTCGGGCGGCGCCGCGAAACGCAAATGCTGTTGCCGCGGGCTCGCACTCCGGCGCGCTGGGATCGGCGGGGGGACCTCCCCTTCTTCCCCGGCCAGATCCGGGGAGGTTTCAATTACGCGTCCGGATCGTGTGAACGCATGGTATTCCGCTTTCGCTTTCGGACCCGGCGTGTAGTACATGATCCAGTCCGCCTTATTCTCCGCGTCCGTCGTCGGCTGGTACTGCACGTCCGTGATGTAGCCGAACTTTTTGTGTTCGCGGTGGATCGCGCTCATCTGGTTCTGGACGGGATGCCGCTCGAAATACCGGCACTGGGCGGAATAGGTGCAGTACTCGGAGTAGCGGAGGCTGGCCGTGGGGTGCTTGAACTTCAGCGCGGCGAATATTTTCCGGCTGAGGATTTCGTAGAACCGCTGGGCGGCCGGCGGCAATTGCTGCAGGTAGTCGTAGTCGAGCGGGCGGATCGGGGCATTGTTCAACACCTCATGGTAGGGCTTGTTGAGGATGAGATAAACGGCGTCGGCTTTGTTGCCGTCCGGCAGCTGCTCGCCGGTGAACGCGACGGAATACCGGGTGAACCCGGTTTCGAGCCGCCGCTCCCGCTTGTCATTCCCCTTGTACGTGAGCTTGGCGGTGATAAAAGCGCTTGCGTTTTGAAGGAGCGCTTTTCGGACGGTAGCGGTGTCGCTGCCGAGCCCGAGCTCCTGGGCGAGCTCGCGGAGGCTGCCGAGCCGTATGATGCCGGGAAGCGGCCGGCCGGCCTCATCGAGGCGGCGGTTGATGACGATGGTATCCAGTTTGTAGGCGAGCGCGCGGGGTTCGCCATAATCCCTGCTCGGGGAAACTTTCCAGAGCAGCTCGACTTTCCCCTGTTGATTTTTTTGGATGATGTGGATGTTGATGGTCCCCTTTTTTGCCAGGTTGTGGATGGGAAGCTTGGAGAGCACCGTCTCCGTGCGGATGATATTTAACGGCGCCAGTTCTTGGAACTGTTCTTCGATCTGCGCCGGTGTGGCTTGCGTGCTTTCTTCCATGGAAATGGGTTCCAACAACAACACTCACGCTGTTGTTGTCTGATACTCTAATAGTCTATACAAAGTCTATGCGCTTGGAAAGCCCTATTTATCAACATTTTCCGGCTTTTTCGTACGGTCAAATCGTGCGCCGAATACGGTCAAACCGTGCAGTCCGTACTGTCAAATCGTGCGATCCGTACGGTCAAACCGTGCAGCGAGTACGTCCAAATCGTGCACCAATGGTTCCGGTGTGAGGACCAAAACCGCCCAGTTTTAGAATCAACAACATAGAAAATACGGGACTTGCCGGTTTCCGCGCTTCCGTATAGTCAAACCGTGCGGAGTATCCTCAAATCGTGCGCCGGATGGGGCGCTTCCCTGCCCTGTTTCTCGCTTTACGAGTACGTGTCCTCCCGCCGGAGGCCACAATAGCCAAGAAGCACTAACTGGTCCAGGATGTCGTAGCGGAAGCGCCATCGGCCCAGGGAAAGCCGGTATTGGCCATCACCGCGCGGCACGCCTTCCAGTTTTTTGATCTTGTGCCGTCGTGATCGGTTATACGGGTCCTCTAACAGTATCCTCACCGCGCTGGCCTCGGTTGCTTCAAAATCGCGGTCGCTCTTTTGGAGTTTTACTGAGAGCCGCTCGTAATGGGATGTGGGCTGGACCGCAAAGGAAGGCGTCATGCTCTAGGAAAGCCGGCGGGCGCGCTTCGATACGCTCGCGGCGCGTTCCGCAAAAAACTCCTCGATGGGGCGGCTTTTGCCGGCGAGAAATTCCTTGTAGCCCTTTCGGATCGCCGCGCGAATTTTCGGGTCGTGGATTTCGCGCTCGTCCTGCGCCTCATCGGGGGAGAGTTTCGGCACAATGGTGATGGCGCGGCCGGAAACCTTGAACTCCACCTGGTCGCCCAGCTTGAAACCCGCCTTGCGGCGTACGCTCGTAGGCACGGTGATTTCAGTTTTGAGGGTGACGGTCATGGTGATGGTTGCGGTTAGCCTTCTATTCCTTCCCAGTGTAGGCCGCACGTTCGATTACGTCAAATCGGCGAGCCCCCGGACACGCCGGAGCGCAAAAGAACCGGCCCAACTGGCCGGCTTGAATATGTGTAGTGTACATATACTACTGACACTACATATACTACACAGCGTTGTTTGGCTTTGACGGATGTGCGGATCTCGCCGGCTGGCGTGGATTTACGAAAACCGGGAAGCCAGAAATCGCCCGTCTCCGGGTGGCTCTTCTCAAGGTGGTGTGTTTCCCTCTCTCGGGGCATGATCGCTTTTCTCAAGCCGTTTTTTGCGAAATGCGTCGGGGTTCCGTGTGGCTCCCCTGCCCTACTCTTCGATTTCAACGACCGGAAGGGGTTCTTCGACCTCCCGGAGGGCTTCTTCGAGCTCGGCGAGATTGGTTCTTAGGGTCGCTGCAAGCCTCCGGAGCTCGCCGACGACAGTGTCCGTCCCGTTAACAGTATGTGGAGTGTATGTATAATCCGTAGTATCCATAGTCTAGGAGGCATCCAAATTTCGTTTTTCGCGGGTGCGGCCATCGACTTTCACGGCGGCGTCGTAGGCGGCGAGCAGTTCCGGGCCGGTTTTTGCGGCGCGGAGCACCGTCTTCATAACCAAGCTGTCGTTGATCCTCTTCCGTTGCGATGCGAGCCAGGCGCTCAGCTCGTGGATGAGCTTTTGGTCCTGCTCGTGGAGGTAGAACTGGATCGCCTTGCCGCGGATGGGCGCGGGTGCCGCGGTGCGCGGGTGCTCGATCCTCGGCTTTGCCTTGTGCCGCGGCTGCGTGGCGCGAACTGACGGCACCCGCACGGCGCGATGGACTGCGGCCGGCGCAGTGGGCCGCGGCGGTGCCGGCGCTTTCTGCCTTAACACCTTCAACAAGTCGGCGGTTTTGTTTGGTTTGGCCATTGTCTCGGTAGTCTATGGAGTGTCCACAGTATATGTACACTATACATCAATCAGAAAGGGACATCAAGGAAACCGCGAGCTGCAGGACCTCCTCGCGGGCGGTCGCGTCGAGCGCCGCCCATCCCTGGCCGATCGCGTGTTGGTAGCACTCCCGATAGCTTAGGTGGATCGGGATAACCGCGGCGCCGATCTGTTTCGCGCTCTCGTCCACCAGGCGGCCGAGGATCGTGTTCTTCTTGACCTTATTGAAGAGCACGCGGACGGCGGCCTGCGGTCCCTTTGACTGGGCGAACCGGACCGCTTCTTCGGCCTCCCAGACATCGGCCGGGGCAGGGGAGGTGACGACGAGCGCAATGTCCGCCGACCGCACCGCCGCGGCGGTCGCCGGATGTTCGAGGTTCGGCGGGGTATCGAAGAGAAGGATGTCGTAGGCCGTGTCCGGCTCGGCGCGTTTGCCATCAATGAAACCGAGCGCCTTATTGCTCGTGCCCTGGGCGTCCCAGTCCTGGATAGCGACGGATTTGCCGGCCTTCTTGAACGCCTCGTGGAGAAGCAAGCACACCGTGCTTTTCCCGACGCCCCCTTTCTTGGCGAGTAGCGTGATCGTCATCTTCGATGCTTTACGCATAAGTATAGAGAATATCAATAGAATGTCCAGAGTACATAGCATGTGTAGTCTATAGAGTCTACACATACTGCTTGATGGGAGCCGTAACCCATTGCATTTGACAGGGATAGCGGTTGCCTTAGGATGACGGGAGCAGTTTTTAGAGTCATCATTGGAGGAAAGCAAATGGAATGGGTCAGCTTCGAAGAGATCAAAAAGGCGGTCACGCTGCAGATGGTGCTCGACCGCTACGGGTTCGCCTTGAGGCGGATCGCCCCCGGCTCGCTGCGCGGCAAATGTCCGCTCCCGACGCACAGTTCGAAGGAAAGCAAAGAGAGTTTTACGGCGACGTTTAGCAAAGGCACGGGCGGTGCCTGGGCGTGCCAGTCGCAATCGTGCGTTGCGGCGCGGGGCGGGCGTCGCGGCGGGAACGCGCTCGATTTTGTCGCAGTGATGGAGCGCTGCTCGGTGCGCGAAGCCGCGCTCAAGCTCCAGCAGTGGTTTTCCGTGCCGGCGCCCACGTCTGCGCCGGCCGTGCAGGAACCGAAAGCCGCGGCTGTGCAGGAACCAAAAAAGCAACTGGTTTCAAAAGAAAGCAGGGAAGGGGAGAGCGATGGTCCAAACAAACCCTTGGGCTTCACGCTCAAAGGCATCGACCCTGGCCACCCGTACCTTACAACTCGCGGCATTTCGCGCGAGACGGCGGAGGCCTTCGGCGTCGGGTTCTTTCCGGGCAAGGGCTCGATGGCCGGGCGGTGCGTGATCCCAATCGCGGACCGGGGCGGGGAACTGGTGGCCTACGCCGGCCGTGCGATCGACAACACGGAGCCGCGCTACAAATTCCCGGCGGGCTTCCGGAAATCGCGCGAGCTCTTTAACCTGCATCGCGTGAAAGGGGAGTTGCGCGTGGTCGTCGTTGAGGGGTTCTTCGACTGCATGAAGGTGAGCCAGGCCGGGTATCCGTGCGTGGCGCTCATGGGATCCGCCCTGTCGGGGATCCAAGAGAACCTGATCGCGGAACATTTCGCGGAAGTCGTGCTGATGCTCGACGGCGACGAAGCGGGGCGCCGGGCGGCGGATGAGATATGCGACCGCCTTCAGAACGCCGTCTTTCAGGTCGCAACCGTGGGACTCGGCGACGGCGTGCAGCCGGACCAACTCACGGGCGATGAAATCCGAACGGCTCTTGCGGCGAGCTGGTGAAGCGAACTGGGGGCGGGGACGTGGTTTCTTTCTATCGGCGCTTGGGGTTACACCCCGGCGCCGTTTTCTTCGCTGGGGTTGGGGACCACCAGAGGGGGAGCCGGGTTCATGGAATAAATGCGATGTTGGCAGATTTGGCCATGTTTAAGAAAGGGTCATTTGTGCAACGTCGCGCTTCAGGCAGCTGCGCCCTCATCTTTTCTTGATAGCTTGCTTGCGATCCTCTCAATATCCTCTTCGTCGAGGGCCTCAACGAGGTGGTAGACCATCTTGCGTCTGGTGTTGCTTACGCCCCTGTCGGTCATACTCGCGGGATTATAACTGGAAGACCAAGATGTCTCGGCTTCGCACTCAAGCACGCGGCCGTCTTCAAGGAGGTAAATCTCGTCATCAGCATCGTGCTTGAGGTCAGGAACGTTTTTGCCGTCGGTTTTTTGCCTGGCGAAGAACGCCGATCATTCCGAGGCCAACAGAGAGAAGAACAAAGCCAGACGGCTCTGGCACCGGAGTAGGGGTGATCGTCCAGGTCCCTAATGGCCCCTCAGGAAGCGGACCGCCTATGTGGGTGTAAATCTCGTCGATGCTCAAGTTAGTGATCACCTGGAAAAATAAAGTGTCTCCGGTCGGCGTAAGGCCGCCACCCCAGGCGTAGGAGGTTACAGGACAACCGGTCACATCCTGGGACATGATCGCAAATCCGTATGCCGGCGTGGCGGCCTCCCCCGTACAACCCGTCCCGAAAAGGATGGGGCTGTCGGCAGCCGCCGTGAGGTCGAACGTGATGCCGCCCCATGAAACCAAGAAATTTGCGAACGATTGCACGGTCGAATCGTACGTGAAGGATCCGGAGGTGGGAGCGACGCCAGACGTGGTGGTGAAATTTATCGTATACTCGGTGATCGTATCGGCCCACGCCGAAAAAGGGACCGAACACAGGAACAAACAGATTACCGAGACTTTCTTGAGCATGTTTTTCCTCACAGCCTTTTTCTTCGTCGCCGCCGTAGTGATGCTGATCACAGGCAAGCGTTTTGGAAGCTTCATGGAAAACCTCACGGGGAGATGTTATCACATCTGAAGTCGCGGCGCTGCCAGCCCTCTAAAAACCGACCTCATGGGAGCAGGTTACGTTTCATAAGGCCTATCGGTGACAGCACGGCGCGCATTCTCACAAAGGGTAAGTTTTGCAACGTCGCCGGAACGCCTAATAAATGGCGGGGTTGACGTGTTTCAAATGTCTGTTCACGCAGCCTTGCCGTCTACGTGCCGTGCAGGCTTCCCGAGCAGGAACCGGGCGAGTTCAGCATCGACCGTCGCGCGTGGTCTCGTGAACCGCTCGCGGCTCGCGCGGACGATACGGTGCCGGTCGGCCGCCCAGGATTCTTTCGGGAGCGGGGGATAGGCCTTCACGCAAAATGGTCCGGAGGGGGACGACGGTCCTTCCGGACTGAGCGTGGTGAGCGTGCGCACGAAGATCTTATAATCTTCAAGATCCTGGAGACTGGCCGCCGGCAAGGGTGTTGCGAATTCCTTCATAAGTCGGGCAGCGTCGGTGCCGCTCACGCGGAAGGATGCGAGCGTCGCGCAATTGGTGAAGACGGCGGACGCCGCGTCCTCGGAGAGCTGCTCGATGCCCTGCGTGGCCAAGACCAAAATCAAGCGGTACTTCCTGGCCTCCTGCAGGATAGAAGGGAAGTCGCCGATAAAGTTCTGCGCCTCTTCCGTGTAGAGGACGTGCGGCACGCGTTCATCCTCCAGAACGTCATGCCGCGAGAGCGCCGCCAATTTTTCTTTGATCACGACGAGCGACCCTAAAAGCTGCGCGTTGTCCTCGCCGATTGAACCTTTCGAAAAATCGCAAAGCAGGATTTTCCGGTTGTCCATCATCCAGCGGAAATCGAAACTGGAGCGCGCCTGGCCGATGACGGCGCGGAGCATCGGGTCCGTGAGGAACGCCCGGCACTTATTCAGCACCGGGGAGATGGCTTCCTCCCGGAAGGCGGGGTTCCACCGGTCAAACGTGCTGCGGAAAAAATCGATTACGGATGGGTTTGTGACGCGGGCAAGCATCGCCGCGCGGTAGTCGGCATCCGTGAGGAGTTTCGGGAGCGCGAGAAGCGATACCGGCCGGGGCTGCTCGACGAGCGCATAGAGGCTGTTCCTCAAAATGTCCTCCATCCGCGGGCCCCAGGACTCAGCCCACAACCTGTGGAAGATGCTCACCGCGTTCGAGACCACGAGGCCGCGCTGCTCCGGGCGCGGCGGCTCCAGGATATTGAGCGCGAGCGTCCGCGCCTGGTTCTTGGGGTCGAAATGGATGACGTCGTTCGTGCGAGAACGCGGGATGTGGTTTTCGAGGATGTCGTCCACCAGGCCGCCGTGCGGATCGACGACGGTCACGCCGGCGCCGGCGGCGATGTCCGCCGCAATCATGTTCCGGAGGAGCGTTGACTTGCCGGTGCCCGTGGCGCCGAAGATCGCCATATGTTTTCTGCGGGCGTCAGGAAGGATCACAAACGGATCGCCGCGATCGAAGATGCCGTCGTCTTTGATGCCGATCAGAAGGGGAGCGATCATGGCGAGGGTGGATGCCGTTCATTCTACGGGCGAAGGGATTGAGGAGCAAGAAAGAGGGCCGGAGTTTACCCCTTTCTTCCAAAACATTTATGGCGTAAAATGTTCTTAGAACATTTGTCATGAGGCGAGCTGTGGTACGATTTCCTTCTCCTCCCCCACGGACGGTGGTTTTGTCGTATACTCGCATCTTTCCGCCATACAACTGTGAACTGGTTCTACCGACAACTCTTGCGCTTGCGCCGCAGGTTCTACATCAGGGATTTGCTGTCGCTGCTTGCGCTCACAACCGCGATTATTCTCGCCGTCCAAGGCAAAGATCCGAAGGTGGCGATACCACTTCTCGTTGCCTACATCGTTTTCACGGTCTGGCGGTGGGTGCTCATTATGAGGGCGCGCGAGGCTCGGGATTTGACGCTTTCTGTTGTGATAGGGGGTCTGTTTGACCTCATCAATTCGGCGCTGTTCAAGAACTCGGGTCGCACGCGCTTTACGCTGTTTCAAGAGGCACCCCTTGCAGCCTGTATTATTCCAGTGTGCCGATATCGGCGCGGAGGGAAAGATCCGATTAAAGAGGCGGAGTCGTCGCGGAGTTGGTACCGCAGACGTGAGGGCATCACTGGCAGGGCTTGGGACGTGCGTTCAAACGAAATCGATGTCCAGATCCTCCCGGATTTCGAGGGCCGGCGCGGGTTAATGGAAGCGTACTATGAATACCAACTGGGGCTTCCGAGGCGACGCGTGAGGAATTGTATCAGTGATCACATGGTGCGTGTTCGCGGAATTGTTTCATATACTTTCGCGGATTGCAGGCATCAGCAGCTTGGCGTGATGAGCATTGACATTGCAGACGCGGATGTCACTTTCGACGAGGAAGATGCGACAATATTAGTGGAGCCGCGCAGTACCTCTTCTTCTGATGGGCCCTTCCTCGTGGACCTGAACCAGTTGGTTCTATTCAGCAGGATGATCGGAAACGTGCTCGAATCGTTCGAGCTGGCATCGAGGAGAATTTTGTATGAATAAAACGGTAGTGACCGAAGAAGACATTAGGGACGCGCAGCGCCTCGCCGAAGAGCTTCGCCGCAAACTTCCGACGCGATTTGTAGTCAAGAGCAGAGTTAAGGATTCGGAGGGCAAACCTCGATTTCGGGACGTTGTGCTTAACGCCGATCCGGAGATTCCGGGCCGCTTTATAGGGTGCGTTGACATCACACCCCCTCCTGCTTCAAACGGCAAAAACGGCGACAAACCTTCAGCAGGTTAAACGCCTGGCTCGACCTCTCGGAGGCCGAGCTTTTTTGTCAGGTTCTCCTCGGCAACATGCGTGTTCTTTCCGGTTTCGCCAAACCAAGGGGCGGGTGCCGCGCTCGCGAGCAACAAAAAAGCCCCCGTCGCGGGGGCTTCTTCGCTACCGCGCTGGCCGGTTATACATGCTCTGCGTCCCGGCCGCCTGGCGGCACGGGTAGCGCGTGCAGAACTCCGGGTTTTTCGTCCGGCCGCCGCAGCTCCGGCACCGGTTCAGGTTCTTGCGCGGCGAGAGGCACGATTGCACCCGGCAGGCATACTGGCTGCAGCTTGCCTCGCGTATCGACTTGCCGCCGCAGAAAGGGCACCGGAATATCATCATGCCCGCCCACCGGAGCGGGCGCGGCGCGGTGGCGAGAACCTGCGGGGGGACTCCGTACGCGCAGTCAGGGCACGTCGCCTCCTCGCTGTTGAACCTGAGGCGGTGTACGCTACACGTAGCGATGCGCCGATCAATGAAGGTCGGCATGGCTATCGCGGAGGAAACCGGCGGGGCTGCCGGCGGTCGCGCGGGGCAGGGGACTGCCCTGCGGCCTTCTGGCCGTTGCGGTAGGATTCGAGTATCCTGCTGCGGATGTCGCGCTTCACCTCGTCGAAGCTCTGCTTTCCATCCGCGAGGTCGGTGAAGAGCATGTCAAGCCAGCGGTCAACTTCCTGGAAGTATCCCATGGGATTTCGTGAGTTGGTTTGTAATTCGACCTTTGCGCCGTGTCGCTTCCACGGCGTAGCGGGCGGAAACGGGCTGGGTGCCCGCCGGGTCAAGGAGGAACGTCAAAAAGGCCGCTCCCCGTTTCGGGGGCGGCGAAGCGCCGTAGTTCCTTGAGGCGGCGGGCTGCCCGTTATACTGAAAAAGCCGTGAAGCGAACTGCGTCTGCTCGGGATGCGAGCGCGGCTAATGGGTGGGAAATATCAGTGGCGAAACCGGATCTTAGCGTTTCCAGTTTCTCAGGCTTGCCTGTGATATTAAAGGAGCAAAAAAAAGACCCCCGATAGGATGGGGGTCGGTCCGTCTTGCGTCCCGTGAGGGAAGGGAAGCCGGATTAAGGGAAAAGGGAACTCAAGACACGCCCGTGTCGGCCAGGAACCCGGCAAGCCTGCCCGTCGCCTTGTACTGCGGGATCGGTTCGAGTTCCTTGAACGCGGACGTGAAAGCGTTTGACAGCGACCACATCGTGCGCGGCCGGAACTCGTCGTGCTGCGGGTCAAAATACATTTCATGCACTTTGCGGTCGAGGTGCCGCGGGACCTCCAGTTCGGCTTCCACGAACGCCCGGTAGACGATCATCTTTGCTGAAACGTCCGAGAGCTGGGAATCCTTCCAGCGGTTCACGGCCTCCACCATCGGTTTGAAATTTCGCTGCATGTCGTCAATGCCGCCGGAAAGCGCCCGGTTGAGGTTGAAGTTCTTGGTATGCTTCGCGAGCACCGGCTGGAAATCGCCGTGGAAGGCCATGTTATCGCAGACAAAAACCCGGTAGCCCACGGTGAGCGCGAGCCGCATCGTTTTGTCGTGCGAGTTCCGAAGCCCCAGGGCGAACCTGGCGCCGGTGAATCCGTGCTCCATCTCGATCAAGCCGAAACACTTGTTGCCATCCTGCGAGACGACGAATTCCATGTTGTGCACCCCGATGTGGCGGAAGCCTAATGTTTCCACTAGGGCGTCCACGATCTCGTGGTGCGGGATGGGCCTGTGCGTTGCGGTTCCGGGCGGCGTCGGCACGAGCGCCAACTGCTCCCGCGTGATGCGCTCCGTGTCTACGTGCGCCATAAGCGTCGATTCCATTCGTTTTTCTCCTCTGTTCAAGAAATTGGGATTGCCCTGCCGATCGGCAGAGGCGTTTTTTAGAAAAGCTCTCAGAATCTTAAAGGAGCACCGCCGTCCGGTCAAGGGCGGCGAGCTGGGGAGAGAAGCTATCGAGTGGCGCAAAAAAACTCCCCCTGAAAGGCGGGGGAGTACGGTCAATGTCTGGTGGCCGCTTTAGGAGTGAATTCGGCTGAGCCGTTCTCGGGCAGTCTTGCAGTAACGGGTTTCGAGTTCCATGGCGATGTACTGCCTGCGGAGTTGTTTGGCGGCCACCACCGTTGTGCCGGAACCGGCGAATGGGTCAAGGATGATGTCGCCGGGATTGCTGTAGGCGGCGATCAATGGACGGAGCGCCATCAGCGGCTTCTGGGTTGGGTGGTAACGATTGCCGGTATAGCGCCAGTCCAGTACGTCCCGCAGGATCATGCTCGGTTTGGGCGGCTCGCCTTTGCAGAGCAGATACGCCTGCTCGTGGCAGTAGGCTGTGAGGTTTCGGCCAGAGGCGTAGCGCTTGATCCAGACGAAATGCGCCCGCGGCCGGAGACCGGCCGCACGCCAGGCGGCCATGAAGGCGTCGACCTTGTGCCAGCCGTAGAAGCTTACGCAGAAGCGGTTGTCCTTGAGGACGCGGGCTATCTGCGCGAACGCCGGCGTGAGCCAGGCCGTCCCGTTGTCGTTGATTACGGTCCGACCGCTACGGTCGCGGTAGCGTGCGGCATACGGCGGGTCGGTGAGCACGAAATCCACGCTCGCGGATGGCATTGCGGCCATAACCTGCACACAGTCGCCGAGAATTACGCGGTTCAAAAAATCAGAAAGGGGCCGCGGCTTCGATTGTATTTTTTCCTGCGGCACGTTGACGAATCGCTGGTGCAGCAGCACGGGCCGGTGCGGTTGGGTTACGCCCGCTGTTTGCACGGCGCTCAACGGCTCGCGGATGTTCTCGCCCACCTGGGGCAAGGGAATTACCTGCGGGTCGCTCACAATAATATCTCCTTGTTTTCAAAATTGGATTGCTCGTGCCGGTCGGCAGAGCGGCTTTAGGAAAAAGCTGTAGGGAAGTTTAAAGGCAGACCACCGCTCGGTCAAGGGCGAAGGGTAAGGGCGGGGCAGGGAAGAGAGGACGGAGAGGTTCAAGACGTGGGGGAGCACATCCGTTGCACGGTGGACAATTCACGAGTCACTGGCCTGTTATAGGTGGCCTCGGATCAGAGTGTAGGCACCAAGGGCGAGAAGAGTGAGGAGTGTCAGGCGCACTACCAGCAGTTCAAGGATGTCAAAGAAGGCGTTGATACGCTCGCGCATGGGGGCTCTCCATTTCCGAGTTTAGCTGATAGTAAAATCGACACCTTTTCCAACACAATAAGCACTTTGGTTTCAGTGCTTTAACGTCGTATTCTTTCGGGATATGTTCAAAGATCAACTGATTGTTACCTTTGGTATCCCCGGCTCAACAACAATTGCGGCAGCGCGCATTGCGTCCACGTAGTCCTGGGCTTCATCGGCCCGCTCGGCGCATGATGCGCAGGCGAGGATATGCTCCTCCAGGGTCGCCAGCTCGGCTTCATCGGTAACCATCCCGAGATAGTATCGTTCAAGGTCATGGTCGGAAATGTGCATGTTTTGCCCTCGCACGTGCATATACGCAGTGCTTCGGTATCGAAATAAGTCTCACTGTTTTTTCTGAGGAGCTATGCCGAAGTGTCGAACAGAAGTGTCGAAATACAGACATTTGTCGCGGGGGGGGGAAATAGGGTGGGATTTTTACGCAGAATTGCCTATGGAACCAGAGAGGTTCCAATGGGAAGAAACTGAACCCACGAAGTATGCGTGCCCCTTCGTGAATGTTTTGAAGTCGTCATCTTTGAAGCGCAGTACATCAGCCGCGGGCGGCCCATGTCAGCAGCGTTGAGGGGTCAAGGATCTTTTCCCTCCCCGTCGCTGGATCGCGGAACACGATCTCGGTGAAACCCTCCTGGCATAGCTGGAGGAGGTCCGCGCGTAAGCTGTCAAAGCCACCTTCGCAATCGATTGCGAAGTTTTCACGGGCCGACAGAACCAGCACTCCCCTGAAAGCCATTTACGTTCTCCTTCGCACTGTTTTAAAAGCAACCAGTAGTACCCTTACTGCGTTTCGAAAGTGTCTCTAAATTACCTCCAAGTGTACCACACCGAGGCTCTGCACATGTCAAGTTAAGGTAAAGTACTATGACATTCCACGGGATTTCCTAGCTAACTTATTGATTCTTAACGTATTGTATGAAACTTCATAACTTCTTAACACCTCGGCTTCGTGGTGTCTTGATGAAACTAAAAAAAGTCTGGTGCATCACTAGATTTAGCTGTATACTGCTACCTTTAGGGTATCCTTAAGGGATACCTCGATACAACAAGGGAAACACCCAGATGGTAATCTGGAAGCAATGGAAGAGGAGGCGTGTTTTTATGTCGCAGAGAGTCGTATTCACGTTTGACGATGCAAGCCTGGAGAGCTTAAAGGAGATGAAGGAAAGGCGGGGCCTTCCAAGCCTCGGCACAGCTATGCGAGAATCCATTGAGGTTAGCGAAACGCTGCAGGAACAGGTCGAAAGCGGTTTTACGGAGATCGTCCTAAGGAACCCGTCAACCAACCAGGAGAGGACGATCATCATTCCAGCCCTGCGGAAGATTAAGACCGCAGCAGCAGGGTGAGGGATTTTGTTCGTGAGTTCTGACAGTGAAACTTCCTTGCCTCAAAAAGGCGGGGACGGAAACGGAGAGGATGGTCAGGTTGTTGACCGTCCTCCGCCGGCCATAGACAAACCAAAACAGACACAGGAGGGATCTGCGGCGCGACAGCCGGTGGAAGGCGGTGACGTGGGGCGACCCGTAGAAGAAGGCGGCCACGTGTCTGTGGCGGCTGCGAGAGCTGTCGGAGGGCCACCCGAGATCGGCGATATACATCAAAAACCCCGAGAACGCCTCACGTTCCTCTTGGCCCTCTTTCTGTGCGGCATGGTCACGCTTCAGTTTGTCTTTTTATTTCTACTTGCCTGGGGCACTGACAAAAAACCTGACTCCCTCGAAAAAGCCTTCAACGTTACGCTTCCCGTAGCAGCCGGGCTCGTGTCGTCGATCGTGACGTTTTACTTCACGAAGAAAGCCAACTGAGTCAACCCGCGACCTCCATTTGTATTTTTGTGTGCATCTTGCGAGTTCTGAGGGGGCTTTGCGTGATCTTGACGTGGGGCAGGGGAGTGCTTTACTTACCTGTAGTCCTCTAGTGTCTAGTGTTGGTCTGTCTGTAGAGACCTTCACACTGTTTCGGCGCGCTTGGGAAGATTCCCCTCCCAGCGCGCCGTTTTTTTACTTACGCCAGCTTTGCGGCTTCGGTACCGGCTCCAGCCAACCAAAGGGCGGGCGGGGGTTGCCGCTCCTCCCCCTTGCCCATAAAAAAACATCCCCGCCGGTGAAAGCGGGGATGCCATCGGTAGCGGCGATTACGCCGCGGGTTTCATGCCGAGCTTCTTCTCGACGCGGAGCAGGCGCTCGCGGAGGTCTTTCACGTCCGCCTCTTTCGCAAACGGGGACGTTTCGAGCTCGTAACGGATGGTGGTTTCGAGGTCGGCCTTTGAGACCATGACTTCATTCATGCGCCGTACGTCGTCGCGGATATCGTCCATCTGTTTGCGTACGTTCAGGAACCCGGCGTCCATATCCTTACGGGTGGACTGGAAGGCGTCCCTCGCCTCCTGGAAGCCATCCCTCACCTCCTTGCCGAGGTTCGCGATGTCGGTTTGGATGGCGCGGGCGTAGTGCCCGAATGGGCGTTCTTTCGTTTTTAGTTTTGTTGCCATGTTTCTTTGTTAATCATACCGGGGCGCCGTATTCCGTCAAGCGCCCCGCTTTCGACCTTTGGTGGGCGGGTGCCGTTAACAATGGCGGTCAGTATCGATGTAGAAAACCTTCGCGCCTTCCTCCCAATCGAGCGTGAACTGCAGGCGTTCCGTGCTCCAGAAATTGCGCTCTTCGAGGCACTCGCCCGCCAGCCGGGTATAGAACCCCTTCATGTTCTCGCCCTCCGCCTCGGCGGCGCGGCGCATGTGCTCGTCGTGCGCTTCCCGCTCCAACTGGCGGAGCTTCCTGAAATCCTCCTCGGTCTTCACATGCTCGCTGATGGCCGTTTCCTCTTCGGCGAGCCAATCGAACGGCGGAACCATAGTGTATTCGCCATTCCCGGTGAGGAGCCGGTTCACGCGCTCGATTGCCTCGCGTTCGTCCGCGGCTTTCACCCGAACGATAGTGTGCAGGTGCATGGTGCTGGTGTTTGGTTTGTATGTCGACCTTTCAGCCGTCGCTTCACGGCTCCCCGAAAGCGCCGCGCAAAGCCGGAAGGCGGGTTACCGCCCTGAGTAACCCGCCGATGGCTTGGGTATATAATGGCTCGGTACTGAAAGCCAAAAAGGAAATTCAGCCTGAACAGAAAGGGAGCGCGCTCATGTCTCTCACCTCTACCACACCCACCCCATTGTCGGATCTTCAGGGCCTCGGCGCTGGCCAGACCACAAATTTTATTGTCCAGTACGAGAATACGCTGCCGAGCCTGGCGAACGTCATTGCCAACGCCGATGCGCTTCTGCCGGTCCTGGAGACCGAATTCGCGGTCACGACGGGTTGGTTCAACACGCCGGGCGGCAAGTTCGGGGCGGGACAGCAACAGGTCGTCAACCTGAACCAGCCGGACACCGCTACGGGCGGGGGTATTAGAGAGCCGGGAGCGAGCAACAGGGGTTGAAACAGAACTTCTCGGGTGCCTTCCTCGCGGCCTGGCCACTGCTTCAATGAGCGGAGTCTCGTACTGCTTCCGCATAGTGGGCTGTCGATAGTCGGAACGGATCAAAATTCGCCTGTGGCTGCCGGTCCATCAGGCGACAGGCAACCAAACTTTAGTGCTATGCTGTGGACTTTAGTGCTATGCTGTGGCAATGGAACCAAAAATGCAATCGGGATCGTTCCGGAGGCTCCCGCATGCGTCCGTCGGCGCACTTCTTTCGTTTTCGCTACTCCTTCTGTCGCCGACGGCGGACGCCCAGAGTAAGGCGCATTTCGCCGCTCCAAAGGTCGCAAGCGCGGCCACATCATCTTCGACGTCCCCCTATTGCCCGCCCTATAGCGGAATTCTGAACTCGATTTCTGTTCCCGTCGGTGGCACCACCACTCTTTACATTGAGCTCGGCGGCACCCTCCCGTACGACGTCACGTTCACGCTTTCCTCCGGGAATTCGGCGTATGTCGTCTTTGGCGATGAGGCTACGGGATTCGGGCCTACGGTCACGATCCCGGCAGGCACCCTTGACAGCCCCCCTTTCACGATCCAGGGCGTTAGCGCCGGGCCTACCTATATCCTCGCTGCTTCTCCCCAGTTAGGGGATATTGAGGATCCGGTCGCCTCCTGGAACGTCACGAACGCATCCGGAACCGTGACTCCTGTGCAGCTTCTCGACGCAAACAACCTCACGACCGCTACTGACTCCTACCCCTCCTGCGTTTCTGCGGCAGGAATTGTAAGCACGGACCCGACGACGCTCGCGGATTGCGGCATCCCGATCAAGGGCGTGGCGGCCGACGGGGTGAGTCCCGTACTGCTTCGGACCGTGGCGGGCTTGAAGGGCACTGCGTGCTTCACGCTAACCACCACCGGCTCTCTAGCGTATGGAAATGTTGCAACCCCAAGTATGGAGGCAACAGGCGTGCAGGGTCTGTTCTACGCGTTTTCGATGTATACGCCCCCCGACGGCTACGGGGACCCGAGCGACTCCCGCACGCTCAACATACAATTCGATTTCTTCCTTGACGGCGGTCTGACCAATACAAGCACGATCAACGTTACGACGACCCTAGTTCGACCCCCGTTGGTTTTGATTCACGGTGTCTGGTCGAAATCGAGCATATGGAACGCCGCCTTTGTCAGGGAAGGGACAGCCGGTTGGTTCAGCGGCGCCCCGAAAGCGGCTTGGTATACGACGAACCCAGCCAATTACTCAGGTACGGCCGGCCGCCCTTTCACGACGAATGAGGTTCTTCTAAGCTCATGTTGTCTCACCGGGCAGCCCCCACAAGGCTTCATCCCGGAAGCGCTCACCCAGATTCGTGGAAAGGGATACGCCGCTGCGCAGGCCGACGTAATCGGCCACAGCATGGGCGGGAACCTCACGCGGTTGTACTCTACCCTGACTTCAGGCCCATCCGCATACAAGCGACCCGACAATCTCAACCTGGGCGACGTCCATCGCCTGATCACGTTGGACACGCCCCACTTTGGCTCCAATTTTCCCAACCTGATCATAGCTCTGAACCAATCCACTCCGGGCCCGACTGCACCGACGGTTAACAGCATCACGGGGGGAGATATTACCCAGGGAGCAGTCTGCGATTTGGCGCAAAACAGTAAGGGGCTTACGGCACTGAACAGCCCGACCAACCTCACAGGTCAGTTCATCACCGGCACAGGGGGGCCCGCCGGATCAGCAACCGTACCGGCCCTTTGGTGGGGAGGAGTATTTGGCTTTGTTGATAGCTTCGAGGCGGCCCTCACGGCGAAGGTGTGTGATGACCCGGATGACCCGGACTGTGGCATAAACTACCTCTTCCCGCAAACAACGGTCAACGCCTTCCGTTTCCGGGAGCTGAACGACTCAATCGTTCCGATTTCGAGCCAGCAAGGCAAATCGGCGGGGACTTCGATCAACTTCTCACACGCTCTCCATCAGCACATTCCGAACATCCCCGGTGTGCAGCGAGGGATCATGGACGACCCCGCCGTCGCAACCGAGGCATTCGCCATTCTTGATGGACCGATCACCGGACTGATCAACCCACTGCCCGCCGTCGGCTCGCTTGGGACCGGAGTGTCGATCAGCCCGACGCCCGGGCTCGGGCCGACGGTCGATGCAGCCAACTATAAGGATCAGTGCTCCCCGGGTGGCCCCTTGTACCCGGCTGCGCCATCAACGAGGCCGGCTGCCGAGGGGTCTATTGCACAGCGCTCAGCACTTGCACAGCTTGTACCATCTGTGACGCGCCAGACAACACCAGCCTCCGCCATAACCGTCACGTCGCCTGCCGCAGGCGCCAGGCTTAGTTCAGGAAGCACACTGTCGATTACGGTGTCGGTCGCCGCTGGTATCACGGTGAATGGCTATGGCGTGACTATCTCCGGGATTGGAGTGTTCCCTGGGAGCGGTTTAACCGTAGGCGCCGGCGGGAGCGCGTTCCAGGCTAGCACCGTTCTCACAGGTATTAGCGTGGGACCGTTGACGATCCAACCCTACATCTACGACGGCACCAACACCTTTGTTCTGGGGACGCCGATCACGGTGGTCGAGAACTACAGCGGCGGCACTTTGACATCGGTGAACCTAACGAGTCACAATTTTCTGACGCTGTCGCCGGGGGCTACGCAGGTACTGTTTCTCATGGGCACTTACTCAGACGGTTCCGGTCCGTTCGACATCTCCTCGTCGCTGTTGGGTACGATCTGGTCTTCAAGCAATCCTTCCGTGCTCACGGTGGATCCGAACGGCAACGTTACCGTCGTGGCCACGGGCATCGCCGTCGTCACGGCTAGGAACGGGGGTTTCACCGACTTTGCTAGCTTCGTGGTCGAAAATCCCGCCTCGCCCCTAGCTCCGATTGACTATACGTCTCAATTCACTATCCAAGAATCGGGCATTCGGTTGAACCGCAACACGGGCTTCTATGTCCAGACCGTGACACTTACCAACACCTCAAGCATACCGTTGGCCGGACCGGTTTACCTAGTCGTCTCCGGGCTCCCCTCGGGTGTCTCTCTCATCGGGATCAATGGCGTGACGGCGAACATTCCGCCGGTTGGTAGCGATTATTTCACTCTGCCCCTAGCTGGCTATAGCCTGGCGGTGGCGCCCGGCCAAGTCGTGAGCCTCCAATTCCAATTTCTCGACCCGAGCCAGAAGGCGCTAAGCTACTCGCTGAAGGTGATGCGAACGTCGGTGGCGCCGTGATGTACACAAGGACGAACTCCATCATGAAAAACTGCACCAGGATCGCACAAGCCGCACTGTTGAGTCTGCTGGGAACGCCGCTGCTGCAAGCGGGCCTTCTCTCTTACGACGTAACCATCGACACAACGCTGCCCGCGAACACCAGCGGGTACATGGATTTCAACCTGTATGGGGGTATCCCTTTCCAGGACAACGTCGCTACTATATCCAACTTCTCGAGCGACTCGACTCTAGGAACCGGTGCCGGGTTTGACGACTTCAGCGGTACATTGAAGCCAGGTCCGCTTCTGCTGACCGCCGATGCCTTCGATAGCGAATGGCTCCAGACGGTCAGCAACTTCGGCGCTATCACCACCTTTGTATTGAATGTCACGACGACTTACACGGGTGGGACACCGGATTCCTTTGCCTTTTTTCTGCTCGCCTCGACTGAAACCCCGTTTCCGACCTCCGATCCGTCGGGCGCGGATTCGATTTTCGCGGTCGACCTTACAGGAGGCAGCACAACCCCGCAGGTTTTCACGTCTACGAATGGCACATCGCAGTTCACGGCGACGGTCACGCCGATCACTTCCTCTACGCCCGAACCTAGTCCCGGACCGCCCATCGGGCTCGGCCTCGCGGTGATCCTCGCGCTTCGGTTTCTTCCCAAGAGAAGCCGCGGCATCTGAACGCCGATTCGAAGGCCTCCTTGCGATAGCGGGAAACGTATCTTGGCTGGGTGCGGCAGTCGCTCGGCGCTGCCAATCCTGCGAATATCCTCTCCTGCCTGGAACGCCTGGCGGTGTTCAAGAAGTTCCTGAGTTCGTCTGCCTGGCGCCGGAAGTATTTCGACTTCTGCGCGGGAAGCCCCGCGAGATTCTGCTGGAAGGTGTCCTCGTGCTCCGCAAGGATTTGGAGGAAGCGCTTCGTTTCCGCAATCCCATTCCGCACCGCTCAGCGTTGGGTGTCGCTGTATCGGCAGTTCGGTTTGGCCGCGCTGGCGCGAAAGAAACGAACGGACACCGGTCAGCACCGCGAGATTTCAGCCAAGCTCAGAGAGGTCATCGAGGGCATCGCCCTACAGAAGCCGCCGCTCACGGTTGCGATGATCTGCCGCCAAGCCCGGCGGCTGGCGCAAGATTTGGGAGCGCCGCCGCCGCCAAACCATCGTTGATACAAGGTTCCTGTCCCGAAAGTGTAATTGCACCTAAAACCCTTTCGATACAGTGGGTTC
>OBLU010000653.1_pt1 | contig 32349 bp, 25 predicted proteins | sample 1518681 | NCBI WGS metagenome assembly OBLU01 (sample SAMEA3539304, study PRJEB22396) | soil metagenome | biome: tundra; feature: field; material: soil | place: USA | collected 2010-05 | depth 0.15 m
CCTATTCATTCGGAGTGACGATGCTGAAACTAAAGAAGATCCACATCCTCGGCTTCAAGAGCTTCTGTGACCGGACGGAATTGACCGTGCCGGGAACAGGCATCGCCGTGGTGGTGGGGCCAAACGGCTGCGGCAAGTCAAACATCCTGGATGGAGTGAGTTGGGTCCTGGGCGAACAGAGCGCCAAATCATTGCGCGGCACGCATATGCAGGATGTGATCTTTTCTGGGACGCGCGACCGCAAGGCGCTGGGCATGGCCGAGGTGACGCTGACCCTGGTGGATCCCGAAGCCTTCGAGGGGCCAATACCCGTTGAGCCGGAGATGTTTGTGGACCACGATGGGCCGGTCGACTGGGACGAAGACGAGGTCCGCCGCCAGCGAGCCGTCGAGGCGGAAGAGATTATCGCCGCCGAGCAGCCGGGTCAGGTGCTGGATTCACAGGAAAGCGACGAAGACGGGCCGGATCAAACGCCAGCCGAGCCGCAGTCTGAGGCATCAGGCCTGGGGCTGCAAGCGGTGGTGCTGAAGATTCGGCGGCGGAAGTTTCAGCGCACTCCGCAAAGAGGCGAGATCGTTGTGACCCGGCGTCTCTTCCGCACCGGGGAGAGCGAGTACCTGTTGAACGGCAAGCTTTGCCGGCTGCGCGACATTCAGGACATCTTCATGGGCACGGGCCTCGGGCCGGAGAGCTACGCCATCATCGGGCAGGAGCGCATCGGTCAGCTGCTCAGCTCCAAGCCGCATGACCGCCGGGCCATCATCGAAGAGGCGGCGGGCATTACCCGCTTCAAGAACAAGAAGCGGCTGGCCGAGTTGCGTCTCGAAAGCGCCAAGCAAAATCTTGCCCGCGTGGACGATATTTTCGAAGAAGTCACGCGGCAGATGAACAGCCTCAAACGGCAAGCGGCGAAGGCGGAGCGTTTTGCAGCCGTGCGCGACGAGTTGCGCAGACGGCTGCGGGTGGTCCTTGCCAGCCGCATGGCATTGATGGATACGGAGCAGGCCAGGCTTGAGCAGGAAATCGCTTCTCTCACCGATCGGATCAACGGCTCCGCCGCGGAGATTGGCACTCTGGAAGCCAGCCAGCACACGCTCACCGAGCGCGGATATGAGTTGGACCGTGAGGGCCAGGACGCACAAAATCGGGCCAGCGAAGCGGCCGTCGAGCTGGAGCGGGCCACGGCTCGAGAGCGCGGCAACGCTGAACGCGTGGGCGAGTTGGAGACGCGGATCACTGTGGCCGGTGAGGAGCTGGAGCAGACACGAACGCAGTTGCACGGCATTGCCGAGGAGCGGTCGCAGCAGCACACGTTTCTTCAGACGGCGGCTGGAGAAGCGAAGGCCTTTCGCCAGCAAGTAGAAGCGCGCCAACAGGAAGCACGCACGGCAGCTGAAGAGGTCTTTGCCGTGGAGCGCCAGTTGGAATCAAGCCGCCGCCACGCCATGCACCTAGTGACCATGGCCGGGAACGCACGCAACCATACGGCTCAGGGAGAAGAAAGCCTTGCTGCCCTGGAGCGCGAGGCCGAACGGTTGGCGTCGGAGATTGGCCAGGCACAGAATGAGCAGGAAAACCTGGGCGTCGAAAATGGCCAGGCGAGGGCTCGTTTTGAATCTGCGGCCGAGGCGCTCAAGCGGCTGGAGAGCGAGATTGCGGCTCTTCGCGAGGCATTGCAGACACAGCGGACTGAAGAGAATGCACAACGTACGCGCGCCAACCAACTGCGCAGCGAGCAAGCTACCGTGGCCGGGAGGCACAACTCACTCGAGGCGCTGATTCGCGATCACAGCTACTCCAGCGACACCGTGCGGCGGCTTCTCAAGCCCGGTGCGCTGGGGCCAAACATGGCGCCAGTGGGTACACTGGCTGATTTCCTTGAGGTCAGTGGCGCGCATGAAGGCGTGGTCGATGAGTTCCTGCGTGAGGAGCTGAATTATGTGGTTGTGGAGAGCTGGGTAGCTGCCGAAGAGGGCGTTCGCCTTCTCAAGTCCGGCGTTGATGGCCGCGCCACGTTTTTGATCCACCCCTCTGACCGAACACCGAGAAGCGCGTTGTCTGCAGGTGACGAGTCGATCAGTGGCCCCGGCCTGACCCCGCTCAGGGACTCAATCCGGGTTCTGAATGGTTTTGGACGGTCCCTGGAGAAGATTCTGCCCAAGATCAGGGATGGTTACCTGGTTGAGGATTCAGGCGAAGCTCTGCGGCTCTCCTCGCGGTACCCCAAAGGCTTCTTCCTGACCACGGAAGGGGAATGTTTCCATAACGAGACAGTAACTGGCGGAAAGCCTGCCAGCGAAGGTCCGCTGGCGTTGAAGCGCGAGTTGCGCGAGACAGAAGCCCGGTTGGCTGGTTTGGAAACCGGCCTGGCACAGGCGGAGGCAGCCGCGGCGGCGCTGACCAGGACCATCGAAGAGATCACGGTCCAGCTGGAGGCGCGGAGCAGCGAACGGCGGCAGGCAGAGACCGACGCCGCAAATCAGGGTGCTGCGCTCAAGCAAATGGAAGGCGAGGTCCAGCGCATTGAGCGGCGGCTGCAGGAGTGGACCGCGCAGGCCGCTCGCAACAAGGACGCGCGCGAGGCCAAACAAATTGCCATCAGTCAAAAGCGCGAGGAGACCCAACGTCTGGAGGCCGAGCACGCACAGGCCGAAGCTGGCCTCGACGCGGCGCAGGTGGAATTGGATGCCCTGCGGCACAGACGTGAAGGCTTGCAGCAGGAGGCGGCTCAGGTCACCGCGGAGCTGGCAGGCCTTGAAGAACGGCGGCGCGGCGCGGAGGCGGCCTTCCAGCGCATCGATCGGCTTTATGCCGACCTTGAACGCCGTGTACTGGCCATCGAGCAGCAGCGGATCGCTGCGGAGACTGAACGCGAACAGCGCATCCGCGAGAGCGCAGAGTTGGCGGTGCGGCAAAAGGAACTGGCGGACGTGCGCGCCGAGGCGCTTGCCCTGGCGCAGACGCTCGCTGCACAGTCGCAGGCGGTGCGCCAGCAATTGGCGGCCATGGAGACACAACTGAAGACAGGGCGCGCGGCACTGGACCAGTTGCGCGAAGATCGTGCCACCCGATCAAGCGAAGTGGCCAAGCTGCACTCGGACCTGGAGCACCTTGAGGCAAGCTGCCTCACAGAAGTCAACATTGACGCCCAGGCATTGCGGGCCGATGAGTTGATCGAGCGCCAGGCTGACGACGCTCTTGCAGCCGAAGAGGAGACCTGCCGTATACTGCGCGACCGCATTGAGCAAATGGGCCCAGTGAACATGATGGCTCTCGAGGAATACAAGGAGACAGCCGACCGGCATGGATTCCTTGAGACGCAGCGCAAGGACCTTATCGATTCCATCGAGAACACGCAGGAGACGATCAAGGAGATCGACCAGATCTCGCGCACAAAGTTCGACGAGGCGTTTGCCAGGATTAACGAGAACTTCGCGCACGTCTTTTCGCGCCTGTTTCAGGGCGGGCAGGCCTTCTTGCGGCTCACCGACGTTGAAAACCAGGCTGAGAGCGGCTTGGAGATTGTTGCATCGCCGCCGGGGAAGAAGCTGCAGAATGTCCTGCTTCTCTCGGGCGGTGAAAAGGCGCTTACGGCACTGGCGCTGCTGGTAGGAATCTTCCAGTTCCAGCCGAGCCCGTTCTGTGTGCTCGACGAAGTGGACGCCCCCCTTGACGAGACCAATGTTGGCCGCCTGGCCGACTTGCTGCACTCCCTCAGCAAGGACACCCAATTCCTGCTGGTGACCCACTCCAAGCGGATGATGCAGGCAGCCGACATGATCTTCGGGGTGACCATGCAGGAACTCGGCGTCTCCAAGGTTGTGAGCGTGCGCCTGCGCGGCAACGAACAGCAACGCGCAACGGCTTGAGGCGCGGCTGCACATTTCCTCCTTGTGCCGTGGTGATCCAGTGACTGCGGATGAATTGGGGATTTGGCAAAAAAATTCGCCTCCGAAGGATCTCTTCTCTTCGGAGGCGCTTGCTTTGCACAAGTTAAAAGAGGGGAACCAGTAGCCGACGCTGGAGGTCGGTAGCATGCGGCTACTGGTGATCCCTGCACTAACGAAGCAAGCTGCGGCTTCCCCTTTCCACGGCTACTTCGTGTCGCCCGGCTCTAAGAGAGCGTTCGTACAGGCTCTCCGAACCATGTTGACAACTTAGAGTGTCTCTCATGTGGATTCTGCGTTCTGTGACGGCCGTCACAGGAGTGTGTGGCATTTTTCCACATGCCACTGACGCGACCATGAGACCATTTTTGTTCGCGCCATTACTGGTCAATCTTGACCACGAGCGCATTCTTTGCCACATTGACAAACCCAGGCTATCGCTGGAGAATCGGAGACTCAGCTCCCTCCAATGGAAGGCCTTCCAGTGCCATCACTCTTGACAACGAATTTGGGCGATATCCCCATGCTTGGCAGGGGAAAAGTACGCGATTTGTATGCTTTGGACAGCGCATTGCTCCTCGTAGCCACTGACCGTATTTCGGCTTTCGATCACGTGCTGGCAACCGGCATACCGGGCAAGGGCAAGATTCTCACCCAGATTTCGCTCTTCTGGTTCGACTTGCTGTCAGATATTGTGCCCAACCATCTGATCACCTCCGATGTAAACCAGTACCCCGCTATGTTGCAGCCCTACGCCGACCAGTTGGAAGGCCGTTCGATGCTGGTCAAGCGGGCAAACATGTTTCCCGTGGAGTGCGTGGCGCGCGGCTACCTGGCAGGCTCCGGATGGAAGGAGTACCAGGCAAGCGGATCCGTTTGCGGCATTCCGCTCCCCGGCGGCCTTCAGGACGGATCGCAGCTGCCGGAGCCGATCTTCACTCCAGCCACCAAGAGCGAGGGGGGCGCGCACGACGAGAACATTCCGTTCGTCGCCACTGAAACACTAATCGGTGCTGCCGATGCAACCCAACTGCGCCGGTTAACGCTGGATCTGTACAGGAAGGCCGCAGAACACGCCGAAGCTCACGGACTAATTCTGGCAGACACAAAATTTGAGTTTGGTAAAACGGCAGAAGGCATTATCCTTGCCGATGAGGCGCTGACGCCGGATTCCTCGCGGTTTTGGGAAGGCACGACCTGGAAGCCTGGCGGCGCGCAGCCTTCATTCGACAAACAGTTTGTACGCGATTATCTTGAAGCAATCCAGTGGAACAAGCAGGCCCCGGCGCCGAGTCTACCGGACGACGTGGTGGAGCGCACCCAGGCCAAGTATCTTGAAGCCTTCCGCCGCTTGACGGGGCGGGATCTAAACTTGTAGCGCAAGGACGGAGTAAAGCGTGACGTGGGTAGATTGGGCCATCGTGATCTTCATGGCGCTGTCAGTGCTGGCGGGGTTTCAGCAAGGCTTTTTCCGCTCCGTCGCCTCACTCGGCGGCCTGATCCTGGGGCTGGCGCTTGCGGCGTGGAACTACGGCCGTGTAGCGGCGCTGCTGAAGCCTTTTGTGCGGCTCGAAGCGGTAGCGGATACGATCGGCTTTCTGGCGATTGCCCTTTTTGTGATGGCGCTGGCCGGCGTGGCTGGCTCGATTTTGGCAAAGACGTTGCACAAGCTGGGACTGGGCTGCCTGGACAGTCTCGCCGGCGCAGTTTTCGGCCTTTTACAGGGCGCATTGTTGGTGACTTTGTGTATCTTAGTGGCTGTGGCCTTTTTCCCGAAGTCGCCTTGGCTGGTGGAGGGAAGGTTGCCCAAGCAATTCTTTGGGATATGCCATCTAAGCACGCATGTGAGCCCGGAAGATTTGGCCAGGCGTCTGCGCGAGGGACTAAGAATACTGGAAGAAGAGTCGCCCGAGTGGATGCATCCCGAGCACGGTTGATGGCAATCTAAACTTGCGCAGGAACGTAAAAAACAGGTACAGCTAATACAGGATCAAGAGGCAGACGTGAGACGAGAACTGGACAACCTAGTAACGCAAATGCATTCCAGCGGCATGCGCTACGAAGACGCAGTGCGCGACTTCAAGCGCCAGTATCTGCGCGAGGTATTGATTGCCCACCGGGGAAACCAGTGTAAAGCGGCTGAAGAATTGGGGATGCACAGAAATACGCTGAGTCGCGCCATGGCAGAGCTGGGATTGGAACTTGCCGAGGTGCGCGCCGGTCTCAAGCGTCCACCCCGCAGCGAACGTCCTTCAGATAGCGCGGTGAGGCAGGTCTACCGCCAAGGCTAGGGTCTGTTCACACGAGGACATGCTGACAACTTCTTCGACACATGAAGCGCGCATTGCAATCGAGCCGGGCTTCGCCTGGGATGCGCAAGATGCCTACCTGTTCGACATCGACGGAACGCTGTTGCGAAGCCGCGACCGCATTCACTTTGACTCCTTCGCCACCAGTGTTCAGCGCGTAACGGGATTTGAGATTACGCTGGCCGGCATCCTGTTGCACGGCAGCACGGACACAGCGATTCTGCGAGAGGCCTGCCATCAGGCTGGGGTTCCGGCTGCGATCCTGGAGGTCCGAATTGACTCCATCCTGGAAGCGATGCGGAACGTGGTGGCAGAACGGCGTCACGAAATGGACCTGGTCCGCATGCCCGGCATAGAAGAGACTCTGAGCCATTTGGCACAGCGGGGCGCACTGCTCGGTATCGCAACAGGCAATCTCGAGGTGATCGGCTGGATCAAGGTGGAGCAAGCGGGTCTGCGGGAGTGGTTTCGCTTTGGCGGATTTAGCGATCATTTTCCCATTCGATCGGAACTGATTGGACAGGCGGCCGACAAGGCCAGAGAACTGGCCGGCAAGGGAGCCAGCATTTGCGTGGTGGGCGACACTCCACGGGACATCGAGGCGGCTCGGGCCAATTTTCTTTCAGTCATCGCCGTGGCTACCGGCAAATACAGCTTTGATGAGCTGCTCAAATATCAGCCGGAGGTCTGCGCTTCGTCGCTGGCCGATCTGCTGGCGCAGCAACGGACTGCAGATTGAGAAGGCGCCGATTGCAGATGCGCGCGGAGATCGAGCCATGGTCGAGACGGAGGACCAACCTCTGGACAGCTGGGCTGATGCTGGCCGTGTTCCCCGCCGTCATTCAGGGCCAGGCAGCAAGCTCCATCCCATCGGGCCAGCAAACGCCACCGCAGGTCCCGACGGCAACAGGAAATAAGACGGCCAAGCTGCCATCCGGGAGCGACCGGCAGCGCGCCGTCAAGCTCTTTCTTGACGCGAGCAAGCTCTTCGAGAAGGAGAAGTTTGAAGACGCGGTGCAGCGGTACCAGGAAGCGGCCACGCTTGACCCCTCCAACGCCAACTACCCACTCGCGGCAGCGCTCGCCCGCAGTCATGCTGTAACGGCGCTGATCCAGGTCGCCGCCAAGGATCGGCTCCGCGGAGATAAGGCAGCCGAACGCGCGGCCCTGACTCACGCTCTGGAGCTCGACCCCAGAAACATCCAGGTCACCGAGCATCTCCACGAATTGGGCGATGACGTCCTGGGGCAACAATCCACCCCCCTCTACGAACAAGCGGCAAGCACCGTGGCACCGGCCGTGCCGCTTGCGCATACTACCGCAACGCAAGACTTCCATTTGCGCACCGATGGGCGCCAGGCAATCCAACAAGTCTTCAAGGCTTATGGATTGGATGCAACGGTGGACGACAGCGTCCGCCCCACACAGGTCAGGCTGGATGTGGATGGTGCCAGCTTTGAGCAGGCCATAGGAGTGTTGAGCCTGCTCACCAGCTCGTTCTACGTTCCGCTGGATGCCCACCGCGTACTGGTGGCCCGAGACACGGTGGAGAATCGTCAGCAGTTTCTGCGCCAGGAAGTGGAAACCATCTATCTGTCAGGCCTGACCTCGACGGAATTGACCGATGTGGGCAACCTGGCGAAAAACGTCTTCGATGTGCACCAACAGGGCGTGGATCCCTCAGCGGGGACCATCACGATCCGCGCGCCGGAGAGAGCGCTGAACGCCTTGAACGCCACCATTCGCGATCTGTTGGACGGGCGAAACCAGGTAATGCTTGAAGTGCAGCTGATCCAGCTTGCCCACGCCAACAACCGCAATACCGGGATTCAGCCGCCGCAGGCAATTTCGGCCTTCAACGCCTATGCCGAGGAACAGTCCATCCTGAACGCGAACCAAAGCCTGGTGCAGCAGATTATCTCTTCGGGGCTGGCCGCACCCGGCGACACCTTGGCGATTCTTGGCATTCTGCTGGCGTCCGGACAGGTCTCGAGTTCCTTGTTCTCCAACGGCATTGCCCTGTTCGGCGGCGGACTCACCCAATCCGCGTTGTCTCCGGGATCGGTAACGGCCAACCTCAATCTGAACTCATCCGACTCGCGTGCGCTGGATGACATGCAGTTGCGGCTGAGCGACGGCGAACCAGGCACCGTACGCTCAGGGACCCGCTACCCCATTCAGACTTCTTCGTTCTCCAGCCTGTCGGGCAACCTCCCCAATATTCCAGGGTTAACTGGCGCGGGAAGCTCCACCAGCCTGTCTGCACTGCTCTCCTCCTTGACCAGCGGCGTGCCGAATGTACCCCAGGTGGAATACCAGGACCTTGGCTTGACCTTGAGAGCAACCCCCCAGGTGATGCGCAACAAAGAGGTCGCTCTGACCATCGACATGAAAATCGATGCCCTTGCCGGTACCGCCATCAATGGAAATCCCATCCTCAACAATCGCGCGTATTCCGGCGTGGTATCGCTCAGACAGGGCGAGGGCGTGGTGGTCATCAGCGATCTGAACAAACAGGAAAGCCGCGCGATTAGCGGTGTGCCGGGAATCAGCGAGATTCCGGGCCTGAACAATGCCACGGACAAGAACACACAGAAGAGCTACGCAACGCTGCTGATCGTCATTACGCCCCACGTGATTCGCGGGACCCAGGCCGCGGGCCACTCACCGATGATGCGTGTCGAGCGGAGCACGACTGCGCGGTAGGTCGGTGGCATTGGATCGAGACGCTACCCTTGTGCGCCTGCTCCTGGACGGTTCTAATGTCCGAATCTGGAAGCTACCCAACCGATAATCAGGCCGCCGATGGCCCCGGTCCCGAGGAATGGAGCAAAGGTTTTGGTGATGATGGCGTCCGGGAGGCTCATCAATACTCCGAGCAACAATCCGACGGCCCAACCGGGCACGGGAAATCGAATATTTACAATCACAAATCCGATAGCAAACCGGGAGATAAACGCTGCGGGCATGGCCAAGCGCTTGTCAGTGAAGCTCATTGGAATCATCATCGCAACATCCAAAGCGCCAAAGATTAGCCCGCAAATTGCTCCCAATAGTATCCGAGACATTCCTTTTCTCCTCGCAACATCGTAGCCGCAAGTCAATTCAGAAAAGCGGTCGAACCAGATGAAGAGCAGAGCGGCCACTCTAAGAAAAGGCAAGGGCCAAGCAGCGATTTTGTTCAATCGTTGCTTGACCCTCAGATCTAATTCGCAATCGTTAAGGCATCGCTGCCGGCCAATGGCCTACTGGGTGATGCCGTCCAGCTTTTCCTGATACTCCACGATCTTCTTGATCACCTCGTACGGAGCCCCGCCAATTGGAACCTGGCGGCCGTTGATGACCAGTGTGGGGGTCTCGTTGATATTCAAGTCCTGGGCCAGCTTGACTGAGGCTTCAACCGAGGCGCCAACTTCCGGTGTCGAGGAGCAGGTGGCGATCTTCGCAGGATCGAGTCCGGCCTTCACCACGGCGCTGTTCAAGGTAAGCGTGGCGCCGTCTGTTGTGGCCAATCCGTCCTGGCCATCAAAAACTGCCGACGCGAATTGGAAGAAGGCGTTGCTGCCCCCCTGCTTGGTCACGCAGACGGCGTAGAGGGCCGCCTTCACAGCTTCAGGGTGGATCTTGGCCAGCGGATAGTTCTGAAAGGCGATGCGTGCCTTTGGGAAATCCACCGCCAGCTTGTCCATATTCGCTTGCACGTCCTTGCAATGCGGGCACTGGAAATCAGCAAACTCGACCATCTCCAGGTCCTTGGAGGCCGAACCGCGAAAAGGACCATCAGCGCGTTGTTGAACCATCTCGCGATAATTGGCGAACGGGTGATCGCCAAAGGAAATGATCTGGTCATCGGCGATGATGTGCTTTCCGTCGGCAAGCACAAAGAACCCGATTGCCGAGGGCTTCATCTTGCCGGTCTTGTCTCCCACAAGAATGACGACCTTGCTGATCCCCTCGACAGGAGTTTTGAGGATAGCCTGCACCTGCCATATGCGGTTCTCATCGTAGCCCCAACTGGTCTGCAGGAAGGCATTAATCGTCTCTTTTGTGGGCGTTGCGGCGGTGAAGTTTATCGGATCGGGCTTGGGAAACACGGGCGCCGCGGATGGCGCAGGCGCGGATGGGGCCGCGGCCGGCAAATCTTGCGCGGGCGCGGCTGGAACCTGCTGCTGGGCAGCGGCGAATACGCAAAGTGAAAACGCAACCAGCACGGCTACGCTGGAAAAACGGATGGACGAACGGATCAAGCTAATTCTCCTTATGTTGCATTACCAGGTTTATTGTGCCCTGTTTCATTTCGTACTGGGTCGGCGCACCCTGGCGGTCGCATCGACTGAAGGGTGATGAACTCGGGGTGCTTCATCCATGGTAATGCTTTGCCACGGACAAGCTCCCGGAATCTAGCTTAAACCTGAACCTTGACGGCAATCGGAAACCTCCGGCCCATGCCGAACGACTTGGAAGTAACCTTCAGGACCGGCGCGGCCTGCTGGCGTTTGTACTCGGAGCGTTCCACCAGACGTACAACCTGTTGGACCAGTTCAAGGGGGAATCCGTGAGCCTGGGCAATCCTTTCCGGGGTCTCATAGCGCTCCACGTAAGCCTCGAGAATCGGGTCGAGAACCTCGTAGGGTGGCAATGAGTCAGTGTCCTTCTGGTCCGGGCGCAGCTCGGCGGAGGGTGGCTTCTCAAGAATCGCGAGAGGAATCACCTCCTGGTCGCGATTCAACCATCGGCAGACTGCATAAACGCGGGTCTTGACCAGGTCACCGATCACCGCCAACGCACCCACCATATCGCCGTACAAGGTGCAGTACCCGACCGCCATCTCCGATTTGTTGCCTGTCGTGAGCACCAGGGCTGAGAACTTGTTGGAGAGAGCCATCAGCAGTCCGCCGCGTATTCTCGATTGGATATTCTCTTCGGTCGTGTCGACTTTCATTCCGGCGAATTGCGGCTCGAGCGCTCGCGTGTACTGATCAAAGAGACCGCTGATGCCGATCACCTCAAACCTGATCCCCAGATTGGCGGCCAGCTGCCGGCTGTCTTCAATCGATCCTGAAGAAGAGTAGGGGCTCGGCATCCCGACCGCTAGCACGTTCTCTGCACCCAGAGCGTCCTTGGCAACAGCCGCCACCAGGGCTGAGTCGATACCGCCGCTCAGGCCTACCAGAACCTTGCGAAAGCCGCACTTGCGGACATAATCGCGTGTACCCAGAACTAAAGCGTGGTAAGCGGCCGCAGTATCGTCCTCTTCCGGAGCAGGTGCAGGCGCCGCATCGGGCGGTGAATTGATTGCGGCAGCCAAGTCGATCACCACCAGGTCCTCCTTGAATGAAGCAGCCTGGGTAATCAGTTCACCACGCCCATCGAATGCAAGCGACGATCCGTCAAAGATCAAGCTGTCATTGCCGCCAACCTGGTTGCACATCAGCACCGGTATACCGTCTCGCCGCGCAATCGCCGCAAGCATTTCCCGGCGAATTGCACGCTTTCCGTGCCAGAAAGGCGACGAGGAAAGGTTGATGTGCACGGCCGGCCTTTGTTGCATCAGCTCTTCCATCGGATCGACCTTGTAAAGACGCCGCGCCCAGAAGTTCTTGTCGTTCCAGGCGTCCTCGCAGATCGTGATGGCCAGCCGGACACCATCCAGCTCGGCGACCTGCTGCTGACGGGACGGAGCAAAGTATCGTTGCTCGTCAAATACGTCGTAGAACGGCAACAGCCGCTTGTGCTGTTCAAGCAAGATGCGACCACGGTCCAGCAGAACCGCGGCGTTCACGGCAGGCTTGCCGCTCTCGCCCTCCGCCGGCAGTGCCACGCCTGCCACCACGGCGGTGGACAACTCTCTGGTTGCCAAAGCAAGTTCATTGACTGCCGTCAGGCAACGGGCTAGAAAACTGGGCTTTTCAAGGAAGTCCGCGGGAGGGTAACCGCAGATAACCAACTCGGAGAAGACGGTCAGCCGCGCGCCCAACTCAGCGGCCCGCTTGCTCGCGGCAACAATCTTTTCAAGATTTCCGGCGAAATCCCCGACGGTTGGATTGATCTGGGCCAGTGCAATCTTCACATACTTATTTTAATGCGCCGAAAAGAAGCTGGCGGCCTCTAGTTTCGAATCAGAGGGAACAGCATTTAATTGGAAAGCATCGCTTGCAGCCGCACGGTCCAACTCATTTTTCAAGTTGCGTCCAGCCCTTGTTTTCTCTGCCTATCTGGAGCACACCGAAAAGAATTGCGACGCCGACCAGCCCGAAAAGTGCCTGCGAGATGCTCTGTCCAATCCTCAAATTCACCGCAAACGTTAGAGCCGTCGTTCCTAAAACGCCGAAGAATCCCCATCTCTTCCACAGCAACAGCGCGACCGCAAAAATGATATTCAAGACGCTGCAAGCGGCGAGAACTGGAATTACCCAGTTGGGCGCACCTGGAACTGTCGGCCTGACTGCCGCCGACCCCAAAAGATAAATCGCAGCAATGATCGCGTTGGCGGCAATCATCAACGCCAACCAAGAAGTGAGGCATCCATGCCGTTCTTTTTCGCCATTCATATTCACTTCCTCATGCTCCTTAGTAGGCGCTCCGATGAACAACCAGCCTCTTTCGGAACATGATGCGATATTTGCTAGGAGCCGGTTCCAGCGAAGACGACAAGGATCGTGCGCACGATGATCTTGAGGTCAAGCCAGATGCTCCAATTGTCGATATAGGTCACATCGAGCGAGATATAGCTATCGAACGAGGGGTCCTGGCGCGCTTGCACCTGCCAAAGTCCAGTGATGCCCGGGGTCACGTCGAGCCGGCGCAGGTGGCCGAGCTTGTACTCTTGTACCTCGCTCGCCAGCGGTGGACGTGGCCCGACAATGCTCATGTCGCCCTTCAAAACATTAAAGAACTGGGGTAGCTCATCCAGCGAGTATTTGCGCAAAAACCGCCCTACATTGGTGATGCGAGGATCGTTGGATATCTTGAACAGCACTCCGTCTCTTTCGTTCATGTGCATCACGTCCGCACGGCGCTTCTCAGCGTCGCGGACCATCGTGCGGAACTTGGTGCAGCGAAAAACACGGCCCTTCTTGCCGATCCGCTCCGATGAGTAGAAGATCGGGCCGCGCGAATCCAGCTTGACGGCGATCGCAACAGCCAGCACCACAGGCGCTAGGGCGACCAATGCAACGATTGAAAAAAACAGATCCACGACTCTCTTGATCAAAAGGCCCATCTCAGGCACGTGGCCGCAATGGAGCGGAATGGTCGGGAACTGGCCAATGTATTCAATCGGGCTGTTCCAAGCCAGACCGTCGTACATGTCTGGAACCACGCGCAGGTCCACACCGTGAAGACGGGCTTGATCCAGCACAGTCTGCACAATCCCGCGCTCACACGGGGTCGTAAAAAAGATCTCATCCACAAATTGCTTGCGTGCATTCTGGAAGAGCGTATCGAGCGTTCCAACTATATCGCCAGACGAGGAGGTGAAACGGGAACTCGAACCGGGAAAGTCGATAAACCCCTTAAAGGTATATCCGAGATGCCGGATGCTTTCAAGGTGATGCCGGAGCGCATGCGCCTCTGGTCCGGTACCCAGGATGAGTACGTTGCGTGTACCCACCCCGCGGTCGAATCGCCTGTACAGAAGCATCCTGTAGATCAGCCGGCGCAAGCTGAGCGAAATGGTCACCAGAGCTACCGTGATCAAGACGATGCTGCGGGGAATATCCTGAGCGTGAACCAGGTAAAGGGTGCCGGTGAGCAAAAGACCAGAGGTCAGGCAGGCCTGCACACTGAGTCTTTGTTCATCCAGAAAGCTTGCTACGCGTGTAGGCGTGTACAGATGCATCCGCCGGCTGGTGATGAAGAGCGCGACGGTGAATCCACACAGAAGGGCCAACAGGATGCTCATCGAACGGCCGTGAATCAGCGTGCCGTGCCAGAACCCCCTGGCGCCTGCCAATGGCCCGGTATGAAACTCATAAAGTGTTGCAAGCACCGCGGCGACGAGGACCGTAACACCGTCCGCTATCATCCAAAGCTTGGTCGCTCCCCGTGAGCTTCGAGTGGAATACGATGGCGATCCACCCGCCCATTCAGGTGAGGAAGAGACTGAAGCTGAGACTCTTTGCCAGAATTCCGATGTCGCCATATTCGTTCCGCAGACCTCAAAAGTTCAGGGGGAGAGTGGAGCCAAGAGGCCCACGAATCAAGCTATCAAGAAAAAAGCACAAAACCGTGAGCGATGGAGAGATGATCCCTCTTGTCGTTGGACACCCATTTGCACTCCTGGGTTGCCTGTCTCGTCACGACCCATGCCGTAGCCAGCAATCAGCCCTGGTTGCGTGGTTGCGCCACAGCAGGACGTTCACAATCTGCGTTCCACCGCGTCCACATCTGACAACCAGAAAATAGATCTGGTCATTGTTTACAGACAGCGAATCTGTGTACCCCATGCAAACCGATTTCACCGCAAGATGCGGCCCAACCTAATGAAGGCGAAACTCGAACAACCGGGCCCTTGGAACCGCTTTCCTTGGGATGAAAACCAATGAGAATAATGCAATTATAACAAACCGAACACGATGAACATGGAGCCCGTCTGCTGTGGATTTCCCGGCAATCTTCGCTGTCAGTTTCCCGGAAACCCGACAACTTAAGGATAGCGCCGGAGTGCCTGTCGAAAGCAAGAATAAACTTAGGATTCTTAGGCTACTAGATGATAAATGCTTTACTCCAAAGGTAACAGGTAAGCGTCCAGTGTCAGGAATTGGCGAATGTTTGGGTCGGCAGATGCCATGAATTCCTGGAGCGGGCCGAAGAACTGGGCTCGGCCCTGATGGAGAAAGAGCACCTGGTCGGCGAGCCGCTCAGCAAATCGCATGTCGTGGGTGACAACAATGCTGGTGAATCCGAGCTGTCGTTTGAGACGCTGGATCAGATCTCCCAGACGGCGCGCAATAATCGGGTCGACCATGGTGGTTGGCTCGTCGTACAGCACCACTTCCGGCTGCGCCGCTAGCGCTCGGGCAATGGCCACCGCGCGTTTGCGGCCGGTGGAAAGGCTGGCCGGCAGAGTATCCACAACATCTTCAGCGCCTACAAGGCGGACCAACCGGTCAACGACTTGCTGTATCTGATCCTCGACCAGGCCACCCTTCTCACGCAACGGAAAGGCGACGTTCTCGCGCACGCTCAGCGAGTCGAACAGAGCGCCATTCTGGAAGACCATGGTCACCCGCTTGCGAATCGCCTGCATGCCCTCTTCGCTCAGGCCGTTAATCTCCTCGCCTTCGACGCAGATGGATCCTACTTGCGGCTTGAGGAAGCCCATGAGGATGCGCAACGCCACAGATTTGCCGACCCCGCTTCTGCCCAGGATGCAAAGGGTCTGGCCGCGGCTTACGGTAAAGCTCACGTCATCCAGAATTTTGCGTTCACCAAACCACATGGAGACGTGGCTGAACGAGACCATGGGGACCGCAGACCCATTGGCCGGCATCAGAACCGCCGGATCGGGTTCCGAGCCAAAGGCTTCGGGCAGCATCCCAGTCAGTTCCGGATTGGAGGCAAAATCAGACATCCCAATGGAATCAGATTACGCGATAAAAGTGAGGATGGTACTCATTCGCCAGACGAAGACCTTTAGGGGAGTTGACGTTCAGGAGCCAGCGGGCCGCGGGCAGACCCCCCGGATGCGCCACTTGGCCGGATTGAACCAGAGTCTCCACCGCAAGGACACTGATCGGCTGGCCGAGTCTTGCGGCAGCGGTTTGAAAGGCGGCAAAGCAACCCCGGCGCCCTGCCTGGAGCTCGCTCTCAAGCACGGTCAGGACTGCCCGATCCAACACTGCCGGAAATGTCTCCGCAAATCCATTGACGGACGGGACGGTCACCGGCGCGCCTGTAACTTTAGCGTGTGCAAGCAGATACAGAATCAACGAGCTCGGCAGAAGGGGCAAGTCAATGGGCAAGAACACTACCAGGCGTGCTGAGGTGGAGGCGAGGCCGGCACAGATGCCTGCGAGGGGGCCCAATCCCGGCACTGAATCCTGGACGATCGGCGCAAAATCCGCAATCGCAGATGATCCGCCGGCGAGAGACACAGCCAGGCCGGCAAGGCTCAAAGTGCCAAGGGCGTGCTCGGCAAGCGGCTGACCGGCGAACTGAACCTGCGCCTTGTCCTGGCCCATGCGGCTGGACTTGCCTCCGGCCAGGACAAAGCCCACGGCGTCCAGATTCGCGCCACGCGTCTCAGATCCCGTATCAGACCGAGTCAACGCCCAACTTCCTCCAGAAAGCGAATGACAGACTCGATTCCGAGTTCGAAATTTTTCAGATGGAACTTCTCGTTGGGCGCATGCAAGCCGTCGTCGGGCAGACCGAAACCCATCATCACGCTGGGCAGGCCAAGGTGCCGGGCAAAGTCACCAACGATGGGGATAGACCCGCCGGATCGGATAAAGACAGTCTCCTTGCCCCAAACCTCATGCAGCGCGTGCGTAGCCGCCTGGATGTACGGGTTGTCGACGGGAATCAGGCAGGGATCGCCGGAGTGAATCAGCCGCACCTCGACATCGACGCCGGCTGGCGCTATCCGCTCTACGTATCCCTTGTACAGTGCGAAGGATTTTGCCGGTGTCATACCGGGCACCAGCCGCATGGAGACCTTGGCCACCGCCTTGGCGGGGATGACCGTTTTGGCGCCCGCGCCGGTAAAGCCTCCGGAAATGCCGTGCACGTCGACCGTGGGCCGAGCCCAGGTGCGTTCAAGCACGCTGAATCCGGCCTCGCCCACCAGTTGTCGCGAACCAACTTCAGTGATTCGATACTGCTCTTCATCGAAGGGCAGGCTGCGCCAAGCCGCCAGCTCTTCAGGGCTGGGAGGAATGATGTCGTCATAAAAGCCGGGAATCAGGATGTGGCCGTCCTCGTCCTTCAGGTGGGCCAGAATCTGCGCCAGTGCGATAAAAGGATTAGGCGCCGCGCCGCCATACATGCCAGAGTGCAGGTCGGTCCGTGCGCCGCGCACTTCGAGCTCGGTGTAGATCATGCCGCGCAGACCGACGCACAGCGTGGGCAGGCCGGGCGCAAACATTTCGGTATCGGAGACCAGAGCAAAATCCGCCTTGAGCTCAGGCGGCCGAGAAGCAACAAAGCTTGCAATTCCCTCCCCTCCAACCTCTTCTTCGCCCTCGAGAATGACACGCACATTCAGCGGCAGCGCGCCGTTGGCGGCGAGCAGAGACTCAAGTGCCTTCATCTGCAAACATACTTGCCCCTTGTCGTCCACCGCGCCGCGCGCGTAGATGTTTCCATCGCGCTCCGTAGGCTCGAAGGGTGGAGACAGCCACTCGTCCAGTGGATCGGGGGGTTGGACGTCATAGTGTCCATAGACCAGCACGGTGGGCTTGCCAGCGGCATGCAGCCAGTCGGCATAAACCAGTGGATGGCCTTCGGTTTCAATCAGCCGCACGTTCTGCATGCCGATGCGAGTCAAATCGGCGGCCAGCATCTCTGCGGCATGACGGCAGTCGCCCTTGTGTTCGGGCAGAGTAGAAATCGACGGGATGCGCAGCAGGGCCTTCAGTTCAGCAAGAAAACGTGGTTGATTCTGACGGGCATAAGCAACAGCGGGCGAAGACATTCAAGGACTCCTTGCGATAGTTGTCGCAACCAAAACATAAAGTATAGGCCGACTGCGGCCTTCATCGTGGTGATCGTGGGCCGCGCTGGACCTAGTATCGGCCAACCGCAGGGTCAACTTCCGCCGACCAAGCGTCGATTCCACCCCGGAGCGACTGCGCTTGCTCAAAACCCTGGTTGCGGAGCCAGACTGTCACATTCATTGAGCGCATGCCAAGGTGACACACGACAACCAGACGCTCGTCGGGGTCGAGCTCCTGGTGGGCACGGGCCGGCACGTCGCCGATGGGCATCAGCAGGCTGCCATCGATGCGTGCCGTCTGAAACGCCCACGGCTCCCGCACATCGATCAGCCTGGCGTTGCCTTCGCCCAGCAGCGCAGCGGCTTCGGCGGGAGAAATCTCATAGTCCAACATGGTTTCAGTTTAGTCCTTCGTCTGATCTGCCTGCGTGAGGTGCCCGCCGACGCCGACGTTAACTGAATGCAATGGGCCAGCACGATACTCTTAGAAGAGATGCCTCCCATTCTCAACGCACAGTCCGTCACCAAACAGTTTGGCGCCAAACCCCTGTTTCAGAACATCTCTTTCACCGTCGAAGACGGTGCGCGGATCGGCCTGATCGGCCCGAATGGAGCGGGCAAGTCGACCCTGCTGGCGATCCTGGCTGGGCAAGTTGAGCCGGACTCGGGCGAACTCGCCATCCGCAAACGCGCCCGTGCCACCTATGTGCCGCAGGACTCGCGCTTTGCTGCCGGACTGACCATCAGACAGGTTTTGGAGCAGGCTCTTGCTTCGGCCCACGTGAACGAGTCCGAACGCGAGGGCCGGCTGCGTGAGCTGACCGGCCGAGCCGGCTTTGCCGACCTCAATGCCGAGGCAGCCTCGCTCTCTGGCGGCTGGCGCAAGCGGCTAGCCATTACGCAGGCCATGGTCATTGAGCCGGAGGTGATGCTGCTGGATGAGCCTACCAACCACCTCGACCTGGCCGGCATTGAATGGCTCGAGGAGCTGTTGACCCACTCCTCCTGCGCCGCCGTCACCGTGAGCCACGATCGCTACTTCCTCGAATCCACCTCAAGTGAGATCATCGAACTGAATCGAATCTTTGCCGACGGTCTGCTTCGAGTGCAAGGCACGTTCAGCCGATTTCTTGAAGAGAAGCAAGCCTATCTCGAATCGCAGAACCGCCAGCAGGAGAGCCTACGCAACCAGGTCAAGACGGAGATCGAATGGCTCCGCCGTGGCCCCAAGGCACGCACCACGAAGTCCAAGGCGCGCATCGACACAGCCAATGCGATGATCGGCCAACTGGCGGCAATGGACTCGCGCACAACGGTCAACACGGCCGGGATCGACTTTGACGCAAGCCAGCGGAAGACAAAGCGCCTGGTTGAATTCAAGGCCGTGGCATGCGATGTGCCGGGCGGCGAATCGCCAGAGGAGCCGGGCAAACTGTTGCAACCCCGTCGTCTGTTCACAGGCCTCAACTTCATCCTGACCGCAGGGATGAAAGTCGGCCTTGTGGGGCCAAACGGCAGCGGCAAAACCACGTTTTTGCGGTTGCTGCGCGGCGAGATTGAGCAGTCTGAGGGCAGCATTCGCCGGGCCGATACACTGCGGATGGTTTACTTCAGCCAAATGCGCGAGCTGGACGAAAGCCTCACGCTACGCCGCGCCCTGGCCCCGGAGGGCGACGGCGTGATCCACCAGGGGCGCACGATACACGTCGCCAGTTGGGCGGCGCGGTTCCTGTTTACCGGCGAGCAGCTCAACCAGCCAGTGCGCAACCTGTCTGGCGGGGAGAGGGCGCGTATCCTGATCGCAAAGCTCATGCTCGAACCTGCAGACGTTTTGCTGCTCGACGAGCCGACCAATGATCTCGACATTCCTACTCTGGAGATCCTCGAAGAGAATCTGCTCGACTTTCCAGGCGCGCTGGTGCTTGTGACACACGATCGCTACCTGCTGAACCGCGTCTCCTCAACCGTGCTGGGGCTTGACGGCAAAGGCCACACGGGACGGTTTGCCGACTATGCACAATGGGAAGACTGGATTGAAGAGCAGGATCAACTGGAACGGGGCGGGCTGGAAGAAGGCAAATCTGTGCGCCGGTCAGACGGTTCAAGTTCATCACAACGAACGGGAAGTGAGTCGTCGTCTGGTTCGGGCGCCAAGAAGAAGCTCTCCTACCTGGAAGCCAGAGAGTTTGCCGCGATTGAGCAACGTGTTGAAGAGTCCGACGCGCGCCTGGCTGCCGCACGCGACCGCGTAGAGCAACCTGAGATCGCAACCGACGCACCTGCTCTACAGGAAGCGCTGCTGGAACTGGATGCAGTGCAGCATGAGAATGACGCCCTGTACGCCCGTTGGGCGGAGCTTACTGAGAAGGCGGGATAAAGCAAACGTCCGCAAGTGGTTCCAGTGGCCGCCCCATGATTACCAAGCCATTTATAATTCGCACCGCGAAAGGATTGGTCTGGATGATGCGGATGAACACCATGCGGTTGATGCGGATTGCGCCGGTTATCCTTGCCGCGGCACTCGGAGGCGGCGCCACGGCACAGACGGTTTTGCAATCGTCTCCTGAGCCGGTGAACCCGCACGCGACTCCCGAGGCGCGCGCGCTGCTGGGTTACATCCAGTCGATCTCCGGCCAGGCCATCGTCACCGGACAGCATAACTATCCCAATGACGGTTCGCGCTGGACTGACCTGGCTTACGACCTGACCGGCAAATACCCAGGACTCTTTGGGCAGGATTTTGGCTTCTCCGCCGGGGACGACAAAGACTCGGTGCTTTCGCGACCAGCAATGATCGAAGAGGTCGAGCGCCAGTACCGTAACGGCGCAGTCATCGCCCTCACCTGGCACGAAGTGAGGCCCACGGACGACGAGCCTGTCACCTTCCACGACAGCGTGCAGGGCCACCTGACGGATTACGAGTGGAAGGAACTGCTGACCCCTGGCAGCCCACTCAACAATCGCTGGTGCGCACAGGTAGACGTCGTGGCGGGCTATCTGGCGCAGCTGCGGGATGCGCATGTGCCGGTGCTCTTCAGGGCCTACCACGAGATGAACGGCAACTGGTTCTGGTGGAGCGGACGACCGGGCAAAGACGGTTCGGCGGAGCTCTACCGAATGATCTACGACCGATTCGTGAAGGTTCACCATCTGGACAACCTGGTGTGGGTTTGGAATGTGAATGCTCCCAGCGTGAATGCCGGTACGATCGGGGATTACTTTCCCGGGGCCCAGTTCGCCGATGTGGTCACGATGGACATTTACGGCGAGTTCAAGCAGAGCTACTACACCAGCATGCTCGATCAGGCCGCCGGCAAGCCCATTGCGCTGGCCGAGGTGGGCTGGATGCCCAGCCCCGAAGTGCTTGAGCACCAGCCTCGCTGGACATACCTCATGACCTGGAGCGAATTTATTCACTCCGCCAACACGCTGGAACAGGCCAATGCCCTTTACCACTCGCCACGCGCTCTGAATCGCGACGATCCACGTCTGGCCGAGCCGATGAAGGCGATACGGAATGGCACGGCGCAGCGCAGCGGCGGACTGGCCGAGGCCGAGCCGGTGAGCCCCAAATCAACATCCGAGGCGAAGGTTCTTCTGGCACGACTCCGGGATGCCTCCGGCAAAACTCTGCTGAGTGGCCAACAGAATGGCCCCAATTCTCAAGGAGCAGAGACCGCTGCGGTGGTGCAGGTGACCGGGAAGTGTCCGGCAATCTATGGTGTAACGCTGCTGGGAGGAGTACCGAATCCCGCAAAGCCCGGTGCAACGGAAGTGAGTGGCGACCTGGTGCAGGAGCTTCTTCGCGCACACGCAGGCGGGGCCGATATCAGTCTCACATGGCTCGCTCCGCGGCCTACAGACAATGCGCAGGCGAGCCCAGGAGACCATCTGACCGACTTCGAGTGGAACGAACTGCTCACGCCAGGAAGCGCTCTGAATCAACGTTGGTGTGCGCAGGTGGACGAGGCGGCAGAAACCATGAAAGCGCTGCAGAAGTCGCAGATCACGGTGCTCTGGAACCCTTACCCCGAGTCCAACGGCAACAATTTCTGGTGGGCTGGCCGCAAGGGCAACCACGGCTCGGCGGAGCTTTATCGTCAGCTCTTTGACCGCTTGGTGAACCACAATGGCCTGCACAATCTGGTCTGGGTGTGGGAAGCTGGTCCGCCCGACTTCGGCCCCGGCGGCGCTGGATTGCTGAGTGACTTCTTTCCAGGCTTGCTCTACACAGATGGGCTTGAGATCCGCCTGAACCAGATCGAGCCATGGTTCCGCGCCGGGGATGCCCTGGCCCAAATCGCTGTGGGCAAGGTCATTGGCGTCGCGCTGATGGGCGATCCGCCACCGCCGGATGCTCTGACAAACCACTCAAGCTGGGCGTGGTTCATGGGGGGAGTTCAACCGGTCTCCGCCACGCGCGATGCTGCCCTGCGCAGGCTCTACGACGATCCACGCATCGTCTCGCTCACACCTCGGTAATGAATGGGTTGGAGAGTAGTCGAGCGTTGGAGCTCTGTGCCGAACCTGCCTGCGTGGTAGAAAGGTAAGTTATAGGATTGGCGGGTAGATGGAGAGCTCTGTAAAGGTCCTGATTGTCGAAGACGAACCCCACGCGCTGATGGGGCTTGCGGAGCTGATCTCCGGATGGGGATACCGCACCGAGACCGCGCGCGACGGGATCGAGGGTTGGGAGAAGGCTCTGGCTTGGGACCCGGCCATTGTGGTCACCGACCTGAAAATGCCCCGTCTCGACGGTATTGGTCTCTTGACCAAACTGACCGAAGAGGGATCGGGCCTCAGCGGCAACGTGGCCGTGGTGGTGCTTACGGCCATGGGCTCGGTCGAATTGGCCGTAGATGCCATGAAGCTGGGCGCCTACGACTTCCTGCAAAAGCCGATTGACGCCACCCGGCTTCGCACCATTTTGACCAATGCGACCCGGCAGCGGGATACGCAGATTGAGCTGGAAGTAGCGCGGCGGCGGCTGCGCGAAACGGGGGTCCTGGGAGCACTGGTGGGCAGCTCCCGGTCCATGCGAGCCATCTTTGCCCTGATTGAGCAGATCGCGCCCTCCAACGTTTCCGTGCTCATTACAGGCGAGAGCGGCACCGGCAAGGAGCTGGTGGCGCGCACCTTGCACGATCTGAGCCCACGCAAGGCGCGGCCATTTGTCGCCGTGAACTGCGCGGCCATTCCTGAGACCCTGATTGAGAGCGAGATATTCGGGCACGAAAAAGGCGCATTTACCGGCGCCCTGGATCGGCGGGCAGGCTGCTTCGAACTGGCCGAGGGAGGCACACTGCTGTTGGACGAATTGGGTGAGATGCCCGTAGCCACGCAAGCCAAGCTATTGCGCGTGCTGGGAGAGCGCAAACTACGCCGCCTGGGAGGGCGCACGGAGATAGGGGTGAACGTCCGAGTACTGGCCGCCACAAACCGCGACCCCGCCGAGGCTATCGTAGACGGACACCTGCGCTCGGATCTCCTTTACCGGCTTAACGTATTCAACATCTGCATGCCGCCGCTGCGCGAACATCTTGACGATGTTCCGGCCATGGTCGATGCCATGCTGAACGAGATGAATGTGAAACATGGCCGCAGTGTTTCCGGCGTCGCTCCGTCCATGCTTGATCGGTTGTTGGCCTATGACTGGCCAGGCAACGCCCGCGAGTTGCGCAATACCGTCGAGCGCGCGGTGATCCTGTGTTCAGACGGCGCGCCGCTGGATGTCGGGCACCTGCCTCCGGGCTTTGGGAAGTCCAGGATCCCATTGACACAGGCCTTGGATCCAAGCGTGGTGCCGGTGCGCGTGGGATCGACCGTGGACGAGGCCGAACGGCTGCTGATTCTGCGCACGCTGGAAGCTACAGCGCAAAACAAGACGCGCGCCGCCGAAATTCTGGGCGTGAGCCTCAAGACCCTGCACAACAAGCTCAAAGAATACGGTCGCACACGAGAAGAATCCTCAAGCTAATCTATGCGCCTGAAAACCAAACTCGTTCTGGCCATCACGACCCTGGTATTCCTCATCTCCGGATCGCTTTCGCTGGTTTATGTCAGCCAGCTTCTCCATTCGGCTATCCAGCAAACTTTTGACACCAACAAGATGGTGGCGAACCAGATTCAGTTTGCCCTGCGGGATGCTCTAGAGACCGGACTCAAGGATCAAACGGTCGATCCCAACAATCCGGCCCAGTTGCGCAATCTTGAGGCTGATGCCGTGCGGAACAATGCGGGGCTGCAGGCAGTCATCGAATCGGTCAACCGGTATTCACTCACCGTGTATGACATCGACATTGCGGACAAGCAAAACAGTACGCTGCTGAGCACAAACCCCGAGAACGAAGACAAGCCGCTGCAGCCCCGGCCAAACTACAGCCAGCTGCTCGACGCCAATCCGATTCAGTTGATGAGCGCGGTCTACGGCCCACCCAGAGTCTTTGATGTGGAGGTGCCGTTAGAGAGCAATGGCGAGCCGTTTGTAACGGTACACGTTGGGGTTCGGACTACTCTGCTCCGCGCTTTTTATGCGCCGTTGCTAGCCGCGGCGCTGACTCTAATGGGGTTTGCGCTCCTCACGGCGTTGGTGGCAGCCTTCCTGCTAAGCAACATCGCCCTCCGGCCAATGGAGCGAATCAGCGCGCAGCTCGATTACTGGGCCGCGGCCGGCGAGGCGGCAGGCCCGGTGGAAGGGCCTGGCAAGCAGAACAATGAGGACATGGCGGCGCGCGTATCGAGCAAGATTGAGCGCTTCGGACAGCGCATGCGCAATGTGGAAGAGGTCTTCTCTGCACTCAAAGAGAACCTCGATCAGATTCTCGGAAATCTTCAGGACGGAATCCTGCTGTTCACCGGGGACGGCCGCGCGGTGCTTGTCTCAGGGGCAGCACGGCGCTTTCTGCCCATCGAACACGACAGTATTCTGGGTTTGCATATTTGGGAGGTTTTCAACCGCTCGACGATACTCGGCCGAACTCTGCGCGAGGCATTCGATGCCGGCATCAACATGGTCCAGGAAGAGATTGTTACCGAGACCGGGAAGCGGATTCTGGCCTCGCTGGACTTTATTCACGACGACAATACACCGCAGGGACTGGGCGCATTGATCACCCTTCACGATCTGGAGTCGGCCGAGGAGATCGAGTCAGAGCTGGAACTCTCGAGGCGCATGGCGGCCATCGGCAGGCTCACCTCAGGCGTGGGTCACGAGGTCAAGAACCCGATCAACGCCATCGTTGTGCATCTGGAACTGCTGAAGAGCAAACTGGGCGATACGAGCGCGCCGGCAGTTCGTCACCTGGACATTATTGACGCGGAGATTCACCGCCTGGACCGAGTAGTGCAGATGCTGGTGGACTTCACCCGCCCGGTAGAGCTTCAACTCCGCGAGCAGGATCTGCGTTCAGTGATTGGCGATGTGCTGGCGTTGTCCACAGCGGAGCTGTCAACGCATCACATTACCCTCGTCAGCCATATGTCGCCGCATCCGCTTATGGCCAATGTTGACGCCGATCTGATCAAACAGGCAACGCTCAACGTGATTCAGAACGGCGCACAAGCCATGCCCGATGGCGGTACGCTCGACGTGGCCCTGTCTGAGGATCGCAAATTTGCGGTGCTGCGCATCTCCGATCAAGGGTCCGGTGTTCCGGACGAAATCAAGGAGAAGATTTTCGACCTCTATTTCACTACCAAGACCGGAGGAAGCGGCATCGGCCTGGCCATGACCTACCGAATTCTCCAGTTACATCACGGCAGCATCGAAGTACAATCGAAGCCAGACCGTGGTACGGAATTCCTGCTGCGCATTCCGCTTGCCGCCACGGAATGGGGCCGCCGGCATCTGCAGCCGGCAAGTATTTAACGTGAGAAAGGGCTTGTAGGATGAAGTTGCATGCCAGGAATATCGCATGGCTGCTGCCGTTCCTGCTCACGGCTTGCTTCCATAGGACCCATCCCTCCAAGGCGCAGCCATATTCGCCACCTCTCAGTTCCGTTCCCAAGCCCTCAACGACGGCTGTTGAGCTGCCCCCCTCTGTGACGACAATTCCCAGCCAGCCGCTCGCGTCCGGCGCAGAAGTGCCTCAAGGCACAAAGCCCCCAGAAAAGCACAAGAGGCGGGTCAAGAATCCTCCGCCAACCGCAGACAATTCCCAGCAAGCAGCGAATAACACCCAGCAGGCACCTGTCGAGACCCCGGCAGTAAGCGCCATCGGTCAGCTCTCCACGGGCGATCCTTCCGATTCACGACAGCAAACGCTCACTTCAATTGCGGCCACTGAGCGCGGATTGAATGGGATCAACCGGACCTTGAGCGACCAGGAGCAGAAAACAGCAGCAAATATCAGGGAGTTCCTCAAGCAGGCCAGGGAGGCGCTGGCTTCGGGCGACGTGGAAGGCGCCCGTACATTGGCCGCCAAGGCCAAAGTCCTGCTCAGCGAACTCGCCGGTACCTAGGTCCTGTCACAAGCCACTACCGCTCGCCCCAACTCAGCTTGCTGCGCAGCGCCTCAAAAAAGCCGCTCTCGCTCACACGGACCAAGTTGACCGTGTAGCTCGACCGCTGACAACGCACCTCGTCGCCCAGGTTCAACACAACGGCCTTTTGACCGTCGACGGTCAGCAGCGCCTGACTTGGAATCCCTTCAACCCTAACAGTAAGCAAGGCATCGCCGCGCACCACAATCGGCCGCAAGGTCAGCAGGTGAGGGCAGATCGGCGTAACCACCATTGCATCCACGTCCGGAGTAAGGATGGGGCCATTGGCGGCAAGCGTATAGGCCGTAGACCCGGTTGGAGTGGAGACGATGACGCCGTCCGCGCGGAAGCGAGCCACCTTCTTCCCGTCAAGCTCCACCGCGAATTCACCCATGCGGGCAATATCGCCCTTGGAGACAACAACGTCGTTCAGCGCTTCAAAGCTTGAGTGAAGTGCGCCGTCGCGCCAAAGTGCCGCGTGCAACATGACCCGCGCGTCCAGGACGTGGCAATCGTTGCACCAACCTTCCAGCGTTGAATACAGATCCGCTAGTCGCACTTCGGTCAAAAATCCAAGAAAACCAAGATTCACACTGAGGATCGGCGTTCCGCTGGCTGCAAAGATGCGCGCTACCGAGAGCAGCGTACCGTCGCCGCCCAGGACGATGACCAGACCCGGAGCCCAGGAAGGCATCTGCGTCCGATCAACTGCCGGCGCCGCCTGGGTGTATTGGCCGCCTTCCAGGTCCAGCAGCGGCTCGTAGCCGTGCTGACAGAGCCACCCGATCAACTCCGGCAATAGCCGGGCCAGCTCTTTCTTCTGCGGTTTGCAAACAATCGCGACGCGAATCATGCGGTCCCAGTGTACTGGACCAGCTGCGGCGCGGCCAACAAAGCGCTCGATACTCCAACGAGAGTGTGGGAGCGAACGCCGCTAGCGCCGCCTTGCGTAAAGCAGAAACTCATGGTTGCCCTCCGCGCCGGTAATCGGCGATGGAATGGTCTCGACCACATTCCAGCCCAGCGATCGGACACAATCGGCCACCTTGTCGATGGCCAGTTTGTGCGCGTCGGGAGCGCGGACGATGCCCCCTTTGCCGATGTGTTCTCGCCCAGCTTCGAACTGCGGCTTGACCAGGATCACAGTCTCAGAGAGACTCGGCGCCGCGGCAAGCACAGGCGCGAGCAGCAACGTTGCCGAAATGAAGGATACATCCATCACCAGGAGCGTCGGCTCGGCATTTCCCTTCTCGGCGGCAAGAGCTCCGGCTTCAAGAAACCGTGCATTGGTGCGCTCAAGCAGGCTCACACGCGGGTCGTTGCGCAGCTTCATCGCAATCTGCCCGAAGCCCGTATCGATTGCTGTCACATGGACGGCGCCATGCTGCAGAAGGCAATCCGTAAATCCACCGGTTGAGGTCCCCACATCGATGCAGGCCCTTCCATCGACGGAAATCTGCCAGTGATCCAGCGCTCCAGCCAGCTTGAGGCCGCCGCGACTCACGTAGGGCGGATCCTCGCCCAGCAACCGGACGGGCGAATCTGCTGGAACCGTCGTGCCCGGCTTATCAACCTTCTGTTCCCTGACCAGTACCCGGCCGGCGAGAATGTAGGCGCGGGCGCGGGCGCGGCTGGGAACAAGACCGCGCTCGACCAGCAACAGATCCACGCGAACTTTGGCGCTGCCCGTCATCTGTTCCATCGATTTACCCGCTCAACAAACAGCCAAAGGAGCTCTCCCCTGCGGGATTGTCCTTTGGCTGTCTCGATCCGCATCGGTAAAAATCGCGCTACGGCAAGGTCTGGCAGGTAACAAGACTTGCTTGTGCCGCTGGACCCGGCAGATAGCAGGGCTGACCATAACCCGGGACGCGGCTCACGTCGTTGGGATTCCCTGTCAAACCGTTTTGAGTGGTCACACGGACATCGACAATGTTGCCCTGCACCAGAACTGTCGTGTCGACAATGTCAAGATCGGTGCGCAGGATGGTGAGGTAAGGGCTGTCAGGCGAAGCCACGTAAACCTTGCCGAAACTCGAGTTCTGGGTGGAGACAACAGTGCGCGGATGGCCAATTACAGGGAGTGCGGCCTTTTCAACCGTGTGGCTGGATAGGTTTACGATGCTCACGGTACTGTCGGTCTGGTTGGCCGTATACGCGCGGCTCCCGTCGGCCAGCACTGTTACGCTGGCGGGATTGTTACCCACCGGAATCGTAAACGTTGTTCCAAAAGTCTGACTGTCGTTCCCGTACTCATCCATGCTCACATCAATGACACTGATCGAGTTGCCATCGTAGTTGGCCACAACCAGTTGGCTGGTAGCCGCGTTGTACTCCGCATACACTGGGCCGGCGTGAGCCAGGCCAGACGCAGGGCTGACTTTCAAGCTGGAGTGGCATGTCACCGGCTGGCCGCTTTGATTGACAAAAGGAATGCACGAATTCAGTGTGTTGTTTTGGCTGTTGATCACCGTAATGGTGTCATCTCCCCGGTTCAAGACAAAGAATCGCCTATCGTCAGGGCTTTGCACGGCGTAGACAGGGCACTTGCCTAATGGGATATTGGCGGAAACTGTAAAGGTCCCCGTCTCGATAGCGATCGCCTGACCCGTGGGCCCCGTCGTCGGCGAAATATTGCAGGCTAGAGCGCTGGAAACATTGCCCTGAGTTAACACATAATCGCGCTGGGCGACGATGCTTGGCCCCACGATCATGACAGGCGTAACCGCAACCGGAATGGCAAGCTTGAAGGATCCGGGAATCCCTTGAAACAGATCTACAACATTCCCATTCAGATCGGCCGCCCACAATGCGGCCGATGGGGAAAACAGGTTCACCGGCTGGGCCGTGGAGGCGAGCGTGGAGTAACTTACCTGCTTGGCCTGCAGAGAGGGGGATATCGGGAAATTGCTCAATGTGCCGTCGCTGTTGACGGTGTAGCCGTTGGAGCTGGTCTCGTCAATCGTGAAGGTGCTGGGACCGGGACCGATGGGCGCTTCAGCCAAAACCGAATCGCCGGAATAGTCGATGATGGTGGCGATGCCGGGTGTGGTGGGTGAAGGGGCCGAAACAACCACGGCATACGACTGCGGTTGCGCGGCCGGGCCATTGGAGTTCACCGGGGTAACCACCGGCCGATATGTGTTGCCGCATCCAGCAATCAGGGCAACTGCCGCAACGACCGCGCCCGCCTGAACCAACCGCACGCGCGTGTGGCCTGAATTCATGAAGAAAAGCCTCATTCAGTTCTTTCCTGCTTCCCTCGTGATTGTAAATCAGGCAGCCGGGGGTTTGACGCTTGCGAGGCGTGTAAGGGTATCGGCGCGAGCAAGGCCGCTTGATTCGCCGACGGCACTTTTATCCCGAGAGCGGCGATTCAGCGACCGACGACTTCAACCACCGCGGAATCAGGTCCGCTCCAGCCAGGATCGCCTTCGTGGGTAAGCTGTTGTTTGGCTTCGTCCCAGTGGAGCCGTGTGATGGAGCCCGCTCCCTTTTCGTAGGCATAGGACTTGCCGTCATCCGAGAAGAGTGTGAAGCTCGTATCCGCGCCGGGGTAGACGCGGACTCGGTCAACGGTCTGCGCCTCATGGGTGCTCTCGACCGGCGATCCCATTGGAATAATCGACCCTGCCCGCACGAACAGCGGGATGGTGTCTATCGGCGCCTGAACCGTGATGGTCTGGCCACCCTTCACGCGCTCCTGGGTCCAATAGTTGTACCAATCGGCCCCGACGGGCAGATAGACCTCGCGGCTGGTCGCGCCCTGCTCGGTGATCGGCGCCACCAGAAAGGCCGGACCGAACATGTATTCGTCGCGCAGATCGGCAACCTTTGTGTCGTTAGGGAAATCCAGCGGCAAAGCGCGCATGAAGGGCGCCCCCGTGAGCCAGGTCTGGTATCCCAGCGAATAGATGTAAGGCATGAGCCGGTAGCGTAGGCGAAGGTACTTCTCCAGAATCGGCTCGGCCTGTTTCCCGTAGGACCAGACCTCGTTGGCAGGGCGGCTGCCATGGGCTCGGAAGATGGGCAAGAACGATGCGTACTGGAACCATCGGGTGTAGAGCTCTGGGTAATCGTCGTAGCCGCCCACATTGGCGCGCGCATCCGATGGATCGAGCAGCGGCGGGTGTGCGGGGTGATGTTCCGCGGGCAGATACTGCCAGCCGCCGGTATCGTTGGACCAGTAGGTCAGCCCCGAGGCCGCGAAGTCGAGGCCGGTGGGAATCTGCCGCTTGAGCGTGTCCCAGGTGGGGTAGACGTCAGAAGACCAGAAGATGGTGCCGTTGCTCTGCGCGCCCAGATAGGCATCGCGCGAGAGGATCAGCGCACGCTTTTCTGGTTCATCCTTGCGGAAGCCTGCATAAAGCGCCGCCGTATGGAAAAGTGGGTACACATTGAAGAACTGAGTGCCGGGACCAATGTGGAAATAGGCTCCATTGGCAGGCAGGTCGGGCTCGGTCTCGTCCGCCCAGATCGAGTCGAAGCCTTTGCTCAAGATATTGTCGTGGATGGTCTTCCAATACCACGCGGCGGCATCGGGATTGGTGGTGTCGATGTCCGATCCGGCACGGTCGTAGGGTTGCCCGTCGATCGGTGTGCCATCGGCAAGGTGAATGAACCAACCCTTCTGGCGCAGTGCTGCATAGAAGCGATCTTCGGGCACAAAACGCGGCCAGACGCTGATCATGGTTTCAAAGCCCATGGAGTGGAGCTTCTGGTTCATGGCCGCCGGGTCCGGCCAGAACCTGGGGTCCATGTCCATCTGCCCCATCTTTGTGTAATAGAACCAGTCAACAACCATGACATCCGCCGGCAGGTGACGTTCACGATAGCCTTGCGCAACATCCAGCACTTCCTTCTGGCTGGCGTAACGCTGCTTGCATTGGATGTAGCCATAGGCAGCCTTGGGCAGCATGTGCGTGGGTCCAGTCAGGAGCCTGTAGCCTGCATAAATCTCGTCTGCGGTGGCGCCGGCGATGACGAAGAACGAGACCCGGTCGCCGACCTCTGACTTCCAGCGGGTCTGCTCGTTGAAGCCGGGCTCGATGATGGTCCGTGATGGGTTGTCCCACAACAGCCCGTAGCCTTTGTTGGTGACGAGGAAGGGCACGCAGGTGCTGGGAGCGGCCGGGGCGGTGTAATCCTGCCAGCAACGAACCGGGTGACCGCGATGGTCGAGGAATCCCTCATGATTCTGGCCCAGTCCGTAGTAGTGCTCATCGTCGGGTGACGCAAACGTCGCGCCCACAATGTAGAACTCGGGGTCAGTGGGACGGCGATCGTTGGCCACCGAGGCCGTTCCGTCCTTGTGATTGGGAACCGACTGCGACCAGCCCTTCATTTCCAGCAGCGTTTTGCCGTCTGGAGTGCGCAGCGTAATATGCGCGCCGGGCGTGGAACCGTTGAAGTATTTGCGGATGTCGATCTCTGTCTGGACCGGAGGATGGGCTGGCGGCAGATCTTTGTCCACGGTGGCCACGATCCGTCCGGACTGGAAAACATCTGCCTGCGCGGTCTGGCTGGCGGACCAGCCCGAGGCCGCCGGCGCTGCCACCACGCCATATCCCGGACCAGCCAACGCGGCCTCGCGATGGAGACTGAGCGTCACCCGGAGAACGTTTTCGGCGTATGGCTCCAGGACAATCGTCTCGCCCTTGCGGTCGAGCTCCAGACGCTGGCCTGGGGATTGTGCGGGAACAGATACTGTGGTCAGAACGATACCGGCAAAAACCGCAAGGACGGATGTAAACCTTTGCATGAACAACTCCGTGAATACGCAAATCTCAGTGAAAGCGCCGCGCAGATGAGTGTAAACCGATCCACTCATGCCTTCCCAGTCAATGGACTTTTAGGGCTTTCGGTTGATCCTATGCTCGGCAAACCCGGTCATTCATGGCGGGGTCAAGAGCGCACAGGGTTTTGAGGTCCCTCAAAGGTTATCTTCTTCGGACCGCAGTTTCGCTCTATATTCGCATAGTGGAGATCCAGCAAGCCTTCAAATACGAGATGA
>OBLU010000658.1_pt1 | contig 32258 bp, 33 predicted proteins | sample 1518681 | NCBI WGS metagenome assembly OBLU01 (sample SAMEA3539304, study PRJEB22396) | soil metagenome | biome: tundra; feature: field; material: soil | place: USA | collected 2010-05 | depth 0.15 m
AGAATGTTGATTGGTTCTCTTCTCAGTTTGGGCTTCATGTTGCGCAAAGTCATCCTGAAATGGCGGCTCGTAAAATAAGCTGGGGAAATGCACGGAAGTCTCTGGATTGAAGACTAAGCGGGAGCACTATGGTTCGCGATATGGACAACAAGTCACCCGGAACTCTGCACTACAACGTCCAATTTAAGACGGGGGCGCTGGCGAATCGCGTCACGAAGAGTGCAATGTGTGACATTAGACCAGCGGATATTGACTGGCTCTGGATTGTGGAGCAGAAGCGTCGTGCGACTGGAGGAGATTCCGACCACGCGATGCTGCCCACGAAGAAACCTGTGCGACAGTGAGCCCCGGAAAATCACAGCCGGGAATCAGACCCCAATGACAGTTGGATCATTGCGTACGGCAGCAATAGGCTTATCTCGCCTTGGGTAGCGACCTCGGTCAACGCGGTACCAAAGGCATTAAATCCAACTCTTTAGAGTACGAACAACTTCTGTATTAATGTTACTCTGCGTTCTGGTCTGATTCTGTTTTTGTCTCTTCTCTTTAGCACTGACCCGAGGAAACCAGAAATGAATACAAAATTGCACGCTCTGATCCATAGGGTGTACATCGCTTGCGAGACCTCGTTTGAGCGCGAGGAAGGTCAGGACCTCGTTGAGTATGCCTTGGTGGTTGCGCTCATTGCATTGGGCGCTGTCGCGGGCATGAATGCGTTGGCGGGCGGGATCAACACAGCATTCAAGGATGTCAGTTCGTCCCTTCTCAAGAACATCTAGCCAAGCGTTCATATTCTTTTCGTGATTGACGTTTCCGCCCAGTACCGACGTTGACTTGGCAGAGGCTGAACGGGTTCCGGCGTGCCGGAGCCCTCGGCAACGTAACCCCGTAACCCCTTTGCAACTGGATTCGGGCGTCTCTGCGCCGGAGTAGTCGATGCCAATGTAGCGGCGGAATGCTAGCATTCAAGTCTCATCTATCATTTCAATCAGAGTCAGTACGGTATCGTGTTTCGGTGCCTACCAAAGCCTAAAGAGAAAAACTGGAACGAGCGTGAAAGCGACAAAGAACATGCCCACTGAGAGGTCGAGTGGTACGATTACCAATCATGCCTAACGACAATTCATTTCAAATCGAGACTCGCACATTTCCGGATGTACGTGCGGAACTGAGCATCGGCATCGCTAGGGTAAACGTGACAACTGTTGCAGACCGGCTGCATGTGGAGTATGACAAGGGCAATACGGATGACGTTCTTGTATTCCCGGTCAACGGTCATCGCCAAGCGGTTAGAGTCAAACAGACCATGACTATCCAAAGTCCCACGCCAGCCGTTGAGGCGCAGGTCGCCTTCGGCGAAGAATTGAGCGATGCTCCTGTAGCAGTAGAAGAGGCGCGGCATCTGCTTGCAATTTACGACCTATTCGAAGGCCGCACTTATGCCGGAGATGAATGTTGAACCTAGGCTAGGCCATCCACCGTTGCTGTGGTGCAGGTACCCCGTGAACGGTCCTCGGGAGGTCGGAACTTCTCGCTGGCACTCGGAAGCGGAAGCACAAGTAACGTCACGGTTCGATAACCACTTCGTTGGTTTGGCTATCCAGCATCGCTGACTTGTGGCAGTCGCTGTGATGCGTCCCATTTCCGTACCTCAATGCGGCGGTCAACAAGGATAGGCACAACAATTCGCTTGATGAAATCCTTCAACTCCGGCGTAAGAGGCGAAGGTTGGGGCGATAGGGCACTCCGATTTGTTTCCACATCCATGACGTTAAACCTCGCCGCACCTGAGAGGATGATGACCGCGAATCAGGTCATTACCCAATAGTTTCGAGTTCTCTCAGCTTTCCGAGGCTGACAAACTTTATTTTGCGCTTCTGTGGTATCTCGCGGGTCTCACCGCTGAAGCCGACCCTCTTGCGAATCGAGGGTTTGTGGTGGACGATGAATTTCCCGAATCCGTTTAGCTTGAGGTAAGACCCGTCTTCCGCCAGATGCTGAACTAGCGTGTCCTCCAAACACGAGACGAAGACGTTCACCAGAACTTCTGCTTCCTTTTTCGTGGCTAGGCTGAGTGCCGCCTGAATCCGCATAACCAACTCTTCCATCCCGATCCGTGCTTTGGTCGTCATTGGAATGCCTCCTGAAGGGTTTCCCGTCCTCTGAGTCTGCAATGCAAGCTCATCGCTTCCTCAGCTTGGCGTATTGTTCCTCGGTGAGTTTCAGGAATGTTCCGCCCCTCCCAATCTCAATCCCATGATTCACCGCCGACCGGCTGTCTTGGTCTGTGGATCCTCCGCCGCGTTCTACGAGTTCAATCAGCTTGTCTGGAGACGCGAAATGCAGCTTGCGGGGTAGCGCAGTTTTGAGGTCGGCCTCAAGGAACTGGCAATGCCAGCCGTCGCGGCACTGGAAGGACAGATACACACGGTGAGCGTCAGGGTCGAACATGCTGAGACCTCAGCCTATGCGACAGTGAGCCCCGGAAAATGTCTGTTGGCAAGTACCGCCGCTTCGACCCGCACAGCGGACATTCGGCCATGATCCAAGTGTCTGGCATGGTTCCGACCGGGGCGGGGATGGTCTCGCCGCAGCCCTTGTACCGGAGGGTGAAGTCACAGAGCCGGGGTTGGGGCAAGTTCCACACTGGAACAGTATAGGCGAATATAAGGCGAAGATATGCACAGCCGGTTCACACCTTGTGTCGAAAAGCTGACCGTTCAAATCGCTCAACTTATGCAGTGAACAAAGCGGGTCAAGATGGTGAGGTGCCCGTGTCCAATTATTGTGCTAGTTTTGTGCTACTGAATTGCAACATATGCAGAATGAGCAGAATAAGCAGTGTTCAGAATCAGTAAGTTATTGATTCTAAACAAAAGTCGCGGGTTCGACTCCCGCCGCCTCCACCAATACAACACTCGCCATCACTGGTCACTCCAGACTTTTAGCTAAAGATCGGCACTCCCACCTCCGTCACCGGAGCGGGTGGCGAGTGGGTCTTGTTGTTCTTTGCGAATACACTTATTCGCAGAGGCAAGCCATGGCGGATGAACAACGCGGCCTTCGGTTAAAACTCCAGCGCAGCGGTTGGTTCGACGGGCGCAGAGTGGATGGATCGCAGTTTGAAGATGAGCGGGGCGACCTGGCATGGCACATCAAGACATGGCCGGATAGCGGCGACCCGATCGAGGATTATTGGGTCGAGGGCGGTGAGTTCTATGAAGTCGTCGAACTTCAATCGGCCATGGATGACTCCGCTTTGAATCGTATCGAGACCGGACGCCGAATTACGGGAATCGACCCCGCCAAGAGGACGGTGATTCTGAATGCGATCGCGGCATGGGAGAAGTCTGCTGAGACTGAGGCACCGTAAACCCCGCGTGCGTTTCGCGGGTGTAAATACCGCGTCGTCACGATCGTTGAGGAAGTAACAGTCGTGAGAGGACAGCGGGGTGCTAACGGGCCGGGGTCTCGGGACCCGGTATGATGTCAAAGCTTGAGAGATGGCGGTTTTCGGCGTTCAGCTCCGCGCGCAGCTCATTCCACAACTCATTCGGAATCTTCAAGAAGACCTCGACCACGGCAGGATCGAACTGCGTACCGGAGCAGCGCAGAATCTCTTCGCGTGCAACGTCGAAGCTGCGCGCCTTGCGATAAGGCCGATCGCTGGTGATCGCGTCCAGGGCGTCGGCAATGGCAAATATCCGCGCGCCAATGGGAATCTCATTGCCTCGCAGCCGGCTTGGGTAGCCGGCTCCGTCAAAGTGCTCCTGGTGGGTGTAAACGATCGCAGCCGCTTCGCTCAGGAAGGGAATCTTGCGCAATATGTGATAGCCCCGGGTGCAATGGTCGCGCATCACCTCTTCCTCTTCTGAGGTGAGTTTGCCCGGCTTGCGCAGAATGTCGTCCGGGATGGCCATCTTGCCGATGTCGTGCAGAAATGCGCCGCGCGCTATGACCTTGATCTCAACCGGAGAAATGCCCATCGCGCGTGCCAGCGCAATCGTGTAGGCAGTCACTCGCTTCGAATGTCCCTCGGTCTCGGAGTCCTTCAGGTCGAGGGCGTCGCCCAACGCCTCCAGGGTCACATCGTAGGAGTGCTCCAGGTCTTCCATGGCCTGGCGCAACATCTCGGTGCGGGCGCGGACAACTTGTTCCAGATTCTGCTGATAGTTGTGGCTCTCTTGAAGTGCTTGACGATGATCGAGCGCTCGCTGCACTGTGGCGACCAGGTGTTCGCGCTCGAAGGGCTTCAGCAGGTAGTCGTAAGCGCCGCGACGCATCGAATCAATTGCAACGCTGATGTCGTGGATCGCGCTGACCATCACGATGGGAAGGTGCGGTTGCTCCGCGTGGATGCGCTCCAGCAGCGCGATCCCGTTTCCATCCTGCATCACGATGTCGGTCAAGATCAGGTCGTAGCTGTCTTGCACCAGCAAATCCACAGCCTGAGAGCCGCTAATCGCCAGTTGCACGACATACCCCTGCCGTTCCAGCGTCGCGCCAATCATCGACCGTACGGGCGCTTCGTCATCCACGACAAGGATTCGGGCGGACTTGCGTATTCGTACGTTCGAGCGCGTCTCCGCATTCGCGGCTTGTGGCATCGCGGGGTTCTTTCCACCCAGGCCAGCCAGGTTCGCTGCCAGACCCATTTCTCTCCTGCGCACCGTGACCCTGGCTCCATTCGGGTCGGAGGTATCTGTTACCCGATTAATCACCCGTTCGTCGAGCCCATGAAGCATTTGTCCATTTAATGTGGACTGAAAACAAAATTCATCCACGCAGGAAATGGGAAGAAGCCCCTTGGGCAAGCGTTCAATACGATTGGAGTCAGATTCGGCCGGCTAATGCGCACTCAACCGTACCTTCTGCTCCCCTTGCCGGCTCAGGCGAAAGGTTACAGAGCGCATAGGCTCAGCAACGTGCCTGGTGCAAGGGTTTCCAATGCAAGTACCCAATTATTAAATGAGTCAAGACAGTTTTGTCCAGCACGGAATTGGCCCTCTCTCTACTACCCTCCGCGCCTGCTGTCGCGGGCTCAGGGCGCGTCCGGGTTCTGCTATTCCGGCGATCAGAGGACGCGCCAGCGCTGCGATAAAAGGGCTTGCAGACGATTCTTTGTCTGCAGTCATTTCACCGGCCAGCCTATTCCTGCTTCTTTTGCCGCGCCCGCCGGGCGGCCGCCCATCCCTCTTTAGTAATCTGGTGCGCCCGCGCTACAGCCAGCGCACCCGCCGGCACGTCCTTGGTGATGCACGAGCCGGCGCCCACATAAGCACCGTCTTCGAGGGTTACCGGCGCGACCAGCGTGGAGTCGCTGCCCACAAAAACTCCCTCGCCGATGCGCGTCTTGTGCTTGTGGACTCCGTCGTAGTTGCAGGTGATGACCCCGGCGCCGATGTTCGTTCCCGCCCCGATCTCGGCATCGCCCAGGTAGGTCAGATGGCTGGCCTTGGCGCCCTTGCCCACCTTTGCCTTCTTGGTTTCGACAAAGTTGCCGATATGAGCGTCTTCGCCGATTTCGCTTCCGGGCCGCAGATGCGCAAAGGGCCCGATTCGTGCGCCCTCGGCCACGGTGCTTTCCGTCAGAACGCAACTCTGGCGAACCAGCACGTCATTGCCCAGCGTGCAGTTCTCGATTACGGAATAGGAGCGGATATGGCATTCCGCGCCAATCTTTGTGCGGCCCAGCAGTTGCACAAATGGCTCGATAAGGGTGTCCGCCGCCACTTCGACCTCGGCGTCAATGACACAGGTGTCGGGGCGAAAGATCGTGACCCCGGCGGCCATCAGCCGGCGGGCGGTTGCGGTACGCATTGTGGCGTCCAGCGCTGCCAGGTCGGCAAGTGTATTCGCGCCCAGCACTTCGGCAGCCTCGGCTGCGTTTATGCCAACCACGCGCTCGCCCGCAGCCCGCAGCAGTCCGGCTATTTGAGTCAGATAGAGTTCCCCGCCGCCATTGTTCGCGGTCAGCGCGTCGAGATGCGCCAAAAGACTCGCCGTCTTGAACGCGTAAATCCCGGAGTTGATTTCGCGCAGGCTTTCCTGCCTCGGCGTCAGGTCAACCTGCTCGACAATCGCCTCGACTTCCGCATCTTCGGATGACCGGCGCACCACCCGCCCATACCCAAAAGGCTTCTCAGGAGCAGCGGTCAGGATGGTCATCGCTGCGTCTTCGCTTTGGTGAAAACTCCACAGCTGCTCAAGGGTTTCCTCCCGGATCAGCGGTACGTCGCCCGAGAGCAGCAGGACATTCTCGTAGTCTGCAATAGCCGTTCGCGCACACTGGATAGCGTGGCCGGTGCCGCGCTGGTCTTTCTGTTCAATGAACTGAACGCCGGTCGAAGCCACCGCCTCATGCACGCGCTCCGCCTGGTGGCCGACCACCACATAAACATCGGCCGGAGCAACCAGCCGGGTGGCGACAGCGATCACGTGGCTCAGCAGCGGCTTTCCGCCAATCTCGTGCAGCACCTTGGGCCGGCGCGACTTGAGCCGGGTCCCCTTGCCCGCAGCCATGATCACGACAGCCAGCTTTGAACCCTTCTGCTGCCCGCCCCTCCGTTCCTTGCTCACTGTGTCTTCTCCTCCGCCTCATTTTGTTTTGGCTGCGGAATGGTAATGTCCACGGGATGGATCGGCCCCAGGCTCAAAGCATCCAGCCCCGGCTTGATCTCCGGTCCGTTCCCTACCACCAGCACGGCGAGTTTGTCGGGATGGATATACTTCTTTGCCACTCTTTCCAAATCGGGCACCGTCACTTTTTCGAGAGCTGCCTTGTAGGTTTCGAGGTAGTCTGCCGGATAGCCGTAGAACTCCAGCCGTACCTGCTCCGCCAGCACCTTGTCCCGTGTGTCGTAACGGAAAAGGAACGAGTTCAGAATGTCATCCTTGGCCCGCTTCAATTCCTCATCGCTGAAGGGCTTGGTTGTGAGCCCGGCAATCTCCGCCATCGCCGCTTTGGTGGCATCCACCGTCGACTCGCTCTTGGTGAGCACCTCCACCTGAAAGGTCGCCGGATGGTCATAGTCGAACCCGTAGCCGCCGCCCACCGCATACGCCAGGCCCAGTTCGGTACGAACTTTCTGAAAAAGCCGGCTGCCGAATCCGCCGCCGAGAATGTCGTTCATCAACGCCAGCGGCGGCACGTCGGGATTACGCCGATCCGTGCCCAGCGCCACAATCTCAACGTTGGACTGGTTCACGTCCTCCTTATTGATAAAGAAGATCCCGGCATTTGTGGGGTGAAAGGCATCGTTCCGCGCCGGCAGAGGCTTCGCATCCGGGAGCCCCTCAAACGTAGCGCGTAACTTGGCTTCCATTGCAGCGGGCTCGAAATCGCCGCTCACGCTCACAATGAGCTTTCCGCCCAGAGAGCGATCGTGCCACGCCTTCAGATCGTCCAGTGTGACCTTCCCAATGGTGGCCAGTTCCGGATGGCGCGAGTAGGGGCTATCGCTGCCGTAGACCAGTTTGACCGCCTCGCGGCCGGCAATCTCGCCCTCATCGTCATTGCGCCGGACAATGCCCGTAGCAACCTGCTGCTTCGCCAGTTCTAGCTTCTCCTCATTGAATTTAGGGTGGAAAAGCAGGTCCATCGCCATCGCATACACCTGGTCGGAGTCACCCTTCAACGAGTTCCACGACAAGGCCGTCGAATCCACGTCTCCGCCGGTTTCAATGGTAGCGGCCTTCGAGGCGAGCAGGTCGTCCATGGCGTCGCCGCTCATTTTTGCAGAGCCGCTGGTGCGCCATGCCTGGCCGTACAGATCAATCATGCCCGTCTTGGCCGGATCTTCATCGCGCGCCCCGCCCGGAATCAGCACCGAACCACTGATGAACGGCAACTCGTGATCCTCCTGGAGAAACAAGACGATTCCGTTCTTCAACTCGATCCGCTTCGGCTGATGCGGTTTGAAATCATGCAGCGCCGGAATGGGTATCTGCTCCCACGGCTTGGCCCCCGCGGCGGCCTGTGCGTTCAGGCTGGCCGGAACTGCCAAAGCCAAAAGAAGAGCGCAAGCCAACGCGTGCATGGGAAGCTTCCGGAATGCTGAACCCAAAAGAAGAAATCTCCAATCCTGTGGAGACCGCCACCGGAACTGACCACTATTCACAGACCACTGTTCACTGACAACTGACCACCGACGCTTTGTCCCTGATCCCTGTCCCCTCTTTCTCATTCCGCGCCTCCCGCATCCTTGGCTGTTACTGCGGGAGCCTCGGTGTCGATCTCCGCGCTGGTACGGTTCGAAGCCACAAACACCTTGTTTGCCACGCGCCGGATGTCGGCCTTCGTCACCTTGTCAACTCGGTCAAGCTGCAGGAAAAGCTCGCGCCAGTCGCCGTAGCGGGTCTGGTACTCTGCTAGTGCGTTGGAAAGCCCCTGGTTGTCGGCCAGTCCACGCAGCAGGTCGGCTCGCGTGCGCGTCTTATACGTCGCCAGTTCCTCGTCGCTCACGTCGGTCGTCTTCAGCTTTTCAATCTCCTTGTGGATCGCGTCCCGCATCTGGGTCGGAGTGTGCCCGGGCAGCGGAACGGCATAGAACGCAAAAAGGCTGGGATACTTGTCGCCGGGGAAGGGGCTGAATCCCTCCACTTCCGCGGCAATCTGCTGGTCGCGCACCAGGCTCCGATACAGTCGCGACACCCTTCCGTTCGACATGATGTCGCCGATAGCGTCGTACACCGCATCGTCCGGGTCGTGATAGCTGGGCCGGTGATAGCCCTCGATGTAAAAAGGCTGCGTCTGCTCCCGAATCACCACCGACTTCTCAGCAAACTGCTTGGGCTCCACGGTGGTCGTATCTTCGGGCTTGGCTCCGCTGGGCACCTTGCTGAAATACTTCTCCAGCACCGGCAGGTCCTTTTTGGCATCCACATCGCCCACGATGGCTACCACGATGTTCGACCCAACGTAGTACCGCTTGTGAAACGCCATGGCCTCGGTCGCCGTGATCTGGCTGACCTCGCTCGGCCAGCCAATGCCGCTGCGCCCGTAGTTGTGCGCCACATAAGCCGTGGCCAGAAACTGCTCGATGAGCCTTCCAACGGGGTTGGAGTCGGTCCGCATCCGCCGTTCCTCTATCACCACGTCGCGTTCCTTGTAAAACTCGCGCGGCACCGCGTCCGACAGACGTCCGCTCTCCAGCCACGCCCAAAGCTGCAGCCGGTTCTCCGGCATCGACCAGAAATACATGGTGTCGTCCAGGCCGGTTTCGGCGTTGAGTTCGTTGGCGCCGTTGCGCTCCGCCACCTCGGTGAACTGGTTGGGGACAACATATTTGTGCGCCTCTGCCTGGGCCTCCACGAATGCCTTCTTCAACTCGGCCAGCTTCTTCTCATCGCGGTCCACCGGCTTCAGGAACTCCGTCTCATAGGCATCGTTGGCCGCCTCCACCTTGGCCAGCGCTGCCTTTTCGTCGGCATAATCCCTGGTGCCGATCTGGGTGGTTCCTTTAAAGGCCAGGTGCTCAAACATGTGCGCGAGGCCGCTTTCGCCCGAAGGGTCGTTCACATCGCCCGCATCAATAAATGTGGTGTAGCTGAAAACCGGCGCATCCGGCCGGTAACAGATGATCAGCGTCAGCCCGTTGGGCAGCACCTTGGTCGTGGTCTTCTGTTCGAAGCTCTTCAAATCTTGGGCCCGGGCCGCCTGGCAGGCCATCGCCACCGCCAGCAGCGCCACAGCTCCTCTCCAAAACGAGGAAAAAGTTCTGCTTTGCATCCATACCCCTCTTGCGTTGAGCCCCGATCGCTGCCCCGCACTCTTCAAAGCTATTGCCCCTGAGTGGGGGCGTCAAACCGCATGCGGGTTCTGACTCTCGCAGTCCGCAGCTTCGCCGCCTGCTCGGCTTTTCTCCGGGCACCATGCCGGTCCGCCAAGGTGCCCTATACTGGGGACTGCGTCTTGCAACGATTCCGGCCCGCTTGACGCTGCAATTCCGGAGGTTGTTCTCTTGGCTTTAGACAGGGGTTCGAGTACGCCGCAAAGATCCCGAATTCGCTCGACCACCGTGATTTGCGTGCGCCGCAACGGTCACGTCGTGATGGCAGCCGACGGCCAGGTCACCATGGGCGACCACGTGCTGAAGCACTCGGCAAAAAAGATTCGCCGTCTCTATCAGGAGAAGATCCTCGCTGGCTTTGCCGGTTCCACCGCCGACGCCTTTTCGCTCTTTGCGCGCTTTGAGACCAAGCTGGAGCAGTACGCCGGCAACTTGAACCGTTCCGCCGTCGAGCTGGCCAAGGACTGGCGCACCGACAAAATGCTGCGCAATCTCGAAGCCCTGCTCGTTGTCGCCGACCAGGGACAGACCTTCCTGATCTCCGGATCGGGAGACGTGATCGATCCCGACGAGCCCATCGCCGCCATCGGTTCAGGCGGCAGCTACGCCACGGCAGCCGCGCGCGCCCTCATGGAAAACACCGACCTTAGCGCTCGCGAGATCGCCGAAAAAGCGATGAAGATTGCCGGAGAAATCTGCATCTATACCAATGATCGCGTCACCATCGAAGAGCTGAAGAGCCAGCCTGAGGCATTGAAGGTTTGAGCTGAGGGATCCGGGCCACCATCTGACCGCAGCAATTGGAGCAATCAAAGAGAAGAATGGCCATTTACCTTCCCGCATCCGCCGAAGAACAAGATCTCTCGCTCGATGAGATGACGCCGCGCGAGATCGTCGCCGAGCTCGACAAGCACGTCGTGGGTCAGCGCGCCGCCAAGCGCGCCGTGTCGATCGCGCTAAGGAACCGCCAGCGCCGGCAAAAGCTGCCGCCCGACATCGCCGACGACATCATGCCCAAGAACATCATCATGATTGGGCCCACAGGCGTTGGCAAAACCGAAATCGCGCGCCGCCTCGCCAAGCTCACCAACTCGCCCTTTCTCAAGGTGGAAGCCTCCAAATTCACTGAGGTCGGCTACGTCGGCCGCGACGTCGAGTCCATGATTCGCGACCTCGTCGAAATCGCCATCGACATGGTGCGCGAAGAGCGCCTCGAAGAAGTGGAAGACCGCGCCGAAATGAACGCCGAGGAGCGCCTCCTCGACGTCCTGCTGCCTCCGCCGCCTGCCAGCCCAACTCCGCAGGACGGCCAGCTTTCGCTTCCCGGCGCCGAGAGCCACCAGCGCTCCCGCGAAAAGCTGCGCCAGCAATTCCGCGAAGGCAAGCTCGATGACCGCATGGTCGAGCTCGATGTGCGCGAGCGCGGCACGCCCCAGTTCGGCATCATCAGCAATCAGAACCTTGAGGACATGGAGATGAACCTCAAGGACATGCTGCCCAACATCTTCGGCGGCGGCACCAAGAAACGCAAAATGAAGGTGGGCGACGCCTTCGACTATCTCGTGCAGGAAGAAGAAGGCCGGCTCATCGATATGGATCAGGTGAACCGCACCGCCACCGAGCGCGTCGAAGCCAACGGCATCATCTTCCTCGACGAAATCGACAAGATTGCCGGCCGCGAAGGCGGCCACGGCCCCGATGTTTCCCGCGAAGGCGTGCAGCGCGACATCCTGCCCATCGTTGAAGGAACGACCGTCAATACGCGCTATGGCATGGTGCGCACCGACCACATTCTTTTCATCGCCGCCGGCGCATTCCACGTCTCAAAGCCCAGTGACCTCATCCCTGAATTGCAGGGCCGCTTTCCCATCCGCGTCGAGCTCAAGTCGCTCACCGTCGAGGATTTTCTGCGCATCCTCACCGAACCCAAATCGTCGCTCACCAAGCAATACACGGCGCTGCTTGAGACCGAGGGCGTGCGCCTCGAGTTCGCGCCCGATGCCCTGCGCGAAATGGCCGAGTTCGCCTTCAAGGTGAACGAATCTACTGAGAATATTGGCGCTCGTCGCCTGCACACCATCATGGAGCGCGTGCTGGAAGACGTCAGCTTCCTGGCCCCGGACGTCGCTCGCCGCGCGCAGGATGGCGAACAGGCCGCCATGCTCTCGGAGAGCATTCGCAACGAGGCGACCACCCCGCTGCCTTACGCGGAACGCATGACCGCTTCCGGCCCCGAGAAGGTCTTCACCATCACTGCGGACTACGTAAGACAAATGGTCGCCACCATCGTGAAGGACCAGGACCTCAGCCGCTACATCCTGTGAGGATCGCGGCCCGGCATTACGAGGAACACTATGGCTGCCGATATGGGCCTGCCGGATGCGGACGAACTCGGAACCAAGGCACGGCTGGGAGCAGCCATTAACCAGATCATCGCGCGCAAGCGCCTGAGCCAAGCTGAAGTCGCCACTCTACTCGGCATCAACCAGCCGAAGGTTTCCGCGCTTCGGCATTACAAGCTCGAAGGCTTCTCGGTTGAGCGGCTCATGCACTTCCTTGTCGCCCTTGGGCAAGATGTTGAGATCGTCGTCAAGTCCAGGCCGCGGTCCCGCTCGGCGCGAATTGCCGTCAAAGCCGCTTGATGGCGTAACGTGCTCAACCTTGTGCAATGTGCGCCGCCCTTTCCTCCACTCCGCGCATCCCAACCCATAGGAGAGTGCAATGAGCCAACCCGCGCCACACCACGGCATCAACTACATTGAATTCACGACGACCGACATCGCTCTGACCAAAAAGTTTTACGAGAAGGTCTTCGGCTGGAACTTTCAGGACTTCGGGGCCGACTACATCGCCTTCGATCACGAAAGTGCCGGCATCGACGGCGGCTTTCGCAAAGGCGATCCCGGCCAGAAGGTCAGCGATTCCGCGCCGCTCATCGTCATCTACTCCCAGGACCTCAAGGCAACTGAAGTTGCGATTCTCGAGGCCGGCGGCGAAATCGTGGTGGCCACATTCGAGTTTCCCGGCGGCCGGCGTTTTCATTTCTCCGATGGCGCGGGCAATGTGCTTGCCGTCTGGTCGGAGTAGGGCTCTGTGAAATGTGGGTGCCCCAGCTTGAACAACCCAGATTTGGGTGCCCCATTTTAAACTTGGCGCCTCGAAGAGACACCAGGTTTAGGGTGGGAAAGCAACGAACCTAAGCCCAACGCGGTTCTCTTGCGCTGGACGTGCCTAGAACCGGTTGCCATAAATCGGGTTGTGAAAGGGCACGGCTTCAGCCGTGCCGTTAGAGGCGCATAAAATCTGGGCTTTAGCCCTAAGGGAAACCCAATGTCGTCCCAGGTCATTTATGCAACCATCTCTAGTTCACCCGTGGCGGCGGAGGCAGTGTCCTACGTTTGTCCAGCTCTTCCCGCACCAGCGAAAGGCCTAGAATGCAGCGCTCGAACCAATCTGAGAGCCGCGCAAACAACGGCGCCTCTTGCTCGTACTCGAACAGGTTGAACTGGCTCACGATGAAGTAGCTTTCCTTGCCCGCATGGATCAGCTCGGCCAGGCTCGGGTGAGAACCGCGGCGGCGTACACCGGGCGCAATCGCTTCGGGATACATGCCGCTGACAAAGAGCGCATAGTCGCCAATATATTTGCGCACCGAGCGCTCCGCATCAAAGGAAGGCGCACTTCCATTCACAGGATCAGCGGCCAGCATCATTGCCTCCAGCTCCTCGATGGGGTGGCCTTGCCGGTCACGCACTTTGTAGAGATTCTTTGCCTCTGAGAACTCGCACAGAAGATGTGCCACATAGCCGGTCACGTCCGGATCGTTCAGCCCCAGCTTGCCTTCATAGCTGTTCCGAACCACCTGGTGAAAAAACGGCTCAAGCGGATGACCTTGTGTCTCCATACACGCCTCCTGTGACTTCTCGCGCGCAGCCGGTCTGCCTTGGGGGCCGTGGCCAGTTGCGCAATGCGTGCTGCCGGGGAACACCAGCCACTGCCTGTCTAATTAGGTTTGAACTCGAGATTACCCTAAATGTTGCGTTTGCCAAGGGGGGACCTCAAAGTTTTCTGGCAGTTACGGGCATCGATTGCAAACAGGAACTCGTAACATCGCTTAATTGCCCCATGAAAAGGCGCAGAAGCAACCCTTCCGCGCGGCCTCTAAAACCGCACAGCGCTAATTTGTCGTCGATGGCAGTTGCTTGCGATCGCCCAGCTCTTCGCGGATCAGCGCCAATCCCAGCACGCAGTGCTCAAATCGGTCGGCCAGCCGCGCAAAGAGCGGCGCCTGCTCCTTGTACTCGAATACATCGAACTGACTCACAATAAAATAGCTCTCCTTGCCAAGTTGAATCAGTTCCGCAAGGACCGCGCGATCGGCTTCGGGGTTCGGGCCAGACTCCACCACATCGAGAAACATGCCGGAAATAAAAAGCGCGTAATCGCCGATGTACTTGCGAATGGAGCGCTCCGCATCGAACGACGGCGCCGTGCCATGGATCGGGTCAGCGGCCCGCACCATCACGCGAAACGTTTCCACGGTGCGTTCCGTCGCTTCTCGCAACCGGAATAGATTCTCCGGTTCTGAAAAATCGCAGAGCATGCGCGCAACGTAAAGCGTAATCTCCGGATCGTTCAGCCGTAGCTTGCCCTCGTAGCTGCCCCGAATTGCGGAATAAAAAAAAGATTCGAGCGGATGAGCTTCTGTCTGCATACACATCTCCCCTGACCGCGCTCAATGCCGGCTGAAGGCATAGACCCGGTGCAACGTGCGCAGTCCGGGGCTCGTGCCCGATCGTCGCTGAACTTGCTAACTTGTTGCACTGAGTTTACAAGGAAAATTGTTTTTGTGTGTGATTCAAATCACTTTGGTATAGCACTTTTGGTGTAGACCGCAACCACGCACTCAAGTGGCTTTTCTCTCAAGAAAAAGCCACCTTTCACAGCGCTCAAAAAGTCTAGGTGTATTCCGAAAGCGCTCTCATCACTTTGGTCAGAGGGAAAGCGGTCTCAAATTATTCCCTGAAAACATAAAGGGCAGCCCTTGCGGCTGCCCTTCGGGTTCGATTGAGGTTACACGTCACACCGCGGTCGGAGTGCGCGATTCCAGTTCCGCCAGCCGCTTGGCAAGCAGTTGCTCCAGCTTCACCAGCGCGGCCGAGAAGCCTTCGATGCCTTCCTTCAGCTTGTCATTGGCCATCTTGTCTTCGGCATGCATACGGTCAAACGTGGCCTTGTCGATGCCAATCTTTTCAATAGGCTGAGTCTTCGCCTTGGCGGGATCCAGCTTGCGCTCCAGTTCACCCTGCGTGGATTCGAGCTCGCCCAGCAGTTGTGGCGAAATGGTCAGCAGATCGCAACCTGCCAGCTCAGTGATCTCACCGATATTGCGGAAGCTCGCGCCCATTACCACCGTCTTGTAGTCGAATTTCTTGAAGTAGTCGTAGATCTTGGTCACCGATTGCACGCCGGGATCATCAGCGCCCTGATAATCCTTCCCGGTATTTTTCTTGTACCAGTCGAGAATGCGGCCCACGAATGGCGACACAAGCGTCACGCCCGCATCCGCCGACGCAATGGCCTGATGCAACCCGAAGAGCAGCGTCAGGTTGCAGTGGGTCCCCTCATTCTCCAGCACCTCGGCAGCGCGGATCCCTTCCCACGTTGACGCAATCTTGATCAGCACGCGGTCGCGGCTGACGCCCGCATCGTCGTACTGGGCGATAATCTCACGTGCCAGCACAATAGTGGCGTGGGTGTCGTAAGAGAGCCGCGCATCCACTTCTGTTGAGACGCGGCCGGGCACAATGGCCAGGATCTTTTTCCCGAAAGCCACGGCCAGCTGCTTGAACGCCAGGTTGGCCACATCCTGATCGGTGGCGCTTTCGCCCAGTTCCTTGCGTGCTTCCAACAGAACGCCATCCACGATGGGCTGGTATTGAGGCATCTGCGCCGCAGTTGCAATGAGAGAAGGGTTGGTGGTTGAGTCCTGGGGCCGGAATTTCTCCATCGCCTCAATGTCCCCGGTATCGGCGACAACTACGGTGTACTTGCGCAGCTGCTCAAGCAAATTTGGCATGATTCCTCCAGGGGAAGGGGCGTTAGCGCTCGAAAGCGTGCTTCGGCTCCAGTGTACTGCTCTTTGGATTCGCGCGGAACAGCCCTGGTTGCAGGCCCAACAAACTCCGGTCAATTTGCCTCCGCTGCGAACGTGTTGCGCAGCACGCCAAGGCCTGCGATCGAAACCTCGACGCGATCGCCGGCGGCCACCGGGCCCACCCCGGCGGGCGTTCCAGTCAGCAACAGGTCCCCGGGCTCAAGCGTAATGGCCGCAGTGATATAGCTGAGAAGCACCGGAATCGAGAAGATGAAATCCAGGGTCGATCCCTGCTGACGCAGCTCGCCGTTCAAACGCGTTTCTATCGTCAAGCCCGCTTCCGGGTCCACTTCGTCGCTCACAAACGGGCCAACCGGACAAAATGTGTCAAAGCCCTTGGCGCGCGTCCATTGGCCGTCCTTCTTTTGCAGGTCGCGCGCGGTCACGTCGTTGGCCAGCGTATATCCGCGAACGTACGCACGCCAGTCAGCCTCGGGCTTCAGTTTGCTGGCGCGGCGGCCAATCACCAACGCCAGTTCGCCTTCATAGTCCACACGCTCCGATGCCTTCGGCATGATCACTACGCCTCGTTGAGCCAGAAGCGACGACGGCGGCTTGAAAAAGAGCAGCGGTTCCACCGGAACTTCGTTCCCCAGTTCCTGGGCGTGGTCGCGATAGTTGCGGCCGACGCACACGATCTTCGACGGCGTGACCGGCGCCAGCAATTCAGCCGCGCTCAGCGGCATCGGCTCGAAGTCGAAACTCCACGACGTCGCCCGTCCATGGACCAGTTTGTAGGCCAGGTCCTCCTCCGGTCCGGGCGTCAAGTCCACGATCCACAACTCGCCGCCGCGCATCTCGACTGAGCCGTAGTGAATCTGGTTTTCATACAAGAAGCGGCAATATTTCATCGGAATTCTCTCTCGCACGCATGATGTTGTCAGGGATTCGGCACCGTCTCCTGCGCCTCGGCCGACCGTGCGCTTTCATGGCCGCCCTGGTCCACGGCGCTCACCGCGTAATGATACGCATGCCCTGCCTGCACCTGCGCATCACGGAACGCCGGCCCAACCACGGGCTGCGGCGGCGAAATCCGCTGCCACGCGCCGTCATCCTCTCGCCGATAAACAATATATCCGGCCAGGTCGGCTTCTGTGCCTGGCTGCCAGCTTAAGTCAATCGCCGGGCCGGCGCCATTCTCACCTTCACTCGCCACAGCGGCCAGTCCCGTAGGAACCTCCGGCGGAAACACATCTTTCACTTCCACCCGCATTGGCTGCGAAAACGCCCCATCCAACTCCAACTTTTGCCTGTCGGCTTCCACCTCGGCCACGCGCTGGGCTTTGTATTCGTAGGTCTCGCCGAAGCGGACGCTCTTATCCAATGCGCGCCCATGTGACCCGGCTTCCACCAGCAGATCTTCCTCCACAGGCTCCGGCGCGGGCGCCATCATCCCTTGCTGTGACTTGGCTGCCGGAGGATTGAGCAGCCTGCGATGCAGCCGTACAGCCAAGTCCTTCTCATCCGGAGTCCAGCGCAGCACCACACCCGCCTTGCGCACCTCCGCACTCAGGTCCGTCACCTGTGGCGGCGCTTGCCCTGCGGCCACCATGGCGGCGTTCGACAATCCCGCCGACCGGCCGCTGCGGTTCTTCAACTCAACAAAATAGCTCAACGGCCGCGGAGTGCCCGATGCCAGCGCCAGAGGCAGCGTCTCCGCAAAACTGCCCGTAGCGCCCGGAGCCAGGATCAAGGAACCGCCCGCCTGCTCGCAGGGCCGAGTATTTTCCTTGCGGCACACGCGCACATTCACCGCGCCCTTCAGCAGCAGCTTGTCGGTATTCTTTTTTGGCATCGTCCAGGTCAGCGAAACCTGGTTGCCCGTGCGCGTCGCGGCCAGATTCGTTACGCGGTCCGGCAAATTAAGCGAAGGCGGCTGCGGCGCGCCCGGCGTTCCGCACCCGGCCAGTCCCGCAGCCAGCGCGCCCGCAAGCACAGCCCGCACCCAACCATGTCGTGTACCCATTGCCCTCCCAGTCTACTGGACGCGCGAAGGGCAAAAGCCGCAGCCATGCTCAAGGCTCAAGTGCACATTCTCATTCCACTCGAAGCGCCTGCATCGGGTCGAGCTTGGCCGCGCGCGTCGCGGGCAGCCATACCGCAAGCAGTGCCACGGCACTCAGGATCACCGGTACCGTCACGAACACAAGCGGGTCCCACGACTTGACGCCAAAAAGGAAGCTGGCAATCAGGCGCGTAAGCCCGAACGCTGCGCCAATGCCCAGGATCACCCCCACAAAGGCCAGTCTCATGCCATGCCATACAACCAGGTTGCGGATCTTCGCGCGGTCCGCTCCCAGCGCCATGCGGATTCCCATCTCCTGCGTGCGTTGCTCGACCGAATAGGCCATCAGTCCGTAAATGCCAATCGCGGCCAACACCAGCGCCACCGCGCCGAAGATCGTCAACAGCAGCATGTTGAAGCTCTCGCGCGAAGTGGACCGCACCACAATCTCATCCATGGTGCGAACCCGCGCCACCGGAAACCCTCCACTGGCAACGCGCAACTGCTCCGTCACAAGCGCGGCCAGTTGGTGCGGGTCGCCGTGTGTCCTGACCGCCCAGCGCAGGGGTATGATTCGTGCATTCAGTCCCGTCAAGGCGTCAGAAACCTGCGCGTCGGGAACAATCATCAACGGGCCGGGCTCGCGCCCCAGGCCGCCATCGTGCGTGTTGCCCACCACCCCCACAATTTGCCGTGCGGGCTCTTCGAACGGCGGCCCCATGCCTCCACCTACGTTGATCCGCTGGCCGATCGGGTTTTCCTTGGGAAAATATTCCTTCTCAAACGCCTCGTTGATCAGCACCACGCCCGGCGCTGACGCTGTGTCGTGCTCGTTGAATTCACGCCCCCGCAGAATCGGAATCCTGAACAGCTTGTAATAGTCCGGCGATGCATTCATCCATCCAGCGCCCGGCTCGCCCTTTGCCGGGTCCACCGGCCGCCCAACGATGGTGAATGGCAACCCGAACTCACCTTCGATCGGCAGGCAGCAAGTCGTGGCTGCGTCTTCCACCCCGGGAATCGCCTTCAGCCGTTCGCGCCCTTCCTGCGACAGTTGCGCCAAGCCAGCCGTCTTCTCATAGCGCGCCCCCGTCAACGACATCTCAAGCGTGAGCTCATTGTGCGTATCGAATCCCGGATTCACAGCACGCAGTGCGATAAACGACCGTATCAACAGCGACGAGCCGATCAGGAGCACCAGCGCCAGCGATACTTCGCTGATCACCAGCAGCGAGCGCGCGTTGCCCTGCCGCAATCCGATGCCGGAGCGGTTGCTGCTCTCCTTCAGGGACGAATTCAGATCGGTGCGCGACGCGCTGAGAGCGGGGAAGAGCCCAAACAGAATTCCCGTGAGCAGCGAGACCGCGAGCGTGAAGCCAAGCACGCGCCAATCCACGCTCACCGCAGCGCCGTCTTCGCCAATGCGCGGCAGCCCCGCCGGGCTGATGGCAAGCAGCGCGCGCACTCCCGCATACCCGAGCGCGAGGCCCAGCACACCGCCGGTGACCGCAAGCAAAACGCTCTCGGTCAGCAGTTGGCCCACAATACGAGCCCGGCTTGCACCCAGCGCCGAGCGAATCGCGAACTCGCGTTTGCGCCCCGTTGCCCGCACCAGCAGCAGGTTGGCCACATTGGCGCAGGCAATCAGCAGCACCATCCCCACCGCTCCCAGCAGCACCAGCAGCGACTTGCGCGCATCGCCCACAATTGCGTCGCGCAGCGGCTCCACCGCGAATCCAACCTTCGGGTTCGATGGCGGATACAAGCGGTGGAACTCGGCAAAGGCAAGCTTCATCTGCGCGTTCGCCTGCGCCAGCGTAATGCCCGGCCGCAGCATGCCCGCCGCTTGGAAAAAATGCCCATGGTTGGTGCTGTTCGGTTCAAATTGAAAAGGAACCCAGATGTCCGCTTCCGGATCTGAGAGAAAATCCTTCCCCAGCACGCCGACAATCGAGTACGGCTCATTGCCCAGCGAGAGAGACTTGCCAACCACATTCGGGTTGCCGCCAAACCTGCGCTGCCAGAATCCATAGCTCAGCACAACCGCATGGCCGCCGTTGGGCAAATCTTCCTGCTTGGTAAAGGTGCGCCCCAGCATCACCGGCGCACCGAATAGCCTGAAATAGCCCTCGCTGACGTGAAGGCCGTGCACCTGTTCCGGTCTGTCGCCGGTCACGTTGAAGCCCGGCCCCGCAAAGTCGTAGGCCGCGACTTCCTTAAAGATGCTGGCCTGCTGCTGGTAGATATGAAACTTCGGAATGGAAGCAGCGGAGTCGTGGCCATTCGGCCCGGCGAGCTCAATCTGCACAATGCGGTCCGCATCGGGATAAGTCAGCGGCTTCAGCAGCACCGCATTCACCACCGTGAAAATAGCCGTGTTGGCCCCGATGCCCAGCGCCAGCGCGGAAACGGCGGCAATGGTAAAGCCCGGGCTCTTGATGAAGAGATGGAGCGCGTGCTTCACGTCATTCCAGCGATCGCCCATAGCGGTGCTCCGTTTCGCGACTGATTGACGCAGAAAGGCTCGTGCTGAATTTCGTGCGAAAGACACCGGCAGGCGCCTCGCGTGTCTCCCCAAAGCGCCGCCAACCTGTGCAGACTCTTGCTCTGTTTCCTAGACGCGAGAGTTAAGCGGCAGTGAGCGACCATCGGTCGTCAATTGCGTAGCTAAGCGGGTCAATGTGTATTCTTGCCTACGATCCCGAAAGGACTCTCGCCGCATGCTGATCTTTGCCGCCATCCTCGCCATCTTCGTCTATGGAATGATCGCCGCCATGCTCGGCACCATCCTGCCCGACCTGTCTGACCGATTCCACCTGACCCCGGCGCAGAACGGAACCATCGCCTTCATGCAGGCCCTGGGGCTCATGATTGCCTCGGTCGGCGTAGGGCCGCTGCTCGACAATGAGGGCGACAAGATCGGCTTGATCCTTGGCCTGGTGTTGATTGCCATCGCGCTCTTCGCGTTGCCGAGGTCTCCGGGATTCCGCAGCATCGTGCTGCTCCTGTTTCTCCTCGGGCTGGGCGGTGGCATCGTGGTTACCGGCGCCAATGCGCTGGTCAGCGGCGTCACCCCGGAGCATCGCGCCACCGCGCTCAACCTGGTCAACCTCTTCTTCGGCCTCGGCGGCCTGACCACTCCCTTCATCTCCGCCAATCTCTTCAAGCGGAACTGGGTGCGCCTCTGCTATACCGTCGCATCGCTCACTGTCATCACCCTCGTCATCCAGGTCATCGCCAAGATGCCTGCTCCCACCGGCGCCGGCGGATTCGTGCTCTCCCAGGCCGGCCCCGTTCTCGGCCGACCGCTCCTCTTCCTCCTCGGAGCGTTCCTGTTCCTCTACGTCTCCTGCGAGGTCGGCGTGTGGAACTGGCTTCCCCGTCACCTCATCGCCCAGGGCATTCCCGAGTCGAAAGCGCTCAACATCCTCTCCCTTGGATTCGCGCTCGGCCTGCTCGTCGGTCGCGTCGCGGTCTCGCCCATCCTCATTCAGGTGCCCGCTGTCACCGTCACCCTGGCGGCTTCCATCGCCATGGCCGTCACCACATTCCTCATGCTGCGCACCAACAAGCCCGGAGCCGCAGCGGTCCTGGTATTTATTGCAGGCCTGGCCATGGCGCCTGTGTTCCCGACCACCCTGGCCGTGGTCGGCAACGCCTTTCCGCGCATGAGCGGCACCGCGATCGGCTTTGTCATCACCTGTGGATGGGCAGGCCTCGCCGTCAGTTCGCGCCTCATCGGCGCCATCGCCGGCGGCGACCCCCTGCGCCTCAAGAAAGCGCTCCTCCTCATCCCCGGCTCCGCTGTATTAATGATTGTCCTGAACCTGGCCATCATCGCCTCCCTGCGCTAGAGCGACTTTTTGCGCTAGAGCCGCTCATGCGGACTGGTCGAATGCGCGTGCTGTCATCCTGAGCAGAGCCCGCCGCAGTCCGCCGTGGCGGAAAAGCCTGCCCGCCGTGGTGGGGATTTGCGGTCTTTTACTCGCCACTTCACGCGGCAGGGCACAAACTTCAGTCGTGCCGCAAAGGGTTGAAAATAATGCGGGCTCCAACCGTCGAGGGCGCTTTCCCTGCACCCCAAACACTTCGTGTCAATACCCCTTCCCTCGCCTCAATGCCTAACTCTCTGAAACTGCACGCCCAAAGCGCAGCCGCTCTTTGCATCTAATTTGCCCGCATCCCGCTACACTGAAAACAGTCCAGACAGCTAAAAACAAATACTTTGCCACGAATTATCCAGGGCAAGCTACACAGTTTTTAGGCCAAAAAGCGCCAAAATCTGCCAAAAGCGGCCAAAATCTGCCGGAAAGCGCCAAAATTCGCCGCCTTTCCGATGGCTAAGCTGCTCAATATAAATGAGTTGATATGATATAAATCCTGTCGAAAACAGGAGTGTGAAACTGTGAAGCTGTAAGGCCCGATCAAAACACCGAAAAACGCCGGCTCACAGCCGCCGCAGCCGCTCGCAGGCGGCGTCGAGGTCGTCATCTTTTTTGGCGAAGCAAAACCGCAAAAGGTCTTCGCCGCGACCGGCGCGGAAAAACGCAGATCCGGCTACCGAAGCGACCCCCGTCGCGGCGAGCAGATGACGCGCTTTCAGGGCGGCGGTTTTTCCCGGCAAGCGCGCAGCTTTGGCCAGCACGTAGTAGGCTCCGGCGGGGACGCTGGGCTCCATTCCGGCGTCGCGCAAGGCGGCCAGTATTTTTTCTCTCTTGACCTGGTGATCGGCGGCGAGCTGCGTATAGAATTCCGGCGGCAACTGCTCCAGCCCCGCGGCGGCCGCATGCTGAAAGACCGAGGGCGCGCAGACATAGGTCAGGTCGTGGAAGTAGGCCATGGCAGCCATCCACTGCGCGGGTGCGGTCACGTAGCCGAGGCGCCAGCCTGTGACCGAAAATGTCTTGCTGAAACCGGACATCACAATCGTGCGTTCGCGCATGCCGTCGAGCGTGGCGGGGCAAATATGCCGGTTGCCGTCGTAAACGAAGTACTCGTAAATCTCATCGGTAAACAGGAACAAATCGTGCTCGCGGCACGCGGCGGCGATCATTTCAATTTCGGGCAGGGAGAAGATTTTGCCGCTGGGGTTGGCGGGCGTGTTGAGCAGGATGGCACGCGTGCGCGGCGTGATGGCGGCCTTCAACGCGCCCCCATCCAGGGTCCAGTCGGGCTCGGCCAGCGCCACCAACACCGGCTTCACGCGCATGGATTTGAGTGTAGCCACATGGTAGCCATAGAACGGCTCGAACAAGAGCACTTCATCGCCGGGATTGAGCAGCGCCATGCAGGCGGCGTGCAGTCCCCCGGTAGCTCCGCTGGCAACCAGGACTTCCGTTTCAGGATCGTAGGTAAGCCCGTAATCCTTTTGCTGCTTTAGTGCGATGGCGTTGCGCAGCCGCGTGATGCCGTCGAGCCGCGTGTAGATGTTGTGGCCCGCATGGATGGCGGCGTGTGCCTCGGCCTCAACAGGCGCGGGGACCGGGGTGTCGCAGACTCCCTGGGCGAGGTTGATGCCGCCAATGCGGTCGCACTCGGTGGTCATGGCGCGAATTTCGGACTGCATGACGCCCGGCGCAAGCTCGCTCAAAGCGAGGCGGGACGCGGTATGCGGGTGAGGGGCCACGGTTTGGGACATGGGAGTCTTCGACCTCTTTTGGGATTTTACATGGGGGTGGGTTCGGCGGTTCGTCGCATATGCCCCAAGCCGAACAGGATGGGGCACTGTGGCGGCAGGCTGCGCGAGCGTAGAATCCATGGGGTATGCACGAACTTTCCATCGTTTCGAGCGTCGTCGATTCCGTGATGGAATCGCTGGAGCGCTACCCCGGCGCGCGGGTGAAGGAAGTGCGGCTGCGCGTGGGTGCTCTGTCGGCGGTGGTCGAAGATTCTCTGCAATTCTGCTACGAGATTGCGACCGCGGATACGCCGCTGGAGGGCTCCAAACTGGTGGTCAAGATTCTGCCGGTGGTGATGCACTGTGCCCGCTGCGATGCGGACGTGGAGCTCGAAAGCGTGCAGAGTTTCCGGTGTCCGGGCTGCGGCGAGCTGGTGGGCGATTTGCGCCAGGGCCGCGAGTTGGAGATCGAGGCCATCGAAATTGAAGAGGGCGAAATCGAAGAGGCCGAAATTGAAGAGGGCGCGGTGGAAGAGGTAAAGGAAAAAGCATGACGACCCGGATTGTGGAGCTGCGGCGGGGAATTCTCAAGAAAAACGACGAGCTGGCGGCGGGGCTGCGTGAGCGGTTTACGAATGCGGGTGTGCTCGTGCTGAATCTTGTGTCGAGCCCCGGAACGGGGAAGACGGCGTTCCTTGAGCGGACCTTGCGTGACCTGCGCGCAGGCGGTGCCAAGGTCGCAGCGCTGGTAGGTGATCTCGAAACCGATAATGATGCGCGCCGTCTCGCAGCCAGCGGCGCGCCGGTGCGGCAGATCAATACCCATGGCATCTGCCATCTTGAGGCTGAGATGGTGAGCAAGCACCTTGAAGGGTGGGAACTGGGCGCGCTCGACTACCTGTTTATTGAGAATGTCGGCAACCTGGTCTGTCCGTCGAGCTACGACCTGGGCGAGAAGATTCGCGTGGCCCTGCTGTCCGTGACCGAGGGCGAGGACAAGCCGCTGAAATACCCCACGCTGTTCAACTCCGCGGACGCTGCGGTGATTACGAAGATGGATATTGCCGAGCCGTGCGGGTTTGACCGCGAAGCGGCGCTCCGCAACATCAACGAGATTCGGCCCGGCATTCGGGTGTTTGAAACCTCGGCCAAGACCGGCGCGGGCATGCAAGAGTGGCTCGGATATCTGGCGGAAGCGCGCGCTCTCCGCATCGCCTGACCGCACGCGCGCGGATCAAAAAATAAATCACGTTGGGGCTTGATTCTCATAGTCCTCGTGTGGATATACTGGCCGCCCGAGAGCAGCCGGTCAGATTTATTGCCTGTCGGGATGCACATCATCATTCGCATCCATCGGATGCAGCCATGATCCTCCGTATTCGGCGGATTCCTTGGAGAAGGAAAGACAAGATGAAAGCGATTGCAACTCTCTGTGGTGCAACATTGATTGCGTTGTCGATGGCAGCCTGCAACCAGGCTCCTCCGGCTGCGCCCGATACACACGATGCCGATGTAAAGGCCATCAGCGATCTTGAAGCGCAGTGGAGCCAGGACTACGCGGCCAAAAACATGGACAAAATCGCGACCTATTACGCGGATGACGCGGTACTGATAACCCCGGGCATGGAGGCCACCAGTGGCAAGGACGCCATCGCCAGTTCCATGAAGGCAATGGCGAAAGATCCAGCGTTTTCCTTGCAGTTCAAGGCGTCGAAGGTGGACGTGGCGAAGTCGGGTGACGTGGGCTACTCGTGGGGCACCTACCAGATGACGATGAGCAACCCGGCCGGCAAGGGGACCATGAACGACCATGGCAGCTACGTGACGGTCTATCGCAAGCAGGCAGACGGATCGTGGAAGGCGGTGGAAGACATCGCGACCTCCGCGGTACCGCCACCGGCACCCAAGCACAAGATATAGGGTTGACCTCGAATCGCGAAGCGCCGCAGTGTCGACGATGCCGCGGCGCCTCGAGTGTGCTCGTCGGGTCAATTTGTGGAGGAGCAAATGAAAGCCACGACGACTAAAAGCCCAGCGGTCTCCGAGGGCATAGCGGCGGTGGAGGCGTACCTTGCCAAGGTGCCGGAGCCGGCGCGGAGCACTCTCGAAATGATTCGGGCGACGATCCGGTCCGTGATTCCCGCCGAGACGACCGAGTGCCTCAGCTACGGAATCCCCGCGTTTCGCTACAAAGGAGGCCTTGTGGCGTACGCGGCATTTAAGAACCATTGCAGCTTCTTCCCCATGCAGGCGTCACTGATCGACACCATGAAAGAAGACTTGAAGGGATACCGCACATCGAAGGGAACACTGCAGTTCGCGGTGGACAAGCCGCTGCCTGCCACGCTGGTGAAGAAGATGGTGAAGGCGCGGGTCGCGGAGAATGAGCGGAAGAAGAAGTAACGCCGGACTGGAGCGGGTCGTCTTGGATTCTCGATGCTCAAGAGTCCTTCCCGGATTGAAAACGACAGGCTTGATTGATTGAGTTTGGTTTGGATAACATGATCCGCCTCAGGAGGTCCAAAGTGGCAACTGCAACCTTAAGCAGCATCCAGGCGCGCCGCCAGGCGATTGTCAACGCGCACATTCAGGCTGAAGCCGTCACTCACGATGTGGCCGCAACCGTGGCCACGTTTCAGCACCCACGGTATGAAGTTCCTGCCCTGGGGGCTATTGTGGATGGCGCCGAGGGGGTGACTGGCCTTGTGAGCGGTCTCTTGTCCGCTTTTCCTGACTTTTATCTGAATCAGATCGCTCTCTATCACGCCGATAATGCCGTGATCGCCGAAGCTCGGTTCGGTGGCACCCACCGCGGAGTCTGGGCGGGTATTGAACCAACCGGAAAGAGCATGGAAGTCCAAGCCGTCTTGATCTTCATGTTTGAGGGCGACGACCTGGTATGCGAGAAGGTTTACTTTGATCACGCCACCATTCTGCGCCAGATCGGCGCGATCGCTTGAACTAAGCGGAAGGCAATATCCGGCTTTCGCGTGATTCAGATCACCCTGTACGGCGCATCCAAACGGGTATAAGGTAGTTGCCATGTGTCTAGCGATTCCGGGAAAAGTCGAAGAGATCAGCACTGAAGGCGGTCTTCGGGTGGGCCGGGTGAACTTTGGCGGGGTGGTCAAGCGCGTCTGCCTTGACTACGTGCCGGAGGTCGAAGTCGGCGACTATACGATTGTCCACGTGGGCTTTGCCCTCTCCAAGATCGACCAGGAAAGCGCCGAAAAGACGCTGGCGGTTTTTGAACAGATGGGCATGTTGCAAGAGGAACTGGCCAGCGAGGAAGAACACTTTGCCCGGGCTGCGGCCGCTCCGCAATCGCCGTGTCCGGATGGAAGCTGTGCGGTGGAAGAAGAAAAGGCCCTGTAGAGCGCCGGCTATCCGGGGTCTCGCGGCACAGGCCGGGGAACCCGACTGGTGGTGCTACGGTTTCCCCTTGATTGAAACTCCAAACCAACCGATGAAGACCCCTCGGTTGTCGACCGCCGGGTAGGAGTTACCGCAAATGAAGTACCTCACCGAATTTCGCAACGGCGAAATCGCCCAGCGCATTGCGCGGGAGATTCACCAGATCGCCACCCGCCCCTGGAAGATCATGGAAGTCTGCGGCGGGCAAACGCACTCCATCATTCGCAACGGCATCGACCAGATGCTGCCCGCTGGTATCGAGATGGTTCACGGCCCCGGATGTCCGGTCTGCGTCACGCCTTTGGAGTTAATTGACAAGGCGCTGGCCATCGCGGCGCAGCCGGGAGTGATCTTCTGCTCGTTTGGCGACATGCTCCGAGTTCCCGGCACCGAAGGCGATCTCTTTCAGGTGAAGGGCCGTGGCGGCGATGTGCGGGTGGTGTATTCGCCGCTCGATGCGGTGGATCTGGCGGCGAAGAATCCCGACAGGCAGGTTGTGTTTTTCGGTGTGGGGTTCGAGACCACGGCTCCGGCCAACGCCATGAGCGTGCATGTGGCCAAGCGGCGCGGGCTCAAAAACTTCTCGCTCCTCGTTTCACACGTGCTGGTGCCGCCCGCGATTCAAGCCATCATGGCATCGCCCGGCAACAAGGTGCAGGCGTTCCTTCTGGCGGGACACGTGTGCAGCGTGATGGGTTACTGGGAGTACCCGCCCATCGCGGAGAAGTACAAGATTCCGTTAGTGGTGACCGGATTTGAGCCGCTCGACCTGCTCGACGGGATTCGCCATGCCGTGATGCAACTGGAGGCCGGCACCTACGAGGTGGAGAATGCCTACGAGCGCATCGTCACCTTCGACGGCAACCAGGCAGCACAGAAGCTGCTTGCGGAGGTGTTCGAAGTCACCGACCGGGCATGGCGCGGCATCGGCGTGATTCCCAAGAGTGGCTGGCGACTGAGTGAGGAGTACCGCGCATTCGACGCCGAAGAGCGCTTCCACATCACAGGCATTCATACTGAGGAGTCGCCGCTTTGCCGCTCAGGCGATGTGCTGCGTGGAGCCATCAAGCCGGCCGAATGCGCGGCCTTCGGCAAGGAGTGCACGCCGCGCCATCCGCTGGGCGCGACCATGGTTTCAAGCGAGGGCGCCTGCGCTGCGTATTACAACTACGGGCGGTTCATCTCCGCCGATGAGCTGGCCGGAGCGGGCAAGGCGTAGCAGACAGCCTGTGGCGCAGAGCGAATCTTGCCGTATCGAATGACAGGAAAAGGATGCAGGTGTCAGCAATGGGTGACGAAGGGAAGGCCGGGTTGATGGTTGAGAACGCAGGCACGCCGGACTTTTCGAATTGGACCTGCCCACTTCCGCTCCGGGACTATCCGTCTATCGTGATGGGCCACGGGGGCGGCGGCAAACTGGGTAACGAGCTTGTTGAGCACCTGTTCCTCCCCGCTTTTCGCAACGCGGCACTTGAGAATCTGGGCGATGCGGCCGTGTTCGATCTTGATTCAGGCCGGCTTGCCATGAGCACCGATTCCTTCGTCGTGCAGCCGCTGTTTTTTCCCGGCGGATCAATCGGCGCACTGGCTGTGAATGGCACAGTCAATGACCTAGCAGTGTCAGGCGCCGATCCCAAATTCTTAAGTGCAAGCTTTATTTTGGAAGAAGGTTTTCCGCTGGCGCAACTTGCGGCGATTGTCGAGGCCATGGCCCAGGCGGCGGCCACGGCAGGCGTAAAGATCGTCACCGGCGACACCAAGGTGGTGGAGCGCGGACACGGTGACGGCTGCTATATCAATACGGCGGGAATTGGCGTGCTGCGCGCAGGGATCACCGTTGGCCCACATCGGGCGCAGGCAGGCGACACAATCCTGGTGTCGGGAATGATCGGCGACCACGGCATGGCGATCATGAGCGTGCGCGAGGGTTTGGACTTCGAGAGCCCCATCCGCTCCGATTGCGCTGCGCTCAACGGGCTGATTGCCGACGTGCTGGCAGCGGTTGGCAATGCGGTGCACGTGATGCGCGACCCCACGCGCGGCGGACTCGCTTCCACGCTGAACGAGATTGCGACGTCTTCCGACGTGGGCATCGAGATTAACGAGAAGAGCCTGCCGGTGCGGCTTGAAGTGCAATCGGCGTGTGACTTGCTCGGACTCGATCCGGTCTACGTGGCCAACGAGGGCAAGGTCGTTTTCTTTGTTGCGCCCGAGGCTGCGGGACGAGTCCTCGAAGTTCTGCACGCCCATCCGCTGGGCCGCGATGCCGCGCGCATCGGCCAGGTGACCGCGCAGCATCCGCGCATGCTGGTCGCCCGCACGGGAATGGGCGCCAACCGCGTGATCCCGACACAAATCGGCGAGCAGTTGCCGCGCATCTGCTAATGAGCAGAGAGCCGCGTGTCATTGGACGGTGATTTTCACCGCTGCCGTTGATCGACCGTACTGGTTGGTCGCATTGAGCGTGTAGGTCGTGGTCGCAGCGGGTGTCACGGTTACAGTTCCTCCGCGCACCCCGCCAAGCTGATCAATATAGTCATACGAATCGTTGCTCGTGTTCCATGTGAGCGTGACGGGCGTGCCCGCGAATACCGTTGATGCCGATGCGCTGAAGCTTGCAATTGTTGGCGGATTGCCCGTGGGCGCCGTCGCGTCGTCGTAGCCGGGGAAGGTCGGCGTCATCTCCACAACCTCAAAGTTCGACGACTGAATGGAATCCAGATTCACCAGGTCGTTGTCATTCCATCGAGGATCCGAGACGCCCTGGAAGTAGAAGTACCCGCCATTGTCGGCGAGGATCATTCCATATTTCTTCATCGCGGTAAGGATCACCTGGTTGGCCGGCGAATACCCTGAAATATCGAAACTGGCTTTGAGCCGGATCCTCATGCCCATGATGTTGCTGACGCCGTAAACGGTCCCTGCGGCATGACTGGCCGGTTCGACGAAGTATCCTCCGTTGGCATCGTTCTTGGTCTGCTGCATGGTGAAGCGAATCGCGTGGTTGATGGCGCCCGAAGCCACTTCGTCGTAGCGCACGAGGCCCGGGAAGATAGGCAAACCGGCAGCGTCGGCCGAGGTCCAGCCCCAGGGGCGCTGCTCGTAGTTGTTCATGTCCCAGATCGTCTCGGAGGATGCGTTCCATGCCCCGTTGCAGCGATGCGTATTGAAGGTCTCGTAGAGGAAGCATGTGTTCCGGTCGAGGACCAGCACATGTGAATCTCCGACATACGTGTCCGGCCAACCATCGCAATCGGCCGGCGAGCCCTCGATCGGCGCGGTGATCGAGAATGGAGCGAGCGCGACGTCGCTTTCACTTGCGTAATCAATCACGTTGATCGGAACCAGCGGAGTGGTACTGGAGTCGACGACGACATAAGGGATGCCGTAGTTTCCGCCGGCGGTCGAAGAGAAGTCATGATGCAGGTGCAACCCTGCAAACCCCGCGGCCGAAGTGATCGCGCTGTTATTGGGATCGAGTGGCGCGGAAGAGATATCCGTATTCCACGCATTCGTCGCTGGAAACGGGACGAACCCATTGAGACTGGCGCTGTTTCCTGTGCTCATCTTGCTGCATGCGGACGCGACGACAGCCGGATTGACGGTGATGTTGAGTTTTGCTGTCGCGGACTGCGGCGACGATTGTGCCGAGTCGGTCACCGTGAATGTCACGGACGATGTGCCCGCGGCGGTTGCGGCGGGAGTCCCTGTGAGCGAGCCCGTCGAGCTTCCGATGGAGAGCCCGGAAGGCAACCCGCTCGCCGCGAAGGCATAGGGCGATGTGCCGCCTGAGGCGGTGAGAGTAGCGGAGTAGGCTGAGCCGGCTGTTCCAATCGGCAGCGAGGTTGTCGTGATAATCATTTTGCTGGGCTGGGTCGGATTGCTGGGCTGGGTCGGACTGGTTGTAACTCCGGTGCCCGAATTGCATCCGGCAAGAAGTGCCAGGGCCACAAACGTGAGCAAGGCCACAAACGTGAGATAGATTACCCGGTCCCGCATAAACGTTCTCTCCCGGGGTCTCGAAGTTACGCGAATGCGACAGAACCGAGGTTCGCGCTTCTCAACAAAGAAAGATGGATTTCAGCCCGAGAATACATCGCGGAATGAAACGGTTTGTCTCATTTCGTCCCACATCTTATGACCTAGGTCACGTAAACACTCAGGAAACTGAAAGACGAGTTGCAGGTCTCCGGCGCAATCCTGGAAGATCGCCACGATGGTCCCTCATTTTTTCTTTGGCGTGCGAAAAGCGCTCTGCCGCATGCGATGTGGCGGGGTGACGGGCAGTCAGGCGAGGATCTCGAACGCCTGCTCAATGCGGGTGTGCAGCGCGGCTTCTTTCTCAGAAAGCGTGTAGTTTATTTCGAGGACCGCGGCAGGGGGCGTCGCCAGCGCTTTCAAGGCCTTGGCCGTAGAAGGCCAGTCGATGGTGCCTTCCCGGGGCCAGAGGTGCTCATCCTTCATGCCGTGATTGTCATGGATGTGTACCGAAGAAATGCGGTCGCCGAGCGTGGCGATGGCCTGAGCCACTCCAACGGTCATGTGCGCGTGGCCCAGATCGAGGCAGATGCCAATGTTGGGCAGATGGCCCATTTCAATGATCGTCAGTAGATGACTGGGAGTGGTCGGCTCGCTGGTCAGGTTCTCCACCAGCAGGCGAACGCCGAGCGGATGAGCAAAGGCGCCCAAATGTTCGAGAGCAGCCTCCGCGTATTCCATGGTGCGCAGGGACCATCCGTCCTCTTTTTCACCCAGGTGCAGCACAAGATTCTTGAAGGGAATGCGCTCGGCGGCTTCGAGGGCGCGCTTGATCTCGTCCATGGCATCGATGCGGCGCGCCTTTTCGGGGTGCAGCACGTTCACTGCGGGAGCGCCGGCGCGGCCCATTTCGCGGTCGGGATAGAGCGGGGCGTGCAGCGAATGCGGTGCAAGTGTGTTGGAGCTGAACCATGCCGCCAGTTCGGCGACGTGCTCGCGGCTGGTGTAGTCAAAGTGCTGGCGAGCGGCAAAAATCTCTACGGCCTGCGCACCAGAGCGGTCGGCAAGTTCAAGGAGCCCGGGATGAAGGCGTTGGTTCAGGAACAGGTGCGTGGACAAAACGCGCAACATGGTCAAGAGGCCCCCCGCGCCGGCTGCTTGCATCTCTCGCCTGTGCGCACCCCTCTATTGTCGCATCTTTACAACTACTTAACTGCAATGGGATGTTGCACGAGGAGGTGCGGTGACCGGCGTACGCTCGACTACGGCGTATTGGGCGAGGTCGTCCAGCGTGAT
>OBLU010000659.1_pt1 | contig 32235 bp, 26 predicted proteins | sample 1518681 | NCBI WGS metagenome assembly OBLU01 (sample SAMEA3539304, study PRJEB22396) | soil metagenome | biome: tundra; feature: field; material: soil | place: USA | collected 2010-05 | depth 0.15 m
GAGTCGAAGCGATGAACAGATGCTCGACGAAATCCTCGTCGCGCGTCTTCATGCCCGTGCGCCCGGTGCCGCCGCGCCGCTGCATGCGGTAGGTCGAGATCGGCGTGCGCTTCATGTAGCCGGAGTGGCTGACCGTGACCGCGACCTGCTCGTCGGCGATCAGGTCTTCCAGCATGATTTCCGCGGCTTCGTCTTCGATCACCGTGCGTCGCGCGTCGCCGTATAGCTTCTTGACCTCTTCCAGTTCCTTGATAATGACGTTGCGCAGCTTCTTCTCGGAAGCAAGAATCGATTCGAATTCGGCGATCGCTTCGCGCACCTGCTTCAACTCGTTCGAAATTTCGTCGATCGAGAGTTTGGTCAGGCGGTGCAGTTGCAGTTCGAGGATGGCGTCGGCCTGTTTCGCGGTGAACGGCTTGTCGGCGGCGAGCTTCGGAGCGCGTCCAGTGGTGTTGATATCGATCTTCTTGCCGCCAAAGTACGCAACCAAATTTTCTCTCGCGTCGGCGCGGTGGGCGCTGCCCCGGATGATGACGATCACGTTGTCGAGGTGGTCGAGCGCGGTCAGGTAGCCTTCCAAAATGTGCTCGCGATCGCGCGCTTTGTTGAGCAAATACGAAGTGCGGCGGCGCACGACATCGACGCGATGGTCGATGAAGTGTTTGATCGCCTGGATCAGCCCCATTTCCTTGGGCTGAGCGTTGACGACCGCCAGCAGAATCATGCTGTAGCCTTCCTGCATCGAGGTGTGCTTGAAGAGCTGGTTGAGCACGATCTGCGGTTCGGCCCCGCGCTTGAGCTCGATCACGATGCGCATGCCGTCACGGTCGCTTTCGTCGCGTACGTCGGAGATGTCGTCGATGGTCTTCTGGTTAACCAGATCGGCAATGCGCTCGATCAGTCGAGCCTTATTCACCTGATAGGGAATCTCGGTGACGATGATCGCCTGCTTGTCCTTGGTGACGTTCTCGATGGCGGCGCGGGCGCGCATCATGAAACGGCCGCGGCCAGTTCGGTAAGCCTCAAAGATTCCGGCACGGCCGTGAATGATGGCCGCCGTCGGAAAGTCCGGTCCCTGCACGAACTTCAGGATTTCCGCCAACTGCGCGTTGGGATTATTCACCAGCGTGATGGTGGCATCGACAATCTCGGTCAGGTTGTGCGGCGGAATCTTGGTGGCCATGCCCACGGCGATGCCATCAGAGCCGTTGACCAGCAAGTTGGGAAAACGCGCGGGCAGAACCGCGGGCTGCGTTTCCGTGCCGTCGTAGTTCGGGTAAAAATCGACCGCTTCCTTGTCGAGATCCTCGAGCAGTGCGGTGGAGACGCGCGTCAAACGAGCTTCGGTGTATCGATCCGCTGCCGGCGGGTCGCCATCGACCGAGCCGAAGTTGCCTTGACCATCGACCAGCGGCGCGCGCATGGCGAACGGTTGCGCCAGACGCACCAAAGCGTCGTAGACGGCGAGGTTCCCGTGGGGATGATACTTACCCATGACTTCGCCAACGATGCGGGCGCACTTGCGCGTGGCGCCGCCGGGGCGAAGGCCCATCTGCTGCATGGTGTAAAGAATGCGGCGATGCACGGGCTTCAGTCCGTCCCGGACGTCGGGCAGCGCGCGGCCGATAATCACCGACAACGAATAGTCGAGATACGACCGCTTCATCTCGTCTTCAATGTTGACGGGCTGCATGTTGAGGGCGCCCGGACCTTGTCCGTCGCCTCCGGGAGGAGGAGTAAGGGGAAGCTCAGGATTCTGATCGTCAGCCATGAAGTTAGCTCTCAGCTCTCAGTTGTCAGCTCTCAGTAAAGGCTCGCGTGAGCTCGTGTGGGCTTGTGTGGGGACGGGCGCCTCGCCCGTCCAAGCGGAGCGAAGCTCCGCCAGCTCTGTCCCAGCAAAAATGTCGCTAAGTTCTTGCATCTACAGGCATTATCCGCACGGATCTACTTGAGAATTATACCACGTTCAGGGCCGCCGAGGGGTGGGCGAGTTTGGGTCACAACTCCGAGCGTCGCAAGAAAATGGAATCCGCGATCGCTCCAGCCGCGAAGCGGCGGCATAGGAAAGCCCGGCACGTGTCAGTGCCGGGTAGGCGAGAGTGGGAAAGTCCGAGTCCCGCAAGGGACGGCACACTTAGTTGCGACACAGACTCGGGCGAACGTTGGCTCTTCTTTTAAGCTCTGCGCAACGTCAGCAGCGTGATCTCTGGCGGGACGCCGATCCGCACCGGGAAGCCGAGGGTTCCGAGGCCCCGGTTCACGTAGAGTGCAGCCTTCTGCAAGCCAGCTTTCTGCAAACCGTTCCCGGACGCGGTGCCAGCATGACTGCTCATCGGCAGGTGATAAAGTCCGGCGACAAACGGCGTGATCAACCGAGCCGGGCTGACGCTGTGATCCACGATCTCAAACTTTATCTGGCCGCCGTGAGTGTGACCGGCAAGGCTGAGTTCAATGCCGAGCTCGGCAGCGCGGTGGAACGAGTTCGGGTTGTGGGATAGCAGGACGTTCGGCATGTCGCGGCGAATCAGCGGCTCGATCTCCTGCAACATCGGTCCGGTGCGCTCGCCACTCGTCATGTGGTCGCGTTGATAATCGACGCCCAGGAGATTGAAGCGGGCTCCATTGTGCTCGACGACCGCGTTCGAGGCGCGCAGCAACCGCATTCCCTTTTCGCGGAAGAGGCGCTCCGCATCGTCTTCCACTCCCGCATAGATTTCGTGGTTGCCATTGCATCCCCAGACTCCGAGCGGCGCACGCAGCCGGCTCAACTCGGTGATGCAGGCGTCGAGCGGATCGCCTTCGCTCGAGACAAAGTCTCCCGTAACAAAAGAAATGTCAGGCTGCAGGTCGTTCGCCATGTCGACGGCGCGCGCGATTTCGTGCGGCGGCATGTAGTCGCCAATGTGGATGTCGCTGAGCTGAGCGATGCGCAGCCCGTCCAGCTCCGGCGGAAGATTGGCGACCGGCACATCGACGCGCTCGATCGTATAGCGCAAACGTCCGGCGGCAAATCCATAGGTCGCGGCGAGGAATGGAGCGCTTCCAGCGAGACAGGCGGCGTATTGAAAGAAAGTCCGGCGCGAGGGACTGAAGTCGCCGGCGACCGCTCCGGGACGAAGCCGTGCCGCGGCATTCGTGACCCACTCGATCGCTCCCACCGATTCGACCGCCAGGAATCCAAAGAACGAAGCGACCATCCACAAACGGACAAAGGTGGAGAGCGATTTACCGAAGTTGAAGCTGCCAAAGCTGAGGCGCGAGATTCCGTGGCCAATCAGCGGATCGAGAAGCGTTGCGAGAAGTACAGCGGCAAGCGCGATCAGTCCGGCATGAAGCCCGAAGCGCCACTGGGTATTCGAGAACGAACCAATCCACGTCCACGCCCGCACAAACCAGAATCGCTGGACGGCGTAGACCGCCAAAAGAAACAGCGCGAAGAAAAGAACTCGGCTAAGAATCAGGGCAATACTCCGTTAAGAAACTCTTTTGGTTAGATGCGTGGCGGCCCGCAGAAGGCTCGGCCAAAGCGTTGGCACTACGACAGCTTGGACTGGGTGATTTGCTCTCGAAGATCACGTTCCTTGCTACTGTCGAGCACACGTAGCAGTTCACACTGCTCAAGGGCAGCAACGGCGTTTCCCAGCTTCAAATGTGTAAGACCAATCGAATGGTGTGTGTCTGGGACGCCGGGTCGCAACTCAAGTGCCTTCTGAAAGCTAGTGAGAGCATCATCGCATCGGCCCATCTCGAGATAGAGTTCTCCCAAGTTGTGCCAAGTCTCTGGAATGTCGGGTCTCAGCTTCAGCGCGTGCTCGTACGATGCCAGAGCACGGTCACTTTCGCCCTGAGCGGCAAGCGATAACCCGAGCACACAATAGGCCTCTGCGCTTTCTGGTTCAATCGCCAGCGCCTTTTCTTCGGACTCTATTGACTCTTGGTACTCGTGAAGATGCCAGTGAAACAGCCCGATATTGTAGTAGGCTGCCGCGAAGTCTGGCGTCAATTCAAGCACGGACTCGTATGCATGAAGTGCCTCGCGAAATTGGCCAGTCTGACCAAGAGCCCAACCGAGGCTCACGCGAAAGGTTGGATCGTCCTGCTTTAATTCGATCGCTCGCTTCCAAACCGGGATCGCATCTTCGTATTTTCCTGTCCTCGACAGCAAGACACCTAGATTTTGCAATGCGCTAGGCTTATCCGCGCTGAAACTCACGGCTTGGCGATACGCTCCGAGGGCATCGTCATCTCGGTGCAACTCCTCATAGGCGAGAGCGAGATTGTAGTAAGCGTCGGCATAGTCGGGCCGCAGCTTGATGCCTTCGAGGTACGCAGCAGCGGCTTCGTCGAAGCGTTTCTCGTTGTAGTACGCCAATCCTAAACAGTATTGGGCCTCGGGAAAATCGGGCTTCAATCTGACACATTTTTCAAATTGCTCTCTCACTGCGATTTCCTGTCCGAGTTCGTGCAAGACCAGCCCGAGGTTGTGGTGCGCGTCAACGTGATCAGGTTTCAGCTTTATTGCCGCTCGGAGAGGTTGTTCAGCTTCGTTGCACTTCTCCTGATTAAACAGTGCCCAGCCCAGTCCGAACTGCGCCTCTGCTGATTTCGGATCGAGCTTTGCTGCCTCCCTATAGGCGTCCAGTGCCTTGTCGATCTGACTAAGTTGCGCTAAAGCGCTGGCAAACGATATTTGACAAGCGGCATCATTTCTCAGTTGTGGCTCAATGCGAAAAGTTCGGTTCAACTCCTCTACGGCCTCTTGGAACTTCCCTAAGTAGCCGAATATTCGTCCGAGTTGGGCATGTGCGTAAGCCGAACCGGGTTTTATTTGCAGAGCATGGTCGTAAGCTCTGACTGCCTCCTCGTACTGCTCTAATGCGCATGGCAATACCCTATGTAGCAGAGGGCATACACGCTGCTGGGGAACAGAGAAAGAATTCGTTGGAAATAGAGCAACGCCGACTGATAATCGCGCTTTTTCAATTTCCGGCGGCCGAGCCAAGACCACCACTCGGCTTTTAAACTCTTGGTTAACATGAAATGAGTCTTGCCATTTGGAAACGCTTGTGTATTCTAGCCCACAGTATCCGTCGAGTTCCGACTCCGATCGACTGCGCCCCGACACAGGGCCTTCGACACCGCATTCTGACTTCTAGCCCCTAACTTCTGCGCCCAACTTCTGCCCTCTTTCATCACAAACATCCAGTCCACCCGTCACAGACATCCAACCCGCCGTGCGCGACAATGGAGATCTGATTGGGGCAGCCCAAAGTGTGCCCGTCTCCCAAGACGGCCCTCGAAGCTGCCCCAAACCCATTTCAGCGCTCTTTGACAACCTAAGTCCTTATTCCGGAATACTTTGCAAATAAGTCATTTAGGCTCTAGACTTTGGCGGCTCGACAACCCCTAACCCTATGATTCCAATAGACCGGGGGGGAGGGGGGTACCCACCATACTAACTGGTTATTGCCTTCAAAGTTAACAGGCGAGAATAGAGACACCTCAAAGCAGGCGCAAGCCGTTATCGGCGCGCGTCTCCAGACTTGGGTGTCGAACTGGTTTGCTGTGGCTGATAGCTAATGGCTGACGGCTGAAACCTCGGTTCCGTGATAGCTACCAACGGCTGACCCATTTTCGTGGTCTGTGCGAGATCGGGTCATATGGCTATTGTCGTTTCATGGGATGACACTAATCCCCGGAAGGGATTTATCCATGAAGCATCGCGGGCTGTTGCTGACAGTATTCTTGCTGGCGGTTTGGGGTAGCGGGAGCGCATCGGTTACTGAAATACGAAAGAATTTTTTCAATCGAACTACCAACCTACCTGCCACTGCCATCATGACGGCTCCGACGGGCGATGCCAGCTACCTGATCAGCGTCTACGAATCAACAAAAAGTTGTGCGGTCGTGCCCATATTGCGCTGGACTGACGAAAATGGAGTCGCACGTTCCCAGCAAGGCAGCGTCGGACCAGGAGGGGGAAACTGCTACCTATCTCTCCTTGTGAACATTAGAGTCCATGCAAAAACGAAACCCACGATTGAAACTGGTGGCGATGACGGCGGTTTCGATTACTCTCTTTACGTCTCAGGACTGGGTTTTTGGCCAAGCGGAGCACAAGGGCAAGGCGGTCTGTCTGAGGTAACTGGTTCGCTGCCTAACAAAGACCTCGTTTATGCTCTTCCCGTTTACCAGCCTTCGGGAAGCACCAGTGCGCTGCTGGTTGCGTATTCAACCGGCTACGCGGGCAAAGACGTGCCCTACGTGAGTTGGGCGGATGAGTACGGCAGCAACTCCCTGGAAGTGCCGGTCGGAACATCAGCGGTTATTCCGGTGAGAATCGCCGGAGGCACCAAAGTCTGGATTCACACTTACCCAGGAGACACTACGTGGTATGCGCTCATTATCTTTGGGGCACCGGCCAAAGGCTCGGGTCCGTTCGGCGACTATGAAGCAAATTTACTCGATTGGAGCAACGCCACCTACCCGAACTGGCAAACACTGTTCACTGCTGGCGACGCTGGCTCAAATGTTCTTCTGTTAAGCGATGTGACACAACAAGCAAACGACGGAACGGTCGGCGAAGGTTTACAGGTCTATTGGACAAAGCAGACGGCAGTTCCCTGCGCGGCGGCTTTAACTGCTGGCCCCTCTGGGATCCCAGCCAGCTGCGTTTCTCCGGTTTTCGTCGGCAGCAATAGTCCGTTGCAATTCAGAACATATAACTCAACGGGAAGCCCATGGGGGCCTTCTCCGACTTACAGCGCGGAAGTCGATGTGCTTCAGTTCTAGGCCGGCCCTACGAAAGAGCGAATCTGGTTACTCTGGGCTAGCGGGCGGCGAGCGGTTCCTGGGAGCGTAGCGCGGCGGTGCGCTCACGGGCATTCTGCAGCGCGCGCTTGACGTGACGAGGCGCGGTGCCTCCGGGCACGTCGTGCAGTCCGAGCACCTCAGTAAGTCCGAGGCAGGAGTGGAAACCCGCGTCAAAGCTCGAGTGGATCGCTTGCAGGTCGGCGAGAGGCAGTTTTTGCAGTTCGCATCCGCGTTCCACGGCTAACTGGACGGCCTTGCCGACCGCTTCGTGGGCGAGGCGCGAGGGCACTCCCCGTTCAACCAGGTAAGCGGCCGCGGCCCAGGCGTTCAGGAAGCCCGATTGCGCGGCCTGATTCATCTTTGCGTCGTTGAATTCGACGGTGTTCATAAATCCGGTTACAAGCGGCAACATGCCGATGACCGTGTCGGAGGCGATGAACACGGGCTCCTGCGTTTCCTGCAGGTCTTTGTTGTAGGCGAGCGGCAGTCCCTTCACCAAGGTTTGCAGCGTGGTGGCGCAACCCATGAGGCGCGCCGCTTTGCCGCGCACCAACTCCAGCAAGTCGGGATTTTTCTTCTGCGGCATGGCGCTGCTGCCGGTTGAGTAAGGCTCGGGTAACTCGACGAAGCCGTAGGCGGGTGTGGAGAACAAGATCATCTCTTCGGCCCAGCGGCTGAGGTGGAGAGCGAGCAACGAGAGCGCGTCGACGAATTCGATGGCGAAGTCGCGGTCGCTCGTAGCGTCCATGCTGTTAGAGGTCAGGCCGTCAAACCCCAGTTCCGCGGCCATGGCTTGACGATTGAGTGTGAGCGTGGCTCCGGCTACCGCGCCTGAGCCCAGCGGACAAAGGTTCGCGCGCTTGCGGCAGTCGGCGAGGCGCGAGGCGTCGCGGAGAAACATTTCTACATACGCCAGCAACCAATGCGCTACTAAGACGGGCTCTGCTGGCTGCAGGTGCGTGTACGAGGGCATGGCGGCGCTGCCCGCGGCCTCGGCGCGCGCGAGGATCGCCTCGATCCAATCGGCGATCAGGTTTTGCAGGGTGTCGATGCTTTGGCGCACGAAGAGGCGGAGATCGGTCGCGATCTGTTCGTTGCGGCTGCGGCCGGTGTGTAACTTGTAGCCGGTTGCGCCGATCAGCGCGGCGAGTTGCTTTTCCACGAAGTGGTGGACGTCTTCGGCTTCCGGGTCGTTCAGAAACTCTGGCGAGGATTCGGCGCGCTGGCCGATTTCTTCCAGTGCTTTCACGATCTCGGAAAGCTCTTCGGAGGAAAGCACTCCGGCGTGTTTGAGAGTGTTGGCGTGGGCGCGGCTGGCGGCGAGTTCGAAGGGCAGCAGCCGTTGATCGTAGGGGAACGACCGCTGCCATCTTTCAAATTCGGGGTCAAGCGGCTGCCGGAAGCGGCCGGACCACATCTTCATTGTGCGACCTCTGGGGGGACGCTCGTCAGCGACCGTGGTACGGCGAAAACAGCAGGTCCTTCGCTTCGCTCAGGATGACAATTCATTTTCAAGATGACAATTCATGCTCAAGACGAAAATTCATGTAAGGTGCCTACGTCAGCGCGACCATTTTGCGTCTGGGCACGGCATCGCGAGGGCAATCCCAGGATGCGGATGAAGCCTTCCGCGTCTTTCTGATCATAGCTCGCGTCCATGGTGAATGAGGAGAGGTCGGTGCGGTAGAGCGAGTAATCCGACTTGCGGCTGATGATGCTGACGTTGCCTTTGTAGAGCGACAGCATGACCGCGCCGGTCAGATTCTGTTGCGTGGTTTCGACGAAGGCGTCAAGCGCTTCGCGCAGCGGCGTAAACCACAGGCCGAAGTAAACCAGTTCGGCATACTTGAGCGCGACGTGCTGCTTGAAGTGCAGCAGATCGCGATCGAGGCAGAGGGCTTCGAGTTCGCCGTGAGCGGCGAGCAGCAGCGTGCCTCCGGGAGTTTCGTAGCAGCCGCGCGACTTGATGCCGACAAAGCGGTTCTCGACCAGGTCGATGCGTCCGACTGCGTTGCGTCCGCCGATTTCGTTCAGCAACTCGACGAGCGATACGGGATCGAGAGTTTGGCCGTCCACCGAAACAGGCACTCCTTTTTCGAATCCGATCTCAACCTGCTCTTCTTTGTCGGGAGCCTCTTGCGGCGACTTCGTCATTTGCCAGGTACTCGGGAACGGCGCGTTGGCGGCGTCTTCGAGCTCCCCGCCCTCGTGGCTGAGGTGCCAGAGATTGCGATCGCGGCTGTGGATTTTCTCGCGGCTCGCGGTCACGGGAATGCCGCGCTTCTCGGCGTAGTCGAGACAATCCTCGCGCGACTTGAGATCCCACTCGCGCCACGGCGCCACGACTTTCAGCTCGGGAGCGAGCGCCTGGTAGGCCATCTCGAAGCGGACTTGGTCGTTGCCTTTGCCGGTGCATCCATGGCTGACGGCCGAAGCTCCTTCGCGCAGCGCGACTTCGACCTGATGTTTCGCGATCACGGGGCGGGCGAGCGAGGTGCCGAGCAGATACTTGTTTTCGTAGACCGCGCCCGCTTTCAGCGCGGGCCAGACGTAGCCGGTCAGGAACTCTTCGCGCAGATCTTCGACCACCACCTTGCTGGCGCCGGTTTTGTAGGCCTTGTCCACCACGGCCTCGACGTCATCTCCCTGGCCTACGTCGGCGACCATGGCGATCACTTCATAGGCGTAGTTTTCCTTGAGCCAGGGAATGATGATCGAGGTATCGAGCCCACCGGAGTAGGCGAGAACAATTTTGTCAGGCATGAGCGCTCCTAGCCGGGAAGCGGCTCACGCCGCCGCCCAATAGCCATACGAGAATGGCTTTCTGAATGTGCAGGCGATTTTCCGCCTGATCGAAAACAACCGAGTTCACCGAGTCGATGACCTGGTCGGTCACCTCGCAGCCGCGATGCGCGGGCAGACAGTGCATAAATAGCGCATTGGGCTTGGCGAGCTGCATGAGCGCAGCATTCACCTGGTAAGGAGCGAAGATGGCGGCACGTTCTTCCGCTTCCTGTTCGTGCCCCATGCTGGCCCAGGCATCGGTGTAGACGGCATCGGCTCCGGCAACGGCTTTGCGCGGGTCGGTCAGGATACGGAGGGAAGCCTTGGTCTCGTCCGCAATGGCCTTCGCCATGGTGACGATGACGGGATTGAGGCCGTAGGGCTGTGGCGTGGCAATGGAAACTTTCGCGCCGACGGAGGCGCCCGCCAGAAGCAGGGAGTGCGCCATGTTGTTGCCATCGCCAACGTAAGCGAAATGAATTTTCGAGAGATCGCCGAAATGTTCCTGCAGGGTGAAGAAGTCGGCGAGCGCCTGGCAGGGATGTTCGAGTTCGCTGAGGGCGTTGATGACCGGAACGTCGGCGTAGGTGGCCATCTCTTCGACGACCGCATGGCTGAAGGTGCGCAGCACGATGAGGTCGATCCAGCGTTCGAGGTTGTGGGCAATGTCGTAAAGAGACTCGCGGGCATTGAGGCGGCTGGCCGTCTGGTCGACAAAGAAAGTGCTGCCGCCCAGGCTGTCCATGCCGGCTTCGAACGTAAGGCGGGTGCGCAGAGAAGGCTTCTCGAAGAACATGACCATCTGCTTGCCGGCGAGAACGCCGCGGTAGTCCGCGGGACGCTGCTTGAGCATGGAGGTGAGGTTAAAGAGCGCAAGGATCTCGGCGGGGGCCAGGTCGTGGATCGAGACGAGATCGCGCGGCGCGGCCGGTTCCGGCAGCAGGTGCGGCGGGTTCATCTTCGGTAGGTTCATCGGTGCCATAGGCTCGGTTCTCATTTGCGTTTCGTAACACTCCATTTCCGGAAAATTCTGACGCGGTTCGAGGGGGTGGCCCCTGCAAACCGCCTACGACAGCTCGCGAATACGTCGGGCGAGTGCGTGCGCTTTCTTTTTGTCGGCGGCGATGACCAGCACGGTGTCGTCGCCAGCGAGCGTGCCGACCACCTCAGGCCAGTGCGAGGCGTCGAGTGCGGCAGCGACCGGCTGCGCGCTGCCGACCGTGGTCTTCACCACCAGCAGGTTCTGGGCCTGGCGGATTTCGACCACAAACTGGCGAGCGAGATGCATCACCGAGGGCAAAACGTTTCCCGCTCCCAGGCTCTCGCCAGCGCGGCGATAGCCCTCGGGACCTTTGACGAGTTTCAGTTCGTGGATGTCGCGCGAGAGGGTCGCCTGGCCTACGTCGTAGCCCTTGCGCTCAAGCCGGTGCTGGAGGGAGTCCTGGCTTTCGACAGGACCGTCGTCGAGCAGGTCGAGGATCGCTTTATGGCGCGCTGTTTTCGACATGAATAAAAATGCAATCGAATGCATAAGTATCCATGTGCAGCGAGGGCCGTGTCAAGCGGGAAATGCTCGGAGGAATGCCCCGGTTATGGGGACTGGAGGGCTAAGTGTGTGCGTGAGAATGCGTTTTCGGGCAACCCGGTGGAACGAAACACAGGAGAATCACGCATACTCAAGAAGCCCATCCCTCGGACAATGAAACGATGAGCGACGAGTATCCAGCAAGAAATGTCCTTCTGAAGAACAAAGCCTGTTCCTTCAGCGCGCGGTATTCTCAAAGACAAACCTTCCAATTCCCTAGCCGGATACATGCTAAGTTATTTGTTGTCTATATCTTGCCGGTAAGTAAACGGCAAAAAGGAAAAACAACTCCCGAATCCACAAGCAGCGAAAGCCTAGCGGAAAGAAACGCTCTTTCCAGCCAAGTGTGCCGCGGGCAGCTACCACTTCCTGCTCATTGCCCCGCCCCAAGGTTTGTGTTAATTTCGCCCCTCATGAAAGTGCTCCTTTCAAAACTTGGGTTCGGCTCGACGGTGGAGGAAGTTCCCGAGATCGTCCAGGGGGAAAGCCCCACGCTCCAGGGCGCTGACCTGGCGGTCGCCTATTTTTCCTCTCGCGCCGGAGGCGATCTCCATGATTTTCTGCGGGTCAGCCCACACCGTTTCCTTTTCGGATTGCTCGACGTGGCCGGCAAACGCGCAACCAGCGGCCCCGTGCTGCAAGCCGCGCAGGCTTGTTTCCGCGCGTCGGGCGAGCAGCTCTTCTCGGCCACCGAACTGAACGAATCGGAGGCCATGATCGAACTCTCGCGCCGTCTGAATCTCGAGATCATGCGCGCTGCCGGAGGCGTGCGGAGTTGTCCGGCCTTCGCCGGCTGCTACAACGAAGAGCTGGGCACAGTCTGCTACGTGAATGCGGGCCACACACCCGGCCTGCTGCGCGATGACGCAAGCGTCGTCGAGTTGCCCGCGACCGGCCTGCCGCTCGGGCTGTTCTCGCTGGCTCCGACCGACGCCCGCATCGTCGGCCTGGGGCCAAAGGGCTCGCTGGCGGTGGTCTCACGCGGCGTGGTGGAGGCCGAGTCGAAGAACGCGGAATTTGGTCTGGACGGAGTCAAGGGCGTCATGCAGGCGGGACCTTCTTCGGCCAAAGATCTTTCCCAGCGCATCCTGCAGCGCGTGCAGGACTTCATGCACATGGCTCCGAAGCACAACGACGTGACCGCACTGACGCTCACACGCGGAAATTAGCAAGCCGACCCGCACCAAGCCGCCCGCTCAATTGGCCTCCATGCCGCTCGCGGCGTAAGATAGAAAGACAATTTTGCCTCGGGTGTTACCCAGGTTTCAAGAGAGCCCAAATGAAGAAGACCAGACTTCCCCTGCTGTTGGCGGTTGGATACGCGCTGTTGCTCCCATCTCTTTCGCCGGCCGATACCGTGGTCGAAGAGATCATCGCCCGGGTGAACAACGAAATCGTCACACGCTCGGAATTCATCCGCAGCCGCGATCAGCTCAAGCAGGAAGTTCAGCAGCAGGATCCGGCCAACGCCGACCGCGCTTTTGCCGAAAAACAACGCGACGTGCTTCGCGATCTGATTGACCAGCAACTCCTGCTGCAAAAAGGCAAAGACCTCGGCATCACTGGCGACACCGAACTCATCAAGCGCCTTGATGAAATGCGCAAGCAGATGAACCTCGGAAGCATGGAAGAATTGGAGAAGGCCGCGGAGGCGCAGGGAGCTTCGTATGAAGACTTCAAGCAGAACCTGCGCAACCAGATCGTTACGCAGCGCGTGATTGGGCAGGAAGTGGGTTCGCACCTGGCCATGAACAAGGAAGACGAGAAGAAATTCTATGAGCAGCACCGCGCGGAGATGGAGCAGCCCGAGCAGGTTCGCCTGAGTGAAATTTTGATCGCGCCCAAAACGCCCGCCAAACCGCCGACCAGCGCAGACGCGAAGCCCGAGCCGCCTTCGGAGGCTGACACGGAGGCAGCGCTGGCCGCGGCCCAGGCCAAAACGCAGGATCTGCTCGAGCAGATTCATAAGGGAGCGCAGTTTTCAGACTTGGCGAAAAAGTACTCCGATGGACCGTCGGCGAAAGATGGCGGCGACCTCAGTTATTTCAAGCGCGGCACGCTCTCGAAAGAACTGGAAGATAAAGTCTTTGCACTGAAGACCGGTGAAGTCACAGATGTGATTCGCACCAAGCAGGGTTACGTGATCCTGCAGTCGACGGAGCATCAGATGGCGGGCATTCCCACGCTGAAGGAAGTGGAGCCGCGCATCCAGGATGCGTTGTACATGCAGAAACTGCAGCCGGCGCTGCGCGCTTTTCTGACCACGCTGCGTGAAGAAGCTTTCATTGACATCAAGGCTGGTTACATCGACTCGGGCGCGAGCGCAAAGCAAACCAAGCCCGTCGAGACCACGGCCAAAGAAACCAACGCGAAGAAACTGAAAAAGAAGAAGAAGCTCGGCGTGTTTTAGGCTAGAACTGGTCTCATAAATGGTTGTGAGTAGGTTTTAGGAAGGGTACGGCTTCAGCCGTGCCGATTGGAACCGCAAGACAATGCGGGCTTTAGCCTCTGAGGGCCAGACATCACGCTCTAAGGATCATTTACGGCAAGCCGATTTCGCGGAGGCTCATGAAAGAGTTTTTTATCTCCGAGTGTTCCCAGCAGGAAAACAAGGTCATCACCTCCAGCTTCGTGGTGGCATCGAAGCAGGTGAAAGCCAAAAAGAATGGCGAGCCTTACCTGGCGTTGGTTTTGGCGGATCGCACCGGTCAGATCGAAGCCAAGATGTGGGACAACGTCGACGAGTTCATCCTCGCCTTCGAGCAGGACGACTTTCTCAAGATCAAGGGCCTCATCAACAAGTATAAGAATCGTTTCCAGCTCACGATTCACAAGCTGCGGCGCATGGAAGAAGGCGAGATTGATTTCACCGACTACCTGCCCAAGACCACGAAGGATATCGGCGAACTCTGGCGAACGCTGACGGAGTTTGTGGCTACGTTCCAGAATCCACACCTGAAGTCGCTGGTGGAACTGTTCATGGCGGACGCGGAGATTGCCGAGCGCTACCGCAATGCCCCCGCGGCCAAGACCCTTCACCATGCCTACATCGGCGGACTGCTCGATCACGTCGTGTCACTGTTCCGCTCCTGCGATCTGATCTGCCAGAACTATCCACAGGTCAACCGCGACCTGCTGCTGGCGGGAGCGTTCCTGCATGACATCGGCAAGATTCAGGAACTGACCTACAACCGTGCGTTTTCCTACACCACGCGCGGCCAGTTGCTCGGGCACATGATCATCGAACTGGAGATGCTGCAGGCAAAGCTCGCAAAACTGCCTGGGTTTCCCGAGGAATTGAAAACTCTGCTCGAACACATGATCATCAGCCATCACGGGCAGTACGACTTCGGATCGCCCAAGCTGCCGATGTTTCCCGAAGCGCTCATGCTGCACTATCTCGACGATCTGGATTCCAAGATGGAGGCGATGCGCGCCCACTTCGAGCGCGAGGCCGAACTCGAAGGCCCGTGGACCAGCTACAATGCGTCGCTGGGGCGGCCGCTGCTCGATTCCAGAAAATTTATGCAAGGGAAAGAAACGGCGGCTGCGAAAACCAATGTGCCAGATTCCGCAGCGCCGACGGTCGCGGCAGCGCCAGGGCTTGACCTGTTCAGCGAACAGAAGGCGTAGAAACAGAGTTCGCGCCTAAGTTTCGAATCGCCCCGTTGGTTTGCCTATGGATTTCTCGCGTTTCACCGCCATCAGTTTTGACTGCTACGGCACTCTGATTGATTGGGAGTCGGGGATTTTGCCGGTACTGCGCGCCGTGCTTGCGAGCCACGGTCAAGATCTTCCCGACGCTGCCATTCTCAAACTCTACGGGGAATTTGAGGCAGAGGCGGAAAGCGGGCCGTACCAAAATTACCGCAATGTGCTGCAAGCAGTGGTGCGGGCGTTTGCCGATCGCTTCCGTTTCCAGGCCAGTTCCGCCGACATACAATCGCTCGACGAATCCGTCCGCGCCTGGCCGCCTTTTCCGGATACGGTGGCTGCGCTCGGCGAACTGCGGAAGCGCTATAAGCTTGTCGTGATTTCAAACATTGACGACGATCTATTTGCGGAGACGCGAAAGCGTCTGGGCGTGGAATTCAACGCCGTGATCACGGCGGAACAGGCGAGAAGCTACAAACCTTCCCTCAACAATTTTCAGATGGCCTTAAAAACGCTTGCGATTTCTCCGGATCGACTGTTGCACGCGGCGCAGAGCGTGTATCACGATGTGGTCCCGGCGCGGTCGCTGGGCATCTCGACGGTGTGGGTGAACCGGGCGTCGGCCCGTCCTGGAATCGGCGCGGTTCGAGCTTCCGCGGCGTCCGCCTCCGAAAAACGGCCGGACCTGGAGGTTCCCGATCTCGCCAGTCTCGCCGCCGCAGCTATGAAACCAGCGCGAGACTGATGTCCCTAGATCGGAGCGGGCAGCGGAAGAATCTTCTTCTGGATGGCAACCGTAACCAGTTGCGCCTTGTTGTGAATGTCGAGTTTGCGCATCAAGTTGAACTTGTGCGCTTCCACCGTCTTGACGCTGACTCCCAGAACTGCCGCCGCTTTCTTCACGGTATTGCCCTCGGCGAGCAACTTCATCACTTCGCGCTCGCGCAGAGTCAGGGTACTTCTCCGCAGCGGCACCCGCGCCGCCTGGTTCCGCTGGCTCGCGTCGTCTTTCAATTTCGTCTGGATTTGCGGACTCAACGACTGTTCGCCGCGATGCACTTCGCGCAGCGCGCGCAACAAAAGCGGTGCGGGAGTGTCTTTCAGCAGGTAACCGCTGGCGCCCGAGCGCAGGGCTTGCTGCACATACGCCTGATCCTCATGCATGGTCAGATACACGATGCGCGTGCCGGTGCAGTGTTCCTCGATGAGGCGTCCGGCTTCGAAAGACGACATACCGGGCATGCTGATATCGAGCAGCACCAGGTCGGGGCGGTGCTCCAGGACCAACTTGAGCGCCTCGGCGGCATCGCCCGCTTCGCCCACCACGGCAAAGTCGGGAGCGTCTTCCAGCAGGCGGCGCACACCGTAGCGCAGCATCTCGTGATCGTCGGCGATCACACAGCGGATGCGCTCAGCAACCTCCGCAGGTAATGAACCAGCCTTGGTGGTCAACATGAAACAAATCCTCGCGGACTCTGACCTAGTGGACGCGATGAGTATGGAACTTGGGCCTGCCGGCAATCACCGGGATAAGGTACCAGTTTCGCATATGGGACGCCTCCGGCGCAAAAAACGGTTGGCGAAAAATCAACCAGAGCTGAACTTTTCTTATTCATTTACAATGCCTCTTCCACATGCTGCGCTACTTCACTTCCGGAGAATCGCACGGCGAGGCGCTGGTTGCGTTTCTTTCGGGGCTGCCTGCCGGGCTGGCAGTGGATCAAGCATTTGTGGACCGCGAGCTGTGGCGGCGCCAGCAGGGCTTTGGACGCGGCGGGCGCATGAAGATCGAAACCGACCGGGCGCACTTTCTCTCGGGCGTGCATCACGGCAAGACGATCGGCTCGCCGATCGCGGTGATGCTCGAAAATCGCGACTGGCAAAATTGGAAAGAATCGCTGCCGGTGGAAACGGGCGATCCGGCGAAACACAAGCGCGTGGCGTCGCCGCGCCCGGGCCATGCCGATCTTGCTGGAGCTTTGAAATACGATTTCACCGAAGCGCGCTACGTTCTGGAGCGCGCCTCGGCCCGTGAATCGGCGGCACGGGTTGCGATTGGCGCGCTCGCCAAGCTGCTGCTGCGCGAATTGGGCGTGGAAGTCCTGAGTCACGTAATTGCGGTGGGCTCGGCTTCGATTGCGGATCGGGAAATTGCCTGGGAGCAAATCGAGCCACTGTCGCGTAAGAACGAGGTGTTGCTGGCTTGCGCCGACGCCGACGCCGAGCAGCGCATGAAGGAAGAGGTCGACAAGGTTTTGCGCACGGGCGATTCGGTGGGTGGAGTATTCGAGGTGGTGGGCCACAACGTTCCGCCCGGTCTTGGCAGTTACGTGCAATGGGACGAGCGACTGGATGCGCTGTTGGCCGCGGCGGTCATGTCGTTGCAGGCGGTGAAGGCGGTTGAAATTGGAAGCGGGATTCAGGCAGCGCATTCGCCGGGGTCGGCCGTGCACGATGAAATCGGCTATCAGAGCGGCACGGGATTCGCGAGCTTCACGCGCACGCGCAACAATGCCGGAGGTTTGGAGGGCGGCGTCTCCAATGGGCAGGAGATCCGGGTCCGCGGTTATCTGAAACCGATCTCCACGCTGCGGCGTCCATTACAGTCGGTGGATTTCGCGACGCGCGAGCCCGTGAAAGCGGCGTACGAGCGCTCGGATGTATGCGTGGTGCCCGCCGCCGGCGTTGCCGCCGAGGCCATGGTCGCGCTTACCTTGGCGCGCTGCGCGCTCGAGAAATTCGGGGGCGACTCGATGAAGGAAACGAAACGAAATTTTCAAGGTTATCTGGAACAGCTGAAGAACTACTAATCCAAAAATGATTTACCCAATTGTGAAATTTGGCGATCCGGTCCTGGATAAAACTGCCGCGGAGGTGACCAGCTTTGACGACACGCTCAAGAAGCTGGTGGAAGATATGTTCGAGTCGATGTACGCGGCTCGCGGCGTCGGCCTGGCGGCTCCGCAGATCGGCATTTCGCAACGAATCGCCGTCGTGGATGTAACCTTCAAGGAAGACCCCGGCGCCAAGCTGGTTCTGATCAACCCGGTAATCATTGGCAAAGAAGGCCGTCAGCGCGGTACTGAAGGCTGCCTGAGCATTCCCGAATTTCGCGAGGAGGTCACGCGCGCCAAAACCGTGACGATACGCGCGCAGGACCTGAGCGGCAAGTTTTTCGAGCACACCGGAGAAGAGCTGCTGGCGCGGGCCTTCCTGCATGAGACCGATCACTTGAACGGCAAGCTGTACATCTCACACATCAGCGCACTGAAGCGCGACCTGATCAAGCGCAAGATCAAGAAAATGGTGAAGGCGGGAGAGTGGTAGGGACCCCTCTTCATGAATTGTCATTCCGAGCGAAGCGAGGGATCTGCATTCCGCGGCGAAATGCAGATTCTTCGCTTCGCTTGGAATGACAAAGGCAGTGAACGCAATTGTGACCGCACGTCTATGATTCTGATTTTCTGTGGAACTCCTAGATTCGCTGTCCCGACCCTGGAGAGATTGGTCGAGGCTGGTCATTCCGTGCCGCTGGCGGTAACGCAACCCGATCGGCCTCGCGGGCGCGGAATGGAAGTGGCCGTTTCTCCCGTGAAAGATGCGGCAATCCGCCTGGGTGTTGCCGTGGTGCAACCGGACACCATCAAGAACAACGCCGAATTCCGCGCCCAGTTGGCGGCGATTGGTCCGGACGCGATCATTGACGCGATCATCGTCGTCGGCTATGGACGCATCATTCCGCAGTGGATGATTGATCTTCCCCGCCTCGGAAATTTGAATCTGCATGCGTCATTGCTGCCAAAGTATCGCGGCGCGGCGCCGATCCAGTGGGCGATCGCCAAGGGCGAATCCGTCACCGGGGTTACCACCATGCGCATCGACGCAGGGCTCGACACCGGTGACATACTCATGCAGCGCGAAATTTCGATTGCTGCGGAAGATACCGCCGAGACGTTAGGCCCGAAGCTGGCGTCCATCGGCGCGGATTTGATGGTTGAGACCCTGCGCGGACTCGATACGGGCCAAGTTCGCCCGACTCCGCAGGATCATTCGCAGGCCACGCTCGCGCCGATTCTGAAAAAAGAAGATGGCCGCATGGACTTTGCTCGCAACGCAAGCGATCTCTTCAACCGCCTGCGCGGGTTTCAGCCTTGGCCTGGGGCGTTCACGACTTTTAAGAGTAAAACGCTGCAAGTGCACCGCGCTCAACCTTTGCAACGTGCGGTTAAGTTGACTCCGGGAGATGTTGCAGTGGAGGGAATGCGCCTGTTCGTCGGCTGCGGCAAGAACAATGACAGAGACACCGACACGGCGCTGGAGTTGATCGAAATTCAACTCGAGGGCAAGCGCCGCATGACCGCGCAGGAATTCATCAACGGCTACCGGCCCAAATCTGGCGATCATCTGGGAGAGTAGGCTGATGGCCGTTTCTCCTGCTCGCGCCGTGGCTTTCGAAGTTCTTTTGCGGGTCGAGCGCGAAGAATCTTACGCCGCGGAACTGCTTCATTCCGCTCGCCTCGCAAAGCTTCCCTCGCGTGATCACGGGCTCGCCACCGAACTGGTGATGGGAGTTCTCCGCTGGCAGTCTCTGCTCGATCGACGACTGGCCGCCGCATCGTCGCAGCAGCTCGAGCGGCTGGACGGCGAAGTTCTGGCCGCATTACGCCTGGGCGTGTATCAATTGCAGTTTCTCTCTCGAGTTCCGGCGCGCGCGGCGATTTTTGAAAGTGTGGAACTCGTCAAAGCTGCGCGCAAGCGCTCGGCGGCTCCGTTCGTCAATGCGGTTCTCCGGAAAATTGCCGGGGCCGGCGCGGAAGACATCTTCGCGGAAATCGGCAAATCGCCCGACTCGATGACGCTCGCTCAGAACGCCGCTCATCCCCCGTGGCTGGTAGCTCGCTGGATCGAGCACTATGGACTTGAGGCAACGCGGCACATCTGCATCCAGGATCAGACAGTGCCCGGCACGACGATTCACATTCACGACGATGAATCTCACGGTGATCAATTTGGTCAAACCGATGCCGAACTTGCCGCAGCAGGCGTGCAGCTCTCGCCGGGCCGGCTGCTATCGGCTGCACGACGCGTTCTTTCGGGCGACGTAACCGGAACGCGCGCCTATCAGGAGGGCCGCATCTCCATTCAGGATGAAGCTTCGCAACTGGTCGCGTTGCTGGTTGATTGTGGAGAAAAGATCGTTGATTGTACGATCCTTGATTGTTGTGCCGCTCCCGGCAGCAAGACGGCCTTGCTCGCCAGGCGCAACCCGCGCGCCAAAGTGTTGGCGACGGAGTTGCATCCGCACCGCGCACGCTTAATGCAGAACCTCAATCGCTTGCCGAACTTGCATGTCATTGCCGCGGACGCGCGTCATTTGCCTTTCTCTCTATCCTTCACCTTCGATCGCATTCTCGCCGACGTTCCTTGCTCCGGCACCGGCACTCTCGCCCGCAACCCGGAGATCAAGTGGCGGCTCAAAGCCGAAGACCTGCACGATCTTCAGTCGCGGCAGGTCGCCATTCTGAAGTCCGTGCTTGCCCAGCTTGCGAATGGCGGGCGGCTCGTCTATTCCACGTGTTCGCTGGAGCACGAGGAAAACGAAGAGGTGGTGGAAGCTGCCCTCGATGGCGCGGCAGGATTCAAGGTTGTAGATTTCAAGGGAGAGTTGGAGTTGCTGCGGCAGTCTGGCGAAATGTGCTGGAAAGATATCGCGTCGCTTCTCGCTGGACCCTATCTGAGAACAATTCCCGGCATGCACCCTTGCGACGGTTTCTTCGCTGCGCTGATCGAACGAAAGCGCAGCTAGCGGACTTCGAAATTCACCGCGCTGCCCGCCACGATTTTCTGTCCTGGCGCCGGAGTCTGGGTCACGATCATGCTCGCCGCGCTGGGCTCGGAGACAGCAGACGGCGCAACTGGCGCGGTTTGCGGCTCTAAGGGCGACGGCGGCGGAAGCACGCTAACTTTGCCGACCTTGATGCCGGCGTCCTGTAGCGCAAGCATCGCGCTGCCGAGAGGTTGTCCGGTAAGGTTCGGCATCACATAGATTAGCGGCTCGGGACCGTCGCTGACCAGCAGACTGATCTTTGGTGCGGACACACCGCTGGCATTCGCCGGCGGGCTTTGCGATATTACCTGGTCCAGGGGAACGTCCGGCAAATTGACGTGCGCGACCGAGCCCAGACTAAGCCCGCGGCGTCGTATGTTCAACTCCGCGATCCGCTCGCTTCCTCCCGTCACGTCGGGAATCGCCACCCGCTGCGGCCCCAGACTTTGCGCCACACGGATTGACCACCCTCGCCGCACTTTCGTTCCCGGCGGCGGCATCTGGGTCATGATTTTTCCTTCGGGAATGTCAGGACTGTAGAACTGCCGCTCGACCACCACTAGCAGACCCGAAGCCGCGCCCGCGCGCTCGGCTTCGAACGGGCTCATGCCCACCAGCTTCGGTATGGCCACCTCGCGCCCGTGGATAGCTAGCCGCATGGCCGTGAGCGCCGAAACCAGCGCCACCGTCATCAGGACCAGAGCCAAAAGCAACATGCGAAAAAACTGTCGCATTGCTGCCGATTATAGCTTCTCGGCGCTCCCGTAGAGACGCGGCTTGCCGCGTCTGCGGAGACGGGCAAGCCCCCGTCTCTACAGGCGGAAGAATCTACGGCAGCGCACGACCCTGCTCTTCCCATTCATTGCCGCACGCATGGCAGGTCCACCCCTTTCTGTACACCGGGATTGGAACACCAGCGTATGCCGTCCAGTAAGAGAACTCTTTATTCAGTTCTTCGTAACTGACATCGAGCGACTGGCAACGGGGACACTTCGGCTGCTCGAAATTTCCGACGCCTTCAACATCCAGCATTTCGGGGATGGGCTGGTTCAGGATTTCGCTGGCCGCTTCCGCATCCTCGACGCGAACTTTCAATTTGATTCCGCCGAGAAGATTGGAAATGAACCAATCCATGCGGATCATGTTGTCATCCACGAGGTAGGCCTGAATCCCGGCCGACTCGAGACTACCCTTCGCCAGCAGCGCTTCGGGAAGATCGCGGAACTTGCGTAGTGTGACGGTGTCGTTGAACTCGAAGACGTCTTTGCCGCGGGGCGGGGCAATCTCCATCTTGAGACCACGCCTCGCCACCTCGGCCTGGAACGCTTCCTGGGCAGCGGCGCTCAACTCATCGCCGCTTTCAGCGATCTGACCAAGTTCTTCGTCGCTCATCGCGGAGTACACGCCAGCTATGCGTAGACGTTCTTGTTCAGGCGTCGTCATCGTCATAGCCGGACATGATACGCCGGAAATGGGCTCGCTACTGGTTTTGATTCGGGCTCGACTTCGGGCTCGACAGTGATAGTGCTGCTTGCGCCTTCTGTTGTCCGACCCATTCGTGAATCCGCGTGCTCAGCACGTCCATCGGAAGCGCGCCGCCCGCGAGCACCTCGTCGTGGAAGGCACGCAGGTCGAATTTGCCGCCCAGTTGATCTTTCGAGTACTGGCGGAGCTTCAGAATTTCGAGCTGTCCGATCTTGTAGCCGAGCGCCTGCGCCGGCCACGCCATGTAACGGTCTGTCTCGCTCTGCACCGAGACTTCGTCAATGGAGGAGTGCTCGTGGAAATAGTCGACCACCTGTTGCCGCGTCCAGTGCTTGGAGTGGAAGCCGGTGTCGACGACCAGGCGAATCGCCCGCAGCATGTCATCCTGCAGGTGGCCATAGTAGCTATAGGGATCCTGAAAAAACCCGGCTTCCTTGCCCAGCCTCTCCGAGTAGAGCGCCCATCCTTCAGTGAAGGCCGTATATTCTTCGTGCTGACGGAAGAGGGGTAGTTCGGGCAATTCTTGCGCGATCGTAATCTGCAGGTGATGTCCGGGCACGCCTTCGTGATACGCGGTTGTCTCGATATCCAACAGGGTGCGCTTGGCGAAGTCCCCCGTGTTTACCATGATGTGGCCCGGCCGCGAACCGTCAGGAGTGCCGTCCACGTAGGAAGCGTCCGACGCTTCTTTCTCGCGGAATTCCTCGACCGGCATCACCTCGAGCTTGGCCTTGGGCAGCCGTCCGAACATTTGCGGCAGCCGCGTGTACATCTGATCTACGTACTTGCGGTACAAGTCGAGGATTTCCTGTCGCGAATGTGCGTGCAGTTTGGGATCCGCATCGACGGCCGCTTTGAAGCTTTTCATGTCCTTGTAGCCGAGTTGGTTCACCACCGCGAGCATGCGGCCTTCGATCTCTTTCACCTGCTCCAGCCCGAGCTGATGGATCTCTTCGGGTGACAAATTCGTCGTCGTGCTTTCTTTTACGCGAAACGCGTACCAGGCGTCGCCGTCCGGCAGAGCCCAGGCTCCAGGCTCGGCTCTCCCTTTCGGCGCATACTCGTCCCGAACGAACGCCGTGAACTTGACGTAGGCCGGAATCACGGAAGCGCGGACGGCAGCCAACCCCGCCTCGCGCAGCCGCTTGCGATCGGCTTCGGAGACTGCATCGGGAAATTTATCAAAAGGGTGAGTGAACGGGCTTTGATCGGGGGCCGTCGTGGCGATTCCGTTCGCTTGCGTCACCACCTTTTCCAGCAGAATCTTTGGCGGCATCAACCCCTCGGCCATGCCTTTGCGCATCTGCTCGATGGTCTGGTCAAACAGACGCGGAAGCAGCTTCAGCCGCGCAGTGTAGTCTTCGTAATCCTTCACATTCTCGAACGAAAGAATGCTGACCAGTTGTGGCGCGTCAATGTGAATTCCGCTCGACTGGTTCACCGGCATCTCCCACGGTTTGAAGTGCGCGCCTTCCAGACCCATTTTCAGGTCTCGAACCATGAGCTGTTTGTTCAGCGCTTCCTGCTCGGGAAAGCCGGATGTGTCGATCGCTTCGAAGCGGTCGAGGAAGCGGCGTGTCTGTTCCAGATCGTCGCCAATGGCTTGCTGGGAGAAGTCGTCGAGTTTGTCGTTGTAGCGCTTGTCGCCCAGGATGGAGGCGTAGATTGGGCTGGTGCGCATCGTGTATTCCCACCGCTCGTGCAGCAGGTCGTTCAGCGCTTTGCGCCGGGCTTCGAGATCAGCAGGTGGATTCGCGGCGGCCACGGTGGCCGGAATCAGCATGGCAACGGCGAGCAGGCAGATCAAAAATCGCATCGGAACTCCAGAAGAAAATTCTATTGGCGTTGAGGCAACCCCACAGACAGGTCTGTGTTGTTAGACGAATACGCAAGCGGATGGTTATCAGTTCCCAAGAAATCACTTGGCCGCGTTCGCACGGGCACGCTGCAGCCCGGCAGCAATGCCTTGGCGCACTGCGCGCCCGTATCCGGCAGCGTCCATTGCGGTCGCAGTTGCCGCCGCAATGCCACCAGGAGTGGCCGCCTCCTCGAGCAGCGACTCCAGTGAATGTTCTCCCTCCCGCCAGGCGATGATCCCATCCGCCAATGCATGGGCGCTCGCCAGAAGCGCCGTGTTTCGATCAAGACCCGCCTCTTGCGCAGCTCTCGCCAGAGTCGCGAGCCCGTGATAGCCATGGCTGCATGAGTAGGTCACGGTGAACGCATCGAACTTGCTTTCCGAGATTTCGACGACCTGGCCGAAGCTGGCAAAAAGATCCTGAACGCGTCTGCGATCCACGCGCGGCAAACTCCGAGGAAACGTCACCGCCGTCAGGCCGCGCCCGCTGCGGCAAACCGGACTCGGCATGGCACGGGCCCATCGCACGGGCGGACCGGCCCCCTTGCTCAGTACGCGCAGCGGCACACCTGCGGCCACGCTGACCGCGAGCAATGCCCGGTTCACTTTTTCGTGCGCTTGCCCGACCATCTGAAGAAGCTCGCCAACCGAACTCGGGCGCACTGCGACGATCAACACGTCCGCTTGCTTGACTGCTCTATTCAGGTCTGGCTCGACAGCAACCGCGTAATTTTTTTTCAGATCACGCAGCTTGTCCGGATTGCGGTCATGCACGATTAGGCGGTGTCTGGTCTTGGCCAGGCGCAGACCCGCCAGCATCGCCGATGTGATCCGGCCTCCGCCGAGGAAGACGACCGTGATCATGCCATCTCCGCAGAGACTTCGTCAGCGGCTGATAAGAGCATCTCCACGTCCTGCAGGGTATGTGCGGTCGAAATAATCCAGTGCAATCCGTTCGAAGGCGTCATGTAGATGCCGCGATCGAGCAGTCCGTGTACAAATCGCGAGTACTTTGCCGTATCGGCATATTGGCAGTAGTCGCGATAATCATGGATCGCGTCGCGGCCGGTGAAGTAGATCTGAAACATCGGGCCGAAACCTTGAACGACGGCGTCAATCTTTCCGCGACGAAAAATATCACGCAGACCGGCGACGGCGGCATCGCCGACCGCATATATCTGCTTGTAAACCGCGCCTTCATTCGCCGTGAGCAGATCCAGATTTGCCGCGATCACACGCATGGTGAGCCGGTGGCCGTTGAAGGTTCCGTAGTGCAGCACCATGTTGCTGCCCCAGCGCATGCGGTCGAGGATTGCGCGCGGCCCCGCCACGGCGCCAACGGGAAAACCCGCTCCCAAAGCCTTGCCGAACGTGCTGAGGTCCGGCCTCAGGCCGTAATGCTGCTGGCATCCACCGGGCGCGTATCGAAATCCGGTCACCACTTCATCCAGAATAAACAGTGCGCCAAACTGATGCGTCAGATCGCAGACCTTCTGCAAATATCCATCGCGCGGCAGGATGCAACCCATGTTCGCCATAATCGGCTCGGTGATCACGGCGGCCAGTTCTCGCCCGTGCCGGCGCAGAATACTTTCCAGCGCTTCCAGATCGTTCCACGGCGCAAGCACCACATCGTCGAACACCGACGCCGGAATGCCCTCCGAATCCGGGAATCGAGTGGGATTTTCTCTCGGCCCCAGTTGCTCCGCCGGATGGCTATGCCCGTTCAAACAGTACGCGTCATACCAGCCATGATAGTGGCCTTCGAATTTGAGGAATTTTGTTCGTTTAGTGTGCGCGCGCGCCAGGCGCAAGGCGAGCATCGTGGCTTCACTGCCGCTATTGGTGAAGCGCACCGCCTCCGCGGTCGGAACCATACGCTGGAAGCGCTCGGCCGCTTCCGATTCCGCCGGAGTGGCGGCTGCGAAATGCGAACCGCCGGCCATCGTCTGCGAAACCACCTCAACAATTTTCGGATGCGCATGCCCCTGAATCAGCGCGCCGAACGACATCATGAAATCGATGTACTCGTTCCCGTCGAGGTCCCAGACGCGCGATCCGCGGCCACGCTCCAGCACCACCGGCCCGGGCAAGTACACGGCCGCGCCGCGCGACGGCGAGTTTACGCCTTCGATCAGCGATTGCTGCGCGCGCTCATACCAATCGCGGGACCGCTCACGCTTATTCGTCTTCGTCGTCATTTTCGTGGTCATTAAAAAAATTGAAGTCGATCGCTAATCTGCCGTACCGCCGCCATCCACGACCAGCGCCGCTCCGGTCATAAACGACGAATCGTCCGATGCCAGGAACAGCACGGCTTTCGCAATTTCATCGACGGTCCCAATCCGGCCCAATGGCCGGTTCTCGCAACCCGCCACATAGGTCTTCCAGTCGAGGCCGCGCAGTCGCGCATCTTCCGGCAGCATCGGAGTGTCCACGCCGCCCGGGCAAATGCAGTTCACGCGGATGCCCTGCCGCCCGTGATCGACGGCCATCGCTTTGGTGAGCAGAACGACTCCGCCCTTCGAGGCGCAATACGCCACCGCTTTGTCACCGCCGACGAGGCCCCAGCCAGAACTGTTGTTAATGATCACTCCGCCACCCTGGGCGATCATCGGCCCCAGCGCGTACTTCGACATCAGGAACGTTCCCTTCAGGTTGATGTCAATCTGCAGGTCCCATTCTTCTTCGGAGCACTCGAGCGCCGTCTGCGGAAAAAAGACTCCCGCGTTGTTGAACAGAATGTCGAGCCGTCCGAACGAGCGCAGCGTCTCATCCACCGCCCGTTGGCATTCGGCGGCCTTGCGAACGTCGGTACGCAGAAAAATCGCCTTCCCGCCAGATTCAAGAATGCGTGCCGTGACCGCGTGGCCGCGAGACTCATTGCGACCGGTGATGGCGACCCTCGCGCCCTCGCGCGCAAACACTTCGGCCACGGCCTCGCCGATGCCTGACGTGCCGCCCGTGATCAAAGCAACTTTGTTATCGAGACCCATGAATCAAACCGATCCCGCCAGCCCTCCACCATCGACGACCAGCGCAGCGCCCGTGACAAACGAAGACGCATCGCTCGCCAGATACAACACCGCCTGCGCGATTTCTTCCGGCGTCCCCGCCCGGCCCAGCGGACGCTTGGCCGATTCGGCAAGAAAGCGGCTGCTCTCTTCTCCGAGTTGCTGCGCTTCTTGGCGCAGCATGCCGGTATCGGTGTCGCCTGGGCAGATGCAATTCACGCGAATCTTCTGCGGTCCGTGGTCGATGGCCATCGCTTTTGTCAACAGCACGACGGCGCCTTTCGAAGCACAGTAAACCGCAGCCTTCGCGCCACCAGCCAGTCCCCATCCTGAAGCCGTGTTGATGATCGTCCCGCCGCCCGCTTTCTGCATATGCGGAATCACTTCGCGCGACAGCAGGTAAATCGACTTGACGTTCACCGCCATCACCCGGTCCCAGTCGTCTTCTGTGAGGTCAAGTACCGTCGCCCGCCGAATGATGCCGGCGTTGTTGAACAGAATATCGATTCGGCCCAACTCGCGAATCGCATGCTCGACCAGTCGCTGGCAATCTACGGCTCGCGTCACATCCACCGGCTCAAAGAAGGCACGCCCGCCAGATTCGGTAATCTCGTCAGCGACACGCTGGCCCGCATCCGCATTGACATCCGCCAGGGCAATCGCTGCTCCTTCGCGCGCGAACAGCCGTGCCGTCGCGCGTCCTATACCCGATGCCCCGCCCGTAATCAGCGCAACTTTCCCCGCAACTCTCCCTGCAAGCTGCATGGCTTAGCCGCTGGCCAGCCCTCCCGCGGTTTCTCCGCCGTCGCACGTATAAACGTGGCCGGTGATATTTTGCGCATCGTCCGAGGCGAGGAATGCGAACAACGCCGCAATCTCTTCCGGCTGAGCATGGCGGCGCAAAGGAATCTTCCGGTTGACCTCTTCGAGCATTTCATCCGTATACTCGGCGCGCTGCATCGGCGTCATCACATATCCCGGAGCCACCGCGCACACTCTGACTTTCGGCGCAAGTTCCAGCGCCATCGACCTGGTCAGCTCGATCACGCCCGCCTTGGTGGCGTTGTAATCCGCATAAGACGGATATCCCATGACGCCATTGGTCGACGCGGTTTGCAGAATCACGCCGCCGCCGCGCTCCATCATGTGCCGTGCCGCCGTCTGCCCGACGTAGAACACTCCGGTCAGATTCACGGCCATCACTTTGTCCCACTCTTCCGGCGTGATGTCGAGAAAGTTATGACGGATGCTGATGCCGGCGTTATTCACAAGCACATCCACGCCGCCCATCAGGCGAATCGCTTCGGCGAAGGCGGCCTGCACCTGTGTCAGGTTCGAAACATCGGCATCGAGCGCTGCGGCCAGATTGGGAAGATCGTGCAGGATCTTCCGCCGCGCCTCTGCGTCGCGATCAAGCACGCATACCACGGACCCTTCTTCAAGAAATCGCGCTGCTGTGGCCGCTCCTATGCCGCTGGCTCCGCCGGTGATCAGGACTCGCTTCGCTTTCAGCCCGCGCACTCGCACCTCCACAAAAGAAAATCGGGCAGATCAGGATACCTGTCTGCCCGCGATCCCGCCATCCTTGCGAGATCCACTTCGCGCTGAAGATTTATTTCTGATTGCAGCCCGGGAAATTGAACGAATGGAAGATTGAAAAGGAGGGTTCGAAGATTGGAGGACATCTCAAGTTCGGGCTCAAGCTGCTTCTCCGCGCACTCCGCGATCTCTGCGGTTAAACCGGTTGCCGCATGCGGAAACTACCCTCAGCCAACCTGCCACACTGTATCCAGCACCGTCCCATCCACCCACTTCACCACCGCGCACGGACGATCGCCCAACTTCGGCCGCGCCGGCTTGCCGCAAATTTTCTCGACTTCCGCCTTGATGTCCTGAATCGGACGAACTGGCAGCTTCGATTCCATCACCGCATGCAGCAGGTCAGTCCGTCGCGGATTGATCGCAATTCCGCGCTCGGTCACCACCACGTCAATCATCTCGCCCGGCCCCGTCATCGTCGTGACCTCGTCCACGATCACGGGAATGCGATCGCGAAACGAAGGCAGCGCGAGAATGGTGCAGCCCGCAAACAGGCAGTTCTGCCATCCGCCAATGCCGTGCAGCAGCCGCCCATCGGAGTGCGTCACCACGTTGGCGTTGAAGTTCACGTCAACTTCCGTCGCGCCCAATACCACGGCATCGACCAGCGAAGCGAAGTTTCCCTTGCCGTGGTAGTTGTACGAAGTGAACGGCGAAGTGGCCACGTGCCGCGGATCGTTCGCCATCGACTTCACGCCGTCGAGATCGAACGTCTGCCCATCCAGGATGTAATCCGTCAGGCCTTCTTGCAGCAACTCAACCAGGAATTTCGTCGAGCCACCGCGAACGAAGCGCGCCTTGACTCCATCCTGTTTCATCATCTGTTTCAGATACTCGACGAATGCCAGCGCGATCCCGCCCGCTCCCGCCTGGAACGAAAATCCGTTCTTCATGATTCCCGCTTCCCGCAGAAACCGCGCTACCAGCTCCGCGATCCGCAACCGGTCCGGCGAACGCGTAATCTGCGTCGTGCCGGAAACAATCTTCGCCGGATCGCCAATCGATTCCACTTCCACCACAAAGTCCACGTTGTTGCCCTGAATCTGCCAGGGCACGCAAGGAAACGGCGCCAGATTATCGGTAACGACAATCACGCGGTCTGCATATGTGGAATCCGCCAACGCAAAACCCAGCGAGCCGCAGGCCGACTTCCCGTGTGAACCATCCGCATTGCCGAAAAAATCGGCGGTCGGCGCCGCAATCACCGCGATGTCAACGTGAACCTCTCCATCCTGAATCGCCTGGTAGCGGCCGCCATGCGAACGCAGCACGCCCATGCCGCGCATCTTCCCCTGCGTGCAGTAGTCGCCCAGCGGCCCGTTCATCGAGCCTTCGATGTGATGGATCACGCCTTTTTCCATCAGTTCGATCGCACTCATCTGGGAAGGGAACGACGCGCTCGGGAACCACATCAGATCTTTGACGCCAATCCGAGCCGCCGCCTCCAGCGCCATCAGCGCCACTTTATCGCCGTCGCGCAGATGATGATGGTTCGAGATCACCATTCGGTCGCGCAGTCCGCATTTGCGAAGCGCCGTCTCCAGATCGGCCACGCGCTTATCGCCACTATCCGGATAATCTTTATTCGAGCAGATTGCCGGCGCCGCCTTCCGGGCGCGCGGCTGATATTTTCCCACGCCCAGAAACGGAATCTGCGGCTTGCCGTTCACCATCGTCGGCACCGCACGCCCGGCCGCGTTATGCGCCAGTTCTACGCGTTCGCTCAAAATATCGCTCACAAAATCACTCCCATCGCCTTCGCCCGCTCCACCAGTTTCAGCGCCCGATGCACCACCGGCGGATCGATCATTTTCGAGCCCAGACTCACCACCGCCAATCCCTTCTTCTGCGCTTCCTCAAAAGCGGCAACCACCTTCCGCGCCTTTTCGATCTCGATTGCGGTCGGTTGAAATGCTTCGTGGATCACGCGAATCTGCCCGGGATGAATGCATCCCATGCCCTCGAATCCCGCAGCCCGTGAGGCCTCTCCCCATCGTCGCAGACCACCCATGTCCGCGACATCGCTGAAGACCGAGTCAATCGCCTGCACCCCCGCCGCGCGCGCCGCATTCACCACGCGCGATCGCGCATATTGCGACTCGCGCCCTTCCGTGGTCTTGACCACGCCCAGATCGGCCGTGTAATCCTCGAGCCCAATCGTCAGCGCTGCCACGTTTTCGCTCGCCGTCGCGACGGCAAATGCGTTCTCGATTCCCAGCGCCGACTCCAGGATCGGCATGATCCAGATCGGCCGGATAATTCCGTGGCGCGACTTGATCTCGCCGATCATGCGATCCACTTCCCGCACCTGCTCGGGCTCCTCGACCTTCGGAATCAGAATCAGATCCGGACTCTCGCCGACCGTTTCCGCCAGATCTTCGAGCCCCAGCGGCAGCTGGTTAATGCGCACCATGCGCTCGCACAATCCGAAATCGACCGCCCGCAAGGTGTTTCGCACTAGGATACGAGCCGCATCTTTCTCTCCGCGATGCACCGAATCTTCCAAATCGAGAATCACGGCATCGGGGGCGTGCAACGAGGCATTGATGTAGTACTTCGGTTCAGAGCCCGGCAGATACAGACGCGATCGACGCAGCCGGTCCTTTTGCGACGGAGCCGGCAGCGGATGCTGCGCAGGCAACGACCGTTTGCCCAGCGCGATTCCTGCTCGCCTTGCCGCGGCCTCGATGCGAGCCGCGATAACAAAGGGCAGCGCGCCTTCATCATGAATCGCAACCCGCGCGTGCCTCACTCCGAGTTCAGCCAGAACCTCTCGCGTCTGTTCCAGGATCGCCGAGCCGTAATAGGGTGCAACGCGCGACTCCAGTGAGATCTCGACCCCGCCGCTGTCACGCGCTTCAAAAGCGACGTGCACGTCCGACCGAACTTCCTCACCCCAATGGCCTGCCTCGGCAGAACGCGGGGACGTAGTCTCGACAGCGCTGGTCATAATTTCCTCAACTCCGAGATCCTCAAGCTCACGATTCGCAACTGACTCTTATTTCAGTTTCTCCAAAATCGCGTCCGTCATCTGCACCGTCGAAGCCGCACCCTGACTGATCGCCTTTGGACCACCCGTAAACCGCATCATATCGTATGTCCGGACCTTGCCCTCGCGCACTACATCCGCAACCGCCTGGCGGATGCGATTCGCCTTCCGGTCTTCGCCAACATGATCGAGCATCATCGCCGCCGAAAGAATCATCGCAATCGGATTTACGATGGGCGGATTCAGCTCCGCATACTTTGGCGCCGATCCGTGCGTCGGCTCGAATACTGCCACGTCATCCCCTATATTGCCGGACGCCGCGAATCCCAGCCCACCCACCAGCCCCGCGAACGCGTCAGAAAGAATGTCGCCGAACAGATTTGAGGACACGACTACGTTGTACTCCTCCGGATTCTTGTTCAGCCACATCAGTTGCGCGTCTATGTTCGTCGACCAAAGCGCAATCCCCGGATAGTTCTTCGCCACTTCTTTTGCCACTTCTTCCATCATCCCCGAAGTTTCGCGCACCACATTCGGCTTCTCACAAATGGTCACCCCCCTGAACCCGCGCTTCTTCGCATATTCGAAAGCCGCCGTCACGATGCGCTGGGCCGCCTTGCGAGTGAT
>OBLU010000660.1_pt1 | contig 32232 bp, 38 predicted proteins | sample 1518681 | NCBI WGS metagenome assembly OBLU01 (sample SAMEA3539304, study PRJEB22396) | soil metagenome | biome: tundra; feature: field; material: soil | place: USA | collected 2010-05 | depth 0.15 m
CAAATACAAGCTGCTCGCCGGGGGCGGCATGCTGAAGATCGTCAACCGGACGGTGACCGAAGCGCTTCGCAACCTGGGTTACGAACCTGAACAGCTTGAGCACATCCTCGCGCATATCGAAAAACATGACACCATCGAGGACGTGGTGCTGAACAAGGGCGACGAGGCTGTGAAGCAGGGCCTATCTCAAGAGGGCGATATCGCCAAGAGCGGACTCAAGCCCGAACACCTGCCGGTGTTCGATTGCGCCTTCAAACCCGCACGAGGTAAACGCAGCCTGCACCATCTGGCCCACCTGAAGATCATGGGGGCCGCGCAGCCCTTCCTTTCGGGGGCCATCTCCAAGACAGTGAACGTGCCCAACACGGCCACCATCGAGGAAATCCGCGATATCTACGTGGAAGCCTGGAAAATGGGCCTCAAGTGCGTCGCCATATACCGCGATGGATCCAAACGCTCACAACCGCTCAACACGAGGAAGCAGGACCAGGCGGGCGAAGAACAGGCCATCCAGAGCCAGCTCGCTGCGCTTAAGCGAGAGGTGGAACAGCTCCGCAAGCAGGTTGGCCAGCCGGTGCGCCACCGCATGCCCGAGACGCGCGCGTCCTTCACCCACAAATTCAGCATCGCCGGCCACGAAGGCTACTTCACGGTCGGCCTGTTCGAAGATGGCCAGCCGGGCGAACTTTTCATCACGATGGCCAAGGAGGGTTCGACGATCGGCGGCCTGATGGACACGATCGCCACCCTGGTCAGCCTCTCGCTGCAATACGGAGTGCCGCTGCAGGACCTCGTGCGGAAATTCGCCCACCAACGCTTCGAGCCGTCGGGTTACACTGCGAATCCGCAAATCCGCATGGCCAAGTCAATCGTCGATTACATCTTCCGTTGGCTGGGCGTCACCTTCATCCCCGGCTACGAAAGTGCTGAGCTCGAGGCTATCCCCGTGAACCGCCTCAAACACGCCTATCCGCCGGCAGCGATACCGGCAACGGAACCGGCCTTGGTTGCCGACGCCGTCGATGGCGGGAACAATGGCCATGTAACGGAGGCAGAAACCAAAGGAGTCCGAGCACTGAACGCCGCGATGGCTCACTTCCAATCCGACGCACCGCCTTGCCACAACTGCGGCACAATTATGGTACGCAGCGGGGCCTGCTACCAATGCCCGAGTTGCGGTGAAAGTTCCGGGTGCGGTTAGCAGGTTTTGCGTTCTCTTGCGAGGAACAAGGACTCCCAGCTCCTCTGCCGACGCTTCCCGAGCGGGAGAACCTGAGTGAAGCGGCGATAACAACATCATGCTATGGAAAGCCCTGACCAACTTCACGAAATGTTCCACATGCAGAAAGCGCTCAACGAACGCATTGGTGTGCATACGGCGAGCATGAGCGAAGAGGAAAAGATCAAATGGATCTTGAACTATTCGCGTGCCGTGATCCAGGAAATCGCTGAACTCAACGACAGTGTTCCCTGGAAGTGGTGGGCCAAGTACCAGAAATTTGAGGTGCAGAATGCCCGCGTCGAGGTGGTGGACTTGTTCCATTTCCTCATCAGCCTTGCGCAAGTGCTCGGCATGGGCGCCGATGACGTGTTCGAGGCTTACGTCAAAAAGAACGCGGTGAACTTTAGGCGACAGGAGAGCGGTTATTGCGTGAAAGACGAGCACGATTCAAGACACATTTGACCCGCAAAAACACCACTGACGGCATTATAATGGGGAAACGGCCCATCCGTGGCAGTGTGCGACGGGGGTGCCGGAATCGGAAAGAAAGACGCCATGACCCCCGCTATTGCCCAACCGCCAGTGGTGACTGGAACCAGCCTCATCAACGCCGCCTGCCGGAAGTATCATGAAGCCGTCGAGAAATTCAAACGCGTCGAAGCTGAGTGGCAGACGCTCCCCACGCAGGAAGCCGTCACGCTGATTTTGGAGATCCAGGGAATTCTCCGCGAAACACGCCAACTCCTCGACCAAGGCACCGCCCAGATGCCGGACATGAACAGTCCGGAGTGGGAGGAAGCGATCGGAAAGAACACCCGCGACCAGATTGCCGAGTGCCAGCAGAAGGCGTACGACCTGGGAAATCGCGTGGACGACGTGTTGGCCGGCAGCGACCATTTGATTCAGACGTGCCTCGCTCACCAAGAGGCTTATGAACGTCACCAGACGGCCAAGGCGCTTTCTCTTGTCGTTGCAGGCACAATCCTTACGATTGGAGTGGCGCTTTACTTCCTATTGCGCTGACCCGCCAGAGACCGGCGTAGAACCGGCGCGTCGCTTTGTGCCAAAACGCCGTCACAGAAATTTGCTGATGACGACGCAGGCCCAACGCCACATGGCATCGGAAATCGCGAGCGAAATCAGCAAACTGCAAGGGATAAAGAGCGCGGTTGTTGATGACGATAACGGGTACGGCAGCTTCAATGTCTTCATCGAACTGCGCAACCGTTTGGAGGGACACTACGCCAGCCGGCGCATTGAGTTTGAAATCTCACTGCACGGGCTCATGGCCCGAATCACCAGGATTATCGAGCGGCATGGCGCAAGGCTGGAATGGCACGAGCCGCCCAGGCGCCAGTACTCGAGACAGGGTCACGGAAAGAAACTGTTCGAGGGTTATAGCACAGACAGCTACAAGATCAGCGTTCATATCTCGCAGCCCGCGGAGGAGGTGCAACGGCAGCGGGAGACACAACTCGCCTTCGCCTAGCCCAGCCTCTCATGACGCAACCGCGATGAGGAGCTTCGCTGAACAGAGAAAAAAGGAACAGATCACTCGGGCGGATTTCAACTTAAGCCACGCGGCTCAGCACACCGAGCATGGACCGCAGCTTTTTGGCGCAGGCCTTGAGGATTTTCAGCAGCGTTTTACTCATACCCCCATTATAAGGCCGTGAAACAAACTTCCAAATGACCACTGTTGCCAGTTACAGCATCCCCGGATTCGGTGAGGTCAACGTCGTTCAACAAAACGACGCGGGGAATCGGTTTTGGGACCTGTTCGCAGCTTCAGGGGAATGGCTCAACGAGGGGCACCCGTTTCGTTACAAACCGCGGCGCGTGCAGGTAGAAGCGTTTCTCGCACAAAGACTGAAGGAGGCGCTGGTGCGAATGAAAAAGGAATGCAAGAGGTTCAAAATCACACAAGAGGACCTGGACGAACTCATCCATGAAGCGGCTCAGGCAGGCAACACGCGGCTGAGCCAGGCGTCCGATCAGAAGCAGCAGGAGCGCCTGATCACAACGGCGGAAGAACAGGCTGCCCGGGTCAACAACGGCGGGCGCGCCAGCCAGCTCGTTTACTTGCTTGAGGCCTACGGGGAGGCTGGGGCCGTGAGGGCGCTGCGAGAGCGATATGAGACGAACGGTTGAGGAAACAATCCGCTTCTATCGGGAGGACGGGGCTTATGTTCTCGTTCACGAGGGGACGCTGGATGGCGGATCAAACCTCCACTACATCGTCGGTCTGGTCGAGCGGGAAATGCGGCTTACGCTGAAATCGCTCGGGTACTTTGGACATGGCACCCACAGGCAGGAACGCTTCCGCAGCGGCCAGCCGATTGATGAGCACGCTTTCGCCAGGAGAACACGTCAATTGCTCCGTCTGCCACTTTCGGCGCTGGCCGCCTGCCTGATGGCCAAAGGTGTCCTCGGCCCAAAACCGGGCGAACCGGCTTTTGGGAACCTCAATGAAAGGACCAGGGCGGCCTCACTGAAGGAATGGGCAATTTCGTATTACGAAGCGAGCGAGATTACTTGCCCAGGGAGCCTGAACGTCCTGGAAAGTAACCGGCTTTTCCGCTGGCGGCGGGTACCTTTCGAATGCCTGCGGCACAACCTGCAGGGCAGCTATGAAATCCCCGTCAAAGTGGAGTGTTACCGCCAGCTCTTGGGGAAAGGACATCCCCTGCCGCCGCTCATCTGCCGGCGCCGAGGCTGGGAGTTGTTCGAGGGCTACCACCGGCTGAGGGCGCACGAGAAGGTGGAACGCGAGACGATACCTTGCGTCATCATCGGCTGGGGCTAGGATTGTGCTGGCCGGCCCGAAACGAGTCGGCACCGAAGATGGAAGGATTACCGCGCAGCACGGGCCTAAAACGAAATCTCCATTTGCGGTGAACGGGTTTCCTGACGCAGAAACTTTTTCACCGGAGCGAAGCTCCGGCGGTGTTCGGGGCACAAGCCGTTCTCCTGCAGCAGGCGCAGATGCTCGGCGCTGCCATAACCGCGGTTGCGATCAAACCCCCAGTCGGGATACTTGATGTGCAGCAGCTTCATCAATTGACCGTGGGCGACAGTCGCCACAATTGAGGCAGCCGCGATGGCACGCGATGTTGATTCGCCCCGGGTCAGAAAGATCACCCTGCGGTTCAGGCGAAGCGGTTGCGGGGAGCCGTCCACCAAAACGCACTCAGCCTTCCTCCCAGCCTTGGCCTCGCAAAGCGTTACCGCCTCCGCCATGGCTTTGGCGTTGGCGGCGGTTAATCCGATCTGGTCAATGTCCGCCGCATCGACCTTGGCCCAGGCAAACGGCACCCCGGACTCCAGGATTTGCTGGTAAATGTGCTCTCGCTCTTCATGACTGATCTGCTTGCTGTCAAAAACCGGCGGCAGATGGGTGTCTGGAGTCAGGCAAACACTGGCCGCCACCAGGGGTCCAGCGCAGGCGGACCGGCCCGAGTCATCGCAACCTTGAATGACCTGGTAGTCCTTGAAGACTTGCTCCTCGGTGGATCCGGTCGATGGGCGGGCCTGCTCCTGGCCGATGTAACGGGATGGGGTCCGAGTCAGAATTTCCTGAAAGACGGGATGCAAATCCGGAGGAACCGAAACCCGGGAAATTCCGTCGTGGCTGTGAAAAAAAGCCTCCGGCGTGGGGCCAGCCAGGTCCACCGTCAGATAATGGTCCTGAGCAATCCGGACCCCCACCAAGCCGATACGCTCGCCTGCCGCATTTATTCCGAGCCACTTGTAAGTCTGTCCGCGGAGGCCCTTGGGGTGCCGAATATCAACCACCATGGTTTGACCGGGCGCAGAGGGGGTGGCTTTCTCGGCGGCAGCCAGCAGCGAAAGGATTTCCTTCACCCGCTCGGCATGGCGGTGCGGGAGAAGAGCCGTGCTGGCGCCACGACCACGGTGGGTCAACAGCCAGGCGTCGCCGACCTTCACTCGGCGGCCCTCCTTGATGGACTCGATGAACGAATTGACTTTCACGATTTGCAGCCAATCGGGGCCTATTATCATTATAGGTGAGCACGGGGGTGTTTTGGTGGGGTGAACGCCAAACACAATTAAACAAAGCAAAAGTATGAGGGACTGGTTTACCGTCGATAAAGATGGGCTGGCAAAAGTCCTTGGCCGCCGCGGCAAGGCCTTTGCCGCTTTGGAGTTGATCCAAAACGCGTGGGACGCGCCCGGCGCCACCCAGGTTGAAGTCACGTTGAAGCCGGCGGCGCGCGGCAGGACCTTGCTCATCGTCGAGGACAACTCACCAGACGGATTCAGCGACTTGACCCACGCCTACACACTGTTCAAGGAATCCGCCAAAAAGGCTGATCCAACCAAACGCGGCCGTTTTGACGTCGGGGAAAAGTTGGTGCTCGCCATTTGCGACTGCGCGCGCATCTGCACCACCCGGGGGACGCTGATGTTCGACGAGGCCGGACGCCGCGAACTGCCGGAAAAGCGAGACCAGGGTTCGTTAATCCGCTGCGTGGTGCAAATGACCAAGGCGGAGATGGAAGAGGCCCTCGCCTGGACCAGGAAACTCCTGCCGCCGGCAGGCATTCTGACGCGGGTCAATGGTGAAAGCATCGCGGCCCGTCCGCCCATGGCCACGTTCCAAGCCCGGCTTCAGACTGAGAAATCCAATACCGCGGGATTCCTCCGCCGGGTGGAACGCCACACCGAGGTCAAACTGCACGAGCCGTTGCCCGGCGAGCCCGCGATGCTTTATGAAATGGGCATTCCTATCGTGCAGACCGGGGACAAATGGCACTACGACGTCGCCCAGAAAATCCCGTTGACACTCGACCGCGAAGGCGTGGCCCCCTCGTTCGTGCGGGATCTCCGGCTGGCCGTGTTCAACCACATGCACGAACAAATCAAGACCGAGGACATCAACAGCCCGTGGATAGAACAAGTCGTGGCTGACAAAGACTGCACGCCTGACGCCGTAAAGACATACCTGGATCGGCGATTCTCAGAGAAACGAGTGGCGTACGACCCCTCGGACCCAGAGGCAAACAAATTGGCCGTTTCCAAGGGCTACACCGTTGTCACCGGATCAATGATGAGCTCGGGGGCCTGGAAAAATTCCAAGTGCGCCCAGGCCATTCTGCCGGCCGGCCAGGTCACCCCATCACCCAAGCCCTACAGCCCCGACGGTCCGGCGCTCAATCTGTTCAAAGAGGTCACCCTCGAGATGCGGGAGGTGGAACAGCACGCGATGACCATCGCGCGGGAAGTTCTGAAGCGCGAAATCAGCGTGACCTTTGCCAACGACGCAACCTGGCCCTTTTCGGCCACCTACGGACCCGGGCGGCTCACCTTCAACGTCGGCCGGCTTGGGCGCAAGTGGTTCTCCTTGGCACACAACCGCAAGGGAATCAATATACTCCTGATTCATGAATTTGGGCACGAGTATGCCCTGGACCACCTGAGCGAGGACTATCACGATGCCCTCTGCCGCATCGGGGCCGCTATGGTGGAAATGGCCGCAAGACAAGCAGCTCGCGACACCGTCCCAAGCCCTACAATGGAGCGACCATGAGGGGGCTCCTCATTACGTTCGAGGGAACCGAAGCCACAGGCAAAGGCGTGCAGGTTCAGCGCCTGATCCCGTGGCTGCAGGAGCGCGGCTACACGGTTTGCAGCCTGCGCGAGCCCGGCGGCACTCCGACCGGCGAGGAACTTCGTCATGTTCTGAAACACCAGCCCAATTGCGAGGGCATGGATCCGGTTACGGAACTGCTCATCATGAACGCCAGCCGCGCCGAGTTGGTGCGGAAAATCATCCGTCCTTCACTGGACAACGGCGAAATCGTTCTGTGCGATCGCTTCTACGATTCGACCTGCGCTTATCAGGGCTACGGACGCGGTTTGGATCTTTCATTGGTGCAGCAGGTGGTTGACGCCGCGGTAGGCGAGACCAAACCCGATTTAACCTTCCTGCTCCGGATTCCCGTGGAGGTCAGCGAAGAGCGCCGCAGACGGCGGAACGCTACACGCCCTTTCACATTTGATCGTTTTGAAGCCGCCGAGAGGGAATTCTTCCTCCGCGTCCAGGAAGGCTACGATGAGATCGCCGCCCGGGAACCGGAACGGTTCCGCGTCATCGACGGCACCCGAACACCTGAGGAGGTGCAAGCCCAGATACGCCAGCATCTCGTTGCACTGATGGACGGCGGCCCGCCACAGGCTTTCAAGGAAACCGTGCTCGCCGGAGTTCCCATCACGATCGAACCCTTGGATGGGAGCATCCTGGAGCGCTGCTGCATGTGCCGGCGGCCAACCCCCTGCTGGACGCAGGACCAGCTGCTGGCGTTGTGCCCGCAATGCGCGGCCGTGGCCACGCCAATCGACCTTCCGACGCCGGAACAATGGCACACCCGCGAACGGGTTGCCATGGAGGGGGAGCAACCGTTGATGAGCTCCGAAACCTCCGGCGGTTGTCCGAAGAGGTGTGGTTCTGCCCAAACAAGCAATGCCGATGACCAAGCCCGTCTCGCCACTACCGCACGGTAGTCCTCCCTAACAGCTTCTCTTGGCCTGCCGTTTCCGGGGTTTGGGTTTGGCCTTTGGGGCGGCAAGCGGTTTGCGGGTGCGAGTCCGGGGCAAGGGAGCCGGGGCGAGCAATTCGTGAATCCCAAGCCCGAAGCCCCGGGCAATCTTTTCGAGCGTGGCCAAACCGGGGTTTCTTTTGATCCCAAGCTCGTAGAGCTGATAGAGTTTATATCCGATGCCGCAAGCTTCGGCGGCCTTTTCCTGTGTCCACCGGCAGGCTTGCCGCAGTTCTCGCAATCGTTTTCCGAACGTGATCGATGCCGATTTTTGTTCCACTCATAGCAGGGTGAGATTCGATGGTTGACAGGAACACTCACTAAAGGTAGTTCCAGATTGTGAACTTACGGAACTCGATATCGGATTCGTCTTCCGGGTTGGTTGCCTTGCTGGTTGGATGTGGAAAAAGAGAGGCCCTGAAGCCGAGCCTTGTTTCGGTGGCAGGCGCGGCGATTGGCGTCAAGGGCCTGTGCGTGGGAATGGATACGATTCGGACGGCCGGCAGGAAAACCGCGCGCTCCCGGGCATCAGCCACCGCTCCCCGCCTTTGTGCGGAGTTTGTCCCTCTGTTTGCGCATCTCGGCAGGGAACAAATCGTCGATAGGAGCTTTGAGCACGACTGAGAGTTTGAATAGCTCCAAATCCGTGACACAGCGGAGTTGGGCCTCAATGTGGGAAAGAATCGCGCGGGTGATATCCAGGCCGCCCAGTTGGCACCGAGCGGCCAGTGCGTCCTGGGTCAAAGCGAACTTGTTCCGCAATTTTCGGATTTGCGGTCCCACAACGTTGGCAGGTGTTTTGGTTCGGGCCATGCTCGGATTGTGAGCATGACCCTATTAGGAAAAGGAACTTGCCTTGCTGGGAATTCCCAGCAACCTCTGGGAAATGACCGGCCGCAGGCCGCCGCGGTGAAACTGGCATTGCGACACGCGGCTTGCTCCAAAGAGTCCCGAGGGAGCAGCGGCCCAAATGGCGCGAAACATAAAAGGCAGGAAATGGCCTGCCGCAAACAGAGACTGACGCGTGTGGAAGTTGAGAAATGCGAGTTTAACGGACAGCAGCTGCGCTTCGTCACCGGACGGACCCGGGCCAAGGCGGGCAGCCGCAAGCTCGCCCGACTGACGTTCCTGCCGTTGCCGGCCGGCACTTACGAGAAACGAATCCCGCGCGAAATCACAGAACTTTTGATCCCGTGAAGAGCCAAGTTTACCTGGTCCAAAACTGTGGCGGAGTATCGCTGGAGGTGGTGGGCGGCCCCTTTGACCCGGAGGCAGCCGTGGAAATCGAGGAGGCGATCATCCAGCGGGTAAGAGCGGATTCGGGGCTCCGCCACGGGGGAGACGATACGCTGCACACGCTGGAAATCGCTCCCGACGGCAAACCGGAATTTAGCGGTTTCTCCGGGGGTTACATGGAAAACATCCGCTGGGTGGCGGCCGGCTGCCCTTCTCAAGGAAAGCCGGACACCTGGGACCAACCGGATTTTGCTCTGACCACCAAGGAAAAATGCAAAGGAAAAGCACTCCCTTCCGATTTTACAACCGCCAAAACCGCCCCAAAACCAGTATTGCCGTGAGGGGTGCCGTAAGGCTAAAATTTCCCCCGGCACCAAACCGCTATATCGAGTGAATGCTTCTGTCAATGGCTGCGCGAAACGAAATGGAAAACCAGTTAAGAGAACCTATTGAGGCGCCGACGTTCTGGCGAAAGGTCAGCCTGCAACAGGGGGAAAAGGTCATACTTGTCGAGCAGCTGGTCGAGGATTTCGCGCCTAGCCGGACCACCGTGCGCGAGGAAGGCAAAACGAGCGACATCGGACCCAACCTGACCCTCGGCTCCATCCGGGAAAAGCACCTGCCACCGGGAGCCACAACCTGCATTGTGCATCTCAAAGCTGACGTGGACATCATCTTTCCCGACGTGGATGCTCCGGGAAAGTTCAAGATCCATGATCACCGTTACCAACAGGAATTCGAGGTCAACGAGCACATTGTCTCGCTGGCCGGCATGCAAATCGAGGGCGTGGTACAAACGGCGGAAGAGGCTTACCTGAAGAACAACGCGCCTTTTTCTGATCCTTACCAGCGTGAAGACCCTCGCATCGTGCCCATCGTTTTCAAGACGGGCTCTGAGGAGGCGTTGCGCGCGCAACTGACGGATCTGCTGCACGCCTTTCCAAGAATATTCGAAGTCGTGCCGGAGCCGCGCGTGTTTGTCCACACCGAGTTCGACAGCCATCCCGCAAGTTTCAACATTCATCTCCACCATCAGGGCCAAACCTGGCAGGCCGAAAACTACTTCCTGGCGCTGGTAAAGCCGATCATCCGGGAAAACACCCCTGCCGGCTACTGTTACCGTAACGGGACAGGAGCACCCGAACGACGCTCGGAATTTTACAAGGACTCGCTGTTCCTCAGCATCGAACCCGAGACCCCGACTCAAGAGCAGGTTCACCAGGCGCGGCAGAACACCACCGCCAGGTTTGAAAAATACGGGCTGACGCTGAATCCGGAAATCTTCGACCAAAATCCCTTGAGACGAGACGAAAGAAAGCCGCCGGGCGGGAGGTTCGCTCTCATGACGCTCCTGGTTGGCTTGGGCATCCTCGAGGGCCTGGGCCTGTTCGTCCAGAACGCGATGGTGAGCTGCGCCGAAGGCGAAATCTGCACGAGCGCCCTTGTGCTCTTCACGCACGAACTTGGCCTCCCGCTGGGCTAAGAGAACATTTCAAGAAAGATCGAGGGGAAACATCCCAACCGCCGTTGGAGCGCAAGCCTCCGGGTCCAGCGTGTGGCCTTGGTCATCGTTGGTCGGGGACTCGGCGCTCAGTTGCCGGGAGAAGCGTGCTGCGCGGACAGGGTCGAACGGGCCGTAGGCATCCGCGCCGCGACAGACAATCCGCTCATCGGGCGCCAGCACGATCATCCCATTGTGAAAACGCAAGGCCAGTTCCCCCTTCAAACGCTGCGGATCAACATCGGAGGGTAACGGCCGGAACTGCAACGGCTTCAGTCCGGTGGAGACGTAAAGCCTGGCGAAAGCGCGCAACTGCTCAAAGTTCCTCAGTCCAGGGAAGGTCGCTTGCAGCATCTGGAACGTCTGGGCGGCGTGTTCGCCGGCGACCTGCCCCGCCATGAACTGGACGTTGCGCGTAAAGACGTCCATGCGCACCGGCCCGGTCGCCGACCGCGAGCCAGGTTTCATGGGGACTGAATCACACCGCTGCATAACCTCAGTATAAAGCCGGCGTCATGGTTTACGTCCGGCCTGGTGGTCTTTATCTCACATGCTTGCCGGGTAAATTCGATATGAGTCCCAAAAGAAGCCGCAGTTTCACGTCGCGCCCTACAATGGAGCAGGGCCCGCACGAAATGCGGGACAGAAGACGTGAAACTGCAAGAAACAACGCTAAAGACTCTCAAGTATGTGGCCGGGGTATATGCGGTGCGGCCAATCATCCGCGGCAAGGCGCTGGCCCTGCGCCAGGGCCGTGACGGCCATGAGTTGGCACAAGACGAAGGCCAGGCCGTGCGAGTTGTGGCCGTGAGCGACGCTAAGCCGAGCTTGCTTTCGTTCGCCGCCATCAACGGGATTCCGGTCAAGAATTACACCGACATGGCGGCCCCAAAACCAAGAGTCCCCTCGGCTCCGAAACCGGCCGAAGTTCCAGAATTAGTAATGTAACCGCGCTCGGCCCGCCGGGAGAGGCCCGTGGCGCCCGTGACTGTTCGGGGGCCTTTTTTTGTTGGGGTTATGAAGCTCCAGGCGGTATGACGGATGCTGGTTGCATAGCTTGCACAGGTTTCATAGCCAAACACACAACGCGATGAAGGAACCTTACCTCATCATTGGCTTCCAGCCGCCGACCCGGCGAATCAGCCTGGATAGTGAGCTGGCGGAAAGTGCAGCTTACGCTATGAGGGCCGTGGCCGGGATGCGGAAGGCCGCCGACGTGTTGCTTGCCTGGACGCCCGGTCAAATGCGCCAAATGGCGGACCTATTGACCGCGATGACCCCGCAGCAAATTGCATTCAACCGCCGATCGGCCGAGCTCGAAGAGAGGGCATTTCTGGCCAGTGAAACGGCTCGGCCAACGGGTCACGACATTGGGCCTGAGAGCCAGCCTTTCTTGGTCATCAGCTACAACCCGGTCACCGAAGCCGTGCATCTCGACACCGAATTGAGTGACAGTCCCGATGCCGCCCTGAGTTCAGTGGCCGGTATCCGGGGCCTCGCACATGTTCTCCTCGCGTTCACGCCCGAGCAATTGAGGGAGATGGCAGCCAACCTGGAGGGCTGCACTGCCGAGCAGATAGCCCGCAACCGCAGGGCAGCCGAGCAGGAAGAGCAGACCTTTTACGCCGAACTCACAACGCGGCAGTAAAGACAGCAGCCCAAGAGCCCAAGGACCCTTAGCACACCGACATGGCCGGCGGAGGGGCGGCCGGACGGTCCAGACCCAAATCCCGTGCCTGGCGCCGAATCGCCCGCGCGAAAGTGTCCAGCAACGAGGACTGAACCACGACCGCGTGGCTGTGGTTCGTGGAAGAGGCAATCCCGTCCAGAAAGGTCGCCAGCGCCCTTTGAAACGCGTCCCCCTTGCCCGGTTCAATTGGCCAAGAGCCAGAGAGCCGTTGCGCCAGCCGCAAATAACCGGCATCACTGGGCTTGTTGCGGAACGTATCCCGCTGGGATTCAACCCAGCGCTTGACCCATTCATGCGGCTGAATGCCGATGAGCGCAGTGCGTTGCGCGAACGCCGAATAAGCGTTAACCGGTTTCACGTCCGAAAGGCAGATGAGCTTGCTCTCGTCCGGAATGCGCAAGGCCGATCCCATGTTGCGGGCAAACTGGTTGGCTACCACACGGACCAGCGTAGCCTCCAAACGGGACGCTCCCTCAGGCCCCTGGATTTTGCTGATGTCGTCCATCAACCGCAGGTGTTCTTCGGCCAGCACAGTCTCCGGTTTGACGCGTTGCGCAGGGTCTGCCGCCCATTTACCCAACACCGCCGCAAGCTGATTGAGCAGTTCTTCGGGTGAAGCGGGCTGAGCTGGGACCGCTGCGGCATAGGTCCTGATGAGTTGGTGAAGGGGAGTGCCCTGCTGCGCCAACCGCTGGTCCAGCAAACTGTAAATGTGCGGGCTGACGGCTTTATCCGGGGTCGAGTTATTCAGTCTCATGCCTCCATTATAAAATGAATACCCGGCTCTCCGCCAAAAAATGGGGCAAACACTTCAAAAATGCGGGAACGACTCCAGAGGCTTGAGCGGTACCCGGAATACCGTGGCTTGGGACACCCCTTGGATGTCCTGGCAACCCCACACGGCCCTTGGCCAACCGGGGCCGGAGTCATTCTGGCCGCCCATTGCACGGACGCGGCCGTCAATCGCGCACTCCCCGGGTTTCTTGAAATATTCCCCACACCTGAAAGTGCCCACGATAAGACGGTTGATGACCTGGTCTCATATTTGCCCGGCATTTCCCATAGTGGCCGCAAGGCACAATACCTGATTGCCTGGGCCCGTTATCTTGTGGGCCGGCGCGGGGACCTTGAGCCCGCCATCGAAGCGCTTCGGCGGGTCCGCGGCATCGGCCGCAAAAGCGCCGCCCTGATCCTTTACGGAACCAAAGGGATAGACGCCGGCATGCCTCTGGACACCCACGCGTTGCGTGTGCTGGAACGATTGGGGTGGTTTCCGCCCGCCCGCAACCCGGCAGTCCGTGAAAAGCAGCTGCTGGCTGTGGTGACGGAGGGGCATCGTAACCGGCTGTTCCTGGCCCTGACACACCATGGCCGGCGGGTCTGCCGGGCACTGAACCCGCGGTGCGGCCACTGCCGGCTGCCGGCGGAGTGCCATGCGGTCCACCAGAATCTGTCCGCGAAACCGGCTGCTCCAACCTAGAATGGAAGTGTATGCCGGCGACAGCAAAGTGGATGTTTATCCTGGTGCTCGATGCGGTCCTCTGCGGGTTCTTTGGCCTGGGGATAGCCGTGTTGCACTTTCTTTGGCTCGAATACGCCACGGTGCGCTGGCCCAAAGTCCGTTACACTGACGATTACCAAACGTCCTTCGCGTTGGCGTGCGCCGCCGCCCTTTTCGTGCTCACCACACTCCGGCAAATCAAGACCCGTCTGGAGAGCAAAAGCCTGCGATCAAGCGAAATCTGTTTCATCCTGATCCTCGCCGTGATCGTCATGGTGGGCATGACGCCTGTGCCGGGCGGCAACTTTCCGCAGTACCTCTACGAATTGAACTATCCGGGCAAGAAGGACGACGGCCAGGAACGGCCCGGGAAGGAAGCGGCATCCCAGCCACTCAAACTGAGAGGGGACTCTCAATGAGGCCCCGTGCATCGCAATCACACCAAGCATTCGCCCTGGTCGGGGCTTTGGTGCTGGCCGTCCTGGTCTGCGTGGCGGCCTCTCTCGCCATCCACAGCGCGCAGCATCGGCTCTCCGAGGCGCGGGCCAAGGAAGGCAACATTGCGGCCCGCCTTGCCCTCGATTCAGCGGCCTCGAGGGTATTAAGCCTGTTGGATCGGGTGTTCGAGACGAAAGGGGCTTACGGAGGGGCAGACCTCCAGCAATGGCTCCTGGGCCAGGCGCCGTCGGTCTCCGGCCCTTACACGGTGACGCTTTCCGTCACCAACGATGTCCTCCCGGAGAACAACACAATTTCCACCCGCCAGGTGGCTGCCAACGGGCTGAGCAAGAACCCCATGGACCCGCTTTACCCGGATTTCTGGATGGGCCGCACTAACTTTTACATCGACATCACGGCGCGGGCCACTCAAGCCGGCTACCCGGATTATCGTGCCCGTTACACGGTCCAGATCCGCGCCATACCGGTCACGGAATGGGCCGTGTTCAACCCGGGCCAACATCGGGAAAGTGTCCAGCTGGCACGCGACGCTGCCGATGCCGATCATCAAGGGGTGTACGCCTATGTGGGCAGCCTCTATTCCGGAGGATTTACTGCCGCCGGCGGGGCCACAGCCTCTTTGACCGACGCCAGCACCACCGACTCCAACCATCGGTTGTGGCGCACAACGGGCGGGGGCGTTGCCAAGTACTCCAACTCGGCATCGCAAGCCGCACTCACTTTCAACGGGGATTACCCCGATTCAGAGCCGGATTGGGGCCGCTACGAGGTGTGGGGCAGCTTGCACGACTCCACCGACACGGCCCTCAACAGCAACGCCGAAGACCAGTACGACAACTTCCTGCGCACGATGGACTGGTCACCGGACTGGACCACCCCCTCCTATCGGCCGGTGCCGATTTCGCAGAGCAACCCGTTATATGACCCGGACACCCAACTGGCCGGAAATTTGGTCGCTGTTCTCGATCTGGCGGGATACCTGGCGGAGCGGCCGGCGCGAAGCTCCTACGCGATCCAGACCCCTTATTCAGGCGCGTTGCCTATCCCGACCATCGTCGTGACCAACGCGGAAGTCCTCGCCGGCGCGGGCGTGCCCCTGAACCTAACATTCCCGCCGACCGTTCGCGTCTTCTTCACCGGCGACGTGAACACCAACCTGGCCCGGTTGAAGGTCGAGGGAAACATAGGGTTCGTCCCCCCGGGCGCAAACGTTCTGGCCATCACCAACTACAACGGCAATCAGCGGATCGTTGCCCCGGCCATTTTTGCCACGAACGAATTTCGGTTGGTCACCCGATCCGATGTGACACTGGACGCCACCAACCAGGTGTTCGTGGAGCACCAGCGATACGCATTGCTGCACCAACAGCTTTACCAATGGGCCAGCAATATTCAGGCAAGCGTCTTGAGCGATCCCTTGAGCCCGCTTTACGCGCCGCATGCGGCGGACGAAAACTATTTTCTCGATTATCTGGCCATCTCCAATCTCAACAGCACCGTTAAACCGCAGGTTTCGTTCCTCACCGACAGCGCGACAAACCTCACGCAGAACATCTACACGAACGTGCTCAGCCGCTACAATTACGCCGGGTTCTACGAGGAGCAGGTATGCGGCTTGGGCGACACGGAGCAAATGACGGCTTTGGACACCACCTTGGCCGACGATTACATGGCCAATCCCGTGTCAGCCATTCCGGGCAACTTCGTTTTGAGCGCACTGCAGGTCATCACGAACCAGACCCAGATCGTCCAGCCCTTCACCCAGGACCCAATCCCGCAGTTCAACAGTCTGCTCCCGGCCTTGAACGGCAGTTACGCGATTGGAGCCCTGCTCATTGAGTGGACGCCGACCAACCTGCCCGTGCCGTTCCCGCAGGTCACGGAGGCAAACATCCAGGCTCTTCCTTTCGCCAAGGCGTTCATCACCATTCGAACCAATTACGTGGAGAAGTACCGCGAGGCGATCGACCTGTTTCAGGCGACGCGCGACCGCATTTCCCTGGGCACGAACGGACCCCTCTTGAGCAGCGTGGATCCTTCCGCAATGCACCCGCTGGGCGGCACTTGGAGGGATTACCTGTGGCTCAACTGGAGCAACGGCATCAATTACGAGCCCTATCTCGGCATGCAAATACGCGACGGCCAGAGCGGCAACAGCGATCGCTACGACGCCAGCGGAAACTGGAACCCGAACAACTTCGGGGCGTGGCAGTCCACCACCTGTTCCGCGCTGGAGGAGCAGTATGAAACAACGCCGACGGACAACCGAAGCGACGCGGACATTCAACTGGCTGACCCGGTGTTTTACAACAACACCTTTGTGCAGCGCACCATCCAGTTCAACTACCAGACGCTGGGCTGGACGAAGACAAACGCCCCGGCGCCGCCAGAACCAGCCCCGGTTTTCAACGGCCGCCTCGTCGTGGAAGACGGCATCAAACGACCGCCCGGGCTTCTGCCCTCGGGACTCGTCATCAACGGGCAACTCACTTACTCGCACCGGATCAAGTGGTTTTCCGTCACAGACCCCCGGATCACCCAATTCACCGTCAACCGAAACCCGACCACCATCCCTCAAGGACCTGACCGTGTTTACGACATTCGCATATCGCACGTTGAGCTTAATCGGCTGTAGCCTCGCCCTGGGTGCCGCCGCTTGCCCCGTCACGGTCGGGGACGTTCGCACCGAACGAGACAGCATCCCGCGAGCATTGGCCCAGGAGAAAGCCGAAGCCATCGCGATTTTTCGCGCCAGCCAGCAGCCGTTGCTATGGCAACGGGCCATGTCCGGCATTTCCCGCATCGAGAACAAGCTGCAGAGCGCTCAAACCAACGCGGCAGTCGAATCCAGCGCGCTCTTGCTCACTTTGGGAGACAAGAAGCTGAGCCTTCACGCCGATGTCTTGAAGCAGAGCTACACCGCTTACCGGCCCACCAACGGAATGCCTCTTTATGTGGACAGGAACAGGCGGCGGGCGCCGGAGACTTATGTGGACCCCGAAATCCTCAAAAGCGGCGTCAACATCCTGACACTCAAGGGAACGAATCAAGTCCCGGCCTGTTTGAGCGGTGAGGCGCTTGAGAATTATCTCCATCTGCGCTGCGATCAAAAGCTTCAGACCGGAGATTACTGGAGGGAACTGCACGCCCGAAAACTCGACGACGAGCAACTGGCGCGACTGCGCTACTATGACTACCTGGACACGCATGTGGCTTTGCGTTCTGTGCCTGTCTACCAGTGCACTGAAATCCGAAGCCGAAATCATTGACCACTTGAACGCCCGCTGGCAGGGGTGCGCCTGGCAGGCCAACTGCCTGGAGTTAACCGGGTTGACCTACCAGGGCGCGCTTTTCCCCCTGATAACGCAGGGGCCCGGGGCCTTTTCACTGCCGTCCGGCGCGTTTGTGCTGCGTCTCCATGTGCTGCCGTTGAACGCTCGGGACGAGGAGCCAATGTTGGTGCTTTGGGGCCGGATCGCCGATCCCCACGACAAGCCTCTGGCCCGGCTCTTTCTGAGAAAGGGGCGGTTGGTTTGGGTTTGCCCAATCGATGCAAATGGGGATTCCCTCTTCGACGCCCCGAAAGATGTAGAGCTGGAAACCCGGGAGCTGACCCCGGGCCTCTGGGCCACGGTCGATGTCCTCATCAATCCATTGGCGTATCAGCAGACCTTCGGGTGGAACCTGGAGATGAACCACCCCCAAGACCCGGCCAAGCCATCCGGCAAACCGCGGCACTTGGCACGGCAACTGACGGCTGCCGACTGGAGCCTACAGAGAATCGAAGTGCCCCGCGTCCAGGCCGCATGGCTGGGGCAGATGGAACTGCTTCCGGCCGACACCCCCCCGGCGCAACTGCGGCCAAACATCCTCCGCCAATGAAATTCCTCCTGCTGTTTATGCTGCCGGCATTGGCCGCTACCGGGTCCTCCATCCGGGACGTCTACCTGCCGCCTTGGTACGACCAGGCGGCCTTTCAGAGAGTTGAGCTCGAGCTCAAAGATTTGTCGGCAAACTACGTCCAACTGGACCACCCCTGCACCCTCTTCTGCACCAACCAGATCGTCATGGTCAGCAACGGGATTGCCCGGGCCACGTTGCTCATTGATCTGAAGAAAACGCCCGCGACCTTCCCGATCATCGTCATGGCGCCTGACGCAAATGGCCGGCTGACGCCCCGCCAGAGGCTGATCTGCCATCTGTCGCTGGTGCCCCTGCCCATCAAGGTCGAGGTTCGGGACGACACCTTCACTGTGACCAACCTTACCGAGGAGCCCTTTGAGCTTGAACACGCCGAGAACCTGACCATCACGTCGCGGGACGACCGGCACATCGCCGGAACCTTGAACGGCAGCGGACGGCTGAAACTAAAGGGAAGGGCCGAAATCCGGCTGAACCGGAACTCGGGACTGGGAGGGCCGAGGTGACCGCCCGCCAAATACCGGAACTGCGCTCTTGAACAATGAAGACCTTGAGACAAAAGGGCTATTCCCTGGTGGAAGTTGTGATCGTGGTGGCCATCCTGAGCGTGATCGCCGTCACTGGCTACCGCTGCCTCATGTACCTCACCAAAGAAGCGACACAGACCTCTCGCGCGGTCACGAATCCGCAGCGCGCGCAATACGACCGTTTCGTGGGAGTCCTGAACGACCGGCTGGGACAGACCTGGGCTTTCACCGCGGAAACGGCCAGCCTGCAAGGAATCAACGGGAACCGGCTGCGCCTCTATGACGCGGGCGGGCAGGAATTCGCGGAATTCGGAATGTACACTGACGGCACGGTTTACCAGTACGAGATCGCCGATGCGGGCGGACCCGCGCCGCTGGATTTCAAATATGCCTTTACCAACCAGGACAGCACCTGGGATTACTCACTTCAACTGACCACCAACGCCACCGTTGCCAACCTGGACGTCACGGCATCGTGGAAAGTGCCCCCGCCCTTGTACTACCGCGCTGCCACTGCGGCCTTTCGCGGCCTGTTCATCAGCGCCGACGACGTGGATTTGGAGCGACAGGTGGCTGAACACCGCACCAACAAGACGGGTTTGCTCCAGCACGACCTTCGGGAATACAACTTCAACCCGCGCCACGATGCCTTTCGTTAGAATAAGGACATGAAAATCACCTTCCACCGCAGACAACGAACCAGCGGCGCGACGCTGGTGGAGCTGGTCGCCGCGATCATCATCTTGGGCCTGGTGGTCACCGGGGTCGCCCAGTTCCTCCTCGTCAGCAAGATAAACGTCTACACGGACAACGTGAAAACCGGCGTGCTGCAGGCGCTCTCGGACACAATTGTAAAATACCAAACCATGAGCGTGGGCGAAACGAACGTTTCCGTCAGCGAAGATCTGCTGCCGCACATACCGAGCGGGACGCTGCGTCTGGAGAAAAGCGGGCCGGCCAATGGAGTTTACACCTTGCAAGGAAGCGTCACTTGGCGAGCCTTCCCCCACGGTGACGACAGCTTTCTGTTCCACGAGCAACTGACACTGGAAGTGCCGGAATAGCCCGTGCTCGGGCCAGGCTTCATTCCACGACCACACAGGCAACGCGCCGGGAATCACGGTAACGCGCCGCTCGGGTTTCTTCCGACCCGCTCTCATCGATGGCCTTGTCGAGCACCGTCATGAAATATGCCCGGGCGCGATCCACCACGAAGGAATCCTGCTCCATGGCCTTCTGCCAGGACTGGGTGTTCTGCGTCAGAATTCGCAGCAACTCTTCGAGCAGCACCTGGTCGCGCACCAGCGCGCCTTTGGGATCGCTCCTGGATACGCGCGAGGCTTTGCCTTCCACGTACGCCATCAGGGAGAGGGTTGCGCCTTCCGGGGTCCGCAGCAGGGGATTCCACTGCCGGCACAGGGAATCAAGGGTCTTTTGAGCGACATCGCTCAGCGCGGGATCAAGAATCCCGCGATACAGCCTTTGGCGCAGCAGCCCGGATTCCGTGCGGGGATGGCTCAAGAACGCGCGCAACCGCGGCAGGCGCCCGATCTTCTCGGCGAAGAAGGCGGCCGTTTCCGGGTTCAGAGGCAGAAAGCGGAGTCGCGCGAAAAAGTCCTGCTTCATCCCGGATTCCCGCAGGAACGACTCGTCCACTGCGGGCTGCGGGGGCTGACTCAGCTCTCGCAGACGTCCCGGCAGGTAGATGCGGTAGAAAACCTCGGCCATGAGGTTGAAATTCAAGTCTTCAGCCGCCAGGGCGACAAACGGACAAAGCTTCCTTTGAATGGCGCCGGTCAGGTCCAGGCATTTGATGCATTCCAGGAAGAGATTGAGCTGGTCCAGGGTGGGTTTGAGGTAGTAAACGTGGTCAACCAAGCCGAAGCGCAACGCTATTCGGTTGCCTCGCAGGTCGGCGGCCTCCACCGCATGGCCCAGGTGATCTGCCAGAGAACCGCTCAGCTTGAACGACTCGAAGGTATAGGAGCCGGCCCACGTCTCTTTTGCGCCGGAGAAAAACACAAACAGCTTCCGGCAGGCGGCCAGAAACGACAGGCGATAAAGCCGCTGCGCAGGTTCCGACAGAGACGAGCCGCGAGAAGACAGGAATCGCTGCACCTCTTGGTTCGCTGCATCAAACGGGTTGACGGAAGCGTCCCGTAGCGAGGCGCAAAACTGCTCCCACTCCTTGAGCAACTCCTCTTCCTTGTGAAGGTAAGGCACGGAGTTTTCAAACCGGCCGACGGACATTTCATAGAGCCACTCCACCCGCAACCGTTGCATCACCACGGGCCGGCGGAGGGTTTCCACGACGCCTTGCAGTCGGGGATGGGCCTCGACCTGGTCCAGCAAATGATTGATGGCCGACGGCGTGTGGGGGTTGTGGAGCAAATCCTCCCAGCGCAGGTCGGCCAGGCCGCGCAAGGTCTCAAAGGGATGAGTGTGCCCCAGCAACGAAATGCGTATCAGATCCAGCGCGACGGGAACCAACTGCTGCTTGATTTCCGCCAGCAATCCGTCTCCGCATAGAAACCGGAGCCCATCCAGGAACTCGGTTTCCACGGGTAAAATGAGACGTTGGGAAGGCACAGTCATTGGGTCATGGACGAGAACATGTCGCCGAGCCCCACGTCCTCAGCCAAATCCTGAGATTGCCGGGCCAAAGCCAGAGCGTCCTCCTCCAGACGATGATACCAGGGAGGAGCTTGCAGTTGGAAAATCTCCACCACCTGTTCGCCCGGCAGCGCCAGGGCCCCCACTTTCAGGGCGTAATCACAGGGGACCGGGCAATCCATGAGAAAGGTCTTGGTACGGCAGTTGAACAGCTGGAGGGACTGTCCCGAGAGCATGCCGTAGTCGCAGAAGATAGAGCCCAACTCCTGCAGGCCGGCCAGCCGGAAACGCACCGACAGGATGCCCCCGCGAACGGGCGCAATAACGGAAGGACCGTCCAACTTGAACTCAATCCTTTCCATGGTGCTTTGGTTGTGCAGTCACGCTGGACGCAAAGAGAGCGCCCTCAATCATTATAGGCTTTCCTATGAGCGGCGCAGGGGATCGTTTCCGGCCACAACGGAAACCCGATGCATCCATTAGAACTGCCCGCCGCGCCATATAATGGGAGAGCGCCCACCGTGGTGCTGCAAGAAATGTTAGGAAACGCAAAAGAAGAAGCGAGCCTTGAGGTCGCGGACCCGAAGGCGGTCAAGCCCGCCAGAAAGGTCGGAGCGCTGAAGATGCTCCTGCGCCAGTTCGAAGCCACGGGCAACCCTCCGTTGCAGGGGGAAGAGGTGCTGCCCCCCAAGCTCGTCGGGGACGGCAATTATCATTGGTACCCTTTGGCCTGGCTGCGCTGGCTGGCGCAATGGGAAACAGCCAAAACGGCCGCCCTGGTGGTCATCCTGCTTGGTTTGCTCGTGGTTTACGGGTTGATCAGCCAGCGCCGGAGTTGCCAGGTGAGCCTGCCCGAACCCTCGACCGAGATGCTGCTCAAGGCCAAGGGTTTCGACGCCTTCAACCAGAACCAGGCCGAAGCCTTCATCCTTTTCGTTGCCCATGCGGCCAATCAGGCGTCCTCCGAAGGGATGCCCAACCTGAACCTGTTGGAGGGGAGCATTGATTCAGCCATCTATCTCCGGCTTCAACAAAAGGGGATGAGCCAGCAGTTGAAGAACGTCCCGCCGGCCGAGTACCCCATTCACACGCTTTACATCTCGGAGGTCACCCGCTGGCGTTACAATCCGGCGACCCGGATTGTCTCGGCCTGCGTCAAGGGCTTCCGCCTGTCCCACACCCTCTCGGGCAAGAGCGGCATGGAGCCGTATCGCGCCCAGATGGAGATTTTTTGGGAACCGATGTCCAACCGCAACAAATGGGGCTATTACGTGCAGCGCCTGGATGAATTTTACGGCGCGGCCGCCGAGGCCTACGACAGTGAACTCAAGACACGGGACCGGACCGGCGCTTGATTATGGACCCCATACCCTACACCCATTTCTGGTCCGAGGAACCGGAAGCCCAGCGCCGCGCCTGGCGCCCGACCGATGAAGTCCGCCGCCGGCTGATGCGCCTGTGGATGATCCAGGCGCTGCTGCTGGTGGCCATCGTCGTGGTTGGGGCGCTGCTGGCCAAAGAGAGCAAGCGCATGCCGCCGATTTACGCCAGGCTCCCCAACGGGGTGGTCTTTGAAACCACGGCCGGCGATCTGCAAATGGACCGGCTCGCGCGCACGGAACTGGTCAACAACGTGCTCCAGATTCTCTATTACCAGGAGGGCAGCTTCAATTACCTCGAGACCGTCAGGCAAAACGTCAAGCCGCAGCTGCTTGGTCGGTTCCGGGCAGAAATGCAGGACGCGTCCAAGCAAACCAACTCGACCGTGTATTTGAACGTGGTCGAAACGTTCGAGGTGGTCAACGTGCCCGCCCAAGGGTTCGACGCAGTCACCAAGGGGCTGCTCAGCAAGCGCAGCAGCCAGGAAAGCGCCAGTGCGCCCATCTACATCCGCACCCGCTGGCTGCGCTCCGGCGATCGCTACCTGTTGTCGCGCGTGGAGGAGATCCGGCCGGGAGATTATTACGAGCTGTTCCTGGCCGAGAAGGAAAGGCTGAAGAAACTCTCCAAACCGGAACTGGAGCGCGAGTTGGGGGTGCGCAAGAACCAGGAAATCCCGTTGCCCAACCGAAACCGCCTATTTTAGCCAAGACAGGAAATCGTGAAAACATCCGTTCATTTCATCCTCTCACTCTTCGCCGCCGCGACGGTGCTGGCCGGCGACCCGTTCCAGGGCAAAGACGTGAGCCAGGCCACCCTTGCCGACGGCGTGCGGTTGTCCGCGCGCATTGTCCAGGACGTGTACCTCATGCCCGAACAAATCACCAAGCTCATCTTTCCCAAGCCGGTGGATGAGGTCAGTGTCAACACTCAGATTGTCAACATCGGCCGCAATCCGCCGGACAGCAAAGAATGCTACCTCCTGCTTTCCCCGAAAGTGGCCAAGGGGGACGTGGACATGCACATTGTCATGGAGGGCAAGACCTACACCTTCCGGCTTATCGTCGGCCGGGAGCAGGTCAATTACCGGAAGACCTTCACGGCCGAGGGCGGCGGTCCCGGCCGCAACCTGCGCCACGTGCCGCCGCTGGCGCCCACCGAGATCAATACCACGCGTCTCATTCACATCATCAACCAGAGCATGCGGGACCCCAATTACGCGAGCGTCGTGGCCAAGGACATCGGCAGCAGCCCCCAAGGGGTCACGTATTTATGGGACGGCGCCGAGGTGGTCCTCCAGAGCGCGTGGCATTATTACCCGCAAGATGTCGTCATCCTGCAGGTGGAAGTGCATAACCCCGGCAGCCGGGCCATTTACCTCTCCGCAACCCAGATGGAGCCCTACATCGCCAATACCACGTTCCACTATCTGTTGACGCAGCAAGGCGCCAAAGTGCTGCTGCCGGGACAGACCGACATCAAATACCTCTTCCTTCAGGGCTACGGCATCGACATCGAAGGCGCCCGTTTCGAATTGCGCCTGCCGGCCGCCGGGACGCAGTTGAACGCCCATCCCCAACAGGACCCGTGAACAGCACTTTCTCACTCACCAGAACCACTCCGGAAGGCAGACACGCCCTGGGGTTTGGGGTTATCCTGATCGTGATGGGCGTCATGATTCTGGGCGGGCTCTATGTCCTCCAGGTGATTCGCCTGCCCCAGAAGAAAGACCCCACCGTCAAAGTAGTCACGCCCAGCAGCCAGAGCACTCGCCGGGGTGCGGGGTCCCCGATCGAGCAGCCCTTGCTGTTGAAGGATCAACTGCCCGAAACCCACCGCCGCCCCAGCAAGAGCCTGGAGGACCTTTACCGGAAGTACGGACAGGAACAGGGCACCAACCAGGCCGCAACCGCCAACACCGAGAAGAAGACCAAGACCGCGACGACGGGATTGGGGGATTGGATACCCAGGGTCGATCCCAAGCGCATGCCGGCACTTCACAGCCCCAACGGAAAGCTGACCACCGATCCCATCCGCAACGGCAGCGCACCGGACGGCAGCTCCAGCTCAAAAACGGATCAAGAGACCTATCTTTATGTCGACCATCTCTTGCTCTTCACCAATGTTCCCGTAACCGCCAAAGCCAAGAAGACCGGCTACGAGGTCAAGAAATTCCTTCCGCGCGGGCAGAAGATTCCCGTCGTCCTCCTGAGCAGGATCAACACCTCGGTCGGGTCGACGCCCGTCGAAATGGCGGTGGCCAAAGACGTCGAGTTTAACGGAAAGCTTCAATTGCCTTTTGGGTGGCATCTGATGGGCACCGCCAATCAAGGCCCCAACCACAAGGTCAACGTGCGAGTCAATACAATCATCGACCCGCAAGGCAAGGAATACCCCATCACCGCCATGGTTTTGAGCCTGGAGCAGGAACCAGGCTTCGACGGCTATGCGACCGAATCGCCGCTGATGCTGGAGTTGCTCCCGCTGGCCTCCACCACCGTCAAGACTTTCATGGACGCCTTGAAAGACGTGACCACCCAGCAGTCCGTCATTCCCACCGGGAACACCACCGTCGTCGGCAGCCAGCAAACCTATGCCTTGAACGCCAAGAGCAAGCTGCTCGACGGCACTGCGCAAGTGTTAAGCGGAATCATGGCCGACAAGGCCAAGGAACTGAACAAACTCTACCCTCAGGGAACCATTGTGCCTCGCGGCACGCTCGGTTGGGCGCTGCTCACCGTGCCGCTGGACTTGACCTTGGGCAAAGAGGGCGGCAGCACGGAGTTCCTCGACAAACACGACGCCAACCCCGCGCCGAATATCATCACGCTGAGCCAGCAGCAGGGCACGACCTACAGTGCGGGGCCAATGCCGGCCACCGAAACGGGAACGACACCCTATTTACCGACGATGCAGCTCCCGCCGGGCGTGCCGGCGACGCCAAATCTCTCCGGCGTTCAAGCCCTGCCACCCAGCGCCTCGGCAACGAAACCTTTGGAGTAAACAGCGATCCTTTATGACCCAGAACAGAATCATGAACCAGAGACTACTCATCTTGGCCACTACGGGAGTCATGTTAATCACAGGTTGTGCGACCCACAAGGCAGCCGCGCCGAGCTTAAAGCCAGCCGAACCGATGGTGCAGGTTATCCCGCCCCAGGGCACCCACGAACCGCGAGTGGCCGAGGTGCCGTCCCGGCCCGAGCCCATCTACATCAATCCCGTCATCGATGAGGTGGAGATGGCTTCGTACATCAACGATGACGGCAATCTCGTCTTTCCGGGAAAGGTCCTGGTGATCCGCGAACCTGGCCACTGGAACCTCGCCGGCGCCCAGAAGAACAGCAAGTATTACGTGCCCGCGGACAATCAGCCGCCGCAACTGGCGCCGCCCTCCAAGAGCTACTACGATTACATCCAGTCCAAGAAAAACGGCCAGGTGACGGCTCACCTGGACATCAGCCGCGTGCGTGTACTGGGGTTTGCCCAGCAGGAAGAGAAGAAGGAAGCCGAATCCAAACTGCTCTCGGGCGAAACGGCCGCCTACGACCCTTACCTGGGTTGGCTGGCGATACCGGACAACCCTGACGTCGAAGAGTTGACACGCAGCACATCCCCGGCCCCGGCGCCAGCGGCCTCTCCAGAAAAACCGGTGAAATCTTCCACCAAGGCAGTCCTCGCCCCGGCGGACCAGGAGCAGCCGAGAGAGAAACCAGCGGAGCCGAACGCCCCGCCAACCGGTGTTCCACCGGAAGGGGGCGACTTTGCCAAGGAACAGGAGAAGAAACTACGCGGCATCGTAGAGGATGCCTTCAAGAAAGCCGAGCAGGCTCACGAGCAAGGCACCAATCAACCCAACCAACCCAATCAACCGTAACAGTTTTATGCCAGAAACAGTCTCCCTCACATTGGAACTTCCCAAGGAGCTGGTCGCGCGCGTCAAAGCGGTAAAACCTTCGTGGCTCATTGAGTTGACGGATGAGGAATACCTCGGGCATGTCGTCGCCAGAGGCAATTTCGACGACTACCTCCAGCAACTCGAAAACGCCAACGCGGCGGTGAAGAAGCTGGCGGCCGACCTCAGTTTGAGCAAGAAAGGGGGCGCCGCCCAGTCCAAGAACAACAAAGTGGCCCAGCGCCCTGGCAGCAAGGCCGGCCAAAACCAGCCTGGAGAAAAACCCGCAACTGCGCCCGTCACATGAAGATCTCGATCACACTCGCATTCACCGCAGCCGTTGGTCTAATGGCCACCGGCTGTTATTACCCTCAACCGGCAAACACCGGCCAGACCTCGGCTTTCAACGGCACTACCGCTGTGGCGGGCGCCCTCGGTGGCGCTGGCGGCGCTTTCGCCGGCCAGGCCATCAACAAAGATTACGGGGCTCCCGTGGGAGCGGCGATCGGCACCGTTGCGGCCGGAGGGATCACCTACGCTCTGCAGGAGCGCAAGCAGCGCGAACTCCAGGAAGCCTGCGCGGAAGGGGAACGGCAGGGACGGGCGCAAGTCCTGGATGAGTGGTGGACCGAAAACGCCGTCTTGAACGACCCCGCCGATAAAGACGGCAAGAAAGGGCCCAAAACCCGGCAGATCCCATTGCCGGAGGGGGTTTACGAAAGTGTTCCCTACCACCGCCGGAGCTACGATTACATCGTGAAGCCCTGAACCGGGCCACCCAAGGTTGGAGACACCCCCGGAGACCGTACACTGAAAGAAAGACAGAACAACGACTACGACTTATGAAAAAGACCCTCTTTGCCCTAATCGCTGGCGCCAGCCTGCTCACACCGGCTTTGGCCCAGATTCCCACCATTGATATCAGCTCGCTCCAGCAGCTCTATCAGCAGTACCAAACGATGCAGCAGCAGCTGGACACCTCCAAAAACATCCTCGGCCAAGCCACCCAGATGTACGACCAGGAGGTGAAAACCTACCAGACCGCGCTGGGCAACATCGACATGCTCAAGAACAAAGCCCAGGCGTGGCTCAACTCCTTCACGCGGCTGGGCAGCACCGACTTCTTCGCCGGGCGCGCGGCACCCATTCAGAGCTTTGACAACAACGTCAACTACTGGGCCAACCAGATGGCCTACGGCCAGCGGGACGTGACTTCCATGGAACAGCGCTGGGAGACAGCCTTGACCAGGGTCAGCAACGGAACGGCCACCGACTGGGAACAACGGATGGCGCTGGGGGGCTACAATTCAAGGATCATCGACAATGCGAATGCCTCGCGCGGTTACGGCAGCAACGTTCTGGCCCAATCCCAGTCCGTCCTCGATGACACGCAGGACGGCACTCTCATCGAGCAAGCCGGCGCTCAGAACGCGCTGTTGTACGAGCAAACCGCCTTGCTGGACAAAATGAAGAACGACGTCAACGACGCCAATGTCGCCGAAGCCGCGCTACGGGAGCAACAGCTCAAAAAACAGCGGGACCAGGAGGCCATCCGCAAGGCCCTGTCCAACATTCCTGTGGATTGAAGAAAATGAAAAGAGTCATCGCAATAGGCTTGTCGGTGCTTTTGCCCGGCGTGGGCCTGGCTCAAAACAACCCGAGCACGGTCTCGAGCCAAACAGCACCGGACGCCCTGAACAACCAGGCGATGCTGGCCCCGATTGCCGGCTACCGGGCGCAACGCGACCAGCAGCCGGCGCTGGCCACGGTCATCTCCTCTTCGCAAGCCCGGCAGATCTTCGAGGCGCAGGTTGGAAACATGCAGCTGACCGACATCCCCCTCGTCAGCATCGCCGCGTACCTCTTGTGGGCTTATGTGGGACCGCCCTGGGCCAATATTCCGTGTTGGCCCACCACGTTCGGTTGCATCGACAATCCGCTTTACAACACGATCACCGCGCAACTGGTCCGCGGGCTCGAAGGCACCGGCGGCGCCGTTTTCCCCGGGAGCCAGCAGGCCGAGAACACCCTCAAAAACCAGGAGCAGCAGGAGGAGGCAATCTCGGCCATCCAGGATCTGGAAACCAAAAAGGCGGACCTGCAGACCAAACAGGCGGAATACGAGAAGGCTTATGGGAACAGCTCCTACCACGTCCGGATGGACGAGACGGTCCCTGTCGCCTCCTCTTTGCCCACGCTCACCGGCCGCATTGATCCGCTCACGCAAGCAGCGATGTTGAGCGCGGAACAAGCCCGCCAGAACTCGAGCGACATCCAGCTGCAAAACAAGCTGTTTTACGCCGCGCTGACCAACGACGGGACCATGCTGGACCGCGCCAGCCTGCGCAACGCCCAGGAGGCAGGCAAGACCCGGGCGCTGAACGAGATGCGCGAAGTGATCAACAACCGGCAGACGCTGCGGGCCGCGCAGAGGAATGAAGCCGCCCAGAAGGAATACGAACAGGAAAAAATCGACAAGGCCCGCAACAACATACCCCAGCAGTAGCCCGTGAAACGGTTTGCAGCCATCTTGTTTGCGGCGGTCCTGTGTGGCACACCGGCCTTCGCCGCCGCCTTGCAGGCGAACGACAAGGGCATCACGCCCGAGCTGGCCAACCAAGTGGCCCAGATCATCCGGGGGCAATACCAGATGAACACCCCCACGGATGACCAGTTCGCACTCGATCCGAACCGCGACTACACCACGCTGGAAGGCATGCTGGGGAGCGACCCCAACAACGAATTCGGCTCGTCCCAGCGGCTGATGGTGCGTTCCTTGTTCGCCTTCGGCGCTTCCATGGACAATGCCACGTTGTCGTCGGTGAAAAACATGTTCAGCGGCGTGCCCCTGCTCAAGGACATCGATATCAACAACCCCAAAGTCGGACTCTTGTCCGGATATGTCATCGTTCCGGTCCTGGTCCGGGTGTTTGCCACCATGGACATCTACATCACCAACTTTTTTGGCGGGGCCATGTACTATGTCCTGTTTCTGCTGCTCATCATCATGATGGGGGCGGCTATCATTCGCCAACTGCACGAGGGGCGGCTGGATTACGTGTCCTGCCTCGGCAAAGTTGTCTTTGCCGTCTTGTGCATGCTCAAGGCCAATGTGCTGTGCAACTATGTGCTGGCGGTCGCGATCGGCATCGCCGCCTGCATCAACGGCGCAATCGTCAACGGGATGGTGAGTCAGGAAGGCTTGAACGATTGGTACCTGAGAGTCTATGGCCCCCAACTGACTCGCAACTGCTACGCCATTATCACCGGGCCCGAAAAAGCGGCGCTGGCCACCGCCTTCGCTGAGCAGCGGGACATGTATAACATTTCCCGCTACATCCTGTTTGAAAACGGCAGCCAAACCGCCACCACGCTGGCCAAGTATCTGGGCGGTTCCCAAGGTTACAACTCCGCCGCGGGAGGGACGGACCCGCAAATCAACGGCACCTCCCTGAAAGAGGCCGCTTCCATGTACTGCCTGATGACCGTCTATAACGTGGGGATGCAAAACCTGGCGGCCCACCGCAACATGGGCATGAACGACGTGGACGCCGACGAAGCCGCTTTCAAGCTGGCGATCGCCCAGATCTATTACAACAACGATGGTCTCACCGCCGGTGACCAGTCCCTTATTGATGCCGCCACTGACACCTTGACGATCCCCGGAGGGACAACCACCTGGGCTTACCTCGCCAATAACACCCTGGACCCGCAGGCCGCGCAATGGAGTTCCTGGTACCAACAACCGGCCTTGCTGCAATTGGCAACGGTGGCCCAAGTGGCCGGCGGCCGCAGCCCAACCGGAACGGGCAGTTCGCTTTGGTCCACCATCACAGGCTGGATCGGCAAAGCCGGCGCCGCGGTTTACAACGTCGTGTCCTGGCTCCCGGCCAAAGTGGCCACTTTTCTCACCCAAGGCGCGCTGCAAGCCTTGCTCCTGGGCGGCATGTTGATCTGGATGATGCTGGGCATTGCGCTGTGCAAGCTGGGCGTGATTCTGGTGGTAATGACCAGTCCCTTCATCATGCTGCCCAACACGTCGAAAATCTTCTGGAGCGCCGTCAAGACCATGATCTATCCCTCGATTTACCCGGCGATGCTGATCGTCATCATGCAGATGCTTGGCGCGCTCACTTCCTGGATCGGGACCATCGCCGGCCTGACCGGCGGCATGGCGCTGATTTTAAGCCAGCTCCCGCTGCTCTTCGGGTTGGTGACCATCATTGCCCTGCCCAAGATCGTCAAAGTCATGTTCGGCGGGGGCAACATTTTCATGGCCCAAATGAATGTCGCCAAGGGAGTCGCCATGCTGGCGGCAGCCGCAGCTACCGGCGGCATCGCCGCAGTCGGGCTGGGCGGTGCAGCCGCGGCAGGCGCCGCCGCCAAAGGAGCCGGAGCGGCCGCGTCGGCAGCCAGCGGAGCGGCGGCAGGGGGACCCGGCGGCGCACCACCTGTGATTGCGGGTGGAGGCGCTGCTCCATCCGGCCCCAAGGAACGCGCGCTCGTCAATGCCGCCCGGAGCGTTGGAAGGGTTTTTGGCGTAACCGACCGAAAATCCGCCGGGAAAGCCGCGCTATGGGGTGCGATAGGGGGAGCGCCAGGGCTGGCCGTCTTTGCCGCCAGAAGCGCGCTCAAGCAGCGCCAGCAGCGCAAACAAGCGAATGCCCAATGAAGCGTAAAGGGTTCACCCTGGTTGAAATGGTCCTGATATTGACGGTGGTCTTTATCCTGGCGGCCATTGGCGCCTGGAAAGTGGCCGGCCTCAAGGCCGAAGCGACCGGGGTCGCCCGGGACGACGCCCTGGCAACCGTCCTGCGGATGCAACAACTGGCAGATATGGAGGGCCTGCAGGAAACCGCCGCCGACACGCTGGGCCGCATCCTGGAGCTGCAAAGCAATCTCGCGGCCAAGGGGCACTATTACTATCAATTCAACCCGACAAACCTCGCCGAAAGGGTAATCTACGATCCCGCGGCGCAACAATGGCGCAACCCATGAGAGAAGTGATTGTAGCCATGATGAATTGGTTCGCCCGCCCGTTTCCATCCACCAACGCGGTGGTCCTGAGCATCTTCGCGAGCCTGCTGTTCCTGGCTGGGGTGGCCGTTGCCTGGCACCCCGCCATCACCGAGCTCTTCGACGTTCTTCAGGCGCCCAAGCTGCGAATGGCTTTGCGCATCCTGGCGTTCGTTTTCTTTTCTTGCTACTGCACCATCGGATCCCTCTGCCGCATCCTCATCCAATTCTTTCCAGAAAAGTTCGGGCAGGATCACGGGCACATATAGGACGGATATTGGATTGCTGCGGCGCCTTTTATTTTATCGGACGAAGTGGAACAAATATCCCCCGAGAGACTTACAATGCAGAAGACGCGCCTTGCGATCAAACGGAAGGCTGAAACACAAATGCAATACACGAACGAGACGAACATGAAAACTTTGATACCTAAACTTCTAATCGGGCTGTGCGCCCTGATACTCCTGGCCAGCCCCCACATGGCACTGGCCCAAACGCAAGGCGGGCTGACCGTCGACAATTTCAACGATGCGGCCAACGAAAGCTCCGGCTTAACCAGCACGCTTTACACGGTGACGCATTACGCCCTCTACATCTTTTATCTGTTGGGGATAATTTTTATGGGAATTGCTGCGATAAAATTTAAGGGAGGAGACATGGAAGCCATGGGCAAGAACCTTGGCGGCTCCGTCATGCTGTTCCTGGTCCCAA